>Ga0265299_10000567_pt1 | contig 45188 bp, 81 predicted proteins | sample AusTroGonzalo_MG_4_FD_193485 | JGI IMG/M metagenome (GOLD analysis project Ga0265299, IMG submission 193485) | Bovine rumen microbial communities from tropical cattle in Woodstock, Queensland, Australia - Gonzalo_02 | ecosystem: Host-associated > Mammals > Digestive system > Stomach > Rumen ...
TCAGTGCGGATGCTCGAAGCAGTAACATCAATATATGTATGCAGATATCCGTCTTCACTATAGATTGCCCTGTGGATTTCAAGGTCAGACTCTGCTGTCTTTACTTTGCTTCTGTAGCTGTTTCCTTTTTTTGAACTCTCTTTCTGTGCCTGTGCTTCAATAGACGGAAGCGTTTCACCACCGGAAGACTGCACAGTGACCTTCGGTTGCCCTGTCCACTTCATTTTCATTGAATAAACAGGCACGGAGTACGGAACATTGTCAGAATGGACTATAACAACATCCCCACCTTGCATAGTCCAATCTGTAAACAGGTCTGCCGTTGCAGGATGGAAAGTTGGCGCAGATGCAAGTCTGCTGTAAATGGCAGTACGGGCATCAGCTTTACTGCTCATTCTCTCACTCTCCTTTCAGAAACGGATTATCCAGGATCAGATAACTGTTCGTCTTATCTGTACCTTCTGTCTCATCGGTTCCGCTTTCTGTGTCTCTGCAATACAGACCATCAATTGATTGTGTCTCATACCATGAATAAGTGAAACCTGAGTAATTGCTCTCAGAAAACGAGACATCCTGCGTACTGAACCAGACGAACTCCAGACCACCTGTTCTGCTGAACCTCGCAATACTGCAAGCGCACTCCGCAATCCAACCGATTACCTCACGAATCTTTGCGTTTGCGAACTCAGCAGGTTCCGAAACAACCTCCAGGTCATAATTCAGGAATTGAGAAGACAGTGCTGTAATGTCCAGATAAGTACAGATTGCTTCATAGATATCTGCTATCGTTGTTGGATAAGTGATGCCCAAAGTCTCAGAACTTGGCATATTCACTTCAAGCAGTTTCATCTGGTCATAAGCAGTTATAGAAATAACAGACTTTACAAGGACACTTGGCTTTTCAGCATAGAACACTCCCAAAGGACAGAACGCATATGTTTTGCTGCTCCCATTTTCTGTAAATGTGCGAGTGATTTCTGTTGGTGTACCTGTATCAATTCTCGCACCCATGTAAGCAGTAAACCAACCGAACTCAAAATCTTCCAACTGTCCATTGTCATTCAGAAGGTCGAAAGAGATGACAGAAGACGGGCAGGAACCAATTGCGATATCTTCTTCCGTATTGAACTCTTCGTCTAATGTAAGACCCTTTGTAATCACAATGTCTTCATTAGTAAACTCAGTGTCTTCAAACACAAGCAGAATCCTCTGGGGATTTCCTGCATTGATTGCCGTCCTCAGCGCAGTGCTTACTGTCTGCATCTTCTGTCCTCCTTTCTCAATACTCGATAATGCTTACCTTCAGATCTCCAAGCCAATCGTTCTCAGCAGGTGTCCATACAGCGGTAAAGTTCCGGTCACCGCAATAGGCATCAATCGTTGTCATCCCATTATTGGAACTGCTGAACGGATCAGGGAATGTAAACTGAAACTTGTCCGTTGCCAGCATACCGGAAATCCATGTGATAACAGACCACGGTATATTCTTGTACTCAATCGATAACGGATGCTTGGTTGCTACCTTGTTCCTGTGCAGATACCCTGTCGCATCACGCTCACCCATTGTGTCAAGGTCGGATTCCTTACCGGAGAAAGAGGTAGGATCTGGTATGGCAGTGTCGCCAATCTTAAACCCCATGATATATGTCAGATATGGACAAACCATTGTCATGTTCCGCATATCTCATCACCTCCCCGTCACCATTGACCACATTTCGGCACTGCGTTGGTTATGTTTCCCCCAGGCAGCAGAAGGTTCAATGTTCCATTCTTTATCGAGGATTCCTCTGAGCAGTTCGTTCTGTTGTGCAAGCAGTCTGTTCTGCTCCGCATTCGCATCACTGACACCTGCTCTGATACCTTCGATAATCTGTCCCTGGTTCGCAACAGAAGTCTTACCACCGATTTGACCAACCAATTCTGCGCCTTGTTCGTTTGCGATAAACAGGTCACCGTTCGGAATACCGTATGCGCCATTCGCATTTGTAGGTATCTCTTGCAGCCTGTCAAGATGCGCAACATACTGTATTCCGCTGATGCCGATTTTCGTTTCGTCCCAAAGTTTGCCGATAAGCGGAAGTGAAACAGCAGGAATCGTTATGTTCAGTTTGTTTAGGAATTCGATAAAGAAGTTCACACCGTCAATGATTCCGTTGATACAATCGATGAAGAAGTTACCAACAGGCATTGTCACATTGTTATAGAACCATGTAGAGACTGTGCCCCACGCATCTTTAACAGACGTTATAATATCCCCCCAAAGCAGTGAAATATTGCTCCACATGCCAAGGAAGAAGTTCTCAATAGACCCTTCACCAGAACCAAACAACGTAGTAAAGAAAGACAGAACGCTATCCCATGCGGTTGTAATGTTGGTATAGATGTTTGTATCCCACCATTCGCATACAGTCTGCCATGCAGTATGGACAATATCAGCAATAGATCCAGGTACTTCAGTGCCACCGAACAGATTAGTAAAGAATTCACTTACAGTATCCCATGCTGTTGAAATGTTTGTTGCGATATCCGTATTCCACCATTCACTCACAGTAGACCAAACATTTGTTGCACTTGTACTGATATCAGTCCACAGGGCAGAGAAGAACGCTTTTACACCGCCCCATGCCCCTTCTGTTTCAATTGCTTCTCTAACATTTGTGTCCCACCATGTCTTTACATCTTCCCATGCTGTTGCTGCCCAACCAGCAATGCCTGTTCCGTCCTCTGTACTGCCCCACAGATCAGAGAAGAATGTCGATACAGACTGCCAGGCAGTTCTTACCTTGTCACCTACACCGGATTCTTCCCACCACTTTTTAACACTGTTCCACGCTGCACCTGCTTTGCTTTTTACAACAGACCATACGTTACTGAGTGTTGCTTTAACAGAAGTCCAAGCACTGCGGACTGCTTCTCCAAGACCGGAATCCTCCCACCATTGTTTGACAGCATTCCATGCTTCTTTTGCTTTTGTTTTAACAGTATTCCAAACATTCACCAATGTTTGTTTAACTGTTGCCCATGCCTGACGAACCGTTTCGCCAAGTCCGGAATCTTCCCACCACTGCTTCACGGAATTCCATGCTGCTACTGCTGCACCTTTAATTGATTCCCATACACCTGTTACAGTACCTTCAATGTCACTCCATATGGATTGGATAACACCCACAAGTCCGTTATCACTTAAAGCAGAAGATGTGAAGAGTGAAACTGCACCAGCAGTAAGCAATCCAATGCCAAGAGGAAGGTTCCCTGTGAGACATATGATTGCACCAAGCGCAAGGCTTGCAGCGCCAACAATAGCAGTAACCTTGGCAAACATAGTCTTGATATTTTCAATGACTACTTGACCGTTATCATTTGCGATTTGGTTTACAACGAGATTCGCAGCACCAATAGCAAGAAGTCCAATACCAAGTCCAATATGTCCTGTGCAAATAAAGATTGCGCCAAGGGCAAGGCTTGCAGCACCAACAATCAATGTTACCTTTTTGATTATGTTCTGCACATTAGTTGGGAGTTTCTGCCAATCCGTAGTAACTGTCTTCGCAATTGCAGCAGCACCAACCAACATGCATCCAACACCAAGTGGAATATGCCCCGTACAAGCCATGATAAGACCAACTGCAAGCATTGCTTCGCCGACAATCAGTTGCATAATCCCGTTGACTTCATTCCCGACAAGGCTTGAAAGTGCGCCTGGATTATATCCGCTATCGTTATCACTGCCCTTGCTCTGAATCACATTCAACTCATCCCATGAAGCAAGCATGTTCTTTTGCGCTTTGCTTGCCTTGTTGGATGAACCATAGTATTTATTAATGCTCTTAGTGCTTTTCCCAAACAGGTCACTTGTCAGTCCAAGCATCTTCAGCAGATTCTGCAACTGATTGCACAACCACTGAATTGCCTGTGTTATTGTATAAAGGACAGGAACCATTGCTTCCACAACAGGCGCAAGAGTCTGGATAATAGATGTGGTTGTATCCGCAAGCATGGTCTTTGTCGCATCAATAGATTTTGCGAACGTACCATTCATGTGCTTGCTGAACTCATACGCTGCTTGCCAACTCTGCTGAAATCCCTTAATGAGAGACTTTACAGCAGTCCTGATAAGCATCATCTTTGCAATGCGACCGATTTGATCAAGCAATCCTTTGGTCTTTTTCTCTGTTTTTTCTGATTCTTCTCCGGAATTTTTTATAGCATTGCTTACGGTTTGAACCCCACTTGAAGCACTATACGAAGAATTAGCAATAGCATTTAACGTTTTGCTGTATGTTTTTGCATTCGTTGTGGCAGCAGGAAGTCCATTCCCACCGGAAGTACCTGGACTTGTGATACTCGGTAATTTAACACCGCTGTTCCCCTTCAGATCCTTGAGCAACTTATTCAGCGTAGTAAGGGATGCAACTGCTGTTCCTGCTGCCTTTGCCAAAGAACGGATATTCCCTACAAGTTTCCCAATTTCTTGTCCTGCTCCATTGGAATTGGCTTTTATTTCAAGAGATATAGTCTCAAGAGTTGCCATCAGTTATCCGTCCTCTCATTGCTTTTTGTTGCGTTGTTTTTCAACAACCTGTCAAGGAATGCAATCACTTTCTGTTTTTCTTTAAACTTCTCTTGTTCTTTTTCAGCCTTTGTCTTTGGCAGATAATCAAGAGGAGCATCAATATATTTAGCTGAACGGCTACCCAATGCGGAAGCAACCACCGCTTGCACCGCTCTGTATATATATAACCCTTGCATCCACATCTCTTCGTTCTTCGCTCTCTGTTTCAGCAGATATGCTTCTCTGAAGGTTGATGCCATGCCTGGGTCACCGAACCAGAACTGCTCCCAAGTCATCCCGTATAACATATAAATTGGGCAGACAGATTCAAACAGTTCGGTCATTGTGTCGAACTGCGACGGAGGAACAGGTTCGTTTACAGTTCCACCGTCACTGTTACGTTTTTTGCTTCACCATCGTCCTGTTCGCTTGCCAGAGTCTCGAACGGTACTGCCCAAAGTTCGCCAAGTCTCTGCGCCAATGCTTCCGACATACCACCCATACGCTCAAGCAGTTTCTCTGCCTGTGCGAGACTGACAGACGGATGATGCATACGGAACGCATACCAGAAGAACTCAGGGACTTTCGTCATAGGGTAATTGTCCACATCGACAATTCGGAAACCCCGTCCTTCAGCAAACTTAATACTGTCTCTGCTGAACTCAAGGGTATAGTCACGGTTGTTTTCTGTGTCATGAATGATCACAGGTTTTACTCTGTCTTTCAGTTCTCTTGCCATTGTCTTTTCCTCCATATTAATAAAAAATATATGTTAGGGCAGTATCCTCTGATACGGGCAGAGGAAGCGTGATATTCATCCCGTTTGTCCTGCCACTAACAACAGTTTGATTAGGTGGACTTGGATGCCCAACCGGAAATCAGATTGGGAATAATGTGCAACTGTGCTTCAACAACCGCATCAACACCCATCGCACTCAGACCAAGTTCGCTCGGCATACCTGCGAAGTAGAAAGAGTCATAGTTCGGAATAGCGACCTCAAAGTAGGTCAGTTTGCCACTCGTCCACGCACTCTGAGCAGCGGTAACGCAGGATTCCCACTTGGTTTTCAGATCCGCAGTCAGGTTAGCGGTAAGAGCAATATCATTACCTGCATCCTTCACACCGGGGATATACCGCTTATACTGATCGACCAGATTCGTCACTTCCAGGTTGGAAGGAGTCATGTTGATCTCAGGAATAGCCTTGATGTCAGGGATCTCAGTATAGCCAGAAGTCGGTCTACCGGAAGTCTCGACACAGTACTTCAGTTTGATACCAATGGTATTGAACTCAAGTGCCATCTGTTTTCATCTCCTTGTGTCTTTTTCTTGTTGTAACAGGTTCCTCATTCGGCTTTTCAGCCTTAGTCTCAGCAGGAATCATCGCATGGCAATGTTCACACTGCTGAGTTTTACTGTCATGCCGACAGTATGGACATTTATACATTCCGTTTACCTCCTGTACAGTTGGAAGGTGGTGGTTGTGGTCTGTTGCTGACCTTCACCGGAAACAGTTTCCACACCCTTCGCAACAATCACCGTATACCTTGTGTACTGCCTGTAGATGCTTCTGTTCATATTGAACGGTTCGCTCATATATGTTCTGCGGAACTTCATGCCTTGCATGATGCCATCCACAAGGTTAAGCAGTGTGCGCAGTTCACTTCTTGCCGTCCCTTGCTTATCTGAGTAGAACTCAATCTGATAAGTCAGACGGGTATAGTTTTCTGCACAAGGGTCTGTGTTCGTATCGTCAACAGGAACATTGTTCGTCTCACGCACTACAACGCAAGGGAACGTAGCATTTTTTTCGATAAATCCCTGTGTGACAGCAACATCCTGTCGAACGTTCTGAACACCGTTGTAAACAGTGTCAAAAACGAGATTTTCTACATCGATCATAAATGTATTGCTCCCTGTGCTACCGTTGATGCGGTATTGATAGTGTGTTCCTTAGCGTGATACAGTCCTTGCCTTGGTGCTACTGCCGTATAGACATTTCCACCAAAGTGCCACTTTCCTGTAGCAAAGTATTCCTGTGTGCCAACCTGTTCAGAGTAAGACCCAGGATATACATCAACAGGTGGAGGATTATCAAACGGAATGCCGATCATTGTATCGTCACCTGCGCCGAACTCCGCAATGATTGCAGAAGTACCTGATGCTTCGATAACTCCTGTCATCTTGTCAGGTCTGCTGCTTGTTACTACTGCCATATCACCGTCATAGAACTGTGCGATTTCACGTCCTTCATTGGTCAGGATTTCAATAGTCTCATCAATTCCATCACTGATGTTTGACAGTATTGCATCAAGCTGGTTGGCAGCAGCATCGATACTGTTTTCTGATATTCCCATATTGATGGTCACGATACAGTCACTTCCTTGAGATAGTAGATCAAGTGATTCAGTGACTTCGCTTTACGGACTACCACAAAGTTGTGCGGAAGCAGTACAGTTGTCGATACCGTCTGCATTTCTCCGTTCACAAGTTCCTGTGTTTCATTTGTCTGCTCATGAGGAACACCGTACCAGACGATGCTTTCTTCACTCAGTTCACAGTTCATATCCTCTGTAGAAGCACGATGCGTATATCCTTTGCTGATGCCGAACCGTTCAAGTTCTGCCATACCCTGTGAACCAAGGTTGTTAGCACCGGACGATATGGCAACGGACATCTTCGCTGACTTCGGAGTGCCATATGTGATGGTTTTCTCGCCTGTCTTTAGACCATTACTGTCCGTCACATAAGTGCTTCCTGTTGGATTTGCAAACCACAGTTCTGTTTTATTCCGTTCAAGCAGTCTCACAATCACCCACCCACTTTCGCAAATGGAGTGATACGGCAGAGAATGTCCTCATCGTCTACCGTTGCGTAAGCACGGTTCACACCGTTCTCTTCGTGACTCGTTTCACCTTCGCTGCCCCTACGCAGGAAAAGCCTTGCACTCAGTTCACACTGAAGCGTTGCATACCGATCAGGGATGTCGCTTTCGCCTTTATCGGTATCATACGGGTAAAGCCTTTCGAGCATTTTATTCGCTGCAATGGAAAGGTAGACCGTTACAACGGGATCAGTAGCAGCAGGATCATTCAGCACCAGGGCTTTTACCATTGCTATCTTTTCTGTTTTGTTCATAACGGTCTACCTCCAATATCACTTTGCGCTTTTCCTTCTGCCACGGGCAGCAGGTTTCTGCGCCTTTTCCGGTTTCTCTTCCGGTTCAGTAAATGGAATTTCTTCTTTGACTTTTGCTTCAGCCTTGGCAAGCCTTTCAGCTTCCTCTTTCTGCTTCAGCAGTGTCATTGCCATCAGCATACCCATATTATGCTGTCCTCCTTACGGAATCAGATTAGGTGGATTCTGCCTGGATCTTAATAGCTTTGGAAGCATCGTACAGGTAGCAGACTTCATGCTTGCTGCCCGTGATCACATTGGTGAAGTCCAAAATGTTCCGGTCGGTTTCGATCAGCGTGTCGCGCTTCATGATGACCTTCAGCGCACCGGGCTTGACAATGTAAGCAACCTCCTCGACAGCAGTGTCGCCTTTCAGTTTGTTGCTCACGATAATCTGGCAACCATAGATCTCGCCGACGGCACCACGGACAAGGCGATCAGCAGCGATCTCAGAAGCAGGAAGCCAAGTGCCGTTAGTGTTGCGGATCGCAGTGTACAGACGGGGAGAAACTACAACAACCTTCTCGCCCACATCGATGTCTTCGCCGAACAGTTCCAGGGCAGCACTGATATCGGCAGGAGCAACAGCGGTAGTGGTGGATGCGGTTTCATAGGTCATGGTGGAAGCAATACTGCCAAGAACGGTCAGCATTTCGTTGTCCACCTTGTTCGCAATAGCAGTAGCAATCTGCATCGCAGCCTGTCCCATAGGATCACCGTAACCGGACAGGATCGCTTCATCAGACAGGGACACTCCCTTGGCAATCTTATGCACCGTAACGGTTGTGCTGGCAGTCTGAAGTGCAACAGGGGTCAGGGTAGAACCTTCACCAAGCACAGCAGCATCACCGATGTAGCTGTAGGAAGGAAGGGTCAGGGTGTCACCAGGCTGACCGACAAGCGTATTGTCAACTTCAGCCAGGGGCGCAAAACGAATCAGATCATGAAGTTTCTTTTCAACCATATCGGAAAGAACTTCTGGATTGATCAGATTGGACAGAGTGGTCAGTGCCATATTGATTCAACTCCTTAACTTGTTTTCGTCATTTCCTTGTAGAGTTCAGGGTTTTCGTTGTATAACTTGACCCGTTCTTTATATCCCATTTTCTCAAACTCATCTTTGCTCATCGTCTTGTCTGCTTTCCCACCGGAAATAATGGGGTTGCCGATAAGGGATTTGGCTCGGAGTTCTTTGTCATGGGATTCAATAAACTTGCGAATCCCATCAAACAGTTTGGCTGTATCACCTGCATCGATTGCTTCGGCAGTTGCCTGGGCAAGTGCTGCTTCAAAACCAATGGCGGTTAACTGCGCTTTATGATTTGCGACATTCCGTTCCTTGCGAAGCAGTTCAAGTTCCTGTTGCATGGCAGCGCTTGCAGCTTCTCTCTCTGCGTTCGCCTTTTCTTCTTCGGTCATCCGTTCCTGCAACTGCTTTTTGTATTTGCTTGCATCGGCAGAAGCATTGGTTACACTCTGCTTGAGTTTTTCGTTCTCTGCTTCCAACTGTTTAATGCGTTTATCAAGTTCAGCAGTATTCGGAGTCTTGGTTTCCGTATTCTCTACGTTTGCGGTCTTCTCAAGTTCATTTTCCATTGTTGATATTCTCCTTTGCGATTTAAGTCTTCTCTGACTTTATGTGCGATTAAGGTCTTCTCTGACCATATATCTAAAAGCCAATAGGCTTAAAGATTCCATTCACTCTTGGGGATCGGTTGCACATCGTTCACCATGTGAAGCAGGAATTGCCGAAGCGTGATGCTTTCCATCAGCAACCATCCATTTTCAACCCTGTACGTTCTCGCAATCTTCGCAAGTGCTGCGATCTTCTTGGGGTCTACGTTTTTGTAGACATTCCAATACTCTTTCATGTAGGTACAGAACCAACGCTCGGCAGTGCGGTAATCCTTGGTCAGTTCCTTCTGCAACCATGATTCCTGTTGGAAATCGTAGTAACTATCAATGATTGTCTTGACTACTGTGAGATCCAACGCTTCTGGCAGGTTCCGTTGCTTCAGTTCTTCTGATATGGCAATCCTTTGACGAATCTGGTGATCATAGGTTTTGATCAACCAATTGTCATACTGTCTGCTTACAGAAGAATCATTCCAGCACCACAGATAGATACTGCCCTGGATCTCTCCGATTTCCTCATTCGCTGCTACTGCCTGTGTCAATGTGTTAAAGAACACATCCTCATGCAGTGTCAGTTTCGGATGGAATCGGAGGTTTTCTTTCTTCAGCCATTCTGTTCTGAACATCTTGCCGTGGATGAAGATGTAGTCACGGTTATGTGAGTGATAGATAATGTTGCCATCCTTGGTCTTAATCTCTTCCATGAAATGCGACCAATACATCATCTTGCTCTCGTCCTTGGTCGCCGTAAGCAGTATGTGAACGGCATTAGCGGAGAGGAATGTATCATCGAAGTCGCAGATCATAACCCAATCTGCCTGTTCTGTGGCGACATCGATTCCTGCGTTCCTCGCACCGGATACACCTGCATGTGGGATGGTCAGGTTCACTACATCGTATGGATAGTCCTTAAACAGTTCATCAGGCAGTCTGCTGTCTTCACCATCACTAACCACAATCACACCGATGTCTTTGAAGTCGATATTCCGTTGCAGTGCCAACATATCGAACCAAGGCTTGCCAAGTGAAAACGGGCTCTTGTAGTGCGTTATCACGAAGTCAAGAATGTGTTTTTTGTTTGACTTACCCGTATTAAGTCAACTCCTTTCATGTCATATCACAAGTTCAATAACGCATCGGCAGTTGCAGTCTTCCTCCGGTTCGCCGAAACCGCCCGGATACATTGCGCTTGCCCCTGTGTATGTGTAAAAGAGGTCATTGATGCCGACCATCTGCCCTTCCATGTAGGAGTGCGTATCTCTCACCAGGTCATCCATACGGGTCACCCACTTTTTCCGAAGTCCGGTTCTGCCACTGTTTATACCTGCCTGGTATACGGCAGCGTTGTAATCACGGTGTGCTTCCGTATCGATGATGCGCAAAAGTCCGTAGACATCACCGCCATCAAATTGCTCTTTCACACGATCTCTGAAAGTCTTATTCTCAATGTCAAGGTTCACAGTTTTATCATCAAGACCGTCCTTAAACGGTACGATCCCAACAATCTCTTCAGCATCCTTCCAACCGTATGCGTACACAAGGCAGAGTACGAACTCCAGATAGTCGCAGAACTTGTCAAAGTATCCCTTGCGTTTCTGCTGTGTCATCGACATAACCCGTCTTGCTTCTTCACGGATAAGGTTCAGTTCATCCCATTCAAACAGCAGTTTCATTCAGCATCATCATCCTGCTTATTGTTGTCATACTTCTCCTTGTCGAGTTTCGTACTGTCGAACATCTGCTGCTGTTTTTTCTCGTTCTCTTTCTGAATCTGCTTGTACCATTCCATTGCGAGGTTGTAGGCTTCCTCAGTGTCCACAAACAGACCGGATGCTTCGTATGCGCACTTCGGATGGACTTTGTCGCTGGCAAGCATGGTGATCAGTGTCTGGGACTTGGACAGGATGTTCTCATAGTTCCTGCGAGTGAACTTGACATCAATGTCAGTTGGGTCAAAGTTCAGGTCTGCGATACCGCTGCACAGAACGGAAACAACAGTAAGCATTTCCTGTTCAGGCATTTTGAACATCGTTTCAAAGTCCTGCGCCCGTGTTTCTGCACCTTCCCAACCGTTCTTCAGCACTACCGCACCATTGTTGGAGGAATCAGATGTGCCACCCGCGGACTGAGAAGGAACACCGCAAATCTGAAGCACAGCATTGTACATATCGTCTTTAAGTGTCTGGTTCTGTGCCTGGTCAAGCTGTTCTGCGAGGATCTTGATATCTGCTTTGCTGTCTCCGACAGACTTCAGCAGAATCATTCCTGCCTGACGGATACTGTCGGCGGTTGTCCCTTCTTCGACCTGGCAGTTATACAGAACCATCAGACTCTGCACGAACTGCTGAACTGCTTCATTCCTTGCGCAATCGAAATCATTGATCGCATCGAGCATGGACAGGCAGATCTCAAAACAACCCTGACGGGCAGAATTGTTCTGGTATTCAATGATCGGAATAGCACCGAATGAGTTTGCAGCCTTTGTATACTTGCCTGTTCCGTTTTCGAAGGTATAAACGGCAGTAGGAGTGTAGACTGTGAATGTGATGTGCTGATTCTCGTCAGTAACGTAGTTCACACCTGCCACAACCCGTTTGCTGAAGTCATTCGCACGGATCACGAAGGTATTCCGTGGGTCAAGCGTATACAGGTCAAACGGGCATTTGAGCAGAGGATTGATGTTCTGTGTCACATAGCGATAACCGATACCGCAGATCATGCACCACTCAATCAGTTCACGGTCTTTCGTTGCCTTGCCGACAACACGCATAAGGTCATTCAATTTGTTGACAACGGCAGATACATCGTCACCGGCAGCAGAAGAGACATACTGAATCGGTTTACCTGCCACATAACCGACCTTGAAGGAAACCACTTCATTGGCACGGTTTTCAACAATCCTGCATGTAAGGTCATCCCTTACCTCACGATGACGGTACAGGCTTGGCTGCTTGCCCTTGTAGTAGTCCCACAGGTACTGAATCTCGTCTCTGTTTGTCAGATGCTTGAGATATGCCTGTTCAACCACACCCACGATGTTCTTGTCAGTGATAGTCTGCTCTGTTGAAAAGATGACCCGTCTGCCAAACAGGTTCCTGGATATAGCCTGTGTACCGCTAACAGCATTTGTTTCTGACATTCGTTTCACCTCCGATAACAGAAAACGCATGACTACGAATTGAATCGCAATCATGCGTTGATACCTCCGACACAGGGCAGAACAGGGCTGTATTCTGCCCTATGCTCAGGGAGGAAAAGAACTATTGCAAGTCCTCAGTGAAAATATAAAACAGACAAAATACAATTGTCAATAGTGATTTTATTGTTTATTCACTAATTTTATTGGTTATACGGGCAAAACACGAACATTGTTGCATGTAACAAGCATTAATGTTCGGCTTTAGAACATCCGCTTCACGATTTTGACCTCGTTGCCACCAAAGAATGCCATATTGATTGCCATTGCGAGAGAGTCAGGCGCATCATCGTGCTTATTTTTGCCATTGATGCTGAAAGAGTAGACATTCTGCATGAACAGTTCATACTCTTTGCTGCGTTTCCCTTCCTCCAGGAAGATCATATGCTCCCGGATATCCGGTGCTTTGTCGAATATCCGCTGCAATTTGCCGTTCCCGGTATAGTGCTTTGTGGTTTTCTGCACATTGATGCGGTGATTGCGGTCTTTCAGTTCTTCGTCAATCCCATCAGCGTATTCTGCTGTCATTTTCGTTGCTTCGACATGGATTGCCTGGACATTATGCTTTATAGCAGTATCAACCACATGCGGTTGTGTGTATTTCTTGTCCCTGTTATCGTATACAACATCGACAACATAGATATCATGGTCGAACTGATAGCAGACAGGCGATGCAACAAAGTCACCTCCACCCCAGGCAGGATCCACTGCCATGAAGATACGGTCAGGATCAGTGTTCTCAGGCAGTACACCATTGAAAAACCGCATGTCCTCAGGCGAGAAGACTGCACCGTCACGCTCAATCGGTTCACCCTGGTACTGAGCATACCATGATGCCATGTCATTGTTCCGCTCAAAGGATGCCCTACGTTGCTGATAGGCTTCCGTACTGAACCCAACATCGAACGCATAGTCGAAGTTGGATTCGTCATTCTCGTTCAGGGCAGGTACGTTTATCTGTTTCCATCGGATTGATGCGAACTTTGGTTCATTCTGAAGCAGTTCAACACGCATACCCTGGGGATCAACCAGCGACCACCTTGTGCCTATCCACAGATGCTTGGCAGTTTCCTTCCCACGGGGCAGGTAGTTGTTCTCGACCTTTGCCCATGCTCCTGCCAAGCGGTCTTTGTTCATTGCTTCCTCGATACCGGAGATCAGGTCATCCGCTATCTCATACCCGTTGCAGTCACATGCCCCGTTCAGCGTACCGTAAAGGGATCGTCCTGTGAAGCTGGCATAGCGTTTCTCTCTGTTGATGTTCAGCAGTAAGTCTTTCGCATTGGTCGATGCCACGCTGCACTCAGGGAAAATATCTCGCCAAAGGTACGTTATTGGGTCAGAAAGGATCTCAAGCAGACCTTTGTAGAACACCGTGACCACACTGTCCGTATATGAGCAGTACAGGTTGCTTCTCTCACTGTCTCTCAGGATAACCCACAGCACAAAGAACAGCATAAGCGTTGTCTTTCCTACCCTTGGTGGCATACTCAGGAAAATTTCATCAAGTTTATCGTCTTCAAGATCCTGCAATGCCTGTGCTACGGGCAGCAGTTTCTTCCTTCTCGGCAACCAATACTGCTGCGCCACAGGTCTGTCCCACTCCAGATATATCATGAAGTCATCAAACACATCCCTGGCAGTAATCAGATATGCCCGTTTAGTCATCTCACCCATGCCACTTATATGACTTATAACAGACCTGTATTCTTTGATATAACTGTATACAGTATTGCTATGTTCTTTGCTCCACGCACTCTTTAACGCATAATACGCATACTCATAATCACTTCTGCCCATAAAAATATTATAACTCTTTAGCATCTTCTCCAGATCAGTCATTGCTATTCCACCTCCCTATAGCTATTAATAACTATTATCCGTAAAGAAAGAAAAGAAAGTAATACAAAGAAAAGAAAGAAATACCTTTATTATATTAGCTATTTATTAGCTATAATCCCTTATATTTCAACGCTTATAACTATTTATATCCTTTATTACTTCTAACAGTAGGTATATCATCCCTATTATTAACCCTAATTCTATTATTATCCCTGTTATACCTATACATATGTATACAGTATCTATGTCCATTTATATTACCTCTCTTTTTATTTTAAAAAATATTTTTAGTACTACCACCCTATCTATAACAGTAATATATATGCCTTTTTTATTTTAAAAATATTTCTAAGACTACCTTGCCATGAAATGTACATACAAATATCCCCTACGGGTATAGTTGTACATACAACATAGGTATAGTATAATATAGGTATATATTATTCTATAATATTATCTAAAGATATTATTTGTAATATAATATGTTAGATATTATATCCGAAATAATATGTTAGATATTATATTATAGATAATATATTTATATAATATGTTAGATATTATATATACCATATTATTGTTGAAATAATATCGCTATATCATAGCATTTCCAGACATAGGGGATATAATATTTATGCATAAAAGGGATATAATTATACATGTTTCTATATATTGTATGGATCAGAAAAACGCATACTATATATTGATATTAACTATTCGCTAAACAATAATTTTATGAATAGTTACAAATAATGGTAATTATAGCAGTAATCAATCTAATAACCCTGCTTTATCTGTTATATCGTTGTCCCCTGGATCTGTATTATTATTAGCTGTTATTATATGGTCTGTTGTGTCTTTATATCCCATGTTATTTTTCATGAGGAATATACCTGCTACGGGATTAATCTTGCCATTATTCATGTATATTTCATATTGACTATTGATTATATCATAGGCAGTTTTTATCGTGTTAATACATTCTTTGTTTTTAATCACATCATATTTTCCGGTTATCCAATTAAAAAAAGTTATCCTGCTACAGCCAAAAGCAAGCGCAAGAGTAGCAATAGCGGGTTTCATGTCATGTTCTTTTGAGATCCGAAAAAAATCATATATCCGTTGTTTCACTTGCTCCAGGTTGTTTATATCTATAGCAGGAAGGGAAGAAACAGAAAGAGTATAGTCAAGTATCCTGGTATTGTCGCCTTCTTCCGTTAGCATTGCATGGTCAGAACGTTTAATTCCGGTTGTTCCTTTAGGTCGCCCTCTTTTCTTTGGTAGGTTGTCAGCGGATCCAGGGCTAACAATATTATTTTTATTTTTTTCTGAATTAATTATTTTATTTTCTGTTTTCTTTGGCATTGTTTTATTCCTCACTTTCCTTTGTTTTCCATGCTTTCCGCATGGTTTATTTTTCCCAATAATAAAATAATAAAAAATATAAAAAAAATCAAATAAATTTATAGAAAAGGTATTGACATATGTATATACCTATGTTATTATAACATTGTCAAAAGGAACCGACCTAAACGAAACGAACGGAGGACAAAGCAATGAAAAACAATGAAATGGTAACAGAAATCATCCTGGAAAATGGCTCTGATTCCATCATGGTCATTTATATGGATGTAAAGACCGGAGCGACAAGGCATGATTACCTTTACACAATGCCCGGATTTGCTTCAGATCCGGAGTATCTTGTATACCTGATGAAAAAAGCGCATGGTCTTTGTTGGTAACTTGTTTACTAATTAGATTAGAGAAAGAAGGTATAAAACAATGAAAACTATAGTTGATAGAATAGCAGCGGAGGAACTCAAACTTTATATTGATAATACATCGATAGTCTATTTCCGCTCATATATTCCGGTTTGTAAAACCCTGGAAAGAAAGATTAAAAAAGGCATTTTCGATAAAGAAAAAGCGGTTTTGGCTTTTATGTATGTATGTAAATACGCTGCAAAGCTTTACTGTCAGGAATTCGGTGGAGTATGGCATAAAGTTTTTGACAAGGCAACAAGGGAAGAAGCCGCAAAAATGCTTTTATCCTGCTACCTGGAAGAAAGACAATATAACCCTATTGTTTGATATCAACTTGTACTATTTATTTTAGAGAAAGAAGGAAAATATAACATGAAAATCACGAAAAAAGATATCTATGCAAAGTACGGCATAGAGTATAAGGACGGCAAGGTGCTGTCTCCGGTCGGTTGGATCCCTGAATTACTAAAAGAAGGTAATGAAAAGACAGGGAAACAGGTTTATACATTTTCTTTGCTGCCCGGTACAGGAAACTATATGACAGAATGTAACGGACATACAATAGCAGCAAAAGGAACTTGCGTTTGCAATTGTTCCGGTTGTTATGCAATGACGGGACGGTATAATTGCGGTAACGTAATAAAATCTATGATTGTAAATACATGGTTAGTAAATAATTATATATGGTTTGTAAAAGCTTGCATTATGGCGCAATTGGAGTGTATCGGACGGGGCGAAATCCGCATACATGCGGCCGTGGATTTTAATACACAAAATCCTGGTGAGTATTCTAATATGTGGTTAGACATTGCAAGGAAAAATAATTCTTTCCGTTTCTGGACATATACAAAAATAAAACAGTATGAAACACTCTTTGACGGTTTAAAGAATGCGAACATTGTAAAATCTGTTATTCCTGGAATTGGTGTAAATTTCGGGCATTGTGAATACATCATAAACGCATATTATACCCTTAGAGATTTAGGAAAAAAGGTTTATATTTGCCGTTGCGGAATTGATAAAAATCAACACTGTGAACGTTGCGGAATTTGTGCAACTTATGATTACGTTTTGTTTGTTGAACATTCTACAGAGTACAAAGCGGAAAAGGATCCGTATTATCAAAAACTTGTTGAAATCGTAAACAATCAGTAATTTACAGAAAGAAGGTTTATAAAATGGCATTCAGAAGTAGAACACTGCAACAAAAAGTAAAAGGAAAATGGCAAGCTGTAAACGTTACAATGGATCCTGATGCAATAAACGAATTATTGATATCTGAATTGACTATCCGTTACATTTTCCACAAAAGGCAGGTAAAGAAAATCAAATATACAGGCATTGGATTAATTGTGATGTTTGATAGAAAGACACAAGCAGTCTATACAAAGTAAAGAAAGAAGGTTTATAAAATGATTCTATCTGTTCGGACACTTGCTGAAGTGATTAATAACAAATCCCGTATTGTTTACTATGAATCCTGGTATGATAAAACGAACGTATACTATTATGATAACAATGGACGGAAATTGTATATAAAATCATTCCGCAACGGTTCCTATACTTGGACAAAAGATCCGTTATATGCAAGGCATTATACAGAAAAAGCAGCAGTTAAACATATGAATACATTGTCAGACATGTTAAGACATAACGAATTATAAAAAACGGATCCACAAACACTATACAACCGGAAAAAATCCGGTTGTTTTTTATTGCCATAACCCTGGAAATATGCAGCAATCAAAAGCAGGCAAAAACAGGCGAAAACAAACGATTGCAGCGTTCGAATGTATCATATATCATTCCGTTATATACAACTCAATTTTGACATGCTACAATGCGAAAAACAGGCATATTCCGTTTATAGTTTCTTTCCGCTTACTCTATTTTATTTATCATATATGTCTATACCTATATACATAGTAGGTAAGTATACGCAATTGTACGGACAATTTTATTTGTACAGACAACTTATCGTATTGTACGGACAACTTGCAAAGTTGTATGTACATCTATACCTATTAATATAGTAGGTATATATTGTTCGTACAACTTTACGAAATGTCCGTACAACTTGTAAAATGTACGGACAACTAAACCTATTTACATAGTAGGTATATAATGTACGGACAACTTCAATATTTGTCCGTACAACTTAACCTACTAACATAGTAGGTATATACCACATTTTAATAAACCTGGATAAAGATTAAAATCAAAAAATTGGAAAAATTTTAGATTTTTTGCCAATATATCCTATAGCGTGCGCACAGGGGATTGCAATCAGGATTTTTTTATGCTATCATAGGTATGAACATATTATACTTTATCATGAAAGGAATGTAAAATAATGGCAAATAAAGCATCAATCAGACAGGCAAGGTACGATTCCACGCATTGCAAAACCTATTGTTTAAAATTCAATTACGGAACCGATGCAGACATAATTGAAAAGTTGTCCTCTGTTCCTTCTATGCAAGGCTATATAAAACAATTAATTCGCCAGGATATGGCAATGTCTGCTTCTGTTTCTGCTTGCGGTTCAACACAAGAAATGGCAGAAGAAAAAGCAGATTGATTTACAAGAATCTATGCAGCTTTTACAAGCAAATTATTGGCAAATAGCTATTACATAATTTGCAAATTGCTTATCCGTACCTGATTTTTAAAATGCTATCCGTACCTGATTTTGGATAGGGGGATATATAAAAGACCGGAGTGTAATGCTCCGATCTTTTTATGTCCGCACCTGATTTTTATACCAGACCTCTGCGCTTTGCGATGGATGCAGATATCTTTGTCAACAGGATCCATACACGGTTTTCATCCGTACCTGTCTTTTGACAATAGATTTTTACACCTTCAGGCAATTTATAATGCGACCTGAAAACCTCTGTCAGTACCTGTTTTTGTTCATCCGTTAAGCAGTAATAAACAGCCTGGACTGCAAGCCAATTGTCGATGTCCGCTTTCCGCTTCCCTTCTGTTTTCAAGGACTCAGGAGTTGACAGGAAGAACCGTATAGCATGATTCACATAGTCAGTATAATAGCACCTGGTTTTCAATTTTCGTACCTGTTTTTCACTCATCGATAATCACCTCATTTATTCTGTCAAAAGAGTTTTTTACAACGCTGATCCGTACCCCAATTTGGTTATATATTTCTTCGATTTCGTCATCAGAATCAAATATAACAGTAAACCTGTGATCCACATTGTGCAGGAAACTGACAATCTCTTCCGTTGCGTTTCCTGCTTCTATCAGTTCTTTGGCAATGGCTGCATACATCTGCTTGAAAAAATTAGTCGATGCATACATATACCCGTCTTCGTACCCGTTTTTGTACTGCTTGTCCAGGTCTTCGGCAGTAATACCATTCACGGACAGTTTCCGTACCCGTTCTGCCGTTCCGTCCCGTACCCATTCTTGCATTTTCTGCCGTTGTTGTTGTCTTCGCATCTGTCTGTTTAAACCCATCTCCGTACCTCTTTTCTCACTGATTAATTTAGATTTGCCACAGGAATACCTCTATTTCGCTTTGTAAGGCATCAAATACCGCTTCCACAATCTCAGACGATAAATTGTCCATCCGAAATTAGACCCACTCAGAATCGCCTAAAAATAGCCTTAAAATGGAACGTCAATTTCAGCAGTCACATCCGTACCTGATTTTTCCCATCCGTAGTGCTTTGTCAGGCTGCGTACGCTGAACACTCTTTTCGTTTTCGGAGAGTAGTTCAGAATTATCTTACCCGTACCCATCCTGAGCGTACCTGCCAGACGGTTCTTGCTGATCTCCAACTCACAATCGTAATCCGCACCTTCTTTTGCCCTTGCGTAATTCATCACTATGTCAACCTTGTTTGTGATGTCAGACGATCCAGATACATCGTCATTGTCGAACTCTGTCTCATCTTTGCCACGCTTACGGGGATGTGCTACCAGGATGATTGCTACATCGTACCGGACAGCAATCTTCTTCAGTTCGCCAACAAAGTTGCTCTGTGCCAAGTACAGGTTGCTTTGATCATTCACTGTCTCCATTGCGGTCATCAGATTGTCGATGCAGATAAGTTTCACATTCCGTCTGCTTGCAACCTCTCTGACGATATCAGTCAGTTTCTCCGTTTCTTCACCGTCCTCAACGTACCCGTTGTCATAGATATACGCTTTCCCCCTATACCATTCGCTGATACGCTTGCTGATAGCAGGATCTATCGTGTAGGTGTCATCACCGAATTCATTTTTCTCTGTCAGCATATAGTTGTCTCCTGCCAATTGGCAGTTCAACCACCGTTTGAAGTGATAACCTGCCAATTCACCGGAATAAGCGAACACTCCAACATCCTGGTCAAGAGCATTCGCAACGATATTGCTCATGAATGTGCTTTTGCCATGCCCACGCTTTCCGGTCAGCAGACAAACCTGTCCGAAGCAGATCCCTCCTCCCAAAGCAGAATCAATGTCATAAAATCCGGTTTTGACTTTCGGAAGCAGATTAAGGTCTACATCCTCTACATCTGCCAACTCTTTGACATACCCTATGTCCGGTTCTGCTGCCATCAGCACTGCCGTCCGTACCGCCTCCGTACCGAAACTGCGAAGTATATCATTGGCATCCTTCTCCCCCAGGTAGTCTTGCTTGCGTACTGCGAAGATCCTGTTGGGCAGTCTCTGCTTCAGTGTGTCCAACAGACTCATGTGTCCTTTTTCCAAATCACCGAACACAATCACCTTGTTGAACTTGCTGACCCATTCATAGCAGTTAGGCAACCAGGTAAATCCATTCATGCCTGTCGGAACAGAACAGAACGCATCAGGTTTCTCATCGTCCCAATCCTTGAACGCTTCCGCAACGCTCATGCTGTCCAACTGCCCTTCGGTGATCACAAGCGTATCGAAACCCGTACACTGCTTCATGCCAAACAGTATCGGTTGACCACCTGCTTCGCACCATTCCTTGCTGCCCTTCATGCCTTTCCGGTATGCCATGTTCCTGTACTTGATAAACACCAACTTGCCATACTCGTTGAAGAACGGGAACCATAGCAGATTAGGTCTGTCCTCAAAAGCAGTAACTTCGTACCTCTCCGCAGTTTCTTTGCTGATTCCCCTGTCCGCAAGGTACGCTAAAGCAGATTCCCTTGGCACAATCCTTCCTGGTGGTTGCGGAAACTGCTTGTACTGTTGTTCTGCTTCCATGCCCAACTTGTACCCAAAGTCTCTGCACAACTCCACAAAGTGTCCATGATATCCGCATGAACCTCTCAGGCACCCAAACGCACCTGTCTTGTAATTCACGCTGAACTTCCACTCGTCATCCTTTGGAGCAGAGGATCCGCATATAGGGCAGTAACGGAAAAATACATCCTTCCCCTTCTGCTTCGTTTCAGCACCTATGAACTCGATAAACCCATTAAGGTCATCCATGTTCATCTCATATCGCATCACTGATTCCTCCAGGCTTTATACTCTTCAAACGTCTGAAACATATCACGGTACATCTCCGGTATCTCCGAAGGAGGATTGTCCCCCTTGGGGGATTTAGGGGGTATTTCTTTTTCTTTCTCTGTATCTTTCTCTGTATTCTTTCTCTTGTGGGTACGGTTAGTAGTCTCGTCTGCTGAACGGTGTACAGGTCTGTGGTTAGTATCATTAGTAGTATCGCTATATTGGTACAATGCCCAATTTACAATGCTTATAGTAGTCTCGTCTGTAGTCTTAAAGTTAGTCTCGGTTGTAGTACGGTGTACAGTACGGAAAGTAGTCTCGTCTGTTTTCCACCCTTGTACTACGATCATTTCATCAAGCATGAGTTTTTCCAGGAAACGATACACTTTCATTCTGCTCCATCCCCATCTGTCAGACAGAAAATAGATGCTTGTGTATACATTCCCCCGTTCCAACTTTTGCTGTCTTCCTCGATATGATCTGTGCTTTTCTGTCCCCTGTGCAAGCATCAGAAGATCAACCCACGCTTGACCCTTCGTAAATGGCTTTTCAGACAACCATAGTGAGTTGTTTTTTAACCCCCTATCAAGTTTTATGTAACTTCCTGTTTTGCCCACTTTGCTTACCATCCTTTGCTAATTTAATTATTGTCTGTAGGCAAATTATATCATTTGGTTAGAGTGCTATTGAATGTCTCAGAAGGGCAGTATTTTTCCTTTTCATTCCATTCTTTGAATGCTCTGTCTTTTGATGCAAGGTCAAACCTACCGTTAACATCTTTGTAGTATCTGGTTCTTTCTTCGCACCTTTTTGCTTGGCATTCCACCCAATGAAAAGGTTCTCTGTACCTGTACCTTGGTTTACCACCGCATTTGCATCTGCACAGACCTTCTTCATAGTAAACCTTCACTTTGTGTCTCCCTTCTTTTCACTCAGCATTTCGACAATAGTATCTTCTGCTTCTGCCAACTCCAAACATACTTCTGCTTCTTTACGAAGTATATACACCCAATCAGAGTCAACTTTATCTGCTTCTGCAATCTGCCGTTTCAGATGCTTCTTCAGGTTTTTCAGTTTGTCTATCATTGTTACCGCACCTTATCTTTCTGTTTAGTCTTTTCATGTGGCGAATATAGTCTGCCTTTGGTTTGCATTTATTAGGGCAGTTTGCCTTTTTGCACATCACACAAGGATTCATTGTCTCTCACAGGTCAGCACATACTGATACACTTCACCGAACGGTCTTTGTTTCAGCAGTTCAAGCAACTTCGGATCTATTTCACCTGGATACTTCTGCTCGGTATGCTGCGTAGGTATCCCAAGTGCCTGTACGTTTGTTAGTTTCATACCTGCTTGTTCAATGAATGCAGACAGGTCATTTCCACCCCAGAAGTGAATGTGCGTGTTGTCGAGCAGACCAAGAGAAGAATAGTTGAAGTGATCATAGAACATCCGTACCAGAATGTCATTGTGGCAGATGTTAGGAATGCTGAATATGATCTTTCCACCATCTTTAAGCAGGTCTGCTGCCTTTACGAATGCATCAAACGGATTTTTAAGATGTTCAAGAACATCAGCAAAAAGGACATAGTCGAAATTGTAATCATGGAATTTGTAAAAGCTGTACCATTTACCATCGTCTAAGTCGCCATAGAATCCATCGAATGCATACTGTTTTGCTTTGTTATATGCGCCTAAATCGACTTCAACAATGCTTACTTCGCAATCCATCTTTTCCTTCATGTACTTTGTCATGTACCCTGTTGCGCACCCACACTCAAGCACACTGCTGCCTGGTTTAATCTGCGACAGTATCATTCCATGTACAGTGTTTGGATTGATATCTGTTATTTCAAAATTATATTTGCCCATCTGTTGTCTTCCTTTCTCCGTCAGCGCAGAACCAATCTCTGCTATGATATCCTTCAATGAAATCCTTTTCACACCAACATTTATTTAGTTTTTCCGATGCATGATGAAATTTGCAATCCTTGCACCGGACTATCTCTTGGCACTTATGCTCTTCATAAAACTCTATTTCTTCTGGGATTTCAGTTGGAACAATAAACTCTTTCATTCTTTCATCTCCCCGTCAGCACAGAACCAATTGTCATCTGGATTCCATGAATAGTATTCATCAGATGTATTCCAACACGGGCATTTACTATCATTCGGAAATTCGAGGTATGTTTGCGTTTCTCCATATGATGTTGTATAAGGAACCTCTTTCGGTCTATGCTTGCAATCCTTGCACCGGACAAGTTCTCCAACAACCTTGCAATCAGAACCATATACCATATTCATCATAAGAATTTTTTCCTGTTGCTCTTTCAGCAGTGCCAGAGCATCAACCAATAGCTTATCCTGTCTGCAATATAATCCATCTGTATATTCACATTCTTCATATTCTTTGGATAATATTGACGGGCAAGTTTGTTTTGTGCATCGTTCTAACCCTCTTATAACCTTCTCAATATCTGCCACTATCTCCAACCTCCTGTTATCTCACCTGTTATCGGATTAAACTTCATTACTCTGCCATCAATCTGTTTTGCAACTCTACGCATTCTATTAAAGTCTTTGTCTCTGTACCCGTCATACTTATTCCCACTCAGACGGACATAAGAAGTGTCATCATAAGGACAACCAACAATGTATTGGTTGCCCTTCCTGATGACATAGTACTCATGAGAGCGGAGCATCGTCCTTCTCCAACTTATAAAGATTTCGTTTGAGTTGCTGACATTTTTCGGCATTCTTGCAACGGACAGTAAGTGCGAGATGCGTACCACCGTCACCGTACCATAACTGCTGCGCATCACAAGACAGGATAAACTCACCGCAGTTCTCACATACATCAAAGGGAAGTTGTTTTACGATATCCATAGTTCTTAACCTCCTGTTAAATCAATTTAGTTATTGTTGCCTTTAAAATAGTTGGCTATCTCTTATAATCCGCAAATCTCGGTACTGTATTGAATATCGCTTTGTGGTTTACCCACCTTGCAAACCGCTTCTGTTCGTCCGATGGTTCTGTATTGTTCACAAAGTCCCTGTAAGGCTGTGCGAAACAATCAGCACCCACATCACGCAATGCTATTGCCCGTCTTTCCGCACTCTCTATGTCCTGCACAAGCAGATACACAAACACTCTGTAAGGCTTTACACCGCAATCCTGCAAGCGTTTGATTGCTGTCAAGCACACATCAAGCATCTGATCCGTATCGCATGACATTCTGATTTGCCGTATCCATTTCAAACGGGAAAGTATGTCAGCAATCTCCGGTGATATCAGACGGGCATCCAAACCTTGGTTGAAGTCCACTCTCACCTTCTTTCCGATCATGTCCTTCATCTGTTCCACACCATGCGGACAGGCAAGCACATTGTTATCCATGAACACGATATCCCGGCTATCCGGTCTTTTGATTTCTTGCCATGTTCGGTATGGTCTGATCTTTCCTTCCTTCTTTGGCACTACACACCACGGGCATCTGCGGATACATCCCCTTGTCAAGAATCCGATTGCATAATCAACATTCGGATAAATACTGTAATCGGGAAACATATCGTCTATTTCCTGTGGCAGTTCATCATAGATCCCGTATCCTGTACCGCCTTTGATTGTGTCCTCTGGCAGATACGGACATTCTTCTGTGAATGTGAAAACCTTACTGCTATACACTCGGTCATACTTCAGAAACGGAATCCACCACTCCACGGTATCCCCTTGTGCCTTATGCCATGCTGATATTTTCATCAGCGCATAATTAGGAAAGTCCGTCTTGTCACTATCGTGAAGTCCGACTAACATCTGTTATCTCCAATCATGTGTTAAAGCGTCATTGTTGCCTTTAACGCACATCAGTATTTCATTCCAACTCGTGTTTTCAGCAAATCATATGTCACGCACATCATGGCGAACATATCATCTCTTGTAACACCGTTGTATGTTTCCCAATTCCGAATCTGTCCAATCAGTTTCAGCTTTTTATCAATCGGGCATTTATCGTCACGCATCATTTCAGCAATGGTGGCATACCCTTGTTTATCAGGCTTCGGAAGTCCTTCCATCTGTGTTTGTATGCTTATCATCAATTAACCTCCATCTGTGTTAAAGCGTCATTTAAATCAACTAACTCCGGTTATTCCGGTACTCCCCAATACGCTTATTTAGTGACTTTACGTTTCTTTCTGTTTGTAATACTTCAGAGCAAATGCAACTGCTTCTTCTGCATGATGAACAAGGTATTGCGGAATGTGCAGAGAATCCATTGAACACATTACCCACCAATCTTTTCCGTGGTTTGCAATAACAAGTTCAGCACCGCAACCGAACAACGGGCATCTGCATTGTTTAATCTGTCTGTTGTACTTCTTGTTAGCAGTTCCCATAGTTCCCAATACTCCTATTTAGTGTCTTTTCGTTCCCCGTCAGCACAAAACCATTCGGGATCACGCAAACCTGTGAAAGTATGTTTCTTACAAACATAGCACTTTTTATTGTTTAGATCGTCCAATGAATACATATGTTCAAGATGCTTGCAATCCTTGCAAAAAACAACGTCTGGTTGGTCTTGCAATAGTATTAACACATCGACAAGGGCAGAAGTGATTCGGTCAAATTCTTTAAGTGTTTTCTTCCTGTCAGGCATCATTCATCACCTTTCCAATACCCCTACTTAAAGCGTAGAGTCACTCAACATATAATGCGAACAATAAACTGAAACAGAATGAGAAGAATACAGACAACAAAACAATAATCAGAAAAAACTCATCATCATCGTTTAAGCGTTTCATCTTTGCACCTCACTGTGGATGCGGATAATCTTCATCCTTATCCCATGTCAGTGTCTCATTCTTGTTTCTTCTTTTTGTGATATCCTCAAGAGCATGGGCAGTACCTTCAAGCAGTTCCATAACAGGAATGTCATTACCGTACTTCTGAATCAGTTTGTTTCCTACATCCCAAAATCTGATCCAGGCTTCAGTAGAACCATCCATGTTATAGGAAACATCGAACAGTCTGTAGACATCTGCCCATGCTTCACGGATATTTTCCGGTACGTTCGTCATTGATATCATCCTCTGTAATGTTTATACAGTGCCGTTCAAAATACCATTTGCCGAATCCGAGCGTGAAAACGATGCCGAATATGACACCGATAATAAACATCACCAATCTTCCTCATCCTCTCCCCGTTCTTTTTCCTGTTCCCGTCTAATGTCTTCTGCATCATTCAGCAGGTCTTCAATCTTGTATGCCCATCCGCATTCCTCAGGGTCTAATCCGTTCTCGCCTTTTGCGTATCGGCAGCATTTAGCAAACCGACAGTACTCATGGCAGTTCTTGTTAGGATCTATGTTTGACATTTTTTCACCTCTTAATGCTTATATTCCGTCACGCACCACGGAATAGTCTCATACTTGTCTGCAAACGAAATACTGTTTATAACAGTAATAATACCGTAAACAACCAATGCCATTAGTAATATCTCAATCAGTGTTATCAGTATCTTCTTTAGCATGGTGGTTACCTCTTAATCGCAGTTGTTGCCAACTTCAATCAGCAGATGTCCACCTATATGCCTGATTGAATAAATGCCATATCCCCATCTCCAGGCATTTGCTCTGCTACCTTCTTCGTGCTTTTCCATAACTTTCACAAACCTGTCTCTGTTGTCTTTTACTCCATCATCGTCACCTTTAATGATGTAGTCCATTTCTTCTGGAGTAAAACCTTCAATAGTCAGAAAATCAAAGTATCTGTCACTGCTGACATGTTCTATTTTTAAACTCATTTTAATTCTCCTCTCAGGTACTTAATCACTTTCGCAGGTGTCTGCTTTTTATGGCAGTACCTAAACTTCACACCGTACCTCTGTGTCATGGTGGTTAATGCTCTGCCGAAAGCAGCAGGATCTACAAGTGTCATCGGATCTCCGTAATTGTGCCATTCATTACTGCTTTGCCACCTTGGAACTTCCCATAAGTCAACTTCTCCGAAAGGTGGAATCTCTTCCACAAGCACAATTAACTGAATCCCTTTTTCCTGCGCTCTTATGCATTCCTGTCTGAATCTCCGGTGATCATTGCTCATAACATCTTTGCAGAGTTCAAGCAGTTACAGATCCTGTTTTGTGTCAACGCTGACTCTTGGATTACCTGTAGCATCCTCAGGGAGCATATAATCACCGACATCCAACTTTTGCCGTATCATATGAATCTTATGAGATTTACAATATCTTTCGATATTATTGTGCTTTCCTGCTTGCTGTCTTGTGTCACATAACAGAACCATTTCATCACCACCTTTCAAAGTAAAAGGGCATGGCATAGTCTTCCTTTAATCCAACATTCAGCAGCAGATGGAGATACTGCTTAGACAGGATGACAGGCATTCTAAGAAGGTTAATGGTTACCCTGAGGTTATACCTCGTTGCCATGCCCTATATCGTCTTACCAGGGAACGCTTACTTCGCTGCTGACATCCGTAAAGGAACTGCCATCAGTGCTTTCTTCAGGGACAGAATCCTGCTTTTCACGCTGATCCCTGTCCTTCACGGGTCTGCACTTGCCGTTCCGCACATCGTCAATGGTTTCAAACTTGGCAATCTCAACGGTTTCCCTATCCTTGCCATTAAACGTATACAGTCTCTTGCGGAGAGAAATACCGACCTTTTTGCCTTTCAGCTTTTTTTCATCCCAATCCCACTTGTACGGCGGATTGCTTTCCTGCACACACCACAGGTTGCTCTGGAATGCTCTCTTCCGGTAATCCTCATCGTCATCCGTGTACGGGTACAGACGGAAAATTCCCTTGTACTTGGCAGTACTTCCAAACCGTTCCTGTTGATCTTCATACACTTCATGGAAACGATTGGCATACTCACCTTCAATAATTTCCATCAGCAGTTCAATCGTAATACGCTGAACACTATTATCCTTCTGCGGATCGAGGACACGCACCGCCTGGATCTCTGCGACATACGCACCGACAGGTGGAAGGTCTGTATAGTTGCCGGATTTCTTTGCTTCAAAATTGCTGCATGTGGGTTTCATTTTTTCATATCCTCCGTTTTTACTTCGTTTAGTATTGTCAGCGGACACCTGAGTCCAATGATTTCTTTTGATATCAGTATCTCTTCTGTAAGGCTGCACTTGTCTCTGTTCAATCCATCATAATGCCGTATGAACGGACACCACTGACACTGAACCGCATCCTCAGGAAAGTTAACCTGTATCTCGCACTCTGCTACAGTGTAATAACTGACACCTTTGTCGAATCTTCCCATATCAACCTCCAAAATGTCTAAAAGGCATTTGTAGTTTCCACCGGAGATGCATCTCAAGGTAAATCATTCTGTTTCTGTACTGCCTGTACTGCCTTTCCAACATTGCGTTCAGTTCATCCATTTTCATCAACCTCCGGGAATCTTATCTGCCGTTTCGACTGTAGCACCTGTTTTTTCTTTTTTCTTCACAGGTGTCCCAAGTTTTGCCATGCCGTAATACTCACGGATAACAGTGTCAACCATCTTAAGGTCATTGTCGATTTCCAAAGGGAACATATCCATCGGAGACTTAGCGGTAGTCACACCGTCACTCTGTGTAATGAAGTAATGCCGTCTGCCGTCTGTCACGCAGTACAGGACAATGCTGAACAGTGATTCAAGGGTCAACTGCGAATCGATCATCTTACCTGCTGTCTTTGCCTTTACCTTTGTTCCATCGTCACTGCGGTCAATGTGCATCGTGAAGTAGGTTATGGTATCATCCGTTGTATCACGGATTGCCGTCTGAATCATGTCATAGAAATCTTTCGCAACCAATGTGAACTTCCCGTACCCCTGTTCATTGATCTTTCCGAACAGGTAGAATGTCATTGCTAATCCTGCATCGTCTACAACATAGCAGTTCCGGTCGTTCTGTCTGATTGCCTTTGCAATGGTCTTCATGTCAGAAGTCATCATCATCGGAAGTTTAGACCTAAAAGGCATCGGCTTTTCCGATACGTTGAAGATAGCAACTTCATTCTCTTTAAAATTTCTAAGCGAAGCAGATTTACCAGACCCACTTTCGCCAATGATAAGACAAACCTTACCCATTGAAATTTCCTTTCTTCTGCCTTATAATGCAGATGCATGTATATGTTTTTCTTTCTGCGCTACCGTGTCCGTATGCCACTACGGATGCGGTTTTTTCTTCTGCCTTTGTACTGATAACCAACCGTCAGTTTTTCAAGACTGTCCATTACCTTCTGGAATTGAAGGTCGCTTTTGCAGTCCAATGTATAGGTCTGAATCGTACCGTCATCCATTGCAATCTTTACTGCTACCGGATAATCGCAGTACTCATCAGTCACACAATGGATGTCGAGCAGCGGTCTTGCCATCCTGTTCACCTCCTTGCCAATTTATTACTGCTTCCTTTGCTGATACTGCTTGTTACAGGCTTGCCTATGGTACGTTGCTCCATCCACCGTTCCAGGTTTACTTCAGATACCCTGTACCTTTTCCTGACTGTTCCGCTGATCGGCACAGGATGCATTTCCATCATCAATTCCATTGCCTTGCGCCGATTGATACCAAGCCTGTCCGCAACCTGTTGTGGGTTAAGATAAACTGTCATCTATATCCCACTCCCCACAATCCACAGGAGGATCGTTGCGACTATCACCGACCCACAGACCGTCAGGTGGTAAAGGCTTTTCTCTTTTCTTTGCTGCATCCATTCTGCTTCGCAATGCTTCATCTGCAAATAGGTATTCATATTCAGGGGTATTTCTTCCGACAGCAGTGTACTTTTCATCATTAACTCCTTTAGACAGAACAATGTACCCAAAGTCAGTGTTAACTGTCCCTAAATAAACAGAATTTCCGGTAAGGACATGCTTTGGATTCACCTGGATTACAAGCGAACATCCGTCAATCTTATCCAGACCATGATCATTCATAATGTGCCGTACCTGGTCTGCAAAGCATTCAGCAAACTCTGTCATGCTTTTTACAGCAATAAGTTGCTGTTCTGTTAAATTAATTGCCATTTGGTTTCCTCCTTATGCTATTAAATAGCATTACTTGAGCGCAAAAAAGAGACACGGTTGTACGGAATGTTACAAAACCGACAAAATTCTTCTGCCTTATCAACAGTCGGAGAAGTCTTGCCATTTTCCCATGAAACAATCGTCTGCTTGCTTACTTTCAAGGCTTTTGCGACTTCTGCCTGGGTCTTTTTCGCATTCACACGGGCAGCAGCAATAGAGATCTTGAAATCATCTGTATGCTCCATATATTGTATCCTCCCTTCTTCAAAAGTTCGATTAAATACTACTCCTATTAAATCACATTGTCAATACCAAAAGTACAATTTAATTTATTAATAATTTTTCTTCATTGTATTAAAGCAAACATTACTTTTCTTAATTTCTATTTAATAATACTATATATACATTTTATTTGACTTTTTTGGTCTGATAATATATATTTACATTGAAGGAGGGCCTTCAGTAATGGCAGATAGAGAAGTATTTGTAAAAAATCTGAATTACTTCCTGCGCAAAAGCGGAAAGCTTCAGAAAGACCTTGCCGAATATGTCGGAGCGAAGACAACAACAGTGTCAGGGTGGACAAGAGGTGTATCTTATCCAAGAGCAGAAGCAATGGAAAAGATAGCAATGTTCTTCAGAATCCCTACATCACGGTTAATCCAGGAATATGATGAAGAGGATGAAGATCCAAACCCAGAGACAGTACCAAAGACATACGAAGCGAGAAGCATTGCAAAGGGCATCGACAAAATGCCAGAAGAGCAACGAAAAGCATTTATGGACATGCTGATAAAACTAAGACCTGATATATTTGGTGGAGGTACAGATGATGTTACCTGATTACGAAAGAGCAGCAATCAAGGCGACAGAAACATTAATCAAATTCAAAATTGGAACTGCTCCTGTTGATCCATTACCGCTATTGAAGAAAACAGAAAATGTTCTTGTAACAACGTTTGAAGAAGCATCTCAAAGGCTGAACGTAAAGCGTGAGAAGGTAATTGAAACATTCGGATGTGAAAACCAGGATGCTGCATCTACGCTTTACATAAATAGCGATAAAAAATGCTATGTAGTAACGTACAACAAACTGCTTCCGTACCAGATTGTTGACAGGGCATTGGCAAGAGAACTTGGGCATATACTGCTTGGACATGACGGTACAAGACCAGAGGAAGTCAGGAATGAAGAAGCAAAGTGCTTTGCGCATCATTTGCTCTGCCCCCGTCCGCTGATTCATTCCCTTCAGGCAGCAGCAATCCGGCTTACAACAGACGTAATCGGAAACATTACCGGACTTAGCGACTACTGCCTGTCCTGCATCCGCAAACAACCGTCAGTCCATGTCCCGGCAGAATTGAACAGGGTTGTCCGGGATCAGTTTATACCGTACATCCTCAATTTTTTCGATTTCCATCGTCATGCCATGCACACAGACGGAACAGCGCTTGCCGATCTCGGAAACTACATGGAAGGATACGAGGAATAACAGTTATGACAGACAGAGAAATATTTAAAAGTAACTTAGTAGAACTGATGCGTATCACCAAGGTAAAGCAGATAGATATAGCACGGTATGCAGGTGTCAGTTATCAGACAGTATCTGCCTGGGTTACCGGAAGAGGATATCCACGGGCAGAATCAATGGAAAGATTATGCAGATTCTTTGGAATCAGGCAATCTGCACTGACGGAGGAAAAGACATCCAGGAAAACACCTGAAGACAGGCTTGTCTCATTGTTCCGCTCACTGTCAAAGGAAGGTCAGGATAAACTGATAGACCGTGCTGTGGAATTAAAGATTCTTTATCCAAAGGGAAGGATCTCAAATGGCGAAGCTGAAGAAACGAAGTGACGGATACTACTGCGCATGGTATAAAGGAAAACAGTTCCTTGGGAAGACTGCTGCGGAAGCAGAAGCAAAACGAAATCAGTATAAGTATGAATGTGAAAATGGCATAGAACAGGTAAAGCCGAAAACTGTTATTGAATTTGCAGAAGAATGGTTGCCTGTTGCAAAAGCAAATGTATCAAAGAACACCTATAATCAGTATGCAACGGTAATGGACATACTTACTTCTGTTATAGGTGATAAGTATATCAGTGCTGCAACACCGTCTGACATCAAAAAGGTTTGGGTTTTATTTATTGGCAAATCTCAATCGTATATCAATAAAGCAGTATTCCTGTATAAAGCATTCTTCCAGGCTGCAATTGATAACGGTCACTGTAGGTCTAACCCTATCATATCTCCGTCTTCAAAACCGCATAAAGGGACAAAAGGTACGCATCGTTGCCTGACAGAAGAAGAAATCAGATTGATTGAGACAGTTCCGCACAGGTGCAGGAATGCTGCCATGTTTATGCTGAAAGCAGGATTGCGTAGAGGTGAAGTATTGGCACTTGAAAAGTCAGACATATACAATGAACGTATCCATGTCACAAAAGCCGTTAAATTCGTCAAAAACAGACCCGTGGTAGGCAAGACGAAGAATGAATCGTCCATGCGTTCCGTGCCGTTATTTGCGCCTTTAAAGCCTGTTATTGATGGCATAGATGTATATGTTCTTCCTGATGTAAAAGGTGGTTTGTGTTCAGAGACTGCTTTCGACAGGGCATGGGAATCGTATATGCATGTTTTGTCAATGAATGCAGGACATCCCATCTTATTCCGTCCGCATGATTTACGGCACACTTTTGTGTCTGTTGCAAGAGACAAAGGTATAGATCCAAAGACAGTAATGCTATGGTGTGGGCATTCATCAGAACGAATGATATTAGAGATTTATGACCATGTTTCAGAAGACCGTGAGAAGCAGATGATAAAACTGATGTCATAAAAACCATAGAAAAACCATAAGTTTGACACATGTGAAACGCTATCACCATTGATATTAAAGCGTTGCAAGGCTTTTATACTGTTGACTACGAATCAAAAGGTCGTGGGTTCGAATCCCGCCGGGCTCACCAAAGAAAAACCCTTGAGAATCAACGTTCTCAGGGGTTTTCTTATTCAAACTTTAAGGTTGTTTAAGGTACTTTTAGGTATTAAAACGCACTCCAAAACCATAGAAAAACCATAACTTTTTTACCGGATTTCACTCTAATGCCATTGGTTATTCTTCATCAGGAGGTTGCAGCTTACCGTCCTTGTTGTAGTTCATCGAACTGATTCCGATCAGTGCGCCAATAAATACAGCAATTGCGCTCAACGTACCGACAATCTCCTCTGCATATGGCATGTTCCCCCACACCTTTGAGAGTGTGAAATAGAACGTACCCAGGGCAGGAAGAAAGATTGTGCAAAGGAACTTTAGACAGTCATAGACCTTGTTTGAAATCTTCATGTGCATTCTCCTTTCATCGTTCAATCAGATATTCATTAAGGTCTGCTAATGCTTTCTGAAGTTTATCATTACTATTTCCGTTTATCTCATGTGATAGCAAAGCAATCAGTGCTTTACAGATTACTTTGTTGCCGTCCTCAAGTGAACCGATTCTCTTATTGTCCCTGTCAAGTTTACTGTCAACATCTCTGCGCCATTCTGCTTCGCTCATGCCTGGTTGTCTCCATTCCTTTATCGTTTTTACAAAGTTGCCAAGAAGGATAAGGAAACCCATTATAGCAATCGCAACGATGGCAAAATCCTTAATCTCAGCAAAAGTCAGGTTTTCCATTAGGTTCACCCCCTTTCCTCTGTTGCTACTGCTCCCATATATTTACTGACCAATTCGTCAGCAGAAACTTTAGACAAGTGAGGAATGGTTACTGTATAAAGTGTTGTAGGCGCATCCAATGCTGCCCATGTGGCATCTCCGATAACACCGTCAGCAGTCAGACCATTATCCTTCTGAAATGCCTTGACTGCTTTCTCTGTTGCCTTGCCGAAGTCTCCGTCAATGCCACACTTTCCAAGATCGTACCCTTTCTCAAACAGTTCTGTCTGAGCAATACGGACATATTCGCCTTTACTTCCACGCTTCAACGTAGGCTTGCTGTTCACAGGAATATCACCATCCAATCCATTTGGCAGTGCCCAATGTGTCCACTTACTGTTCATCGTGCTAAAGTATTGAACACCAGAAGAGCATTCGCAGGTTTCGCCATTGTATCCGAAACCTGTGTGTTCCATTTTAGTTCCCTTCCTAACAAACAGGCAGACAACTTTGTCCTTTGGCAGTGTATCAATGGTTCCTTTGGCTTCCCAATTGCTTTCAGTGTTCCATTGGCTTGTAGCACCTTCTCCAACAAGGTCGATCCCAACCTGGCGCAACACCCAATCTGTGAAACCTCTGCAATCAAAGATCCTTGTGTATGTATCCTGAGGATACCATTTACATCCTACGCATGTTCCGTTGCCGTCAAAGTTCTTACACTTTGTTTTAATTGTTGGATGCGAAGCACTGTACCGTTTCCGTCTGTTTGCTGGAGTGCAATACTCTCCCCATGCGCCAAAGACATATGCCCAACCGATACATGCAAGAGCAGTATTCCAAGCAATATAAGATTTATTCTGGTTTTCAGAAATCATCTGCTGAATTAAATCATCTACTTGCATAGCAGTGTTCATATAATCACCTCCGAACACTAATCTTGTCATCTATAATATACACTATCTCTATTTAAATTAGCAATACAAAAAGGAAGACACCCACGAATGAATGTCTTCCAACCGGATTATGCCTTGTACATCCCTTGCATAACCTTTATCTGCGTAGCGTTTCCGATATGTTTCTCATGGAGATAATTCCACAATATCATCATGTCTTTAGGAGGTTCACCATGCTCTTTGCGGTACTCTTCAATGAGTTCCGTCACTTCTTGATGAAGTTTATCTACATGACCCATTTCCTCAAGACTTAATTCGTAAAACAAATCAGCAGTGTCAGGTTCTTCCTGTTTCCATTTCATGGCAAGGTCGATGTACTTCTTGGAATCTTCAAGTTCTTCCTCTATCAGTTCACTCAGGCATTTGATGATCTTCATGCGATCACCCCATTAGGCAGTAGTTCCACTCTGAACGGGAGGAAATACTCCACCTGCGTAAGTCCACGCAGTGGGGAATCTCAGCACATTGGAAGTCGCAGCCTGAAGCTGAAGGGCATTGATCTGGTTCTGCATATCTGCCATGCGGTTTCCTGCAATAGCATCCAGAACTTTCTGAATCTGAACAGTAGTGTTGTAGTTGACACCATCAATGGCACGAAGCGTATTGCAGCAACAATTCTGCATTTCGCCACTCAACGCACCAAGGGCATTCTCTACATTGCCAAACTCACGAATCAAAGAAGCATTGCCATCCTTGATCGCAGAGATCGCATTGGTTGCGTTGGCAGTACTCGCAGCAATCGTCTGAGCAGTGCCATTGGTCACCGCAGACAGAATATCACGGGTCTGAGCCATTGTGTTCTGGTTGTCGAAACCACGCTGCATGTCCGCAGAAAGAGCGTTCGTGTTTCCGTTTCCACCGAACAGACCTCCACCGAATCCACCACCAGCAAGGATCAGAAGAGCGAAGATCCAAATCAGCGCAGTGCTTCCACCGAACGCACCGTCACCCATCGGCATAACCGGAGTAATACCTGTACTATCCATTTTTATAATCTCCTTTCTGTATTTATACTCAACTGCCTATGTACACTTGGCAGGAAGTATCATTTGAGCATGTCCAGGATATCCTGCGGATTGACACCCATCTTATCTGCCATCGAATAGAAAGCAGTTTTCGGATCTCCACCGGACTGCTGAACATAATCCATAACCTGTTTTAATTGTGGGTTGTTTATCATCATTTGATTAAGCAGTGCCTGTGGATTCTGTGAACCATTCACAATGCCCATCATCTGCTTAACTTTCTGCATCATCGGACTTGACTTTGCGATTTGCTGAAGTATTCCTGGCATTGCCATTTACAATCTCCTCCAATCTCTTTTCCACTGTCTGAAGTCTGCTTTCAAAACTGCTGTAATCCGGTTTCGGTTCTGTCTGATGTGGTGTAATGTCATAGGCAGAAACCGTTTTGTATCCTGCCCCGTCCGATGTGACAAGCCAAACCATCAGACCGGATTCGTCAAGCAGTAATGCACTGCTGTTCGCACCGATGTTGTATGCTTTAGCACCGTTCTCGCCGTTCACTCTGACTACTTGTGTCTGCTGAGCCTGTGGCATCTGTTGCTGTTGCATGAAACCGTAAGGATTGAAATATGGACTCTGATAACCCATCATGGAACCACCCCTTTCTGATTGAATTTTGGCAATAAAAAAGACCGTCCTCAAGTTCACGGACGGTTGAATAAAAAGCCAATTAACTGTCAATCTCAGTTCATAAACAGACTATATATGTACTTGTTTCTTTCTAAGATCCTCTTTACTGTTGAAACAGATAATGAACACTCTTCTGCTAACACTTCCAATGACCTTGGTCTGTTTGTCAGGAAGATAGTCATAACTTCTCTGTCCTGTCTGATATGGATATATCTATTTAGAATATCAACAATATGCTCTGTCGGAATCATGCTCATATCACATTCGACCATTCATTTCACCTCTTTCCGTATCTGTTTCATACTAATTATATTAGTGTGGCTTTGTACTGTCAAACGTATAAATTATAATTTTAGTACAAATATTCTTGCTTTTTCTCTAATTTAATTATATAATCGTACAGAACCGAAAGTAAACAGAAATGCATTCGGTTACTAAAACAGATGGAGGAATTAAAAATGTCTTATGAACTTTTCAGAAACGATGTGTTATCTCAGATCAATGATTCAATACCAAAGCACTACCTGGAAAAACTGATTAACATTATGGATAACGCATCTCAGCAGTATTCATTTGAAAAGAAGGAAGTCTCTATCACCATATACAAGGATATACCTGAGTATGTCAAAATGTATATTGCTGCAAAAGCAACTGAAAACCTGACCAAAGGAACATTATCAAACTACTATAATCTGCTGAAGAACTTTTTCAGAACAGTATGTAAACCGATATCCGATATCTCTTCAAATGACATCAGACTTTATCTGTTTAACTATAAGCAGAAAAGAAATGTTTGTGACAGAACATTGGAACAGATGCGTATTTATCTGAACTGCTTTTTTGATTGGTGTTTAAATGAAGAATTTATCAGTAAAAACCCTGTCAGTAGAGTATCAACTATCCACTTCCATGAAAGGCAGAGAGAAGTCATATCTGCTTCCGAATTGGAACGCATGAGGTTTTCATGCAATACACTTCGTGAAAAAGCGCTAATTGATGTGCTGTATTCAACCGGATGCCGTGTTTCTGAACTGTGTCAACTTCGTGTTGACGATATTGATTGGGAAACAAGGTCTGTCCATATCATTCACGGAAAAGGTGACAAGGAACGCACAACATACCTAAACGCAGAATCAGCGATTTCGTTACATGCATATCTGAATTCAAGAACAGATATCAGTCCTTATGTGTTTGTTGGCATAGGTTCTCGTGCGAATGGAAGGCTGAATAAAAGAACGATTGAAGAAACAGTAAAGGCAATAGCGGAAAGAGCAGGAATAGCGAAGAACATAACACCTCATAATATACGGCATACATTCGCTACAACTTTGATCCGAAACGGTTGCCCTGTGGAACATGTGCAGAGGATGCTTGGTCATGCAAAACTATCGACAACCATGATTTATGCCAGGATAAACGATGAGGATGTCAGAAGGAACCACGAAAAGTACGCAATCTAAAAACGATTTATACAACAAAAGAAGTCGCTGAAAAGCGACTCTTTTTTTAGCCATTATCGACTATCATATGACCATATTGTTACCTTTCGTCTTTGCTTGAAACATACTCAATAACAAGATGCCCATCTTTGTAATAACGAATCTCTTTCATCGGAATCATTTTTGCAGTTACGGTGCTTCCATCTCTGCTTATTTCTTCAAGTTCGTACATGATTGTCCTCTTTTCCTTTGACCGTTTTAGTGAGATTGTGATGCTCTATAATTACTAATTATGTTTTGATATTCATTCCAATATGTGCCAAATGAAATTACACCATCTTCTAATTTTTTTCTTAACTCATCAAGCATTTTAATTACTGTTTCGTCCACCTTGTAATCACCTCAACCTATTATAACACAACGGATTGACGCTTGCCAAGCTGACCATATTGAGAATGTTAACATTACTGTTTAACATAATATGAATAATGCATAGTTACAGACGTTGATGCAATAGGGTTTCCTGAAATAGAAGACAAAACACGAGCGTGCCAAATGTTTTCGAACAGAAAAGGAATATATATATTTGTATCAGTTGATCCATTGCCATAAACTGCAAAGATGATTTTATTTGAACTGATATTTACGGCTAAACTAACAAGTCCTTGAGCATCAGTTGACGCTGTTCTTGTGCCGTTTTGTATAACTGGAATGTTCGCAATCTGGTCAGAAAGTGCTTTCCCCTGGGCAGCAGACAATACCTTTGTACTATCGTTCGTAGTCAGGTTATTTACAATATCGCTCTTTGGCACTACAGCCTTAATCGTTCCACTTGCCATTATTCTTCACCTCCGTCATTCACAACCGGATCAGGAAGTTCAGGCATTTCGCCAATCTTCAGTCCTTCAATCTGCATACCATTGTTAATCTTAATCAGTGAAACAATGGTCAGAGGTCTTCCGTTAGACCTTGCGGTTTCACCTTCGCTACAGGCAGAATAGAAAGCAGCATATGCCTTTGCTTCTGCTTTATCCATGTCATCATTATTCTGATGCGAATCAAAAGATTTCGGATATCCAGACAGATTGTTATATCCACCGGAAGCATCCACAACCTTTGCAACAACCTCATAGATTTCTCTTTTCATTAATGCTCATTCCTTTCGTTATTCTGGTATTCCAAAGTAAAACACGCACGGCTTTGGTATTAAATGCCCTACATATCCTGTCACGCTTATACTGACATAATTGTTTCCGGTTTCCCATACAACATCATTATCGCACCCCGGAATGGTATCGTTAATCAGCACATGATTGGCAGTAAAACCTTCGATATAGTTTTCGCCAGATATACCGGATATCTCAGAACTTCCTGTTAGTGGAAAAACAATAATGTCTCTGTATCCCATTTCATCATCTCCGATTATCAAAGGTCACGGCACAGGAATATTGTCATTGCAGGTATGCCGTCACTGCAAGATAATGTTACACTTCCATTCCCTGTAGACCATGAAATGTCCGATACAGGAGCAGTGCTTGCAGTGTTAAATACATAGTAGTCGGAAGTAATATCACTGTTATTAATCGTTACGGATGTATTGGATGTCGCAGATACACTTATAACAACAGCATCGTTTGGAACGTTAACATACTGATATCCATCGCAACTAATAGTCCCTGATTCAGTGATGTTTTTCGTACCGCTATTAGCCTGTGCCGTATAGTATTTATCAGACGAATAATATCCTGCGCCTACTTTTATCTGGTTCCCACGATTAATTGTCCCTAATGATGTCCCACCGGAAGTATTATTTGTAATTGTTCCGTTGCCAATGCTACCGGAAATGGCAGAACCATCTGCTTTGTGGGCAGTATAACCGCTCAGCATGGCTGCTGCCACAACGGAGTCTCCGCTCACATCGTCAAACCTTGCAGATCCACCGCCTGTCTTTGGCAGTACCACCGCAGGAACATCTGAATAGCTTGCTCCAAGCAGTGTTATGTTTTGTGCCATAATCTCACCACCTTAAGAGATGGAGAGAACTTTGGTTGTGCCATCCTGAGAAATAGACGGAAGGGCGAGACTGCCACTGACACCGAAGATCGTAACACCGGACTTGATGTTTGCGGAAACGAGGTATTCAGAACCACTGATCGTCTGCGCTCCGCTCAGATACTTACCGGAAGCAATTGTCTGATCACTCGTCCCAGGGGTATAAGTGGTCGCACCAAGACTTTCAATGTTGCCTGTAATCTTGTTACCGTTCGCATAGGCTGTTTCATCCTTAAGCATCTTCGCAGCAGTAGCAGTAGCATCGGAAGTGTCCATAAACTTCGCAGTGCCACCACCGGAAAGCGGAATATCAACCTCCGGTACATCCGCATAAGTAACACCATTAATAATTACACTCTGTGCCATGTTCAATCATCCTTTCTTTTAACTGATAGTGATTACACTACCGTTGTAGGTTACCAATCCATAATTTTGTGGAATCGGATTGATTGTGATATTGTCGAGCAACACTTTTCGTGCTGTTACAACCACCTGCGTTTCCCGTGTTGGAGTAAACTCTGTTGCCCCGTCATATACAGGGTATTCCGTTTCTCCATCTCCGATGGTTAAAGTGAATGGACTATTGTCTTCAACAACAAGACCAATCGGAGAATCATCCTGTAGGACAAGAATCAGATCGTCCATTTCACTCACCCTTCGTTGTAATAGTGCGTGACTTCTTTATCGAGGATGAATCTGCCAAGAAATGTCTTTTTAATCAGTCCATTCTTGACAATCTCAATATCGAAAGCATAGTCACCATATTTCATCTTATTGGTGTCCTCAGGTTCAATAACAAACTGATACTTTCCTGTTTGCACCAAGGTTATGCCACCTGTTGACAAACGTTTTTGAAAGATAAATTCTTTATCGTCTGCCGTCTTTTTAACAGTAAGATAAATTTCATCCGGTTCGGTGGTGAATGTCTCGCCACTTGCGTTTTTCAAAAGGAACTGCCTTGACTCAAGATCTCCCCTTGCCATACGAATTTCCATTGCATTCACCCCCGTTCTTAATATGCTTTTGACAGTTGGATATATGCATCAGTTGTAGCACTGATTGTGCCCGTTATTGTGAGCGTACCGGAAGCAGTAGTATATGCCCAATCCGATGGTTGTGCAGCAGTGTTCGACAGAACAATGTTTGATACAACATGGTTAGCTGTAATCTTACTGTTTGCGACAGTATGCGGTAAGGCAGAAAGAGAGGATATTGTTATATAAATACATGAATTACCAACAGCAGCATCCAGGATATCGTAATTGCTGTTCATGTCCAGAACAGAAACATCCTCTTCACCTGCTGGCTTTTTTAAATTAAGATTCGTTGTGTAACTTGCCATTACGCAACACTCCTTTCATGATGTTCAATCCATTCCATTACTGCCTGTTTTGTTATCTCACCACCGTCAAAGCATTCCCGGTTCACAGCAGTGATAACCATGTCAAACATCTCTGGCTTACAGGAATAAAATTGCTCTCTGTGTTCATCGAACCATGCCCACACTCTTGCTTCATGTTCACTCTTGTCTTCCATGATTCCTGGCGCAAGCTTCAGAGTGTAGTATGAATCGCACATAACCCTTACGCACATCGTGTTGTACTGATCTATCAATCCATGCTTTCGGAACTCTTCAGCAACGTAGATGTGTCTTTGGAAGAAACTCTGAAGGTTCTTAAACCGAATCTCTGGTCTGTTGCACAAACTTCCTTCCCTTGCGATGTACAGGTAAATCGGAGAATTGCATTTGATTTTACCTATTCTTTGATGATCAATTTCCATCTCCATCAACGCAAGGAACGCACTATCTTCGCACCATGTCAGGTTCTCTTGGAACAGGATATTATGGTCAACCAGGAACTGTCTTCCAAATACCTTGTTGTGTACAAACACAGGGTCACGGTCTTGCCGTAATTGCAGTTGGTTGCTCCCATGAACTGTATCCTGGCACAAGAGATCGAACCAGAGCAGGTCGAACTTGTCATTGTCAAGCACTGTCAGAATGTCCTTCAGCGCATATACATTGGCAAGCATATCGTCAAAATCATGCCAACGTATCCACTTTGCTTCAGCATGTTTAATGCACCAATTTCTTGCCTTGGCAATCCCACCGTGCGGAAGACACACCTGCTTTACTTTAAACGGATAGTTTTCAAAATACTTCTTTGGGAATCGTTCGCTGCCATCATGCACAAGCGTGATGTTTACCTGATTCCAATCAACCATCCGCTGAAGCGCAAGCATCTGGAATCCTTTTTCGCCAACAGACCACGGTTCGTTCCAATGGGTGATGAACAAATCGAGCAGTTTCATGCTTATCCCTTTCTCATAACAAGGTTGCAGTTCCCAAACTCATGACTCGCAGCATAGATTTCAGTATACCCGTCATAGACATGTTCCGTACCATGATTCATTGCAACAATATGCCTTGTCACATCAGGGTTTGAAAACATCATTACACCTTGGATAACAGTCATATTGTCGAGGTATACAAACAGGTTTTTATCATCCTCCATGCAGTGACCGTTTACAACTGTTCCATCATTCAGTGTCAGCGTTTCCATCTGTTGCCACCTCCTGTTTTTCAAGATCGTCACGCACAATTGCAAGAACTTGCATACAACCAAGAAGTCTGTTCATGTTGTCATAGGTTGGTCTGATGTCCAAATTTTCAAGAGTATTAATTACTTTCTGGATTTCTTCAGCGTTCTTTGACATGTTGTATGTACTCCTTATCTGTAGAAATAATAATTGGTGTCTGCACTGAATGAATAACTACCTTCGAGTCGGAAATAATAGAATTTTGTGCTGCTCCCTGGATAAGTCGGTTCGACACCTGTACATCGTAGTGTGTACCTTGTTCTGTGTATATCGCTTATCGTAAACCACACAGTGTTCCCCGTACCATCTTTTTTTGGGATTTTAACCTCACCGTTTTCTGTCACAATACCGCTGGAATTCACAGAAGGGCTTGACCAATAGGAACTGTCATAATAATCCTCCCACCCTGCGGTGTATCTGCTTGATGCGTCAACGCTCAGTGTTTTCCCTGTTGATACGGGTGTCTCTGAGCCATTGTTATACGCTTTCACCTCAAAACTTGCTGTATTCCCGTTCCATGTGATGTCGGCATTGGCAACAGATTTAAGCTCCGTATAATTTGAATTACCTTGAGGAGATGCGCTTACTGTGAACTTGCCACTACTCCACGCACCTGACAAAGTAGTGGCTCGGCTAAAAGTCACTGTCGAAACAGTTTGGGCATTTGCGTTATTTGCCGTCAGCGTGTATGTGTTTCCGCTTTGCGATATATTGATGCTTGTAACAAACAGGTCTTTGAAATCCGTATAAGAATATCCAGAACCGGAACTTGATCGGAACTTGAACGTTCCTGCATAGCAGTTATCCAATGAGAATGTCTGACCTGTTAGTGATGAAATATCAGCAATCTTTGCACTCAGCCAGGTTGTTGTAAGGTCTGTCGCTTTCACATATCCATCAAGATTAACCTTTTGAGCAGATATCGTTATACTTTCTGCTGTCTGGTTAATTGAACTGATGACTTCACCTTTGCCAACCTTCAGGCTAATCTGCGTACTTGTTTGCGTGATACTTGACCAGATGGAACTCTTTGCGGTACTTACTTCAGCACGAATTTCGCTTGCGGTTTGCGTGATGGAACTTCGGATATCGGATGCAGTATTTGCAACTTCTGCCCTGATTTGGCTTGCCGTTTGCGTAATGGAACTATAAATCGTACTCTTTGCAGCATTTACTTCTGCCCTGATGGATGATGCAGTCTGAATGATTGAACTGCTTAAATCACTCTTTGCGCTTGCGACATCCAACCTGATTTGTGATGCCGTTTGCGTAATGGATGAATACAGTTCACTTTTTGATGCGCTGACAGAAAGCGTGATGCTGCTTGCCGTCTGCTCTATATTGCTTTGCAGTCCGTTCTTAACATCCTCCACATGAGTAGTGATGTTCGTAGCGGTCTGAGCAATCGTAGAATACAAACCTGCTTCTTTTGCGCTGACTTCAGTGCTGATCTTATGGGCAGTGACATTTAAGTTGCTATTAAATGTTTCTCCCATAAGGTCAACCTGTTTTGATACTACTGCCCAATGTTCTTTGTCATGCTCAATATATGTTTCATTTTCAAGGATCGTAGCAGTATCAGTAACCTGTTGCCATGCACCGTTTCTCCAAACATAATGGACAACACCATAAAGGTCTTTCCATTTGTATGTGCCTATCTCGTTCCATGTCTTGCCACTCAGTGCGTTCCAGGTAGTTGCGTTCGGTTTCTTGTACCACAGGTCACCGTCAATCAGGTCATCGTGCGTTGTGGAAGGATCCTCCCACTGAACAAACACCCTTGCTCGTTGCCCTATTTTCTGCTCGATGTTTGTCATGGTTTGCGTTACTACTGCCCACGCAACACCTGAAGCAACAGAAGCAACCTCGGTTCTTACATAATCGGATGTCTGCTCAATAACCGTTGCGCTGATGGAACTTGCAGCATTCGCAACCTCTGTTCTGATATAAGTTGCAGTCTGCTCGATAACACTCTGTGCCATACCTGAGATGGCGGTGCCAACCTCAGTGCGGATGCTCGAAGCAGTAACATCAATATATGTATGCAGATATCCGTCTTCACTATAGATTGCCCTGTGGATTTCAAGGTCAGACTCTGCTGTCTTTACTTTGCTTCTGTAGCTGTTTCCTCTTTTTGAACTCTCTTTCTGTGCCTGTGCTTCAATA
>Ga0265299_10000568_pt1 | contig 45159 bp, 82 predicted proteins | sample AusTroGonzalo_MG_4_FD_193485 | JGI IMG/M metagenome (GOLD analysis project Ga0265299, IMG submission 193485) | Bovine rumen microbial communities from tropical cattle in Woodstock, Queensland, Australia - Gonzalo_02 | ecosystem: Host-associated > Mammals > Digestive system > Stomach > Rumen ...
CTTTTTGAGTATCACATTTTGAGCAATCTATTTCTTTGCCTGAATCAATGCAATCTTCGCAAGTCTGCCCTTTCACCTCAAAACTACTTGTATAATACCAGCAACAAACACGGCACTTTTCAATCTGTTCTTCGTTCTTGCGTTCTTCGTTTTTACATTGTTTGCAAGGGTCTATTACAAGCGGAATGTCGTTTATATACCCTTCATAAGATTTTAATTGTTCTTTAAGTTCTTTCTTTGCCATTCTATTTCTTCAACTCCTTCTGGTATTTCGAGTTCTTCTGTTTTCTTGCCGATAAAATCTTCCGTTTCTTTCTTCAATGCAGAATTAAAGCCATTAAAGAAAAGCCATTTTTCAAGAAGTTTCTTTGCCTGTTCTAACTGTGTCCGAAGTTCACCATTTATCTTTTCCCACTTTTCAACTTCGTCTGCACACCCTTGCAGATAGGCTATTTTCATATCTACTTCTTCAAAGACTTTTACTCCATCTGCATATTCGTCAAACCATTTATTAAAGTTTTGTTCTTCTTTTGTCATATCTATTCAATCTCCTTCCACTTGATAACATTTACTTCACCCAAACCATAGCCTGTAAACTTCTTTTCTTCTTTCCAATAGTAGCAAATCCAATAAGAAGTATCTCCACCTTCGTTTGCGTTCATTACAATATATTCCCTTTCTTCTTTCGGTAAATCAGTCGGGTCTTTTTCCAAGTCGTGCCATTGTGGTCTGCCTGCTTTAAGTCCTGCAAGGAAACCGTCTTTACTTGCCTTGTAATCTACATCATCATAAAACTTATTAGAGCCGTCATAAGGTACTCTAAAAGAGTGTTTTTCTGCATATTCTTCTGCCTTTTCTTCTTCTGTCATTCTGATTACTCCTTGTATTTGTTATGATTTTTACAATCAAAAACTTTATTCCAATCATAGTTTTCGTGATGTTCTTTGCAATCTTTTTTCTTATCAGCAGGAACCCCATATACGATATAGCACTTCTTATTCTTGCAATTAAGACAAGTTTTATCTTCTGCCATTTCTTCGTCTGTCATTTTTCTTTTATCTCCATTTTCAAAATGTTCGCACCTGTTGTTTCTGAAAACTCAATTGACGCAAGTTCGGAACTTGTCAAAAAAGCCTCAAAATCTTCAACTTCCACTTCCATTTTTACGATTACTCGTGTTTTGTCCATTTGTCACACCTCACTAATTCACTTATATTTTTCTTTCCTGTATATAAACATACAGCACCTTTGCCACCACCAAACAAAGAAGTTCCCCATTCACAGTCAAGACAACAACCTTCACCTATTTTAGTTGGTCTTAAAACATTTCTATCTGTTTTCTTTTTTGTTTCTTTCATTTTTCTATCTCCTTTAAGAATTGCTCTGCTTTACTTTGTATATCTTTGAAATTAGGACAATTTGCCCCTTTCCAATTTGCCCACGAAACAAACTCTTTTATTATTTCTTTTGCTTTGGTGAGTTTTGCGTTTTCTTTTTCAATAATATCTATATAGTGCTCATCAAGACACAAAGCCACTTCTATGTCTTTTAATTCGCTAAGAGCAACTGCTCTTTTTGCTTGAAGTTCATCTTTAGTCATTTTCTTTTATCTCCCATTGTGATAAGTCTTTACTTCTTATACATATCTTGCATTTTTTTGCTCTCATTCCTATCACATCTATCCCGTTGCAATTAGAACAACACTTCATTTTCTCTATCTGTTCCCGAAGTTGTTTCTCAACCTTTTCACTCATTGTCATAGCGTACTTGCAGGCTTGAAGTTCGTCTGTCAAATCGCCTTTATCTTTGAGCAACTGATTGCAACGTTCACCAAGTGTTGCTATCTGGCTTTCAAGACCTGCTTTCATGTTCTCAAAGTCATTTTCCGCAAACTCTGCAAGCATTTCGATAACTTCATTTTGGTCTGCAGAATAATGCACCATTTTTTCCTGCGTATATATATAAGCTTCTCTTTCCAATTCTTCTCTAGTCATCATAACTCTCCTTTTAATTTTGCTTCGGCAATCTCCCATTTGCAATATTCCTCATACTCAATTTTTTCTGTTCGTTCTTCCTCTGAATAGTTTCTCCATCTTTCTCCATCCATGCTTTCTAATTCAGCCTGAACGGCAGGATCAATTATTTCAGGATCAATCAAAGAACCATCATCAGTATAATGCGCATTCTGGATTATTATTTCTTCAATCTCAAAATCTTCAAAAGCTGGCTCCCAATCTGTTTGCTTTGAATGTGAATACCATGCAATCGCAGAAACTTTCATTTCTACATCACGCCCATTAAAAGTAATATGAAATTCATCATCATTAAAAACCATTTTATCAGTCATTCTTTGCTCCTAATATTTTATAAATCTTTTCTTTGTGCATTTGAAACACAAGCCATCACATCTTTTACAGGGATTGAATAAATCCTTAAACCATTGAATCAGCTTCATGCAGTTTCTTCTCCTTCATCCTGATTTTTCATTATCTCGAACATTCCCAAGCAAGAATTACAAGCATAACCCTTGCATGGCCCGCCGCAATATTTGCATTCATTCATATTCTCCAGAATGCCCTTCCCTCTGCAATGATAACAATAAGATTTTGTAATAATATCTTTTCCGGTTCCATTGCAATAATTACATTTCATTGTCATTTAAGCCTCCGCTATAATCTTGATTTATTGCAATATTCATTAAGATTTCAGAATCAGTCTTTAATTGCCTGATTGCTGCCGATTGCTCCTTATTCAATTCATAAGAAACATTATTGATTTTCCCCTGCTCGTCTATTGCTTTATCTATTTTCTTGTCTAGGGTAATAAACCCAATCCAAACCATAGATAAAATAATCAAAAGAAAAGCAACCACCATGCTATACATTTTCAATCTTTTTTGCCCCCCTTATAATTGCTCTTGGTCTATAAAAATCTTCCCATAAATCTTTATTTTCCTGATAATACTTTTTGCAATAAGCTCTATATTTATCTCTATTTTTTTCATAATAAGCTTTTCTCTCTTCTTTATGAGTTCTATTGTATTCCCTTTGATATTCCAATCTCTGAAGATGTGTCATTTTCTTCTCCTGCTTTGCCAATCAAATTCTATCGCTGTGCATACATCACAAAGGCGATCAAATACAGCCTTTCCCATGAACGCCACTAAGTCATTTTTCTTTGCATTTGAAATTAAAATTGTAGGAAGATTATTCTCATACCGATTGCAAACTATTTGAATCAATAAAAACTTTTCTAATTCTGAATTAAGAAAGTATTTGCAGCATTCATCAATTACCAGCATTTTACATCTGGAATAATGCAAGATGATTTCTTCTCTTGTCATATCTGCTTTATAGCCAACAGCGGATTCATATTTCAAAGCAAGCATTGAGCTTGTAATATATTCTCCGCCATAATTCCTGATTACAGCGCAGGCAAGATGTGTTTTTCCGGTTCCATTATTGCCGCAAAAAATCAAAACTTTATTTTCAGGATTTTCTGCAAATTGCTTTGATAAATCATAAGCAAAAGCTTCTTCTCCATTTACCTGAAATGAGGAAAATGAAGAATTAAAAAACTTTATCGGCACTCCGGATTTTTCAAACCTCGCTTGAGCGTCTGCTTTTTTAATATCTTCAAGCATTTTGTCATAATCATTTACTTTTTGTATCTGCTCTTCTTCGCTCATATTCCGCTCCTAAAATGGAATTTCTAAATCTTCCAAAGAATCATTATCGATTCTTCCATCTGTAGAATTGATAAGCTGTGATAAAACTCCAGCCGACAAGATCGTACATAAATTATAACCGCCTGATATGACGAACTTATTATCTAAAGCTCTTTTCACAGCTTTTTTCAATTCTTCAACTCCATATTTCGCAATACAATCTTTCTCAAGCTTTCGCGCTTGCGTCCAATTGATTACAGGCTTTTCAAACCTTACAACTCCGCTTTCATAAAGCCTTTGATAATTTATCAGATATACTTTTTCAATCTTTTCTAAATCATTTGCAGGCTCTCTTTCCAATAAAGGCTTTTTCTTCTTGCCATCTAAAAGCTCAATCAATTTCTTTTCATTAAGCGTATAATAATTCCGGCAGGGCCTTCCCTTACGGTCAATTTTTATAATGCCTTTAGATTGCAGATTTTCAGCCGCTTCTCTAATCTGGAATGCTGAAAGTGATGTATCTTCTGAAATCTTAGATTGATTCATGTATATTTCAGTTTCATCAAACAAATCACTCAAAGAACATAATTCTCCAAGTAATACAGCTTCATTTATTCCACATTCTTTTGCAATCTGCTTGTTGTATGAAATATAGCCTTTGTTTGATAATAAGCGTAAAATTGCGCCCATTTTTGCCCCTCAATATTTCTCACATTAGAAATATTATAATATTATATTTTATTTATGTAAAGAAAATATTTAATATTTTCTCTTATTCCTCGTGCTTAAAGCTTTATCTTTTTTACGAAAATGCGTTAGATGGAAGGCTTTGCACTCTTTGCAATAATAAGCTCTTTGAGGAATATGCTCCATAAATCGCTTATTTCTATCATGCCTTTTGAAGTCTCTGATAATATCGCCGGCTTCTTTTTGGGTATAGCATTTCTTTCCTGAATAATTACAATACATTTCCATTCTTTTTCTTTTCCCATCTTCTTTGATTGTTTTTATCAAGAATTGCTCTGTATCTTTCAGGCTCTTCAATTTTCATCTTATGCATTTTTTCCCTTCTTGCATTGGCTCTTCTTTCTTTTACATCCGGTCTATCTCTGTATTCTTTGGCCGCCTTATTTACATCTTCTCTAAACCTGCGCCCTATTCCGTAATTTACGGTCATTCCCATTTTCTCTCCAGCGTCTAAGATTGCCATTTTATGCTTCGCTTGGAGCAATCTTAATCTTGTAATCTCTGGATTGCCTTTTTCACATCCGCCAAAATTATTGAAAACTCCCATAAGTTTCAAAGGAACCCTTGCTATATTATCAGGATTATAATTCCTATTATCTCCATCAAGAAATATATAATTTGATCGCTCGCTGAAATCTTCCCAAGGATGAGTTTCTTGATATACCCATTTACTTTTTGAAATCCAGACATTAGGCTGCGCCACTTTAATTCTAATATAGCCTTTTTTAATCTGCTCTGAATAAAGCGGCCGCGGCTTTCTGTCTCCTCTCCAGCAATTATTCACTTGATAAGAAGCTCCAACTCTTGAGCATTGATTTTTAAACGCTGTATAGGTAACATCTAAGCAATCAGGATTTTCTTTCAAAAATAATTGATACATTTCTTTTTTTATCATATCTTTATGAGCAAGCAACCAATTATTCCTTTCTTCATTCCAGATTTTCCTAAAATGCCTCATTAAAATCCCTCAATGCCAAGATACTTCTTTACACCATCATCAGTTTTACCAATTCCAATTGCAGTTTCATGCATACAGCGAATAGAATCAATTTTTACTCTTTGCGCTTCAAGTTTAGTTTTCTGAATATCGATATAAGAACCCGTCAAATCTGCCATTACTTTTGATCGCTCAATCAACTCTTTTGCTTCGTCCTTATTTTCCATTACAGATAAATCACCAAGAGCTTCTATCTGGCTCAAGATTACATTTTCCAATTCTTCTACTTTAGTCATTGCTATCTCCAAATAATGATTGTATTTTATAGCGCTATTCTTCACGCTCCTGCTGAATAAACATATTCTCTTGAGCAAGCGGCAAGAGTTTTTCATAAAAGCCTTTTACAAATTCACGCTTCAATTCAAATCCGTATGCCCTGCGGCCAAGGTTGGCGGCTGCTAATAATGTAGTTCCAGAGCCTGCGCAACAATCAATTACTACATCATCAATATCTGTATAAAGCTCAATAAGATGTTCCAGCAGAGGAACCGGCTTTTGAGTAGGATGTAATTTTGGCGTTTCCCTATCTTCAATCCAAGGCTGGCACAAAAATTCCATTCTTCCGTTATTTCTGAATTTTGGCAATTTATCGCGATAGAATAAAATAGCAGTTTCAAAATTTCCAACCGCTCTCATATTCGCTTTCAGGACTTGAGCAGAATAATTTTTATAAAATATAAAAACTTGAGAATGAGCAAAACCATATTGAGAAGCATAATGCTTTAATTCTTCAATCTGTTCAAAGGCGCAGAATAAAATCATACAGCCGGCGCTCTTGCTTTCTTTTGGCTCTTTCTTCAGCAGATTAGAGCAAAAATGGAAGAATTCGGAAATTCTAAACCCTTCTCTTGTATCTGTATCAAAAGCTTGTTTTCCTGCAAGTTCTGATTCCCCATTTGAATTGTCCCCACCCTTATACCATACAGGGTTAGAACCATACATATTCTTTCCCAATTGATAAGGAATATCTGTCAAAATCAATTGAGCTTTTGTTAAATCATGAGTTTTCCAATTCTGAAAACTGTCATTATATAATGCTATTCTTTCCATGCTTAATTTACTCCGTTTATATTTATTTCATACTCTGCCGCGATCGCGTAGAGTTCATCAATTAAAAATCCAGCTTGCTGTGTATCAATCTTTGTCATTGATAATGGCATTATCTGGCCTGTGATTTTATTCTGCTTAAAAGGGTAACCCCTTTTTACAGCTCTTTCTTTTGCGGCCTGCTCCACATCTTCAAGCTCATTTCCGGTCTTTTTTGCAATCTCTGTAATAAGCGCCCAAATCAAATTATTTTGACTTCCGGCTCCTGTAGTTCTTGCCTTATAAGGAGCGCTCATTTCAAGCCTGATATAACTTGAATATTTGCTCTCACATAAATCTATAAGACCTCTGATTGCTGATTTTACACTCCAATCTTCTACAGAAAGAAGAATCTGGCCATTGGAATAAGAATCAATCCTCATTATCGCTTTGAGCTTTTCCATGCGCTAACTCCTTAAAGGCGGCTCTTACTCCAGAAGCAACCGCAATTGTAATTGATAGCATTGCACCGATATACAGCGCAATCCCAAGAATAATTTTTAATAAAATCATTCATCACCTCCCTTTATTTCTATAAGTTCATCATTCTTTTCTACAACAGAATTAAACTTTAAGATTGTAATTTCCCTATTTGTAAAAATAGCAACATCTTTTATTTTAATCTTGTTATAAAAACTATCTTCAAAAACTACAGGAAGGTCAGCAAATCCATGATGGCACCAATCTTGTAAATAATTGGTAATTTCTGCCAATGTCATATTTTTTGTTTCTTTTTGAGCTGGAATGAATCTTGAGCCTTCATCACAAGAATTACATCTTTTCCCATCTGGAAGCTCTTTATAATATTTACACAAACAGCAATCATTCATTTCTTCTTTCCTCCTGTTTGCCAATTTGCCATTCCTGCAACTTCTGAATAGCCGCCCAAATTACTTGCTAAGCCTTCCCATTCGATAACTCTTTTCATATCGCCGCCGCAATTACTGCAAACCTGATAATTTTTTAATTTATCATAATCTGCAATTGGTATTTCTTTTTCTTCATCACAGCCGCATTTCAAGCAATTAAAAAGATATTTCACAATAAAATCTCCTTTTCGATTAAATCTGTTAATTCCTGCAATCTATCAGAATTACAAAGATCAATTATTTTGCTTTTCAATTCATCAGTATATTTAATTATTCCATGCCTTAGTCTTTGCATTTTCAACCAATCGCTAGAATGATAATTGATTATGAAATTTTCATAGAAATTCATTTTTCCATTATGGTGCTGAAAATGATGTTTTGAGCATTGAGCATAGGCATTAGGCGGGTAAAACATAATTGAAGGATTTCCGCCCTGTGTATAGAAATGGGAACATTCCAATTCTCCAGCGCAAGCTTCATAATTCTGCACCATACATCTTGAATCGCGCCTTTTAATTGCATTTGAAAAAGCAATCTGGACTTTCTTCAAAGGGATTTTATTTTTGCGCATTATTTCAAATACCTCACATATAATTTTTTATATTCAAACGGAAGCTCTTGCTGTAAATCTCTTTCTCCGGTCCAATGAGTTCCACCGGCTTTCTCTTTTTCCAGAATAAAAGAAGAAGCAATCAAAGATGTGCCGCTTTCAGAAGTAAGAATATAAGTGATTACTTTTTTATACCCCATTTCTTTTGCTATTCTACAGCAGGCCCCATAAAGCATAGAGCAAGCATTCTTTGTCCCATCTGTGCAAACTCTATTTATTTCTAATATTTCTCCATTATCTAAATAGCGTGATACAGGCCGCCCGCAAATTGCAACACCAACCATTATTTCATTATTCCAGCAAGAAATAGCAAATTTTCCGCCAACCGTTGCTCTATGGTGCCTATGATTCTTATCTACATAATAATTAGCTTCTGCTAAAGTAATAGGTTTTATACACAAACTCATGCTGCCACCTCAAGCCATTTATTAAATACTTCTCTAACTTTTTTAGATGGCAGGCAATTAGAGCGATCTAATTCGTTTCCGTAGAATTGCCCTATTTTATTTCCCTTTAATAATTCTACAGTTGCAACAGGTTTTTCGCCTTTCCTGATAAATACTAATACACAATCTTTTTTTATTACCTTTGAAATATAATCGCAGGAAATCAAGCATTGATGTAGATATTTGGCTTGAAATTGAATATCAAGAACATCGTCAGGAACATAGATTGAAAAGCCATCTATAAGCTTGCCGCTCTTTTTCCAATCTTTAATTGCTTTAATATAATCTTTTTGCTTTTTCTTTAATTTTTCAGCTTCTTTTAATTCTTCAATTTTTGCAACTTCTTCTCTTAATTCATCATGTTTCTTCTGCAAATCCTTTGGGAAAAGCCAATAATCGCCTTTATGATTAGAATGCCTTAAAAGTATTTTATAATCGCTATAAAGAGAAACTCCAGAATAAGTCAATAATCCTTTTTTCTGCAGGTAGATAAAAGCTTTATAACTAAGCCTTGAATGATAATAACAATCAATATAGGCTTTGAACTCTTCAAAAGAAATATTGTTATTCATTATTACAAGAACATCCGCAAGAGAATATTTTTTTAATCTTTCATCAGCTGTTCTTAGAAATGCAACGATCTCTTTTCTTTTCTTTTCAGAATATCGCCAAAAGTTTTTATTAAGCGCAATATATTCCCATCCAGCCGCAAGCAAGAACTCAATCTCTTTATGCTCTTTCCAGATATTTAATGCTATAAATACATTATTTGTCATTGCCTGCCATTTATTCAAAGTATATTTAAAATCGGGGTATAAAGAAGTAATAAGCTCAATCTCTTCTTCAATCAAATATCTATATGGGAAGCATTTAAGCGGCTTGCAATTGCCAAAAGAATCAAGCTCACAAATATTCCCATATATATCTTTATCAGCTGGAAAACATACTCTATAGCCTGAATACATTGAATAATAAAGATGGCGACATTCAGCCTCGCCTGTTTCAAATTCTCTGTATACATCAAGTATTTTATGCTCACATCCGCGCCTCTTTGCCTGCGCTGTTATTACCCTGCAAAGCTTATCATTTACAATGCAGATTTTATCTGTGTAATTACATTGATACATTCTAAGCTCCTAAAAATCAAATAAACAGCCATTGCCTTCTCGATCGTATTTAATTCCATTTACTTCAACGAATTCCGGCTTCTTTTCTTTTTTTGGCTTTTTATAATGAGGCTCTGGCCTTGATGGATTTTCAGGCAGAAACTCATCAGCTTCTTCATCAATTTCAGGATTTTCAAGATAATAATCACGCGCCCATTTAAAAACCTTTACATCTTCAACAGCAATTGAGCCTTTCCCTTTTGCCATTTTTTTTGCTTGCGCTGTAATGTAAGAAATGCATTTATCAATTTTAGCTGGATCGTATTTTTCTTTTAATGCTGAATCTTCAATGATTTGTTCTTCAAGATATTTTATAATAATTTCCTTCATGCTTAATTGCTCCTTAATTATTTACAGTTTCAATAATGAATTCTTCTTCATAATGTCCGATTGTTTCTACAATCTCCAGCTCTCCATCAGAAGTATTTATAATTACTTCTGCATTTTCATTAAAAGCATTTTCAAGCTTTTCTTTTAATTCTTTTACAGTCATGCAAAATCTCCTATTACATTTACATTTCATTAAGATAATATAAAATTGATTTGTAGAGTTTTTCATGCGCTTCTTCTTTTCCTTCTGTATCTCTTACATCATAGAAAATATGAAAGCTCCATGTTCCGTCTTCAAGTTTAATTTCTAAACCTGTGCGCTCATTATCAAAATCAATTTTTATTTCTGATACACAATTAAAAAGATTGATATATTGGATTAAATCAGGATGTATACTCGAATCTTCTCCGCAATATTCTTCTTCATCATCATATATCATTAAATAGCTCCTTATTTTTCAAAGATTGCAATAAATATCATTATTGCTAAAACTTCAGCACAAAGGAAAACCCAATACCAGAATTCTCTATCTTTGTGCCATCTGATTTTTCTATAAATCTCTCTGCCCCATTCTTTAATGATTTTGATTTTCATTTCCCACCACCTCACCGCCAAACAAGTCAAGCAAAATCTCAACTTGCCGGCGGATTCTTTCTTTTTTATTAGAAGGGAATATCTTCAACAAACCCAAGATTTTCTTGTGCCTCCTGTTTCTGATATTCTTGAGCAAAAGAAGATTGAGCAGCCTGCACAGAATTGAAAACTGTTTTTTCATTCGGCGCATTGTCTTTCTTGCCGCCGATAAGCTGAACAGAATCTGCAATAATATGAACTTTAGATTGATTATTGCCATTCTTGTCCTGCCATCTGTCTTGCTTCAAGATTCCTTTGACTGCCACTTGCTGCCCTTTTACAAGATAAGCCTTCAAGCTTTCGGCCGGACTTCCAAATAGAGTTATCTGAAAATAAGATACATCTTCAGTATAAGAGCCATCTGGATTTTTCTTTCCTCTGCCATTTACAGCAATTGAAAATTCAGCTTTAGCAGTTCCATTCTGAAGATAGCCAAAAGCCTTTTCATCATCAACAACCGATTTTGTAAGTCTTCCAATAAGATTTACCGAATTTAAATCCTGCATAGTTTTACTCCTTAACCTATGTAATATTTTTTAACATTTCGCTTTTCGCCATAGCGATTTTTTACGCTGATTATTTCTGAAGAAATATTTATGCCCTTCTCTTTAAGCTCAAATATTCTTGCAGAAAGTCTTGATTCTCCCAAATCTACAAAAGATTGCAAAGTTGTAATGCTTCCGAATTCGTAGATGTAATCAAAAATTCTTTTCTGTGCCTTAGTCAATTTAATTTCTTCCATTTTTCCCCTCCTTCAAAGAAGATGGCTTTTTGCTTATCATCTGGAACACAAAAGGAGATTATTGGGAGGGTCTGCTTTTGCTATCATATAAGCCGCCGGCCAAGGCTTTCCAAATTTACAGATTATAAAATCTTACTATGTATTTTTTCCCTCATACGAGGTACTTACCAAAAATTAAAATTGAAGCTCATTTATTGAGTATTCAATTCCCAAATCACAAAGAATATTTTTCAAATCGCGCATTTCATCATCAAAGCACTTTACAGAAATAACATATTCTTTGCGCTCTTTCTTGATTTCATGGCCCTGTGCAGCCATTGCTTCATTTACCAAATCAGAAATAGAGTTTTCCTGATTTTCTTCTTCAAGCGCTTTTTTCTGATTTTCAATTATTTCTTGATGTTCTCTTTCAGGTCTTTCTTCTGCTTCCTTCTGAACTAAGGCACGATTTTTTTCTAACTGCTCGCCATATTCCAGCGTTTCAGCAATATCAAGATTCATTAAATAATGCGCTCTCAAATCCAAATCTTCAGAAAAGCGATCGAGTAATTTCAAATCGTGATAAATCTTATCAATGGCTTCATCAAGCTCTTTGCAAATATCATTCCATTTGTAAGTCTTATTAAGCCATTTTTCATTAAAGATTTTTTCCAAAGGAACAAGATCAAAATTCTTTGCTGCAAACTGTAATTCAATTTTCTTCCGCTTGCTTTCTTTTTCTTCCTGCTCTTTGGCTTTTACAATTTCATCAAGATTTGCACTTGCCTGTGCGATTTTCTTTTCTACAGCTTTACATCTGGATTCAAAATCTTCATAAGGCTTCATCAATTCATTTATTAAATCAATTCTAGTTCTTTTTAGAATATCTGTTGCCTTATTTAATTCTGCTCTGTCTTTTTTTGCTTTATCAGAATCGCCTTCATAAAGCGCTGGATCGTAATCTTTTAATCTGATTTCTGCAAACTTCTCAATGGCTTCAATATTGGTAATTAAGGAGCCAACGCTCTTTTCAGAAACCACCAATTCAAAAGAATCGGCGGCCTTCTGTTCATCAACAATCTTTACTTTTTCCATTAAGCCACCTGCATTCCTTTTCTGTTCAAATAAGCAAGAAGCCTATCTAATTTATCTTTAATTTCAGAAGGGTCCCCGCTTACCATTGCATTACAGCACATTTCATAAGGCGCTTTGTCAATTGATTTCTCATACTTTTCCAGAAGCTCACCAAGGCGCTGGCGATCATCTACAAGCTTATTTTCAATCTTTGGAGCCTCAATCTTTTCTTCTGCTGGAGTAATATCGTGCATTTTTGGAGTTTCCTGCTCAACTCCGATTTCATCTGAAGTATAAGGCATTCCGCCAAATTCATCAGAAAAGCAAAGCCTGAAAGCCTGCGCAGTTGCAACTTTCTTTGTCATGAAGATTGGCATTTTTGCCCATATTGCATTTGGCTGATTTGTTTTCTTTGATTTCTGAACGCATTCATTATAATAAGCTGTATGCTTGAATTCATGGCTCCAATCTTTGCGCCAAATCGTAACCGTTGCCGCAAGCGTTCCATCTTGTAAAGAGCCTGAAATCTCACAATTCCAGCCATCTAATTTGCCGATTCTTTCAGCGCGCTTCAGATATACTTCATAGCCGGTAACAATAGAGCATTGTCTATATTGGCCTTCTCCGTATACAGTACAATAGATTTCACGCTTAAAAGGATTCAGCCCATAATCGCGCGCCATGTGAATAAACATCTCTTTTTCTTTCGGCAAGAGCTGTTTTGTTAACCCTGTAGAATCCAAATATTCAGTAATTGTCTGCATTTCTACAGGCTGAATAATTTCTGAATTCTGGATTGCAATTTCTTTCTCATTCATTCATTCGCTCCTCTTATTTCTCACAAGAGAAATAATAATACAAATTTCTTTATCTAATAAATATTTTAATTTATTTTCGCATATTTGTAAAGGAATATTTTCGCATATTCGCTTTATTTATTCTGATTACTCCGCCGATTCTTTTTGCTTCAAGCTCTCCTGAATTGATCATATTGTAGACCGTAGGAATTGAAACATTCAAAAGTCTAGCGGCTTCTTTTACAGATACAAGATTGAAATCAGCGCCCAAAAGCTCATCATATAAAGCAGCCTTCTTTCTTTGAGCTTCATTGATGATTTCTTCTTGCTTTCTTATTTCTTTGATGATTTCTTCTGCTGGCATGATTTCCCCTTATTTAATTTTTTCCATTCTTCTTTGCTGATTACCTCTGCAACTTTTCTCTGCGCAGAAATCCAAGCATTTACAAAATCCAATTCTTTAATTTCCCCTTTCATAGTTTTTCCCCTTCCTAATAGCATGGCATTATATCTCTTTCCAAGATTCAACTTTTTCTTTGAACTCTTCTTTAGTCAAAGAGCATGAGCCTGTAAAGTTATATTTTTTTGATGGTGATAATTCAAATAAAGCACCTTCAAAATATGGATCGTCTTTTCCTGTAAAGGTCCCTACAATCTTATCGCCTGTAATCATGCATTTTCCCTCATCAAGCTCAATTTCATAATCTTTCAAATCAGCTTCAAAAATCTTGCAACCCATTATTCGCCTCCTTCAATTTCTTCATAAAGGTCATCAAGCACATTTACAACTTCTTTCAAAACTGTAATTGCTGGATTTGATTCATCACCATTTATCTTTTCAAGATAGCCTATAGCAACCTGAATAATATCTGAAATCTTATAAACTAAGCTTTTCAAAGCAGATTGCTTTTCCATTGATATTTTGGCCATTATGCAGCCTCCTGAAGAAGAACTACAAATTCAGTTTTGATAGTTCTGAAAGTTGCCAAATTATCAAACTTGATAATAAATCCATTTTCTACAGCTCCAATAATTGAGCCGGCCCCAAAGATTTTGTGTTTACATCTAATCATATTCCGCTCCTTCTGGAATAAAAAAAAGGCTCTATAACTTGCCGAATTAGTTATAGAGCCAAAAACTTCGTAAGAAGATTTTTACCGTAAAAGGAGCGGTAAAAGAATTCGGCGCACTTTTACTGTTCCTTTCTTAATTCCATTTTTGGAATTCTTAATTTTAGTGTATTCCATTTATCTACTTTTTGCAAGAAAAAAAATTCCATTTTTTGATTTTTTTGGTCGATAATATAAGTGCTATGATTTCTAATAAAGATGTGATTGACAGAATAGATTCTCTTTTGAAAATTCGGCACCTGAAAAGAAATGCTATTTATGACGCTTTAGGATTGGCGCATAATACTTTCACCAATTGGAGCAAAGAAGATGTGAAGCTTCCAGCTCAATCTTTATTTGAGATTTCAAAATATTTCAATGTTTCAATCGAATGGCTCTTAACAGGAGCAGAAGATGAACGAATAGAAACGGCTCCTGCTATTCCTCAAGAAATTATTGATACAGCTTATGAGATCAACGCGCTTCCAGAAGTCTATAAAAAAATTATTCTTGATACATTGCATACATTAAAACGGTCTGCTTCAGAAAAGGAAAAGGAAGAAATGCGATCTTCATCAGCCGGTTGATTTGGTAATGAACAATCTTTTTAGGCTGTTTTCGTAAAAGGTTGTTTTTGGGCTGCCTTAATCGGCGGCCCTTTTTTATTTTAAAAAAAAGAAGGCCTGCCGGATGGGAGAGCAAGCCTTCAATTTTTAGGAGAGTTTTAAGCCATAAAGGTCTAAATTTAAATTACACCCTATTTTCAAATCTGTCAAATTACAAAAAAAAGGAAGATATATTGCGCCAACAATATATCTTCCAACACCAAAAGGTATCTAAAAGCATTTTTAATTTACATCAATTTTTATTCCATGTCAAATTAGATATTTTTATTATATAGATTTTTTCAATTTTTATTTTTCCTGTTTTATACAGCTTTTCTTTGATTTGCATTTTCTTAATTCATTTTTGATATTACTTTATATTTTATTTAAATATATTTTACTTAATAGTAAGAACTCAAATTTTTACATATCTAGTTATCAAATTTCTTTACATCTAGATATTAAATTTCTTTACATCTAAGAAGAATTCTATTTTGTATAATTTTTAATACAGTATGAAAAATTGATAGAGATTTATACAACAAAAAAACCGCCCTATAAAGAGCGGTTTAGGAGTTATTATATATAATTAAATATCAGACTTCTTAAATTATCTGATTTATCATATGAAGGAATAATAGTCTTATACTCCTCATTGCTACAAACAAAGGCTGCTGTTGTTTCGTATTTATCATTTGGAATTAGGTCTTTTTTTACATCAATTGCATTTTCATTATTAAAAAGAATTCCTCTTAAAATTTCATTTACAGATTTATTCTTGATTTTTGCTCTAGCAATTAAAAGCTCTTTTTCAAGATAATACATTTTAAAACTGCGCTTTTCCACTTTATCTGTTTCTAATTTTCTATGTACTTTTCTGTGATCTAAAAAGGTCAATAAAATCAATTCTTCTGGAGGCCTTTTGTAATACAACCCCAACCCTTTTAATTCTGCACTTGATAGCCTGTAAAAACTTCCGATTTCTAATCTATGATGTACATCCCATGTTTGTTTTTTATCTTGTAAAGCCTGCTCATAATTTTCTATTTTTGAAAAACCGCCTTCACAATAATAATCTAAAATCTTTCTGTTTATCATTTCCCACCTAGATAAAAAAAAGGCTGTTTACAAGTTCAAGCTGATAACGAATCAGACCGCCCCAAATCACAAAAGCGGATTCTTAAACTTGTAAATAGCCTTTCTATTTTTTTTATGATTCGTATGTCATCAAGTTCGTTACTCTTGATAATAAAATAATAATACATATACAAAATAAAATCAAATTCGCATATGCGAAATATATTACATTAAATATTTTTATATTTATTTTAAATTATTTTATTTGTAATTTTAATGAAAATATTATATTATAGATGTATGAAAAACCAAGAAATAGTTGATAAAATCAGAATTCTCTGCATAAAGAAAAATACAAACCTTCAGGAAATCGCTGGCAAGTTAGGATTTACAGCGCAGAACCTTTCACAGAAGCTCAATAGAACCGGCTCTACTAAAGTTGAATTTTTGGAAGATGTCGCAAAGGTTTTGAATTGTGAGGTGCAGGTTAACTTTATTGACCCTGATACAAAAGAAATTCTTGCGTGATAGCAAATATGATAGCAATATAATATTAAGCCCCTCTATTTTTTATAATATATATAAAGTATTTGCTTTATTTAATTAAATATATTATAATACTTTTCAAAAGATGTATGAGCAACATCAATCTCAAAGTAATTCAAGTCTCCTTCCGGGTATTTGCTAAATCGTTATAATATAACAATTTAGAGCCTATTATAATTACCTGTGATAGCAGATTGATAGCAAATAGGAAAAACACATATTGAGGATTTATGAGCCTTTTACGATTTTTCCAAGAACATTGAAATCTGGAAAGATTGTATATTATTATCAATTTCGCACAGAATCAGGCGCAAGAAAAGGAATGCGCTCTACAGGCTGCACCAATCTTACAGCTGCAAGAAGATATTGCAATCAATTATATAATCAAGGCTTAATCCAGCAATCAGAAAGAGTTAGTTTTGAAAATTATGCAAAAGCTTTTTTCTCTGAAGATTCAAGATTTTATAAATGGAAAATTGCAAATAAAGAAACGATCTCAAAAGAAACTCTTCTTGCCTATGATAAATTTCTAAGAAATCAACTCATGCCATATTTTGCAGACTTTCCTATTTCAAAAATAAAAAGAAGCGATATAAAAGATTGGGTAATTTATGCAACAGAAAAATGGAGTTCTAAGACTGTAAACTCTGCGCAATCTGTATTAAATATTATTTTGAAATCGGCTGTTGAAGAAGAAATAATTGATTATAATCCATGCGCCAATTTATCATTCAGGACCATAGAGAAAAAGAAAAGAGAATTATTGACGATTGAAGAAATAAAATATATGTATCATCAAGGCCGCTGGTGGTATGACAATCAATTATTATTCCTGCTTTTAATTATTACAGGATTAAGGATTTCTGAAGCTGTCGCGCTTTCTGATAATGACATTCAGGAAAATTACATAGATATTAAACATTCATATTCAAGAGCTTTCGGAATGGGAAATACAAAAACGAATGAAAATAGATTTGTTCCAATTCCGCGCGATCTTGCAATTACATTAAAAAACAAAACTGGATTTATTTTTGTAAACCATGAAGGAAAGAACCGCGGAAGCCCTTTGAATATAAATTCTTTTTATACAAATCTTGTAGAAGTTTATAAAGATTGTAATATTGATTACAAAAATAGACAGCTTACCGTTCACACCTGCCGGAATTTCTATAATACCTATTTGGAATCTCAAAATGTTCCAGAGCCTAAAATCCGCGCTGTAATTGGCCATAAAGATAAATCAATGACTAATTTATATACTTATTGGAAGCCGGAAATGTTTCCTGAAGTGTATGAAGCACAAGAAAAACTTTATAAGGAGATTATATATGCCAAAAGTAACCAAATTATTAGACGCGACAATTGATGAAGTTGAAAATGCAAAAATGACCGCTGTCTCATTATTGCAGAATTCAACTCCAGCGAATGCACTTGACCTTTTCTATACTGATAATCTTGAGGAAATAGAAAAAGGAATCAGGGACCTTAATGCTTTCTCAAATAAAGCTTGGATTTTATCGGCCCTGCTTTTATATACGCTAGTTTATAATAAATCCATCTATCAGCAATCTGGCTTGACTTGGAAGGAATACTCAAAAGAAGCCCGTGAACGCTTAGGCTTGGAGCCGCGCGATATTTCCGATCAATTAAGCGCTGCAAGATTCTTTATAATGAATTATGCAGAATTAGAGCGACAGGGATTTAATCCGGCCAATAATAACCGCAAATTAGCAAGAGCTGAAGTTGCAACGCAATTATGCGGTAATGTGCATGAAACAATTAAACATCTTGTAAATGATACATGGCAACAATTCTCTGATTGGTATTATTCTTTCAAGCCGCAGAAATTACTTAATACAGAAATAAAGCGCCCTGATATTAAAATAAATAAAGGATCAATTTATATCGGTAAAATTAAAGCTGTAGAAATATCTGATAAGCTTCCAGAAGAAGAAAGAGAGCGAATTGAAAATTATATCGATTCTATTTTTGAAGCAATCAGGCAGGGCTTAGAGCCGGCAATAGTACCATGCTATGACAAGAAAGAAGCAAATAATATGGTCCGCTTGCGCGATAAATTCAGACAGGGAAAATAATATGAAAAAAGGATTTTTAATTTTATTATTTTTTGGCTTTGCTTTTACAAGCTGTATATCTACATTCAAAACAGAGCCAAGCGAAAACGATATACTTGTAAGCTTAAAGAATGAAACTCCATGGGAATTAAATATTAGAATAAGAAAATATTATTTTAGTCTTACTGATAATTTTACTTTAGGGAAACAGCCGGAGACTTTAATTCTTAATAAAAATACAAATTATAAAATTTATATTTCCAGCAGATTTGATGTTGAAGAAGAAGCCTTTGTGTTGAAAACTCCTGATTCAAATATTGTATATCGTATTTCTTGGGATTCTTTTGACGGAAAATATCATATTTTTTATTGAATAATTTCCTCAACAGTTTCTGACCATGCTTCCCATTCTTCAACTAGATATTCATAATATACAAGCATTTCAGCAATTTCTTTTGTATTAGTTGGAGCTGGAAGCTCTTGCCTTTGAGGTTTTGGCGGCAGGATTATTTTTTTCTCATTTTTCTTTTTGCTCGCGCAACTTGTCATTATTGCAGTTAGCAACAGCGCGAATAATATCAAGAACATCTTCCTCATTTTCCGCCTCTTTGATTACTTTGATTTTTTCGTCTTTTTCGCTTCTGATTTCCTGCACTTGCTCTGCATTTTTGTATAAAGCATTTATTACATTATCTTTAGATTCAATAATCGTTTTGTAATGCTTATTCAATTTTTTTTCATTGATTGCAATTTTAGAAACTACAATCAAAATCATCAGGAGCGCAATTGAAGTTAAAATAAATGTAAGAGTAATATTCATTATTCTCCTCCAAGCTTTATTTCTTTTATCTTGTCCATGATCAAATTAAAATAAACAGGAACAAAGCAGGCAGCAATTGCAAATCCGCTTAAAATAATATCAGTAATTTTTATTGATTCTTTTCGCACAATTGCTGTTATGAATATGGCCGCGCAAAATCCAGCGATCCAAATTGCAGCAATTATCTGGCCCCACAAACTCGCACCTTTTGCTTTTATTCCTTTTTCAATCTTGATTTCTTCTTCAATTTCTTCTGCCATTTTAAGCTCCTATTTTCAATATTCTTGCAGTTGAAGGCTTCCCAAGTTTTACACATTGAGAGACTTCTAAAGAATTGAATTTTACTTTTCCATTCTCTACTCCAACCCAATGAGATTTGCCATTATAATCATAGCGGACCGGAGTTCTTGCTTTAATATTCTTGATTGTTTTTATATCTTGAAACTCTACTTTTACAGATTTATTTACTAAATATTTGCTTGCTTCATTCCAATAGACTGTGCAATCTTGCCCAATAACACCTTTGTCCATCATTCTTCCCAAAGTAAGAATTGCTTCTGGATCATCTGGATTTAATTCAAGGCACCACATCAGGACGAAGGCGCAACAGCCATAATCTTTAATTGATTTTAATTTTGAAGAAGGAAATTGAGTATAAAGCTTTTCTGCCACCGTTTGCGGATTTTTCATTTATTACCTCAAGAAAGAAATAATCAGGCCGATAGCTTCTCCAACTACAGCAATTAAAAGAGCGATAAACTTGCCCATGTATTTTTTCTCTGTTTGAGCAATTGCTAATTCTATTTTCATATCTACAGATTTATCAAGCTTTTCTGCGATTTTATCAGGCATATCTTTCAAATCATCTTTGATTTCTTTGATGTCAGCTTCCAATTGTTTCACCTTTTCATTGATTACATCTTCTGTCATTTCCCCACCTCATATTCAATTCTTTTGTGTAAAACATCAGAATAAACCTTCATTGCATCTATTTGTTTTGATAACAAATGCAGCCCCATATCATCAATTCCATAAGGTGGATTCTGAAGAGCTTTAACTGCTTTGTTAATCCGGTCATTCAGCTCTTTTTCTTCCGTCTGCATTCTTAAAATGTATTCTTTCATAGATGTATTATAAAATAGGCTCTTCGATTTGTCAAAATTCGCATAGACGAAATATAATTAAAAAGTCTCTTTTTCTCCTATTCCCATAATATGCAATCTGTCTCCAGTAATGCAGTTGCAAGGACATTAGAATGGGAATTATTTACACAATCACAAGCCCTTGCAGATTTTGGATTTCAATTTAATTCGGATTATAGTGGCACTTTTGGAATAGATTGCTATTCAAAGACTTCTAATTTGCTCATAGTTTCTTTATCTTTTGGTAATGTAAGTGGACAAAATATTGGCACAAACGGAACGGCAATTATAGGAACTTGCAATATAAGACCAAAAAGCGTGGCTTATGATTATGGTGTTACTGGAACGGGGTTAGACTATCTGAAAACTGGTGCAAGTGTAAGAATGGGAATTATGAGAGACGGGCGAGTTGCAATACTTGAGTCCTATGGTAGTACAAATGGCAGTAATGCGTTAAGAGCAACACTTGTTGTGCCTATATAATTCCTTATATCATAACAAATTATGAGTAAGCATAATTTATCTTCACAAGACAGGTTTGACAACTATCCCCCGTTATTGAAAGAGTATCGTTTGTGATTGATATATTATAAGTTGGGTTATATGCCCCTTTCATAATTGCCTGCCAATAACCATTTAAACCAGAACTATGTCTTGCTTTTATAAACCATATATCTGAGAAAAGCATATATGGTGATAACAGAAATAGTATATATGACCCATTTACATCAAGGGTATATGAATGGCTTGTGTTCCAAGCCTGTTCTTGTCTGTTAAAATAGTTTCCTAGTGCTTGTGCAACCGCACTTGAGGAGACAGATTGCATATTATCGGCAGAAACGGAATTGACAACTGTCGTTCCCTGTGTCGTTATATTTCCGTTTTCATCTACATAAATTATAGCAACATAAGTTCCCGAATTAAGTGTAAGGTTAGAAGCCCCCGAAACCCCTGTTGTTAAAGTGATTGTTCCACCACCCAACTGTTTGAAATAAACGTGATAGGTTTTTGCACCCGTCTTTTCGTTATCAAGATACAGTTGGAAAGTAGAACCACCACTTGCACAAGTTCCTACAAAGCCGATTGTGTTGTAGGTGACATCAGCTTTCGGCATTGCTGTATCTGTCGGAATTGTGTACCACCTAACAGAATCGGTGGAATTGGTCTTGTTGCTTGCTTCCTGTATCTTACGCAACATCAACTGTAATTGATCGCTTAAATTGTTCTGTGGCTTTCCGAAAGAAAAACTGATGTCATAACTTCCCCAAGTCCAATGCTCTGTGATAGACAGAATCTGTGCCTTTGCAGATTTGCCCGAAAAAGCAACTGTAATATAATCGCCTATGTCGTATTGTTCCCTAAAAATATACGGGCATTTTGCAAGTCCGTTTCCAGACATTGTAAGCGTCTGCCCGTACTGTGTAAGCATTGACAGGGCTTCGGCTTCGTATTCTGCTTCAATGGTTAAACTAGACTGATTATCCCAACTTTCAAATCGGTCTAGTCCTTCGGGGCTTCCATCTTCGCCTTCGTAAATATCTCTGTCGTCATTCTGCCCTTTGCCACCGATATAGATTGCGTTTGAAAATGCGTCTGAACTGTCTGTGAACTCCCCGTTTGCAAGGCTTTCATAATTAGTGTCAAATCTTACTGTCTGCGATAAATCCTGCCCCGAAAAAACTTCAAGGCTCAATCCTGTTCCGTCAAAAGCTATTCGCCAACCGATTTCACTTTGTGTTGCTATCGTCTTGCACACTTCATAAAGGTTAGAAAAGTTTTCACTAACGGAATAAACCTTTCCCAGAGCAGAAGATGAAGAAGGAACTGTGTTTGAGATTGGCAGTTGTCTTTTGCTTTCTGCATTGCTCCCACACTGGTCTTGAATAAGTGAACGCAAAACTACTTCCCCTTTATCAGTCATAGCCCAAAGCCCGTTGCTATTCATATTTTTTATAACACGTCTTTTCAATATGTATCTTGCGTCTTTTCCCGTAATAGTTCTTATCTGGCTTCCTTTTCCGTCTTCGCCGATTGCGTCTTGTATCGTGATAATTTCCCCGAAGTCATAAGAGTTGTCGCCAAACTGAATAAACAAGCCCCTTTCAAACTTCAAGGCATTCGGAATGTTGTAATTTATGCTGATAGTGAAAGTTCCTGCTTCATAGATATTGTGTTCAAAAGACACTTCTTCAAAATCGTCTATGATTGCCTGCATTATAAAAGAGTTATTTTCGTATTTGTATAACTTTAATATCGGTTTATCTTTATAACTCATATTAAACCCCTATGTATTTCTGGCGGTATTTCAAAGTCATAGTACAATTTTTGTCCGCTAAAAGATTTATTGTATTTCTACCAACATCAAGAGAAATTGCAATATTTCCGTTTGAATTGGCTATAATGTTTTTATTATATTCTACCCCTAAATATGCCTTCCCATTAAAAGAGAATATTATATTATTTGTAAGTCCTGTTATAATTTCTGAAAACAAAGTTATTCGTTTCCATTGTAAACTTTTATCACAAACCCAAATTTGCGTTTGACTGCTCATATATTGAGAACCCCAAGCAAAATATAGTCCAGAATTGTCAAAGTCATTTATTACTTGGTGTGTCCAATACATATCTATTTGAGAAAAAACCCCTTCAATATCAATTCTCACACTTGGGCTATACCACCCTGCAATCATAAAAGTTCCATCATAATAATCTAACAATCCTTCAATTGTTCCGTTTAATATCTGTGGCTTTGCATAAGTCTTTGTTTCCCCGTTTGGCAATGTAAATACAATGTTGCTAGAAAATTCCATTAAAACATTTGTTGCTTTACTCATTATAGAATAATCTGCCGTACTAAACACAAGTGTATTTGTTTTATAGTCTATATATGCCGACCGATAATTGTTTGTGTTTTCTATTTCTGTCCATTCTGTCAAGCTTGTATTTAATATATAATATTTTGGTGGAATATCACCATAGTCAAATGTTATAATTTGATTGTTTACCGTATCTACAAAGGCTTTTCCCCATTTTCCCTTTTTAACTAAATTTGTTTCTGTCCAATTTATTCCGTCTGTTGATTCATAAAGATAATTAGTATTTGCATTTGAAGCTATATATTTATTTGCCCATTTACAATATATAACATATTCTGCATAAAAAGTGCCTGTGCCAGAATAATTACTACAAACACAGGTTTCTATTTGTTGTGCAGAATAACCAAGGCTTGTAATTTGTTTTCTTCCTGTATTTGTATCTATTCGGCAGTTCATAAAATCCTTAACAATAAGTATATTATTCGGTTCTCCTTCTTTCATAATATTTATATTATTGATTTCGTTATTTGTTGCCATTATATCAAGTACAAACCCGATTTTTACATCACCTTCATTTTCTATTACAATTTTTCCGTTTGTTCCTGTAATAGTTTCAACAGTATCTTGCAAATCTTCCCAATATGGATTGCAAGCTGTAAAGCTGCAACTTACTTTTGGAGTTCCTGAATCATTTGAGTTATGATTTTCAAATACAGGCAATTGCGGAATGCAATGGATTTGTTTTGATAAATAATCGTTAGTGTAAATCAAAACACCTTCGCCAAGTTTTGGATTCAATACAGAAATCATTTCCCTTCGCAATCGGTATCTTTTCTCTAAATCATGCTCATCATTCATTGCAACGGTTACCGACAATTCTCGCTCTCCAAGTAATGCGTCAAGATAAACAGCGCCATCCTGAAAAGGCACTTGTTGAGATTGAATATTAAGCTCATCAGCAGAAAAGCCTTCCCAATTTGTAATGCCAAAAGGATCGCTTGTCAAATCTAATTCTATTCCGTTTACATTTCTAAAAACTAATTTTTGCATTTTCTATCTCCTACAAAACACCATTGAAAGCAAGATTTCTTTGATATTGTTTCAGCTGCTTCATCATTGCAAAAGCTGTAGTGTCAATTGTATTTTCAAAGGTAACATTAAATACTGAACCGCCGCCGCTTCCAGCATTGGCAAGTAATTTTTGAGTATTTGCGTTATTGATTACCCGCTCTCCGCCTCTGAAATCTACAAGCTCCGGACCAGCTTCTCCTACAAGAGCCAAGCCTCTTGGCGCGTCATTCGTTCCCGTTGCCCATCCAAATAACTTTTTAATTCCATTCCAGATTGTAGTTGCCAATTTTCCCAAGCCCTGAACTACCGCATATAATACTTCTTTGAGAATACTTGGAAAAGCCTTAAATGTTGCTTCTACAATTTCAAATAATGCAGGAATAAGCTTTGAAGCAATCATGGCCGCATTCTCAATAAGTCTTACAGCAAGAGTTGTCACCAATCCGATTACTCCATCAACTAATTTTACAAGCATTTCATCAGGAATTGCTGCCAATAAATTACTTAATGCGTCTATAATTCCTAAGACAATATCAGGCAAGAATTGAACTATAATATTTGTCAATGACATTAAGATTTGACTTATCTGCGCTTGATTGTTTTTTATACCTTCTCCAATTCCGCCGATAATCTCTGTCGCGATCTCAAGCCCCGTTTGTAAAATATCTGGAATATAAGTTTTAATAGTCTTGATAAAATCATCAATCATTTTTTTAATCTGCGATTTATTTATATTGAGCTTTATTGTAGACAGCATTACAGAAATAGACTGCAAAGCAGATTTAAAGAATGCCGGCAATTTTGGAACTGTCTCAATAAAGAATGTAAGCACTTTATCTTCAAAAGCAAGCAATCCGTCAAGCGCTGTATCTGGATTAAAATCAAATACTTTCTTTAAACTAAATTTAGAGAATACAGATTTTATTACAGAGCCAACCTTTTTGATGATTTTAATAATTGAATTGCATACATTTTTAATCTGCTGCATGGATTCGTCAAATTTTGAAACAAATTCTTTTCCCGTTTCTGCTCCAACTTCGCCGCCGGCCTGAATTGCTCCACGCCCATATTCTTTTACCAAATCATCAATTTCATGTTGGTAATAATCCATTATTCTTGCTTTTTCTTCTTCTTCGTTTTCAACTCCCTTAATGGATTCAAGAGCCGCGTTTCTTTCTTCAAGCAGGCGGTCCCATTTTAATTGCAATATTTTGTCATTGTATCTCTTCTCAATATTATATCTTTCTTCTGCTGACATTTGAGCATAAGCATTTGATTGCTTCATTGTTTCTTTTTCTGCTTCCAAACGCTCGATATTTTGATCTCTTAATTTTTTCTCCCATTCATTTGAAGCTGTCTTTTTAGGAGCATTTGCAGCCACAATCTTCTTTTCCAAATCGCTAATAATCCCCATTTGGGTCTTATAATATTCATTCTGCTTGGAAATCTGGCCATTTGCTTCCTGAAGAATAGAAACTAAATCCTCTTGATAAAATTTCAATTTTTCTTCATTGCTTACAGCTTGCCCCGTTACCTGTGCGGTCAATTCCCATTGCTTTTCCTGCTCTTTGATTTTTTCTAAATGGTCTTCTTTTAATTTTGCAATAGTTGCTTCATTATCAGCTTCTGCCGCCGCTTGCTGTGCTCTTGCGGCTGCCATTTCATTTAAGTACTTATAGAATTCAATTCTTTTTTGAGCATACTCAATTTGTTTCTCATAGCCGGCTTTTTCTTTATCAAGCCTATCAAGATTTTCTTTTGCATACTCATCTTCAATTCCAAGCAATCCTTCATATTGCCTGTATTCCTGCTCCATGAGTTTTATTTTATTTTCGTATACAAGAATAACCTGCTCATCTGTTGCTGTTTTGCTTTCTATTGCTTTCTCTGCTTCTATAAGCTTATCAGTCAATTCTGCTGCGTCATTATTTTCTTGCATTACTCTTTTGAAATCATCAATAAGCTTCTGGAGTTTCTGAATCGCAGGGCCTACATCAATATTTAATACAATGCCCCGCCCCATTTCTTTTACAAGATCATCCCAAGAGTTTTTTAATTGAGTAGTTGCCTTTGCTCCAGCTTTTGCGGCTCCGCCATAAGTAGTATTTAATTCTTTTAAAATTACATCTTGAGCCTTTGCAATATCTCCAACGGCAACCATTTCTTCAAGCATTTGTTTTTCTGCTTCAGAAAATTGGAAGCCCTGACGCGCTAAACTTCCTAGACCTTTGATTGGATCATCAAGCGCCTTTCCTACAGTCTGACAGGCAGATTTCAAATCCATTCCCATTACTGTTGCCATATCAAGTATAGCTTCAGTTGCTTCATCAAAATTATCTTCAGTAATATTTTTGAAGCCTAATAATACGGTCTGTAATTCTGTAATTTCATCAGAGGTATAGTTGGTAACCTTCTGCAAAGAATCAGCCATTGCATTCAATCTTTCTGCAGAAGTCCAAGCATTAGCGCCGGTAACCTTTAATGTTTGAGCAAGTAATTTTTGCTTCTGATTGCTTTCTTCATAAAGCTTAATTCCACGCTTTAGTTCATCACCTAAAGTTTTCAATGCTTTTACAGCGACAGCAACACCGGCAGCAATTACACCGCCTTTTGCAAAAGTAGAAGTCAATGTCTTTCCAAGACTTCCCATTTTTGAAGTAACCGTTTTTGTCTCGCCGGTTACCTTTTTAAGCTCGCTTGTAAATTGCTTTGAATCTGCTGTAATTATCGCGTTTATTGAATAGTCGTTTGCCATATCACAAACTCCTCAAAAGATTTTCGTCTATCGGCCTGTCGCGTCCTGCAATCTTGCCATCTGTAATTTCAGGCGGGTCTAAATCGCTCGGGTCTTTTCCCCAAACTGCCATTGATATATATAAAGATTGCGCTTTCATTTCTTCGCGCTTTATTCTTTTACTTTCGTTTATTAAATTCCAAACAACTCTTAATTCTGTGCTCCAGAACCATTCTTCAGTTTTTCCAAGGTTTACTATACTTTCAGTAAGCAAGTAAACCCAAGGAATAGGCCCTATTTGGCTATCGTTTTTTTTTCGCCTTCGCCTAAAAGATTGCTGAATGAATTCTGCATTGCGGCCGCTATAACTTCCATTACTTCTTTAATGCTCAAATCTGAATCATCCATTGCTTCAAGCATTTCATCAGCATTAGAAATATTCAAGCCCTCTTTATCTTTAAGACAAATTCCCAAAAGCCACGGAATTGTTTCCATAGGCTTCTTTTCAATGTCATCTTGCAATTTGTCAAAATTCTCTATTGAGCCATATTTTTTTTCTACTTTTGCCAATGCAAGATTTCCGAATTTAATCTGTCTCTTTCTTCCAGCAAGCTCTATAAAAAACTCGCTTGGAGCCACTTTGTCAAATTCTAAATTCTGCTCATCCATTGTTTTTTATTTCTCCCATTGATTAAAAATAAGGCGGTTAGCGCTATTATACACCAACCGCCTTTTTTTCGCAAATTTGCTTATTAAAGGCTCAAGTCAAGCATTGGAGTACATCCAACACCGAATGAATCTTTTAATCCGCTTGTGATTGCAATTGCTGCCGGTGTTTCTTCATCAGCGGCCGGTGTAAATACAATTGTTGGCGCTGCGCTTGCTGTTGCAGAAACTGCAAAAGTACCTTTTACAGGGTCTCCGCTTGAATCTGTAATAACAATTGTATCTCCAAGAATTGCAGAAGCTGGAGCAAATACGAATGAAGCGCCACTTTCCTTTGCACCGGTAATTGTTACCTTACTGTTTGCATAAGCAGCTGTTGCTGTAAGCTCGCTTGTATCTGTAGTTACTGAAATAACAGGAGCATTGAACCATGCGCTCTTGATTGCGCTTGATACTGTAGGATCATCTGTACGAATCTTTGTGCAGATTGTTCCTGATTCCTGTCCGGCTGGAATGAACTGTGTCTGAACGAATTGAGCTGTCATATTAAGATGACCGAATTCAATTGATTCCTGCTTTGTGCTTCCACCAGCTTCAGGAACAGAGAATTTTCCTTTTGCGTACCAGCGATATTCATAACGGTTATTTCCGTTTGAATCTTTTCCGCCAATCCATACTCTGAAACCAAAAGCGAATGCAGGTGATTGATCCATTGAAGTCTCAATAGTAACACCATTTGACTTCTGCTGGCCCAAGAGCTGTGCAAGCACATCTACATCACAATCAATGAGTTCAAGAGCCAATTCTGTGTTTCCTCTATCATTTACAACAAAGAATGCGCCATTGTCTGCATAATCTGTCGAAACGCTAGAATTAGGATTTACAGTTGCGTTTACAGCACCTTTTAAGGGAATAACGCTTCCGTAAGTTACGCCATTAGCGTCATCAGCAAGAACCTCTGCAACTACTACATGGTCCAAACCGATTTTAGGAGCTTCGTTTGCCATTTTGATTACCTCTCAAAAATATAAGCTTATATTTCTAAAGGGAATAAAATCCCCTTTGAAAATCCATTATTCTATGCTTGATGTTATCATCTACATCTGAAGTCTCATTATTTGCAGTCATGGCCCAATAATCATTTCTAAAAATCGAATGCACTATTTCCCCTATTTCATTTGTAGTTGGAAAATTAGCAACCGTTTTTGTAAAGATATGGACCCTAACGCTGCAATTTGTTCCCTCTGGCAAGTTATCAGAAAAAGCAGAATCTATCATGCTTTGTTCTTCATAAATTACACATGGAAATATTTTAACTTCCTGCGGGTATGCAGAAAGGATTTTGCCGCTTCCCAATTTGGCGGTTAATTCTGAACTTGCGCTCAATAAATCTTTGCAATATTTTTTTATATTCATTTAATTGCACCGCCTAAAATAACATTTGCGGCCTGCTGGAAAAAACTCCTGCATTTAATCAAAGCCGCATTCAGCCAAGGTCTTGGCTTCATCTTGCTTGTGCCATATTCCAAATATTTTGGGTATGGCGGATTATTTAATGTACTTCCAACCCTTCCAACAGGCTGGCCGCTCTGCTCAATTACATCATGTGTAATGCTTTGGAGCATTGTGCCATAATCAATAGCAGGCGGATTATAAGCTTGAGATGGATGATGTCCCCTCTTGCCATAACTTACAGAAGGATTTATTGCTGTATCTCTCATTGAAGATTTCGCAACGCGCTCAACTTCTGCCGCGCTTGTTCTTACAAATTTTAATTGAGCTTTATCAACTCGCGATTCTAATTCTTCAATTGATTTTATGAATTCGCTTGTATCAAGTTCAATCGCCATTTGATCCTTCCTGATTGTCCGTTGGTGTCGGCTCTGGAGCAGGTGGAAAAGCTTCATTTTCAATCGGCACCAATAAACAAACTCCATGCTTAGTCCAGCAATTGACCGGCATTATATTATAAATATCGCTCTTTCCTGTAAGAGCCGAATTTACAACCGCTCTATTGCCTTCCTTTACATTTGAATGAATCCCGTTGTAAAAGAATTTTTTTATATTTCCTTTTACGCTAGATAATCCATATAATTTAATTTCTTCCTGCGATAAGCTCGCCGGCTGCACATCTCCATCAATTACTTCTACTTGAGAAAAGCTTGTAATAATATCTCCATCTGCGTTTTCCGTTCCGGTTTCTGCATAAATCGTAACTACAGCATTTATGAATCTAACCATCAGGCAACCCCATAATAGATATATTTCGCAAGAGCTTCTCTTACCGTTCTTGATAACCCGCCAATCATCTCTACAACTATATCGCCATAAGTATCAGAGATTCCGCCTTCTGAATGAGCCTTTAAGCCGGCTGCACCTTCTCTATCAAGATTGTATTCAAGAACAACTGAATTGAGACAAGCTGTATAAATATCATAAGGCAGAGAACTTTCTGCACCTTCAACATAGCCTGTTTCGCCAGGCAGGTAATAGCCTGCAACATAAGAAACTTTTATTTCCCATGCTCCAGCAACTACATCATGTGTAAAACCGCGCGTATAAACAGAGCCGCCCCAACCGTTCCCGCGATAGAGCCGGCCCCATCTTGCATATTCAGGAATAATTTTATAATCCTCAATTCCCTCTCCATTTGCCTCTACAGAAGACACAGATTGAAGAGGGAAATGATTTAATTGCAGAAGCTGCCTGCAATTTACATTGTGTAATTCTTCAGTATAAGAACCGCGCCCAAGAGAATAACCTAAGAAGCCCTCAATCTTTGCAGAGACTCCCTTTATAATTAAATTGAGCTTTGCGTCTTGAGTAGTATCTTGAGAAGATATTCCAAGCATTGTTTTTACATCTGTTAAACTACACAACATTTTTCAAACTCCTTATGACTGTGCAACAGGGTCTGTTCCAAAATCACCAAGAACTACAACAGCACTTGAATCATCTGTCTTGAGATATGCTTTTGCGCCTGTAATATCAAGCCAGTTTGAACCGCTTGCAAGGCCTGTGGCAAAATCTACGAATCCAGAAGCTGAATTGTCTGAAGTCTGAACCTTTTTATCTCCTGCTGAAGTAACAACAAGAGCAGTCTGTGCGCCGCCCTTAGCAAAAGCTGTATTTCCAGCGGCAACATATTTGATCTGTTCAATAAGTTTTGAGCGTGTCATTTGACTTACCTCTTAATTTTAATTTTTAATAAAACCGCCCCATTTAAGAGGCGGCATCCCGCTTATGCTTGGAATGTACCCTTAACAAAAGCTTTTGGCTGGCGGCAAGCAAAATCACATTCAGTAATAAGACGAATAAGTGTCAAATCCTGATCGAATGCATTTACTACATTTCCACCATCTGTATAAGAGCCTTCGCGGCTGATTTCGATAGAAATATCACGAGCAACGCCAAACATCATTTCTGCAAAGTCTCCAATCCAGAAATCAGCATAAGGTGTTCCGGTTCCATCATACTTTACAGTTGAAGAGCTGTGGAAATCAAATCCGCGCAACTTTCCGGTTCTTGCCATTTCATCAGACCAAGCAAAAGGACCACTAGAGAATGCTTTGTTTCTCAACCAGCTTTCTCCGATTGGGTTCAAGAGCCAATGTACATTTTCAAGCTTAACATTTGCCTGTTCCAAAAGAGCAACCATGTCATTTGGAGTTGTAAGAGCAAGTGCTGTTCCGCTTGAGCCTGTAGTCTGAATTGCTGGATTATTAGCAAGTCCAAGAGGCTGATACTGTGAGCCTGAACCATTGAGCATTGCGTCATCAAGAGCAATTCTTGTCTTGCGGATGAGGTCTTCAGAAATCCAACCTTCAAGATTTACTCCGCTTTCATTCAAAAGTGAATTTGAAATTGCAGTAACAGCCTTGAGCTTCTTTGCGCGCATATTTACTTCACCAAAAGTTGGCTGTGTCTTTCCTGCGTTTGACATTTCACCAACCCAAGATACAGCGCTTGTTGAATCCATTCTTGGAATAGAAAGGTTTCCATGAACAAGAGGCACCTTGCGGATGTTGAGCTTGTCAATCAAAGTTGTTGCTGTAAGAGCGTCAATGTACTCTCCAGAGAATGCCAAAGGAACAGTAAATCCGCCTTCGCTTGGTGTTCCTGCATTGAGAGCCTTCTTTGTTTCAAGAACTCTGTGAAGAGCCTTTGAATATGGGAAGTCTTTCTTTGCCTGTGCAAGAATTTCTTCATTTGAAACCTGTGCAACATTATGAGCATTCTTTGTTCCCATAGCGGCAGCAGCGGAAGCGATCATCTGATTTACAATTGTAACCGGAGTTTCCTTTACAAAATTGTTTTCGTCTTTTGATACAGCTTCTTTGAAGGCTTCCAAATATTTAACATTTTCAGCCTTATCATTTTCTGCCTTTGCATTGATTTTTGAAACTGCCTTTTCTACAGCCTCGTCAATTTGAGCCTGTGGCACATTTCCCAATTCTTTCTTGAGGTCTTCAGCAATTGCTTTGGCCTGTACCTGTGAGCGCTCATCAATAACACGCTCTAATTCTTTCATTTCCATTTTCGTTCCCCTCGAAAATTAGTTTATTTTTATTGCCTAATGTTTTTCGGTTCTTCCGATTTATTCAGGGCCGGTTCTTCCTTCCCTGATTTGTAAGAACATTATTTCTTCTTTGAAGTTTTGTTTGGGTCTACAAAAAGACCAACAATTTCGATTGCGGCTGTATCAGCGATTCCAATTGCTGCATTGATTGCAACAGCATAAGCCGGATTGAAGAATGTAACCAAAGCGATTGCAATAGTTGAAACTCCACCAATAATACCTACAATCAAGTTATAAACTTTCTTGCTCATTTTTATCTCCTTTGCTTTTATTTATTATTTCTCATATGAGAAATATTGTATAATTTTGTATACACTATAAACTATTTCTCATATTTGTCAAATTTCATTCAAATCGAATTCTTCTGACAATTTAATAGCTTCCAAATCAAAAGACTTTTCTTCCTCTTCTTCAGGCTCTTCCGGTGCGCTTTCTTCAGGCTCAATTACTTCTTCAACTTCATCAAGCTCTGCCAATAAAGCATTCATTGTTTTTGCTATGCACTTTAATTGATCGCGGCACTTTTCGATTTCATCAGAGCAACCTTTGATTTTATCAAGAACTGCTTTTGTTTCAGCGCTTATTCTCTTTCCTGATTTTTCGCTTGAAACAAAATCTTTTGCAAATTCATTTCCAAAAGATTTTACAGCTTCAGCGATTGCGTCTTGATTTGCAGGAACGGCAACAGCAGAGAATTCAAGCAATTCCCATTTTGTAATATCATAACCCGTTTTTGTTTCAGTCCATTCAAGAGGAATAAAGCCTACAGATACAGCATTAAGCATTCCGTTCTTATAGCAATGATAAGTGAAATCTACAAGCTTTGCTTTTTCGCTTGCAAGCTCTGGATTGCTTGATAATTCTTCCAAAGTAGGAAAATAAACATCAGCTTTTACCTCATCACCCTCAACCCAAAATTTTACAACTTTTCCTAATGGAAATTCTCTTGAATTATGGAATGAGAGAAAAACAGGATTTTTCATGTAATTTGTAAAATCAACACCGTCTGCATGGATTATATCGCCGTCCCTATCTTCGATAGTTTTTGAAATTACGAATCTAACTGTGCGCTCTCCGATTTCTTCTGCCTTAATTGACAAATCGGTTTTATTGCTTTTTCCTTTTTCGATTTTCATTTTTATTCTCCTTCTGGAATGTTGGAAAGAGTAATTACAACTTCGGCCATTGCGTCTTTGTCATCCGGTTTAATTGAAACTGGCTCTGTATAAGTAGATACATCAATTGTCAAGCTCTTTTTCTTCTGAACGGTTATCTCTTTAGGAACGCTTCCCTCTGTAATATTTATATTCTTTACATCATGGTCGCAATCTCCAAAAACAGCGGTTCCCATTACAGCTCCGGTTAATTTGATGTATTTCTTGGCCCCGTGCAAATCAATAACAAATCCAAGATATTGATCTACATCTGCACTTGCGGCAGGAACCAATTCTTTGAAATCCTCAAAAGAGCCATTTGCTGTATCACAAGTCTGCAATTTTACAGCGGTTGATTCTGTTCCGCCAATTACAGTTATTGCAACAGTCCAGCAGCCTGTTCTATCAATTGCCTGTGTAATATCGCCGGCAACTGCGCATTTATCAAGCATAGTAGTCATTTTTTATCTCCTTTATATTTTATTCCAAACCTCAGAATCTGCGTCCCAAAGATAAACATCACCCGTTTCAACATCCGTTGCTTTTGAGCCATGTCTCCATTTTTCGTCTTTTGCTTTATCAGTCATTATTTCAGACGCGCCTGAAATATCATCTGTATTACAAAAAACTTCATGATAATTTGTAAAATCGCTTGTTTCTACTACCATTTTATTTTTCCTCCATTATTCATTAAATCCATTGAATTGAACTATAGGCGCTTCAGTACATCTACAATTGCAAACTTCAGAAGCGTCTGCGCTTGGGTCTCCCGGATACTCAAGCCAGCCGCCTGCTGTTTGAGAAGTTGCCGGAACCTCAAATTTTTCTTCAATCGGAATTACAACTCCGTCCATCAGCAAGTGCGAATCTCTTGTGCGATCATCTAAAGTTGCAATCCATTCTTTATATTGAATTCCCTCTGCTTTATAAAGCTCATTGCTTCCAGCGTTTAATGTTGCGCAAGATTCAGTTCTTGCAATAAGCAAAGCGCGAACTTCATCCATTTTCATAAACTCTTTTTCAGCGGCTTCAATCAAGACTTTCTTTCTTTCTGTCAAAGAATCGCCTTCATAGATTGCTTCAGCAAGAGCTTTTCTTAATTGCTTTTTTGTAGTATCATTTATATCAACGCAAAGCTCCAAGCCATAATTCTCAATCCAAAGATTTAAGAGCCTGCGCAATTCTTCACTTATGGCCTTAAAGCCTTTCTTTCCAAGATTTTCGGCTCCCAATTCTGCGCCTTTTTCAAGACCATAAATAAAAGCAGGAGCTAAAGTTCTTTTCAAAGCTTCATTCATTTCATTGCCATAAAGATTTTCAATTGCAGTTCCTACATCTTTATTTTCATCTACAGCCTTTGAAATTGCTTTAATTACAAGTTTTTCTTGAGCTTTAAAGGCCTTTCTTGATTGCTTTATAAAAGGCTCCTCAATGCTTCTTGCCCTAGCGTCAAAGACTTTCCACATTTTCTCTCTGCGCTTTTTATCTTCATCAGTATTCTTAAAATGATATTTTTTTTCATAAGCAGATTTTATTGAATTATATTCTTCTTCGCTCAATTCATCTTCCTCTTCAGCAGAAGCAGGATTATTTTCATCCTCATCAATATCAATAACGTCATTCTCTGCATTATTTTCCTCTTGCGGATTTTCTTCAGGCAATTCTATTTCTTCAGGCTCTTCTTCTGGAGCAGAATCCGGCAATTCTATTTCTTCATGGTCAAAAGGAACTTCTACAGTTGCCATTGATCTCAAATATACATCACCGCTTCTTTCGTCAAGCTCATAGCCCATAGCCCCTCGCCAATCGTTTACAGTAAGAACCCCTCTTGATAAGCCTTCATTGGCAATTCTTAATTTCTGCTCTATATCTTCTTCGATTGTATTTTCATGGTGTAGAATCAATCTATGCTCTGGATCAAAATCTTCCCAAAGCAATTGATTATTCATTACGCGCTCAAACATTCGCAGGTAATCGGCAAGAACATTTTTATTCAAAAGATAGAATGCTGAATCAATTGTGCTTCTGTTTGAATTGTCAAGAATACCAAAGATTTCAGGCGGAATATGGAATTGCTGATTTGATGTATCTCTTAAAAACTTTCTTGAATTTACAAAATCCAATTCAGTTGGATTGTTTGCGATCTTTTCAAACTTGCTGCCTTCTCCGGTCAAAACCATAGGCTCTTTAGCATGATTAAAGCCGGCCATCTTTTGAAGCCATGATTGTTTGATTTGGTCTGCTGTTTCTTTAGTTCCGGCAGGAGCATAGATTATAGCGCTTGGAGTTGCGTCATTAAAGAAAAGATTTTTTGCGTATTTTGCAGAATATTCGTCAGTCTGAATTTCATCTCCGATTGTTTCTGCTGTTCCTCTTCCTCTTCCATAAGGATCAAGCAAATCAATATCTTTAAAACAAATTACATCATTTTCAGGAACTTTAATTGAAGCGCTGGCTGTAGTGCCATAAGGGTATATTTCCCAATAATTATTATTTACCGTTGGAGTTGTAATTACCCAAGATGGAGAAATTGGCGATAGAGAAATAACGCGGCCTTTAGGGTCCCTGATTTTCAAAAGATAAGCTTCGCCAACCAAAGTATAGCAAGCAAAGATAAAATAACGAACACTCCAGCCTGTAATCTCTCTAAAATTAGGGCATGGATTTTCTAAAAGCTCATAGATTTCTGCTTCTTCAATGATTTCAGCACGATTTTTATTCGCTCTGTAATCGGCTTTGTCATAAAGATATAACTCCGTAGAAGCGCATTTTTGAGCGATAATTCTAACGCCATCTAAACGAGGATTAGTGTGATACAGCGCTAGAAGTTGAGAACTTGCGAGGCTTGGCGCTTGGCTCCAAGTCTTATGCAAAAGATTTCTGATTCTTTCAGTAATTTTCATAATCGGGTTCTTCCCTAGTGTATGATTTTGTAAACAGTATAAAACTTTTTCGCATATTGTCAAATTTCGTTTATGAGAAATAAAAAAGGCTCTTGATTTCTCAAGAGCCTTGGAGCAAATAATGAACAACACAGAATGTATGAGCGATTTATTTATACATTAAGAAAAAGACATTGTCAAATTTCAAATAATGATTGCTCTTCCCAAAGATTGATATTTGATTTCTTGTAATCATTCCACATTTTCTCTTGATGAGCTGGAATGAATAACCTTTCAATTGCCTTCTTGTCTGCACCTGAATCCATCATTACGCATTTTTCAATTTCATCAATGCAGATAAAATCAGGAGGCATTTGATATTCTGAAATTATGCAAAGCTCTTTTTGATATCTGGCCCATTCATAGAATCTTTCATAACAAAAAGTATTTTTATTTTTAGAGCCATAACAATTCGTATCTAAATAAGGAATATCGCAATAAATTAAACTATTTTCTTGAATATGGACCGCGGCATAATCGGATTGAAGAGATTGAAGAGATTGAAGAGATTGAAGAGATTGAAGAGATTGAAGCCGATTAAGAGCTTCTAATTGTTGCTGCCTTTCAAAATTGATTTCTCTTGAAATATTCTCATCAAAAATATTTTCAGTAATTCTTTTTGTTGCAATATATCTATCATAAATCTTTTCTATCGGCTCTATGCTTTCAAGATTCAATCCCAACTCTTTTGCTAAAGAATAATCATGTAAATAAATCGCATAATGCCAAGCTTTTTTATAAGGCTCCAATTCTTTTGAATAAAGATAATCTCTGCCATTATTCCCATAACTCCAAGCATATTTAATATATGGCTCTTTGTCTTTTAATCTAAAAAAATCCTCTCTTGAAATCCATCTTGTTTCATTCTGAAATTTGCCTGCAATAGCGTCTAAAAATAAAGTAATGCCATCTGGATCAATATCATTACAGAAATAGCTTTTATATTCTTGCTTCATCAAAGCAATTTGAGTTATTGCACAGCCTCCAGCAAATAAATCATAAAAATTGGCTCTTTTTGGAAAGTGCATATAAATCCATTCTGCGATTTGATTTTTAGAGCCTTTATAACAAGTGCCATATCTCATAGCTTTATAATTTCAACCTCGCAATTTGCTTCTGAACCTAAAAGATTATTTACAAAAATTTTTTGTACTATCTGCCAATTATCGTCTGCAAGAATTCCGCAATCCTGAAATAAATCCAAAATGCTCGAAACTTGATTATCTGAATCCCTGCGCCTTTTATCTGAATGCATAAAATTGAAATTGATTTGAACAGGGAAATCAATCGGATTCTTTGGGCCTCTGCCCATTAAAAGCTGCAATTCAATTTCTTCTTTTGCGCTTTTATGCCATTCGCGATATTTTGCACTTGGAATTGTTTTCCCATTTGGCAGCGTAATTCTCGAATTCTTTTTTGCTGGAGTTTCTGAATGAATTATAAATTTCATTATGCTTCTCTGTTCATCATTTCTTCAACTTTATCAATCAAAAGCCTTGCCTCATCTTCAAGCAAATCTTCACTTTCTACCTGATAACCCAATTCAAAATGAAATACTACATACCACTTTACATTATTTATAGTGCCATGCCTTTTTAATTCCATGCTTAAAAGCTTATCAAGATTGATTGTAATATCATTTCTTACCCATGCAGTCATATTTCCTCCATACCTCTATTGCGATTTCTCTGCCATATTTTTCTTGTATATATTTACAAGCTGTAATTTCATCAACATCAGGATTTTCTATCATTATGCAGAAGCGCTCGCAGGCTTCTTCAAATTGCTCTTGCATGATCAAAACTCCATTGCACAATAATTTTCTTCAACGAAAGGCAAACATGGATTATGCTTCTCTTCTGTCTCATATTTACATTGCAATAAATATTCTTCTTTCCAATCAAAAGAAACTCCTGAAGAATTGCGCCATTTTACTTTATTAAATTCATTCCACATTATTTCTGGAGAAATATTAAGCTTGTTTTCTTTGTAGAAATTGAAAATATCTCTTGGAGAAACCTTTGAAGAAAAATTGTGCGAAGCACAAAAATTCTCTTCTTGTCTTATCTTATCTCTTCTCTTCTCTTCTAGCATGATAAAATCATGATTTGTCATGATACTATCATGATTTTCGTTTGCTTTCTTTTTTGCTTTGCTTATCATTTCTCTTAATCTTGCATTTGAAGTCATAGATGTATCTAATCTTTTGAGCAGCTTAAAACAAAAAATATGGCCATTGTCCTCTTCAAACAATTTCAATTCAACCATATAGCGCATTATTTCTTCTACAATTTCCGCTCCTGATTTATTCTGTGTTCCCTGAATGCGTAAATCATCAGCGATAATTTCAGAATCATGCTCAAGCTCAAAATTGATATTATTATCACTAATAGAATCCGCGATCAATTCTAAACAATGAAAATATATTGCATACCCCACCGCGCCATATTTAATTATTAGTTTTTTAATCTTGAAATCCATTGTTGCATTTGTATCATGCTTAAACCATTGCATTTTTATTTCCCCTCTTAACCCAAGCAGATAAAAAAAAGACTTTACACAAGCTCAAGGCGGTAACGAGCCGCACCGCCCTAAAGCGAAAAAAAGCGGATAACTTGAACCTGTATAAAGTCTTTCTTTATTCGCTTTATCTGTTTGCTGGATTCGTTACTTCCAACGGTTCAAATAATAACATATATGCGAAAATAAAGCAAATTCTTAAATAATTCTCTTATGCGAATTATTCCCATTTTTTATTTAATAATCTAATTTCTAATACTTTAATTCCAAGAGCCTCTGCAATCTGATTTTCAAGAATTGCGCCTTTGCTTTTCTTCCAGCCTTCAAGCCTGAAGATATAATCGCAATCCATCAGCCATTTAATGTCTCTTATCATATATTGCTTCCAGCTCCAGCCTTCTACAAAAACAGAAGCCGGATTGCATACTTCATAACCCAATCTTTTCAATTCTTTTTCAGCTTGAGCAAATTGCTCTTTGTAATTTGGATTATCTGAAATTGAGCCTGAAATGTAGACCATAAGAACCTCTGAAATATGCCCCAATTCGCAAATATAAGCGTTTTGGCGCGTCTTTAACCTTTAGATAATGATTTTATATCAACTCGCTTAAAATATGCGAATTTCAATAAAAAAGACCGCTCTGTATTTGAGCGGTCTATATAGAGCCGATAGATAGGACTTGAACCTTCGCTTTCAATCTGGATTGATTGATGTGCAACCTCTACACTACACCGGCAAGATTTAATTATATTTTACCGCATATTTGTTTTTTCTGCAATTCCTTTTTTATGCCTTTCTTCCTGCGCGATCTTTTCGCCCTTATACATTCCAGCGCCCATTTTGTCAATTTCTGAAAATGGCAGAATTGGAACTGTCAATTTTTCTTTATATGATTTATCAAGAAAATAGATATAGCGCAATTGATAGCCGACTTCTATATGGCCGCCAACAGCTTCTACATATTTTGAAAATGTCGTGCCACCCCCTGTAATGTCATAGAAGGTCCGGCCATTTAATTCAGGTCTTGGAGTTAACGGATTTGATTTAAGCGTCATACTATGGATTTTTTCACCATTTGGTAAAACGCAAATATCTTTGTTTTCTTTTATCATTGTAAGAACAAAGCCGCTGGCTCTGTAAATAGTTCCATCACCGCAGGAGCAGCCATCAGCAAAGGAAATCACCCATTTAATATTTGGGTAATGCTTTTTAATAAGCTTTAAGCAAATCGCAATTGCTCTTGATTCTGAATTCTTAGGCAAGAAATCATCAAAGGCCATGCGGTTTAATTCAAGAAAATCATTCCACTTTGTATCTTTTACAAGACCGATAATTTTTGATTTATCTAATGAAGGCCCAAAAGATAAAACCCCATGCAAAGTATTATTATAAAAAGCTCCAAAATGTAAGCAGGAGTTATTTACTACTTTTCCAGAATAATGATATTTGCGAATAAAGGCATTTGCTATATCTGATTTTATCGGTTTAATCAGAATGTCTTTTACATTGATATTTAGTTCAGCCATTTATTAAAAACTCCCTGCAAATACAAGCCAAAGCATTCCCATTTGAATTCTGATTATCATCAGATTCAACTCTTCCAACTTTCTTCAGAGCTTCTTTTACTGTTTCAACTTGTTCTGCTGATAATGTAAAAGTCATTGTGCTCATTGTAGTTTTATCACCGCTTGCCAAATCAGGAAAATCGCAATCTTCAATATCTGAATAAAAATTGATTACCCCATCAGGCAGCGCGATCTCTGAAGTATTAAGCTCAAAATCGCCGCCGACAAATTCTATTACGCTCTCTCTTGTCATTTTGCCATATTGAGAATTCAGGCGCAATAATTTTTCTTTGGCTTCAATTTTGTTTTTAGCTTCTACAAAAACCACAGGCAGAGGCGGGATTATATAGCCATCTTTCTGCATTTTACAGAGCGTAGAGAAGCGGCCATGACCATCCAAAATATAATTCTTTCCTTCTCCTTTCCAAACGAAAAAAGGAAAAGAGAAGCCAAATTTAATGATTGATAATTTTATCTTGTCAAAATCAATATCTTCTCTATGCTTCAATGCGCCCTGCAATTCTGTCATTTCAGCAATCTCAAGAGAATCTTTACAATCGCATTTAATCGCTATCGTTTTTATTTCTTTCATTTCTGGACTACCTTCTTTGTATCAATCGGCTTTTCGATTTTCTTTTCTTCTAGTTTTGGCGGCCTTCCTGCTTTTGCTTTTGGCTCATAGGCAACGAATACAGCGCCGGCATATTCATTCTTGTAAATAAATCCGCCTGGAACTCTTGTAATGTCCCAAGCAGTCACCTCATCAAATACAGGAGAATCGCCAACTTCCATTTCTTCCAAGATTTTCTGCAAATCTTCACCCCTTTTTCTGTTTCGGTTGATTACCATTTTTTCACCCCTCTAAGATTTATATTTAATAAAGCATAGGCCTTATTATTTTAGGTTCATAATATAACATCAAAACGCTATCGGCTTTATCTGGAGACTTGCCGCCATTTCTTGATTTATAACTATCTTTGCTTTCAACACATCTTCTTGCTTTATGATCATAAGAATATCGGCGGTCTGTAAGCTCATGGAATAACTGCTCATCTGAAATCAAGCCAACTTCACCTAAAGGAAAAGTACACCACATCTCACTTGGTAAATCTCCAAATCTATCAGGGTCCTGCGCTTTGCTTCCAAAATTTATGCCGATAATATTTTGATAACCTCTTGAATTGAGAATATCTACAACTCCAGAGCCAACGCCTGTTTCATCAATCTTTATTCTCATCTGCCTATTATTTCCGGCCTGAACCTCAATAATATCTGCAATCTCCACTAAGCTCTTGCCTTTGTATTCTTTGAGGTCCGTCATCTTTAAGCCTTTGCGCATTGATAGGACTGTACTGTCGGAGCCATAGCGCGCAATATCAACAGCCATTTCTCTCTCTCCTTCATCACTAACATTCCGGCTCATAGCTTCTCTTACAGAAACGCGGCTCATTACAGCATTATCTGATTGCTTTCTGTATGAACCATTCCAGATATGCTCTGCTTCATCAGGATCATTCTTAAAATCGGCTTCCATCTCATCTTTAAGCCTTTTATTGAACCAAGGATTATGATTGTGGTTGCATAAGATGGAAATTGCGCCTTTTCTTGATTTAAGCAGATTGATCGCGTCTTCTTCTGTATCTGGATTCATGCAAACCCAAATTTCAGAATTCTCTGCTCTGATTGTAGGTAATAACATCTGCAAGCTTTCTTTACAAATCGTCTGACCTTCCTCAATAAAGCATAAATCAAAACCCTCCAAAGATTTAATTGCATTAGAAGCTCTCAAATCTTTTAATCCTCTGAAAATTACTCTTGAGCCATTTTCATTTTCAAGCGTCTCTTTTGTAATGCTCCAGCCTTTTAATTCCAGCCTATTGATTGTATCTACAAGCAATCTATAAGAGCTTTCTGCAAGTGATTTTTGTATTTCCCTACAGCATAAAAGCCGGTGCTTTTCTTTTGTAAGCTTCTGCATGAGTAAAGAAGCGCAGGACCAAGACTTTCCTGAACCGCGGCCGCCATAAGCGATTTTATAAGGCGCCGGCTCCCTGAATACTTCCAAGCATGGAACCACTTGAGAATTATAGAGCCAAAGATATTCTTCTTGCTCTTGCTCATTTAATTTGCGAAATTCTTCTAATGATATTTTTGGGATTTTAGGCTTTATCATCTACAACTTCCACATCTTCAGCCTCTACCTTATCGCCCATGAGCTTCTTAAATTTTTCTTCTCTTTCGGCTGTTGTAGTTGGCTGCTCCACATTATTAAAATTAAATTGAGCAATAATCTTGGGATTTCCCTGCATTATGTCATTTAATACTTTCAACATCTGAATTGCTGTAGTGCCGCCTTTTGCAATCTCTCTTCTTGCAGTCCTAATAATCAATTCAGCGCCATCTATTTTTTTTGTTTGGCCATCTTCAGTAATTGGGAATTTTTGATTAAGGAATTCTACAACGATAGGAGCAAGAGATTGTTTGACAGCCTTCTTTCTGGCCAATGTCTGCTTTCGCTTTTCCATAATTGCGTTTCTTTCTGCTTCATCTGTAGGATTGAGATATTTTGAATTTTTAACGCAAACTTCCCTTGGTGCGCCCATATTCCCCTCATTCGCTTTTTGTGTTCTTTTGCGTAATTTACGCTTTATTTTAACACATTTTAAGCATTTTTTTGCATATTTTGTGCAAAATTCATATTTTTATCATAAGCCCTATGCAAGACATTTTTGAGTAATTTCCAGAAATACCCTGCAGAAAAGCCATCCAAATTAGCAGAAATAATCTGCTCTAATTTTTCAAATTCTTCATCTTGAGAAATTGAATTATAAAAATCATTGAAACTCAATCTCCATCTCCTTTTGCTCTATTGCCTTTTCAATTTGATCTAAAGTATTTCTAATATCATTTATATTATCTCTTGCTTCCAGCGAATCAAATCTCATAAACTCAAATATATGGATTTTCTCTTTAATAAGATTTAATTTTTCGGACCAATCAATATTTATTTCATCAGGCTTCATTATCATTTTTTCCCACCTCTTTATATTTTATTCTTCAATTCCGCAGGCTGAATTATCGCAGAAGGTAAAACAATCTAAAAGCTGCTTCATATCAATCCACATATCTTGAATAAATACGCAAGCTCCACCGATTGATTCATTATTATTATCAAAAGCAATAATCAGATTTTCCGTTTGATATTCTTTGCTCTTAATCCAGATTAAAGGCTTTGTATTTTCCGGCCTTCCGCCTTTTACATTATGATTTATTTTATCAAAATAATTTATAAGCTCTTCGCAATCCTTAAAAGGCCTATATTTCTTTTGCGCTTCATGCTCTTCATAATGTTCACAGCCATAGCAATTATATTCTGAACAATCTTCTTTTGTAAAAGGACATTTAAATTTTATAATTTCTTTCCAATTTGAATTTGTCCTTTCATTACAACTTGCGCATGGCTCTAATTCTGGAGCTAGATAAAAATATCTGCATTCCTCACAAATCTTTTCATGCTCAATTTCTTTTTGAGTATCACATTTTGAGCAATCTATTTCTTTGCCTGAATCAATGCAATCTTCGCAAGTCTGCCCTTTCACCTCAAAACTACTTGTATAATACCAGCAACAAACACGGCACTTTTCAATCTGCTCTTCGTTCTTGCGTTCTTCGTTTTTACATTGTTTGCAGGGGATTATTACTAAAGGAATATCGTTGATATAGCCTTCATAAGATTTTAACTGTTCTTTAAGTTCTTTCTTTGCCATTTATTCACTCTCCTTTGGAAGTTTCGGAAGTACAATTTCTTTCCAAGCGTAAACATTATCTAATATGTTTCCGCCTCTTGTAAAAACAACACCTGTAAAATAGGCAACTTCAAAAACGAACCATTTATAAGATTTGTGTTTTAAAGCAGTTAAATAATATCCATGTGTTCTTGGTCGTGATTCTTCCTTCGGTAAATCTCCGTCTTTTACATAATGCCATTCGTGTTCCTTCTGACATTCGTGATAACCGTCTATGAAGGCTGGTACTTCTTTACAAGAGCAATTCTTTTCGTTAGGTTCATTTAGCCCATTTGTGTTTCTCCAAGCCCATAGACATTGTTCCATTCTCCATTTACAACCTTTGCAATATTTTTCTTCTGCTTTCTGTTTAATCTGTTCTTCTGTCATAATTACTCCTTCTTATTTTTCATTTTTTCTGTAAGTTTTTTCATATTTGAAAATGTTTCCCTTAATTCCTTTTCCGTGGTTTTTTCAAGTTGCTCTTTCTTAGGTATTTGAAAAGCATAAATTCCATACTCTTTTCGGATTTTCAAATATTCTTCCGTTGTCATATTCTTCCTTACTCCTTATAAAAAGTGGGGATTTCACACCAAGCGACTACTTTGACTTCTTTGTTATATATGTTTACGTCATAGAACCATTCCCCATTATAACCAACAAGCATTGGCTTCTTTCCGCCATAGTTTTTTACATAGGCAAACAAATACCTGTTTATTTGACCTTTTGGCAAATCATTCGGGTCTTTTTTCAAGTCGTGCCATTGTGGTCTGCCTGCTTTAAGTCCTGCAAGGAAACCGTCTTTACT
>Ga0265299_10000570_pt1 | contig 45121 bp, 77 predicted proteins | sample AusTroGonzalo_MG_4_FD_193485 | JGI IMG/M metagenome (GOLD analysis project Ga0265299, IMG submission 193485) | Bovine rumen microbial communities from tropical cattle in Woodstock, Queensland, Australia - Gonzalo_02 | ecosystem: Host-associated > Mammals > Digestive system > Stomach > Rumen ...
TGACTATGGGTGTAGGTATTGTTTCGCAAACATGGAAGCATTTCATGAAACAGGTACGGGGTTGAGCCTGTGGAGGCAAGCCGACCTAGAGGAAGTCCGCAGGAAGTTTTACCTTGCTTTAGAGACCGACAAGCCGTCAATGTCCGTTATTGTCGAGTTATTACGGCATAGAGTGCCTTTGCATTGTGGCGGTATGTCTGACCCGTTCCAGCGTAGGGAGTGGACGGAACACCTAACCAAGGGGCTGATAGAGATATCCAACCAGTATGATTATCCGATATGCTTTAGCACAAAGACCGCGAGTCTGCCTGATGACTATTATCCGCTACTTAATCCAAGTAGACACGCATTTCAGGTATCTATTATGGGGTGGACGCCTGAATATATCCGTAAGTGGGAATTAAATACGCCGACAGCGCAACAGCGCGCCGAGTTCGTACAGTTGCTTCGCAACGACTTCGGTCTGTGGTGTAGTGTACGCATTCAGCCGATAATCAATGTGCACGAGGCGTTCGCTTTAATGAATGCACTGGGAGATATACCGTCTTATTACTCAGTAGAACACTTGCACGTTATTGCAGACAGTTATAATGCGCTTGATGCGTTGCTTGAACATTGCCTTAATTCTGACCAGTTCACGCAGACAGGCGGGGTAACAGAGTTCAAACACGAGATAAAACGGCGTAATGCAGAGCAGTTGATACAATGTGCCAATAAGTATGGCGTGAAAGTCGGTGTAGCAGACAACGACCTGCATTTCATGAGTCAGTCGCGTTGCTGTTGTGGTATTGACCTGATAGGCGGGCAGTTTGACAATTATCTGAAGTACAACAGTTGCTATATGAGCACAGGGGCAGTTGAGAACGTTAACGCGCTGTGGCGTCCGTCTAGTAACGTACGCAGACATATGAACGTAGGAGCAGGAAAACCGACCGTATACGTGGAAGACGTCGTTAAGAAGTATATACGCGACCACAGGGAAGTTATACCGTCAGAATACCGCGAAAACATAGAGCGCCAGTTGTTTGGAGTATCCCAAAGAAATCTTTTTTAATTTTTTCAAAAAAGTTGTTGACACGTGAGTATCTTTTTGATATTATGATGGTGATGAAAGTCACACACTCAAAACACTCGCAGGAGGATACGAACATGACAGCAACATACGCAACCATCAAAGTTACAGGAAACACTTTTGCACATAAGGACTGGCTGAAAGTCTTTGGTTTCACATACGTTCCGCGTTTTTATGATTTCACCAAGGGCGAGAATGTCAAGGCATTCTGGTATCGTACATTCGAGAACATCGAGCGTGCGCGCGTAGAGGAGTACGCCGAAGGTATCTTCGAGGCACTTGAGGACGAGAAAATCGACGTTGACGTCCATTATGCAGACTAAGGGGGCTAAACTAATGTACAAGGTTATCGTTAAGGGCAGAACATACGACCAGCGCGACCTGCTTAAAAGAGACGGCGCGAACTGGGACAAGGACGCAAAGGTCTGGTATTTCCTTTGTAACGAGCAGGCAAAGACTAGAATCCTGCGCGACTGGAATAACAAGGAACTTAAGACGTGGGCATACGTGGACGAGTCAGGGACGCCAGCAGAGCGCGACTTGTCACGTGTAGTAGTGTGGTTTAAGTGCGATACTATTACAGATATCGAGTGCCACATTGACATGACCGACGACGAGCGCGATATCGCTAACGATAACCTTACAGAATACGGCAAGGTGTATATTGACCTTACAGGACACATAAGGCACGCGGACGCGCTTACACTTGCAGACGTGGACGAACTGCGTGCAGGTGACTGGGATAAATATATCTTTCATAAGGCAGAATAGGCGTACTTGAGCGCTTGAAAATATTTTTCAGATTTTTGAAAAAACCTATTGACAACATTAGCAACAACGTTTATCATTAAGATGTCGATAGACAATAAACCTAATAAAACTCGGAGGACTTGAAAATGAAAAAAATCGCAGACATGAACACAGTAGTTGCAGAGGCTATGGAAGAAATCGCTGGCATGAACGGTGCTTGGGAAGCCGAGGAAGCCGAGTACGCGGCAAAAGAGAAAGCATACGACTACGAGTGCGGTCTCGGTTATATCTACGAAACCGTTGACGTTATGCCTTACACATACGCAGAGGTCAAGGCAATGACCAAGGAACAGCGCCGCGAAGTACGCAAGGCTTGCGAAAAGCACCTTGATTATGTCGGGGACGACTGGGACTATTATTACCCGATTTATGAGACAGTAAACGCCGTTGAGGACGACGAGTACCGCGAAGAGAACGAGGACAAGGTGCGCGCGTTCTTCGAGAAGCACTTCGAGGGCAAGACGTGGGAAGAAATTCACAATAATCCCGAACTGTACGACGCATGGGGCTTTTACTCCGACTGGCATAAGGACTGCTTCGGCTACCGCCCGCACGATATCGTGTGCGGCGTATATGTGAGACCGTGGTAAGGAGGTATAGATGACAGACGAACAGAGACTGATGGAGAAATTACGCAACAAGATAAACGACGCAGTAGTGATATCGCGTATGCTGATAAGTTACGAGAAAGAATCGGACTTTATGTCCATTCTGGGGGCGGTCTTTGACACATGGTGCGACGGGCACGGTGTCACGACAGAGGAGCGCCGCGATATGCTACAAAGGTTTATTCAGGTGTTCGACAAGAACGTAGAGCGTGCCAAGAAGGATGGCACTAAGGAAGAATGAATATCTTTGACTTGAAAAAAGCAATACGCGCGCAGACCGTGGGGCAGTTCTATGTCTTCCACGGTTTAGAGCGTGAGGGGATGCGCATTTACTGGGAGCACCTAGCGGAATGTAGTGGCAGAGAAGTCCAAATAATTGACCAAGTGCGCGATGCATTTACTTACAAGAGGTCGTTACTCGATAAACCTAAACTGTTTGTATGCTATGCAGACAAGGACTTTATGGCTAACGAGTCGGTGTGGGACAAGGTGGCTACACTCGGAGACAGTGCGCTCGTACTGACCGTAGACAGCATAGACAAGCGCAGTAAATTCTATAAGGCGCATGAGGATATATGTATTGCTTTTGACGCGTTCTCCGTGCCCGTCCTGACCCACCATATACAGAAAGTATTCCCGATATCTGACGATATGTGCAAGCGCTTAATTGAGGCATGTAACGGCTCTTACGGACGCATTCTGCTGGAACTTGACAAGGCGCAGGCTATCGCGCAGGCATTGCCCGACTGGACACCTGACGAAGTGACCGACGAAATGCTTTACAGGGGCGTTATCCATGAAGACACGGGCGACATGCTGTTTGACCTAGGAAACGCGATTATTGCCAAAGACAAGGCGACCGCGTACGCGTGCGCGCAGGCGGGGGACATCCCACCCTTAAAGTTGATTACAGTGCTTTATAACGCGTTACGGCGATTATTACTAGTGCAGACATGCAAGGAAGACAATTACAGGGACGTGGAAATCACCAAAGAGACAGGGCTGTCATCCAAGGAAATCTATGGCATTTCAAAAAATCTGAACAAGCGCTCATCTAAGGACATCGCGAATTGTTTACAGATATTGCGCAAGTGTGAAAAGGGCATTAAGGAGGGCACGTTATGCGAAGAGCACGCGATAGATTATATCCTAATCAGTCTGATGTGACCCCTTATATCCGCCCTCTGGTGAATAATCCATTAGAGGCTAAGGGCTATTGCTTAATCTGCGGGCGCAAGTTGAGAAGCGAAGAGAGCAAGCAGAGAGGTTATGGCAAGTTGTGTTACCTTAAGGCGCAGAGAAAACGACATCTGTTTAATTAAACATAGGGGGGAGGGGTGCCTATGGGCAAGGCTCTTTTTTCATCTGAAAAAAAACAGACACCGCGCACCCCCACACCTAGAAAAAGACATTAACCCCCACCCGTCAGAAACGGGTATATTTTTCTGTCCCCACGCCACTCCCCCTATATCCGAAGTCGGTGCTCCCACTGCCGTTCATAAGGCGCGCTGGATTTTGAGTGGCTACACGCTATATACAATAGGGCGCCCCCCATGGTGTGAGAGAGACATGGCAGACGGGGGTGCTTGATTTTGGGCATCGTCGATTTTTTATGTGTAGTTGCCTATAAGAAAATAGGGGGTTGACTTTTTTGGCTGTCGTGGTATTATAATTACAAACAGTCTTGTGGATGTCGGGTTAACACAAGGCGTTCATAAGACTGGTAGAAGAGCATCTTCGCGAATAACCCGACTATTTCGCAAGAGGTGCTTTTTTATTGCCCAAAAAGCGCATAGGACACGGTGGCGGCGCGATACAAACAGACCTAGGTTCACGGTTACCTGACCCGAAAACAAATACCGTATTCGTCAGTCGCGACGTTAAATAACAGGTCGGGCTTGTGGAGAAATCCAGTGGGGCGTGCCTTACATATCCGAGGAGCAAGTAAGGGTCTTGGCACGTACGTGAGAGCGACGTACTTCCGTATACGTTGATATCTACCACCTTACAGTGAGATTACGCCAATGTGTGTAGTCTTGCTGAAAAGGTGGCAAGCATTCCAGCAACATACAAACCGTACCGTTGATAACCATGATATAATGGTTTTGTTAGGAGACGATGACTTATGGCAAGTAACAGCGTGAACATACACAAATTGCAACAGGCTATCAATGGCAAGGGCGGAACCATACTGTATAACACGAAGCAGTTTTACAGTTTTGAGCAGAACCGTCCCGTTACGGTGTATATCATACGGCAGGCGGTGTACGACGAGGAAAAGAAACGTTCCATGGCGGTCGAGTTATTCAGCAGTACTTCCCAAATCCAAATCTTACTGTTTTTAAGGGACTACTGGTTTCAGATGAACGGATGGGAAGTTCCCACGGATAACGAGATGTGGAACAAAGCCAAGGAAGCCTATTATGAGCGCAGAGAGAAGAAACCGTGACTTGTGTAGGTGCTATTTTAGGTGGTTTCGGTCTTGACTATTGCCGTTAAACGTTATAAACTATATTATGTAAACAAACTTGATATGGGCAGACTGTCCATAATCAGCAACTAAGGAGAAAACTTATGGCAGTAGGAATTAGGTCAGGAGCGTCCACAGGTTCGTACGGTTCTTCTATCGCTAACCTCAACCCTGATATGGGCGTACGTCAGGCACGTATCGGCGGACTGATTACCACCATTGCAACGACCGCGCAGGAGAGAATGCCTGATTTTATCGGCGGTGAGCAGGGAACAGTTTACTTTGACTGGAAAGCAGTAGATGAAGCAAACGGTTATGACTATGGTGCAAATGGTAAGGTGCTCGGTTCGAGTAAGCGAGGATATGAAACAGCGGCAGAAAGAGAGCGCAGACTTGCAGACCGTAGAAAAGTCTGGTCTAGGTTCGTGAACAACATCAAGGGTTCTGCAAACCGTGTTCAGAGACAGAACAACTCACTACCGATGTACACGTCCCGTTACAACAAGGCTATCCGTGCTGGCAAGACACCCGCACAGGCGGCAGTCATTGCACGCAGACACGTTAACGAGAAAGAGCAGAACGAAATCGCACGTATCGCTAAGAAATCAGGGCTTAAGATTGCATTAAGAACAAATAGATAATTACAATTAGGAGGCACACATGGCAAAGAAGTATTACATCGACATCAACCACATTTCCGAAATCGACCAAGTGGCTATTAACAGCTACATCGAGGAGAACGGCGGTACGGTAGAAGAAGCCGTAAAAGCGATTAACGCAGAGATTAAGGCTATGTCTGACGAAGATTACGATGCTTTAGAGGACGAGGGTATCGAGAGCGGTAAACTCACAGCAGAAGAGGAAGCCGAAATCGACGCTATCTGCGACGCAGGGAACAACGGTAAGGTTTACGAGTAACCGACAACAATAAAGAACTCGCAGAACGGGCGGAATAGATATAACAGTCTATACCGTCCGTTTTTAACAATTAGGAGACATTAACACTATGCCACGTAAAGTAGCAGACAACTCAGGTCTATTTACACATGACGGACACCCGCTTTCTACTAAGGAAGCCAAGTTTATAGACTTGCATGTAAGCGGTGCTACACAGACCCAAGCATATAAGGAAGCCTATGGGGAAGAAGACAGTTCGAAAGCATCGTCCGAGGCTAGAAAGATAATTCGAAAACCCCACATCATTGAGGAAATTCGCTACAGGACAGAGAAAGCCAAGAACGAGAGCATCGCCACCATGCAGGAAATCATGGAGTACTATACAGGTGTCATGAGGGGGGACGTGAAGGACGCTTTTGGCTTGGAAGCATCATTGGCAGAGAGAACGAAGTGTGCCATGGAACTTGCCAAGCGTATGTCCATCTTGGAAGACAGGGCAATCGGTAATGAAGAGAAAGACAATGTTGTCATTCTTAAGTTGGACTGGGGACAGGGAGGCACTGATGAGCAAGGAAAAGACAGTCTTTAAGAGAGACGAAATCAACCGACTGAGTAAGGATAACAAGGGAGCGTCGAAGAGTAAGGCTACACCCAATAAAGATGGTAAGTGGGTGACTATTAACGGCGCGCACAGATTCATCGAAGGGAAGAAGAAGTAATGCCCACTGTTGACCTCAGAATGCGTGAGTGCATTATACCGAGTTATGTACCTGTTATGCAGGACATACTTGGTCATGGTCACACGCACTATGTGTTTGCAGGTGGTCGAGGAAGTACCAAGTCATCCATGGTGGGTGGCGTGGCAATCCCGTTGCTCATAATCAACTATCCCGACGTGAATGCCGTCTGTTTCCGCAAGGTGGGCAATACCATTCAGAACAGTATTTACGCACAGGTAGTTTGGGGCATTGAGAAGTTGGGTCTGTCTGAGTGGTTCCACATCCCCAAGACATACAGCAATCCTATAATTTATCTTCCCACGGGACAGAAGATATTCTTTATGGGCTTGGACGACCCGATGAAAGTAAAGTCCATTAAGGTGAGCCGTGGTTATATAGGGGTAACGTGGTTCGAGGAACTTGACCAGTTTGCAGGGGAAGCAGAACTCCGTAACGTACTTCAGTCTACGATGCGTGGCGGTCAGTTGTTTTGGGACTTTAGAACTTTTAACCCACCGATAAGCAGAAACAACTGGGCGAACGAGTATGCAGAGCAGGCAGAAGTTAATTCGCCTAACACGCTGGTATTCCGTAATACGTATCTTGACGTTCCTAGGGACTGGCTGGGTGAGCAGTTCATCGAAGAAGCAGAAGACCTGAAGAACAAGAATGAGCGAGCGTACGTTCATGAGTACTTGGGTCAGGCTATCGGTACTGGTGGTGACGTATTCCCCAACGCAGAAGATATGGATATGTCTGTACTTGTGGATACACCAGACGGAAAGAAACCGCTATGGCAGACGTTCGACCATATATACAACGGTATTGACTGGGGGTTTGCAAGAGACCCGTTCCGTTTCGTACGGTTGCACTTTGACGCGAAGCATCTGGATTTGTACATCTTCAAGGAGTACAATACTCTTAAGACACGTAATGAAGTGGTGTTTAGGGAACTGTACGACGAGCAGAAACTGGTCAGCAGGGAAGAACCTGTTATTGCAGATAGCGCAGAGCAGAAATCCATCGCGGACTTTAAGGCGTATGGAGCATTTATAAGACCTGCTATCAAAGGAAGCGAGTCGGTACGGTATGGCGTCAAATGGCTACAAGGATTAAGGCACATCTATATTGATAAACGAGCGTGCCCATTAACTTATTGGGAATTTGTCAACTACGAATATGAACAGGACAGAAACGGTAATTTTATAAGTGCCTATCCAGACGAAAACAACCATTCTATTGACGCCGTTAGATATGCATTAAATAAATATTGGGCTAGAAAAGGTAACTGATGTTGACACGGTGAGATACATAATATATAATTACCTTACGGGGGTGATTAGATGCAAGCACAGTATTTTAACGGTATAAAGTTTATTGGGCAAACTACTGGCTATTTGGGCGCACATATCAATGGTAAGTTAGTGCTTATGCACAGGTATGTTTGGGAATACTATAACGGAGAGATACCATGCGGTTATGTAATACACCATATAGACGCAGATAAAACAAACAACGATATCAGTAATCTTGAGTGTTTGCCTAATAAAGACCACTCTACCATGCACGGAAAAAATAAGTCTCCTGAACGGTTGAAAAAAGATGCGGAAAATCTCGCAAAGGCACGGGAGAAAGCAATAAGTTGGCATAAATCCGAAGCAGGGAGAGAGTGCTCTCGCCAAAACACAAAACGGTTACATGAGCAGGGAATACTAAATCCTCTTGTGTTATATACTTGTGAAAATTGCGGAAAGCAGTTTATGGGAGTTAAGCGCAGAGCAAAGCATAAATTTTGCAGTGGGGCATGTGAACAGTATTATCGAAGACACAACGGCTTAAACAGTGTTCATCGAAGTTGCGTTATATGCGGTAAGGATTTTATTACAGACCGTTACGGCAAGACTAAGACGTGTTCCCGTAGTTGTGGTATGAGATTAGCCCACCTAAATAATCCGTCAAATTGGCGAAGCGGTAAGCAGAATGATACAGACGCAGTGCTATGAAATTGGTGTGGCATGTGATAACATGGGGGTAGAACAGAAAGGGTAATTAACCATGGTTGGGCATAACACGAGTTCAAGTTCTAGGGATAAATATAACAAATACTCGGACGTGGATAATAGAAAGACACCGATGCCTGAAGAAGACATCACTCAGGTTACAGAAGGTTGGGCACCGTACTTTCAGTCAAGTAACTCTTTCCGAATAAACGAGGTGTTACGTAATATGGAAGATGGGCAATCCCTTGAAGATGCGTTTACAGGTCGGCACGAAAAGAACCTTGCTACAGTTCTGGCAATGGACAGGAACATGCTCCCTCTGAATAAAGATATCCAAGTAGCGCGTATGGCGGCGGAGGAGTATCTTAGTAACATTATGCTTGGCGCAGGGTTTACCTATCGAGATGTGCAAGCGGCTATTGACGGTGACCAAAGCGTTATTAACAAGATGAACGCTAAGTTAGCAGGCACTATTATCAAAGAGAAACAATTTATGAGTACTTCTCATAAGACAAATGAGTTTGACTGGGCGTTCCGTGACCGACCGCTGAAAATGAATATTAACGCGAATGCAGGAACACACGCCATGTTTAATCCGACACGTAGTGACGATAACGAGTCAGAGATGGTATTTGCTCGTGGTACTGGACACAAATTGCTCAAGTTCTATTATGAACATGACCTACTTCAGGTAAAGGTTGAAACCATTCCACAAACAAAAATGCGAAAGAGACGATAACAGGTGTTGACAAATCTATAAACATAGAATATAATGTTTATGAGAAAAGATAAAGGAGGAAAACCAAATGGCTGAAAAGAAGAACAACGCACCTAAGAAGGGTACCAAGGGCTATGAGAAAGAACTCGCAAAAGAGCGCTTCGTATCCAATGGCAAGGGAATGACAATTAAATATCCGAACGGAAAGACGGTAAAAACATGACATATCCGTGTTTTCATTGTGGAGAGCAGGCAGTAATTTGGGACAATGACTTCGACTTCGAGGATTTTGACTACGAGGGCGTTGGCATCGTCCATCTTTGCCATTGCACAAATTGCGGGGCGGATATTGAATACCGAGTTCCGATAACACCGCAGAAGGAGGCGTAATATGCCAGTACACAAAACAAAAGACGGTGGATATCAGTGGGGCACTACTGGTAAGGTGTACCACGGTGCTGGGGCAAGGCAGAAAGCCGAGAAACAAGGTCAGGCTATCCGCGCTAGAGGATATAGGGAGAAGAAATAGTGCGCTATATTATAATGTGCGGTGGTACATATCCCAAATGGGGTGAGACACCTAGACAACTACTTAAGTTACCTAGTGGTGAGACCATCGTAGGTCGCACTATACGCCTTTTGAGAGAGAATGGTGTGACGGACATCGCTATAAGTACCCATAACAAAGCGTTTGAAGTCTGTGGAGTTCCCCTATTAGAGCATGATAACACATGGGTAGCAGGCAAAAGCGGTCTGTGGTTAGAGGCATTCTATCCTATGGAAGAGCCTGTGTGCTACATGTTTGGCGATGTTGTGTACAGTGACCGCGCGGTAAAGGCTATTGTAACCACCGAAACTACTGATATAGACTTCTTTGCTTCGGCTTCCCCATTTGACCAAAGGTATATCAAGGACTACTGTGAGCCATTTTGCTTTAAGGTGCAGAACACCAAGAGATTTTTCGAATGTCTGAAAATTTGTGCTAAATACTACGAACTCGGTATGTTTCAGCGTTCTCCTATCGCATGGGAAGTGTGGCAAGTGTGCAATGGTGGCAAACTCAACTTTATTGCCCGCGATTTTAAGGTAATCAGTGACTGGACTTGCGATATTGACAGTTCTGAAGACTTATCAAGACTTAATATGAGGGTACATATATGACAAGATACGTAGTGAGAGCCTATCCCAAGAGAATGTGGTTTGTAGAACAGTACATAGTGCCCTCTATGTTGGCACAGGGTATATCCGAGAGCGATATAGTAGTGTACAACGACGATAAAGGAGAGGGTAACCTACGTTCTTTTCTCAATGTGTGTTATCAAGCACCAGATGATGATAAGGGTACGTGGTATCTTCAAGACGATGTATGTATTTGCAGAGATTTCAAAAAACTTACCGAGTTATACGACGACGGTTTTGTTTGTGGTTTCAGTAGTGAGCGGTATGACGGTAAGGGTCGTATAGGGGCAGTACACGTTCAAGATATGTGGTTCTCATTTCCTTGTATCAGAATACCCAATAAAGTAGCACGTGAGTGCGCTGAGTGGGTAGATAAGTACATTATAGGTAACTGGGCATATAAAGAATTTTGGGAGAGTGGTAGAAATGATGACTGGGCGTTCCGTACTTTTGTGTTTCAACGATATGATAAGTGTCTCGCTACCAACCTTGCCCCTAATCTGGTTGACCATGTTGATTATCTTCTTGGTGGGGGTAGTGGCGGTAAGCGACCTGTGGAAGTAAGAGCACAGTATTTCTACGACCAAGACCTCGTAAAAGCCCTCGAAGAAAAAATTTTGAAAAATTTTGAAAAAACCTATTGACAACTAACTAAATCTAGTTTATCATGTACTCGTAAACCAAAACAAACTTTAGAACCCAAGAGGAGGTCACAAACAATGGTTAACGATAGTTCTAACGTAAAAGCACTTATTTCCTTTTACAATTCACAGACAAACGTGTCACTGCGTTCTAACGTGGACGCCAATCTGAAAGTCGTAGATGATGCACTTTCTAGGGCTGGCGGAGACGTTGTTGTCGTGCGCAGACACATCCGTAAGTGGGTATGTGAGCACCGTGACGAGGGAAACTTCGCATCTCGCCTTGAAGAGTGCCTTGACGACATGGAGACACCTAACAATGTGGTTGTTGCTCCTAGCGAATCCAACATGAGCGCTTCACTTAAGGTTATTGAGAATGCCGTAGCCACAGTGGTTGCACAGAACCAGTCCGAGAAAATCTGGTCTGAGATTTCCAGCAAACTCGACCAGCAGGTCAAAGATTTCATCAAGAATGAGTACGGCACTATTGAGCGCAAGGTAATCACCTATATTGACGGCAAGAAAGTCGAACTCGACGGTGTTCAGCATGAGAAGTTCGATACCGTACTTAAGTTTGTCGCTAATAAAGAGCCTGTAATGCTTGTCGGTGCCGCTGGTTCGGGTAAGAATGAACTTTGCAAGCAGGTAGCCAAGGCACTGGGTCTTGACTTCTATTTCACGAATGCCGTAACTCAGGAGTATAAAATCACTGGTTTTACGGACGCGAATGGTCGCTATCAGGAAACGCAGTTCTATAAAGCCTTTAAGAATGGCGGACTGTTCATGCTTGACGAAATGGACGCGTCTATTCCTGAAGTCCTTGTAATCCTTAACGCGGCTATTGCGAACGGTTACTTCGACTTCCCTGCTCCTATCGGTTTCGTAGAGGCACACCCGAATTTCCGAGTAATTGCCGCAGGTAATACCCTTGGTCACGGCGCTGACTATGAGTATGTCGGTCGTAATCAGTTGGACAGCGCTTCGCTTGACCGTTTTGCTATCGTAGAAATCGGTTATTCCAAGACTATTGAGGACTACTGCGCTAACGGTGACACCGAACTTGCAGACTTCTGCCGAGACTTCCGTGAGAGCGCACTCAGGGCAGGGCTGAAAATCATCGTCTCGTACCGAGCAATTAAGAGACTTGCCAAAATGGTAAATCTTCTCTCCATCGAAGAGGCGCTGACAACGGGTCTCATTAAGGGACTTGAGAGAGACGACATCCGTATTGTCTCTGACGGTCTTAAGACCCACTCCAAGTACACCGACGTCATGTACAAGATGGCACACTAAGGGGGTGTAATCCGTGGGTAAACTCTATACCAGACAGGCAAAAAAGGGCGGCAATAACTACGAAGTGCGCGTGGAATATTACCACTCTGCAAATGACGTAGCCGACGACTGCAAGTGCCGTAAAATCACTGATAGTGACTTTACAGACTATTCTAAGAAAAGCAACATCGACTCGTCTTGGACAGGCTGTGATAGTTATGAACAGGCTCTTGAATATCTCCGTACGGGGTATGAACCTATCGTAAAAGACCTTGAGCGCGAATACAAGTTAAGTGCCCACGGTGGCGAGTCGAAGCGTATTACCTTTAAGAACGACATTATGGGCTATAACCCTATCGTACCGCTTGCTATGCAGGGCGTGCCGAACTCCATGGTAAACATGACCATGAAGCCTATTAAGACAAAGGTTGTGGACATCTACTATGATATGTCGGTAAGTTGCGGGGTTTCTAACAGCACCATCCTTAAGTGCGGAACTGACATTCTGAGTGTCATTCTCGACCTTGAGAAACAGGGTTATCGCTTTAACCTGTATGCTTTTCAGACGTATAACGACTCTAAGGACTGTGACTGTCTCATTGTCAAAATTAAAGACGCTAGACAGCCGTTAGACCTGCGTAGAATGTCTTTCCCGCTGTGCCACACTGGGTTCTTCCGAATTATCGGTTTTGACTGGTATTCTAGGACGCCTAACGCTAGGTTTAGGTGGGGCTATGGCAATGAACTGTCGGATAGCCTTAACGATAGTGAAATCGACCACTTCAATAAGGTTGTACTTGGCGACAATGCAGTAGCACTCCGTGCCGACAAGTTGGTACACAACGGCGACAGCGAAGAGCGCAAGAAATACATTAAGGGGGTACTGACAAATGTACGTAAAACCTCAGCCAAGTAAAGACGAGTGGGTACGTTGCGGTAACTGCGGTCATAAGTTATTCAAACTTACTGACCGTAAGTACCAGCGTAAGTCCACAGAGATAATCGAAATCAAGTGTCATTCATGCAAGGTGTTGAATAGGTGGTGATAGTGTGAAACTGATATTCGCAGGGACAGAAGCAGAGAAACGGTGGTTTCAGGAACGGTTCGGGTGTCCGCGTGGTGTGCCTTGTCCAAAATACAAAGAAAGGGATGTGCTACCCATTGACCCGAATTACGACTGTAAATATTGTTTTGCACGTAATGGCGCCAAGGAAAACGTTACTTATGTTGATGTTCTTCCAGAGAATGCTGGTGCTCTCGATATTGCCCTTTGGTTAAAGGACTACGCTAAACAGTTTAAGAACTGTGAGGGGTGTGCATTCCGCGTGAACGGCAAGTGCTTTTTCGACTATCATTGCCCCGCAGACTTAACAGAGGAGATGTGATATGAGTAAACGAGACGAGTTGATAAGTAAACTAACAGCAATACAACAAGAGTTTAAGGGGTTTCCTGAAGAGCAGACGATAAAGGATACTATTGATGAACTTAAACCGTTAAACACAGATAATAAGACTGTGCGAGTAACAGATATGCTTCGCGCCGCTCAACAGTTAGGGAGATATTGTCACGGACGTAGTTGCAGTGACTGTGTATTTAATTCTCTTTCCTGTCCCCCTGCTTCTTTGCGATACGAGATTACTGATGAAATATTAGCCGAACACGAAGGGGAAATTGTTGAGATTTACGACGACGATTGATGAGGAGGAATAAATATGGATTTATACGCTTATTCTCAAATTGATGAGTTAGATGAACTTGTAAAGAAGAACGGTATCTATGTTCCAAGACTGAGAGGGTATCGTCTGATGAAAGATGAGAAGCCTCTTACGAAAGAAGAGTGGCGAGAAATTCAGCATAATATTGAAATCAGGGTCATGGTGATGCTCTGCGAATCTGAGTGGGGACAAAATACGTATTACTGCTACTCTACTCGTACAATAGCGAAGTGCGCTAAACATATCAAGAACTATGAGTGTCGGTCTATGTCCGAAGATGATGAGGGCTACAGAGAACCCGAAATCCGTTGGGACAGACTTAAGGGTAAGAAGAAGCGCATCTTTATTACACGGGTGAAGAACGAATTACGCGATATTAAGAAGCAGTATGCCGTGTGGAATAAGTATTGCGGTCGAGATGATATTCTCTATATTCACGCTCGTATTGGTGGTAGTAACTGGGACTGCTATAACACCGACGTGAAAGACCAGCCGTGGTTCATTGAAAAGGTAGATGATGGTTGGGACAGTACTTACTGTGATATCTACGCTAAGATAAAGGAAGGTTGATGTTATGGATTTAGTAATTAGATTTCCTGATAATGCCGACCGCAACCAATTACTTACTTGGGCAAGGGAAACGCTTACGTGCGGCTTACGGTGTCCAGATAACAGTATTGTATCTAATTGTTATAAGTGCCCTCTCCACAGAGAGCACCGAGTAAAAGATGAGTTCATGTGTGTGAGGGAGACTTCTGACGTACGAAGCATCGTGATTAGTCATTGTCTCATGTCTAAATGTGGTACGGGTAAAGGTACAGGTACTTGTCAGTTCAGTACTCCCGACGGTGGTTGTGAGTTCGATTACAAGTGTCCTGCTGATTTTGAGAAACCCTGAACTCTCTTGAAACCGTCCAAGATATGACTTATACTATACTTGAGTTATGCTTATAGGAGTAGTCTATGCAAATCTGGGCGGGAATAAGGGAGATAATCTCAAATATGCTTGGTATCAATTCATTAAGCACAGTACTTGGCACCATGTATGACATTGCACCACTTGAGAGTAATGCGATGTTGCAGGCAATAGAGGAATGGGGGTTGATGTACCAAGACAAGGCAGAGTGGTTACACGAACCTGACGCTGGGAACCCTACTTATGTTGCGTCTCTTGGTCTTCCTGCGTTTATTTCCAGTGAGAAGACACGTATGGCGCTCCTTGAGTTTGAGAGCGAGATTACCGCACCCAAGTTGGTCAAGGAAGAGAAGAACCCAAATTATTTCCCACCTACAACTGACCAGTTTGGTAATGTTCGAGTGAGCGGACAGTCTCAAACTATCTATACGGAAGAGACTATCGGTGAGACCGCACGCGCAGAGTATATGAACGACGAGTATCAACGTAAGGTAGTTGGTCGTCTCCGTAATCAAATTGAATACGGCGTAGCCAAGGGTAGTATGATTATTAAGCCATACGTACGCCGTGTTAAAGAGCAGTTAGTAGCAGGTGTGGAAGACCCTGACGCTCCCGATAAATACATCATGGAGTTCGACTTTATTCAAGCCGACTGTTTTTATCCACTGGCATTTTCCGAAGATATGCTGACAGAGGTAGCATTTATTCAGACAAAGGCGGATAAGGGCGTTACTTATACACGTCTTGAGCACCATAAACTTGTTGGCAACCGAGTGGAAATTTCAAACAAAGCCTTTGTGTCGAATACTAACACTCTCGCATCCAACATTACAGGTGCTAACTTTGGTAAAGAAGTCCCACTATCCAGTGTGTATGAGTGGAAAGACATTCCTGAAAAAGCCATGGTGTGCAATGTAGATAGGATGCTGTTTGGTTACTTCAAGATGCCTATGGCAAATACCATTGATACCAAGTCGCCTATGGGAATGAGTGTGTTTGGCAGAGCCAAGAATCTGATTAAAGACGCAGACATGCAGTACTCAAGACTTCTTTGGGAGTTTGAGGGCGGTCAACTCGCTATCGATATCGACCGTGACGCTATGGGTTTCCTGAAAGATGGCAAGGGAAATGACCATCGCGTTATGTCACAGTTACAGGATAGACTGTACCGTCAAATCGACCTTGGTGAATCAGACACCTATAAGCCATTCTCCCCACAACTTCGCGATAACTCACTGATAAACGGACTAAATACTATTCTCATGAAGATAGAGGATGTCTGTGAACTGTCCCACGGTACCCTTTCTGACGTAGCCGCAGAAGCAAGGACAGCGACGGAGATTAAGATACTCAGACAGCGTTCGTACTCTTCCGTACAGGAAATCCAAAAAGCACTTCAGCGTGCGTTAGACGACGTTATTTATACTATGGACGTGTACTGCACTCTCTACAACATCGTTGGTGATGTGGTAAAAGACGCCGACGGCAAGGTAGACATGCAGAAACTTGGTCGATATGAAGTCTCTTACGACTGGGATGACAGTATCATCGTAGACAAGGACACAGAACTTCAGAAGAACATGCAACTTCTTAGCGCTGGTCTTAAATCCAAAGTAGAAGTACGTTCTTGGGCAGAGGGTGAAACAAAACAGCAAGCCGCAGAAGCCCTTGAGCGAATTGCCAAGGAAAACCAAGAGGCGATTGAACGTAATATGCTCGTGTCTTCCCAAATGGGACAGCAAGTACGTGGTGGTAATAAGTCCAACGGAAATGGTAACGGCAATGAAGAGGAAACGCGAGTTGTAGGACAGAAGCCGTCACAGCAGGAACAGATGCAGAACTTGTCACAGAACGGCACTGTGTGATATAATAACCTTGTTATATGGGTTGACATATTTTATCGGTTTAGCCATAGTAAAACCCCCTAGCACGTCTGCTAGAGGGTTTTTCTCATAGGAGAAAGTGTCAGCCTTAACCGCTTTACTGACTCGATACCGCCACTCTGTTGTACTCATGGTATCGTTCCACCACATTCGTTCTTATTCACCCAAAAGAACACTCGCACTTCTGAACGGGGCACTTTCTTTGGCAAGTTTAACCACATTACCTAGGAGCGTGACTCCATTTTGGTGGTCTGCTGGGATTATCCAGTAGATTTCGGGCTTCGCCATCCATTACGATGTGAGCACTCCCTGTACCCCGTGAACTTAGCCCTCAGAGTCCGTTTCCGTTCTCTGTGACTTTAGTATATCACGTAGATACTCACGTGTCAACATATTTTTTGAAAAAACACGAAAAAATTTTTCACCCACAACATATAGTAAAAGTTTCGAACTACCCCACAACATATAGTAAAAGAATTAAGATTATGATATATGTTTATCCATATATATAAACTATAATGAAATCGTGGTGATAGTGTTGTTCAATGCTATGCCTCCTAATATCGCTTGTGGGTTCGGATTAGCCCCCTTGCCCACAAGTCCCTTTAGGGGGCTGTGCTTGACCACTAGAACGCCGTTAAGCCTTACAACGTTAAAGAAAGGCGCATACAACGCAGAACAGTGCCTGCGACTTTACAAATTAAACTGGCTAAAAAGTATGGAGGAAAGCACAATATGAGCACATTGAAAGAATTTTTCGAAAAAGGTGAAGATGGAAAACTCACCTATGAAGAGTTCGAAGCACTTACAAAAGAGGCTGGTGCAAAGTTTAAGGACTTGAGCACAGGTCAGTACGTAAGTATCGGTAAGTACGAGTCAGATTTGAAATCTGCACAGGACAATGCTACGGCACTTCAGGAGCAAATCGATAATCTGAACAGTACAATTACTACAAGAGACGAAGACCTCGCGGCACTTCAGCAGAAAGTTGCAGAAGCCGAGGGCGACGCTCAGAAACTGGCAGAGTTGGGGCAGAGTCTTACCGATATGCAGACCAAGTACGAAGCGCAGTTGGCTGAACAACAGACACAAATGCAAAAGCAAGCGTACGAGTTTGCAGTTAAGGATTTCGCTAACACCAAGAAGTTTTCTTCTAAGGCGGCGAAAAGGGACTTTACACAAGCGATGATTAACAAGGGTCTTCAGATGGAAGACGGTAAACTTATCGGAGCAGAGGACTTTGTTGATATCTACTCCAAGGAAAATGACGACGCGTTCTATAAGGAACCCGAAGTTGTACCGCAACCCGAGCCTGTAAAGGAAGAAGCACCCAAGGAAGAGCCAGTTCCAACATTCGTTGCTTCCACACAGGGGCAAGCGAAACCGAATGAAGATTTCGGATTTCACTTTAACGGTGTGAGGGCTAAACAATAAAAACAACAATGTAAGGAGAAAAAGTAATGGCACAGGCACTTAACTATGCAGTAAATTACAGTAGAGCACTTGCAAATGCGTTCCCGTATGTTCTTAACTTCGGCGCGCTGTACTCTACACCGAACAATGGTCGTTATCGTTGGGCAAACGCTAAGTCCATCGAAATTCCGTCCATCAGCACCACAGGTCGTATTAACGCTAACCGTGACTCTATCGTTACAGCACAGCGTAACTACGAGAACTCTTGGGAACTGAAAGAACTCAAGAATCAGAGAAAGTGGAGCACACTCGTTCACCCGATGGATATTGACCAGACAAATATGGTCACAACTATCGCGAACATCACACAGGCATTCAACGAACAGCAGAAGTTCCCTGAAATGGACGCTTACACCGTTTCCAAGATTTACTCTGATTGGACAACTCTTGGCAACGTAGCGGACACCACAGTTCTTACAATCAGCAACGTTCTCGATGTGTTCGATACTCTTATGCTTAACATGGACAACGAGCGTGTACCTGTACAGGGTCGTATCCTCTATGTTACCAATGAAGTAAAGAAACTCATCAACAACGCTGACAAGGTTTATCGTCAGATTAACGCTGAGTCTGCTGTTGACCGCATCAACCGTACAGTAAACCGTCTCGACGAAGTTGAGATTGTCGGTGTTCCGTCTTCCCTCATGAAGACACTGTACAACTTTGACAGTGGTTGGAAGCCTGCTCTCGGTGCTTCTCAGATTAACATGTTCCTCGTTCACCCGAACGTAGTCATCACTCCTGTATCTTACACATTCTCGCAGATTGATGAGCCGTCCGCTGGTTCTGAGGGCAAGTACATCTATTACGAGGAGTCTTTCGAGGACGTATTCATTCTCAACAATCGTGCTGGTGGTATTCAGTTCAACATCACCGCTGGTGGTTCTACTTCTACAACAACTACCACAACGACAACTACGACCACAACGACAACAACATCTGAGGGTTAATTAGGATAACGGGTAGTGGGTAAGACGCTCACTACCCTAACCCCTAGTTAGGAGGGCACAATGACACTTTACGCACGCAAAGCGAACATTGAGACCGCAATTAGCGCTGACAAGGTGGATAAGTATGTTGCAGATGGTTACACAGTCTTTGATGAGACTGGCTGTATCGTAAAGGAAACAGCACCTGATAACCTTAATGCACTGAAACAGGCTTATACTTCGCATGTTGCGGAACTCAAGGTTAAGGACGCTGAAATTGCTCGCCTTAAGGACGAGTTAACAAGAGCACAGAAGAAACTTTCAAGTATGGAAGCGCAGGCAAAGAAAGAAGAGCCGAAGACAGCGGACGCTGATACCGAGGAAACCTCTACTCCAAAGCCTAGACGTACACGTACGAAAAAGACTTTTGAAGAGTGAGAAAGGGTGGCTAGACTATGTATCTTACATACGCTGAATATCAGGCATACGGTGGGAAACTAGACGAAGCCACCTTTAATGATTTGGGGTTTGAAGCGTGCTGTATCATTGACTGGTATACGTTCAGACGACTTGTCAATGACGCGACTGTATCCGAAAATGTGAAGAGACTGGTTTACCGTCTTATCAACGATTTGGAACTGCGTAACAAGGCGATGACCCTTGGCAAGGAAACCACTGCTTCTGTGACGGAAACACCTGTAAGTACGGGAGTTATACAGTCACAGTCCAATGACGGGTTCTCTGTATCGTTTAATGTGATGAGTGCCAAGGATATAGCACTTTCCAGCACCTTGAAAAGCCCACAGATGCGTAGTCTGATAGAAACGTACTTGACTGGGGTTAAGAATGCTCTTGGTCAAGATGTACTTTACAGGGGGTTATATCCTAATGAGTAACTTTCCTGAGTGGTGGGACAAGAAAATCACCATTTACAACAAGTACACAGACGCAGGCACACGGGTTGTAACTTGGTATAAGACCGTGATAGACAAGCCGATGTGTTTTTGGAAAGAAGTCGGTGACAAGACCATAGTTGGAAATGTCACGGTGGACACGAAGAGCATTATTGTTCGGATACCACAAAGTTCGAAGTATGCTACACCGCAAGAGTGGTGGGGACTGTCTGATAAAAGTACGAAGTTCACTCTTCAGCAAGACGATATTATCGTTCTTGGGGTGTGTGAAGACACTATAGACGAGTACACGTCAGGAAAGCGCTCCACGGACTTACTGGCAAAGTACAGGCGGTTTGGTGGCATTATGGAGATTAAGCAGATAGCCAATGATACGATGAGCGGAATGCTCTTTAAGCATTACTTGGTAAAGGGTCTATGAGCAATATTGAGATAACGAACATACAAATCAACTCTGCGGCGATTAAGGGAAAGATAGAAGCTCTGTTGGACGAAGAGACGATGCGTGAAATTCAGCAAGTATTTGCCGAAATTATTGACCCTTGGACACCATACTTGACTGGTGCTTTGTCATCTAACGAACACATCTTTGTATCGGCAGAGGGTGTAACTTATTTAGTACCGTATTCTGCTGAGAAGTACTACGGTGAGGTTTATACAAAAGACGTACACCCATTGGCGACTTCTCATTGGGATAAAGTGGCTATGGAGACCCAAATGCCCGTACTTAAACAAAAGGTGTTGGAAATCTTACAGGCGAGGGCGAAGGAACTATATGGATAAACATGAAGCAATGATAGCCTACTTACAGCAGTGTCCTACGGTTCATGATAATCCTACGTACTTCAACTTCGCTGAGGGGGAGGATAACACAAAACAACTCGTAGTTCTCGGAAATGATAAATCGGTTGCAAAACCGTACATAGACGGAAGTGTGTTACGCAAATATACTCTTACTATTATTGACTATCGTTCTGTGGTTTATCAGGCATTGGTAAATGCCGTAGGTTACCCGAACGAGAACGTGGAAGAGTTACAAGATGTTCAATCACTTATTGATTGGGTGGAAGAACAGAATGAACTCGGAAATTACCCAGATTTTGGGGATAGTTGCATAGTAGATAAGATAGAGTCCTTGTCAGACACACCGAAACTTAATGGTGTTGACCATTCCACGACACCAAACTTGGCGAAGTACAGTATATCTATACAGGTAACGTACTTAGATAAGTCAAAGATGATTTGGAATGGATAATTAAGGAGAACGATTATGTTAGAATTTAACGTTGCTGAAAATCAGCGTATTCAGCGTAAACAACTCATTACTGTGGCAGAGTGGACAGGCGAAGCACGTCAGGTCTATGTACTTCAGACTTCTCAACCCGCAGACTGGGCATCTAACTTTGATGCTTATTACACAAAGAACGCTAGTGGTCAGTATGTGGCAGTGACAGGTGATACGGCACCGTCATGGGCGGCTAATACTTATTACACAAAGCGCACTTCCACACTGTACCGTGAAATTCTCGGTACTCGTACTGAAGACTCGTCTATCGAGTTTAACGCCGACGTAGAAACCATGACAGATGTTCGTGGTATTACCTATACCGACGTGAACAAGACAGAACCGCAACAGGATTTCGACCCGTACAATCTGCTGGGTGGTTCCCCTCTCGGTGCTTACCTTGTTACCCACGCCCTGAAGAATAATATCGTTGCGTATAACAACGTGTTCAATGTATACATCATCACGGCGTTTATTGGTTCTGCGCAGGACGGCTATTACACAGTAATGCATAGCGGCTGTTCCATCATTCCTACCTCTCTTGGTGGTGACGCTTACAACAACATGCCTATTGAGGTACACCTGTCTAACAACATTACAGAGGGTACAGTAGATTCTCTTGGTAAGGACTTCCAGTTCACACCTGCAAGCACAACGACAACTACAACAACGTAATGGGGATTAACGATTATTAGGAGGCTTTAGCATGAACAACACAAACATCACAAACATTACTCTTGGTCTTCAGAAAAAGAGTTTTTGTATTGACAACGATGAGAGTAAGATTATTTATCTTGACCCGTCTGATTTGGGGATTATGGAAAGAACTAACAGTTTCGCAGAAAAAACCGACACACTCTTTAAGGGGTTAACTGACTTGGCAGACAATGAAGTGCAGGAAAAACTCAAAGAGAGTGATTCTGCACTTCGAGAATACGTAAATGAACTATTTGATTACGACGTTTGTTCTGTATGCGTACCGACAGGCACGTTATTTGATGTTATAGGTGGTAAGTTCAAGTTCGAGATTATCGTAAACGGTCTTTCCAAGGTTTATAGTGATACGATTTCTGCCGAAATGCAAAAAGTTACAGACCGTGTGTCCAAGCACACAAAGAAGTATACTAAGAAGAAATAATGTTTGAGTTACCGACAACAATTACAGTTAACGGTATAGAGTATCCAATTCGTAATAAGGGCGACTATCGTATGGTATTCGATGTATTTAGTGCCCTTACTGATGACGAGTTGGATATTTCTTTACGTGTTATGACTGCCCTTATTATATTTATTGACGGGTTTGAGAGTTTAGAGGACGTTGCTCAAGCCTTTCCTACTGAAAGTGCCTTAAAAGAGGCGTCTATGGAACTTAACAAGTTCATTAACTGCGGAGAAGACGATAGTATAGGTCTTAAAACACGGTCTTCCGTTGTTGACTGGGAACAAGACCAACAGATTATAGCATCTGCGATAAATGTAGTAGCCAAGAAAGAGATAAGAGCAGAGCCTTATATACATTGGTGGACATTTCTGGGCTATTACATGGGAATTGGTGAAGGTCTATTCTCGACTATTGTAACAATTCGTAGTAAAATAAAAGAAGGGAAGAAGTTAGAGAAGTACGAACAGGACTTCAAACGACAGAACCCTCAATACTTCGTGACTAAACGTACTGAACAAGAGAAGTCGTTTGATGAAGAATTACGAAGGTTGTGGAACGAGGGAGAGTAGGTGTGGCAACCGAACCCATTCAGTTAGGTCTCGCGGTTACTGATATAACTATTGATGACCAAGACATACTTAACCGTGTTGATAAGGTTTTTTCCAAAGTAGGGAAAGAAGCGAGTACAAATGCACGGTCTATTTCTAATGCTTTAGATAGTATTATATCTGGACTCTCTGAACAAGTTGGTACAGCCGAACGTAGAATGACCACGGCGCTTGCTACTCTTGGTAAAATCGCTCAGTCTGATAATTCGTGGCTGACGGCAAGAGAACAAGTATTAGATTATAAAGAACAACTCATTCTTCTGAAAGATGAACTTAAAAAGTTCTCTGCGATGAAGGGTTTGGATTTTATCGACCTTCGTAATGTTGAAGCGGTTAGAAAGCAGTTTGCCTTAATTTCGGCAGGTGGTACAGCAGGGTACGAATCAGCCAGTCAACAGGTTTCCCGTAACTTTGTCGGAACTAATCCACAGTTAGATGCTATTGAGCGGGAGAGACAACTGATAGCCGAGACCAGAAAAGAGCGAGAGGAATCGGCACGTATCGCCATAGAAGAGGCACAAAAACGCACCCAACAGTCTATTCTATTACGCACACTGGATAGTGAGAGGTATCAACTTGACCGAAAAGTGTCTGATATCAACCACTCTATTAACCGTGCCCTTGCTGAACGTGAACACCTTATTAAGATGGGTGTGTCTAAAGATACTGAAGACTATCAAGTACTTCTCGATAAGGTCGAGGCGTGGAAGATTATTCGTGCCGAAGTTATCGATTATATCGGTGAGTTAAAAGAAGCAACTACTGATGTACGTAAGGGTAACCTAGAAGACCTTGATATTTATAAGAATATCGATACCTCTGGTAAATTTACTGGTACTATTAGTGACGCTTCAGCACTGACAGAGCAGATTACTGCCTCCCGTCATGCCGAAGAAGAGGCAAAACGACTTGCTGAAGAGGAGGCTAGGGCACGAGAAGAGGCTGAACGTCTTGCTGAAGAACAGGCGAGAATTGCCGAAGAGGCAAGAAGGGCGGCAGAGTTTACAGCAGGTATACGTGCAAACGAAGCACAGATGGGTGCTTTACAACAACCTACCGTATTTAGTTCTGGAGACCTTAAGGCTCAGTTCGCTTCTATTGACTTTAGTGCCTTAGCGGCGCAGGCAAAAAGCGCCTTTATGTCTTTACCGTCTACTATCTCACAGAACATTTACAGTGGGTTCTTAACAGCACAGAGTGCCGTAATTAACTTCGCTGAAAATGCCAAAGATGTTATTTCTGCAAGGTTTGAGACGATTAAAGAGCGACTTCAGGAAATTCCTCAATCTATGGGTGATTTCGTATTTGCCGAAATACCAGATAAAATTGCCAGTGCTTTTTCTTCTCTGCCGTCTAAAATCGGTGGGGCTTTGGCATCTCTGCCATCTACGGTAAAGGCTAACCTTGAGGTAATGGCAGACGGTGTAGGTAAAGTCATTAGCAGTTTCCAACGTCTTGGTAGTATTGGGGTTGCCGTCATGGGTAAACTTGGCGGGGCGGTAAAGCGTGGTATTGGTCATATTGCACAGTTCGGTAAGCAGACCGCCAAAAGTATGGATAAAGCAGGCAACAAGATGAAGCGTATGACCTTACAGATGATTAAGGCGATGTTAGGTGTACGTGGTCTTTATATGCTCTTTAGAAAGATGAAGAGTGCCTTTACTGAGTCCTTTAAGGGTATGGCAGAACAAGTACCTGAATTACAAGAACAGTTTAATGCGTTCAAGGCAGGTCTTGCACAGATAAAGGGTTCTCTTGCTACGGCATTTCAACCTATTGTATCCGTAGTTTTACCGATACTTACAAGTCTGTTAGGTGTAATTAACTCCGTATTGGTTGCTATTGCGAAGTTCAATGCTGTTCTTACTGGTCAGGGGTATATTTATGAGTATACCCAAAATCAAGAAGACTATGCTAAGAGTATTGAGGGCACAGGTAAGTCTGCCAAGAAAGCAACAAAAGACCTCATGGGCTTTGACGAAATCAACCGTCTGTCTGATAAAGACAGTGGTGGTGGGGCAGGAGCAGGCGCTGGTCAGTATGTGCCTACTGCGATAGACCCGACTGATGCAATCTCTGAATTTGCCGAGAAAGTAAAGGAAGCGTGGAAGAAAGCAGACTTTACTGAAGTGGGTCAGATTATCGGTGAAGGTCTGAAGTCTGGTATGGAAAAAGCCACTGACTTCTTTGATACAGAGGGTCAGAAATGGGCAACCAAGTTAAGCAAGTCTTTGTCTACACTTATCAACGGTATCGTTTCTGTTGATGGACTCGGATACAGCATTGGCGAAGCCCTTGGTAGTGCCTTTAATGTCGGAATTACGTTCTTACACGATTTTTGGCGTGATACGAACTTCACTGGTATCGGTGAACAACTCGCTGGTGCCATTAACGGTATGTTCGATAAGGTCGATTGGGTTGGTCTTGGTGAGTACTTTGGCTATAAGTTTAATGGTATCTTTAATTTTATAGATGGTTTTGCTTCTGACACAAACTGGGATAACATCGGTGTAAGTATCGGTACAAGTCTTAACTCAATGATAGAGACTATGGATGTTGGTCATGCCACAGAGAGTCTGTCTAAGTTACTCGTGGGAGTTCTTCAGAGTGGTGTCTCATTCTTAAAGACAACGGACTTCAAGCAAATCGGTGAAAAACTGGCTGATGGTCTTGCAGGTATTGACTGGAAAGGAATACTCGGTACTGCTGGTACACTCTTAACTAAGGGTGCTCAAGGTATTCTTGACATGGTTATCGGTTTTGTCAAGAAAACGGACTGGGCAAAGACGACCCAAGATATTCTTGATGGTATCGGGGAGATGTTCTCTAAGGTTTGGGATGACGGCACACTTATTCAAAAACTGTCTGAAGGTTTCGGTTCTTTGTTAGGTGCGGCTCTTGTTGCTCTGTGGAGTATCGGTAGTTGGATTACAGATAACGTTATTGCCCCGTTGGGAGAGGCACTTTCTAATAACTTCTCGTTCGACCCCGACAGTCCATGGTATGAGGTCGGTTGGAATATCATTCAGGGTATTCTTAAGGGTATCTGGGACGCTCTTATTGGTATTGGTAAGTGGATAGCCGATAACATCGTAGCACCTATGGTCGATGGTGTGTGTGCCGCATTTGGTATTGCGTCTCCGTCTAAGGTGTTCATGGACATTGGTCTTGACCTCATTGCTGGTCTCTTTGACGGGTTAAAGGGTATTTGGGATGCCGTTAAGGGTCTGTTCGAAGACCTGAAGAACAATATTCTTGGTATCTTCAATGACATTAAGAGTGGTATCTCTTCTATTTGGGAAGGTATCAAATCTGGGGCATCGACTGCGTGGAATACGATTAAGACTACAGTTGTGAACCTTGTTTCGTCTATTATGAACGTCGTGATTAAACAGTTCAACAACATTAAAGACGGTGTAATCTCGGCATTTCAGAAGATTCGTGATATCGGTGAGATGGTCTGGAATGGTTTGAGTAACATCATCAAGGGTGTAATTAACTTTATCACTCAGAACATCATCAATGGCTTTATCGATGGCTGTCAGATGTTGATTAACGGTTTTATCGCTGTGATGAACGGTATGATAGATGGTGTTAAGTTTGCTACAGACTGGATTCCAGGACCTGACCTTGAACGTATTAGTGAAATCGACCTGTCTAAGTACCATGTACCAGCACTGGCAGAAGGTGCCGTCTTACCGCCGAACCAACCGTTCATGGCTATTCTTGGTGACCAGAAGACGGGTACGAACATTGAGGCACCTCTTGATACGATTAAACAGGCGGTAGCCGAAGTTATGTTTGAGCAACTTGAAGGTATGATGGCTGGTTTCGAAGCCGTCGTACAGGCAATTCAAGAAAAAGATACAACAGCGGTTATCAGTTACCGTGCTATTGGTGAAGCCAATAACCGTTATAACAATGAGATGAACAGAATGAGGGGGTACACATGAGACCGACAACTAACTTATTCAAGGTAAATGATTCACCGTTACTTGTACCTCTTGCTGAACCTACGTTCAACTATGAGGACATTGACGCTTCAGATACAGGTCGTGATGAGGCTGGGTATATGCACAGACACGTAGTACGTCGTAAGGTGGGCAAGTGGACGTTAGATTACGGCACAGTTACTGAAGAAGAGAAGCAGTACATGGAGAATATCTTTGAAGGACATGATACGTTTCAGTTTACTCGTCCCAGCAGGCTTAATTCGAGTGTGCCTAAAACTACTGAGTGTTACCGAAGCAAGTTACAGATTACGTGGAAGAGCACCAAAACTGGCAAGTGGGGCAACTATAAGATTAACATTATCGAGTGTTGAGGTAAGAGCATGATACCGATTAGCCAAGCGGCACGAACAAAATTATATAGTCGTTCGTTAAATGACAGAATGGAAGTGGTCATAACCCCTTCTAACTCTGCCCCTGTGCTTACGTTTACCGATGAGGATATTGTACCGTCGTCTGTGTCTATTACGAAAATCAACTCTGACGGTAATCAAATTGCTATCGGTACGTCTATGCAACAACAGTTTTCTGTACAGTTACGATACGATTTTGCCGATGCTAACCTTAAGGGTTCGATGATAGAATCCAAGTATTATGTAATTCTTGGTACGAACTCAGAAGAACTCGTGGCACACCATAAGTTCTTTATCGATGAGATAGAGCAGACAACACCGAAGATAGCAAGTATTACGGCGTATTGTAACCTAGACAAACTGAGCCAGCCTATCGGGTCGAAGGTGTTTACGGGCACACCGTTTCAAATTCTCAATGCAGTCAATAACGCCTTGGGAGAAAGAGTAATCGATGTACCGTCTGACGGGTCTACTCCTTCCGAGTTTGCTTCGTTACCGAATGTAATCAGTACCTTACAGTTAAGTCAGGCAGAGAACAACTGTGAAACTTACAGAGATATCGTGAATACCGTATGTCAGATGATAGGCGTATTTATTCAAGGTGAACCTGCTACAACTATGGGGAAGGTGTGTACTTATCATCTTTCTGTGGATACGACGATTAACCTTGGTAACCGTAAAGATTTCTCCCATAACCGTTACCCTACGTCGTTCGAGTCTCTGTCCGTTTCAGGCATGAAGGGTCAGTTCTCTTCCCCTGTAATAACAACACCGTCAATGACGAACTATGACCTTGGAGATTCTGCCGCGTGGGATTTTGGCACGTCTTCAGGCTTACAGGCGCGTACTGACGCCTTATTCACGTTTATTTCCCAGTACGAGTACACATCTGGTCAGATTACCATGTGGAGTGAACCGACCATTGAGTGTGGTGACCGTGTGAAAGTAGTCGCTGAAGACGGTGAATATGAAATGCTCGTAACGGAAGTTACATGGGCGTACAACGGTAACACTCTTATTCGTTGTGCTGGTGAGGATAAGGCAAGTCGTACTTCTACCACAAAGGGTACTTCAAGAAAGACAGCGGTATCAAATACGGCTAACCGTATCGTTATGTATAGTGTAACGAACGAGACTGATATCACTTTAGGTGTGAATGACAACCCGTCCCGACTCTGCCGTATCGCTTTCAGTACCATTGGCAATACAGAAGTACTTTGGTTTGGTGAGGCGTTGTTACAGGCGATTGCAAGTAATATAAGCGTACCTGTGACCGTAACTCCTGTGGATAGTCAAGGTAACCCCGTTACAGTTCTTGACAGTAATGGTCATGCCGTGGTATGGACAGCGAACACGACACATAAAGGTGACGTTAAGATACAGGTCATGTATAAACTTGACGGTGGTGACATCGAGTACTCTCCCAAAGATGAGTATTTAAGTGGCGACCACATTCTGTCTATGTTCTATTCTGCTGTAGTCACCGAACAGTCGGCACACATTTGGGAAGTATGGATTAAGGTACTTAAGGGTTCGATAGAGATAGCACAACAGTCTTTTCGTGGTACATTACTTGGTCAGAACCTTGTGGCTACGGATTCTTGGGGTGGTCTGCTTACCTTCATCGACACTATCAATGCTTATATCACAGAGATGGATATGGGTACGATTACAGAGGGTGCGGTCGGTATTACAGAATACTCACCTATTACAGATTCCATTACAGAGACAGTAGCGCCTATATCAGAGGTTGCCGTAGTGCAAAATCTTACTGAAAGTGTTACAATAACGATAAAGTATGGCGACCACATCAACTTCTGTGGAGAAGGCTATTACTGTGGAACAGACGGGGTACTGTTATGACCTATATATCTAAATCAGTAGAGGCAAGTATTTACAAACTGACACAAGAAGCAGGCACATATACTCTGCGGTTCTATGTGTATGACCAAGAGCAAAAAACGATACCGTATGACCATGTTCTTGATAACGATGAGTTATTCAACATTATGGTCGATTTGGGGCGCGTTTGGCAGGCAGAGCAGAATAGTGAGGAAGAATAATGGCAACATACGTAAGTAAATTATGGGCTGATAGACAGAGTACTTACCCGAATAGACGTACTCTCAGTTGGATAGACCCAGACACCCAGCAGGAAAAGACATTAACCGTAACCGTTACGAGAGAAGAAGGTACTGTGACCGTTGAAGGTGACCCCTTTGCGGCACTTGTCATGAACGGACTTGAAGAACGTATCAGCAATGCCTTTGCTACGTGTGACAGTATTCTCGTAAGCACGAACAGTCCGACTGCGGCTGATGGCAAGAACAACGATATGTTTGTGAAGTATTCTACAAGTGGCGGAAGTACGACTATAACGAACTTGTACATCAAGATTTCGAATGCTTGGGTAGAAGTCTCTACTGGTGGCGGTGGAGGCTCTTCTACGTTATCTGGACTTACCGACGTTAATCTTTCGTCTCCCACAGATGGGCAGGCTCTTGTGTACGATGCCACTTCCTCGAAGTGGGTGAATGGAGCAGGAGGCGGTGGTTCGTCCGCTTCGGGTGTATATATCGGTACTTGTTCAACCGCAGGAGACCAGTCTGCAAAACAGGTCACAGTATCTTCCGACCAGAATTTCGTATTGGAAAAGGGCACGACCATAAATGTAAAATTTGCAAATAATAACAGCGCAACAAACGTGACTATCTCCGTAAACAATGGAACTGCATATCCGATATGGTATAATACTAGCGTCTATACTGCAGGAACAACAGGCGTTACTGGTCAAGCAAATAAAAATATACTGTATGTTTTTGATGGTTCTTATTGGGTATGGCAAAGTTATGGTTCGTATGTTGCGTATTCTAACATGACCGAAGCCGAATCCGAAGCAGGAACAGGAACATCAGGACGAACAATTCAACCGACAATATTAAAACACGCTATTGACTATCACGCTCCGTCCGCTGTTCGCACCGAACTGACACAGGCAGAATATGACCAGTTAACTGACGAAGAGAAGAATAACGGCACGATGTACTTTATCACGGACGCTGATACAGTCGTCCCGAAGGGCATTTATATCGGGACGTGTGATACTGCGGCAGGAACAGCGGCAAAGGCTATCACGGTTTCTTCTGACCAGAATTTCGTATTGGAGAAGGGTGTGACCATTGCGATTAAGTTTGCGAATAGCAACACGGCAAGCAACGCAACATTTTCGGTTAATAGTGGCACTGCTTATCCTGTGTATTACAATACCAGCACTTATACGTTAAGCAATAACAATGTGTTGGGTGTTGCTAATCGATACTCGTTTTATGTCTTTGACGGCTCTTGCTGGGTATGGTCTGGAATGAGTTATTTTTACTCATACTCAAACATGACACAGGCAGAAGCGGAAACGGCGACAGTGGCGACAGGGCGACTAATGCCACCAACGGTTCTTAAACAGGCTATTCAGTATCATGCTATTCCGCAGGTGGACGCAAGCGAAAGAATTGTCGGGAAACTGGGGAATGATACGCTATATGAAAAGGTGTTCACTTTCGCATATTCTGATATGCAAGGCGGTTCACAGGACGCAACCCGAGTGACAGGAGTATTTGTTCTTGAAAGCGGTGTAAATTACAAGTACATAATGATTTCTGATGCTCAAATGATAAACACAAATCCAGCAGATGGAAAAAATATCTGGTCGATGCCGTTGCCTATTGCATCTGCTTCTGGTGTTTATGCTAGAGTTCAGATTCAGAAGGACTACCACAACACCCCACCTGCATATAATGGGTTACCATTCATTTACTTCGATGCAACATACAATGCAAGTATGATTTACAATGACGGCAATAGCGAAATGATTTGGGTGTTCACTCTGAGATACACCAAGATTTCATAAGGAGGGCGAATAATGGGACAGATATATTTTAACTCGGTTAAATACTCGGGAACGACTGGCTGTTTTGTGAAGCCCGAAATCTGCTCTCTTACGGAGCGAGAAATTGGCGTGTGGACGGATGGGAAGCCGCTATACGAAAAGTCATATACTGGTACTATTTCATCAACTCAGCAGACCATCGAGGATTTTGGTCAAACCACTATTACGATGGTTAGCGGTGTAGGCATGGTGGCAAAAACGACTGGTTCACAGATGGCTTTCGGCATGTTGCCGAGTGCGACGAACTGGCAGAGTGGATTACACATCACGTCAAATACTCTGAAACTGTTCACTACCAACGAAGTGAACGGCGGCACATACAGAATCACCATCCGATACACCAAAAACGCCGACACCGCTGGCTCTGGAACGTGGACTTCGCAGGGCGTGCCTGCTGTCCACTACTCTACCTCTGAGCAGGTGGTCGGCACTTGGATAGATGGAGGCACAATCTATGAGAAGACGATTATGTTTCAGTCAAATGTAACTCTTACTCGTGGCTCGTGGACTAGCATCTCTGCGGTTTCACTGGCAGGAAATGAAGATATTTTCATCGGGACAAAGGCGTTTCTCCCATCGCATAAAGCATGGATGTCTTTTGCAGGTAAAAACGATAACGGAACATTCAAAATATTTTCAGAAACAGCCTTCGACATAAAAGGTGTTATTATTCAGTATACCAAGGCTTCGACATAAGAAAGGAGAACGATATGGGTAAATTATCATTAGTAGACAAAATCGTTTCGGCTTATCTTAAAGGTGAACCGATACCTTTGAAAGGTCATGCTAAAATCACGTTAACCGACGTTAACACAGGCGAAGTCAAAGTAACTGAAAGTGATAATATTATTACGAACGCAGTTGCTGATATTCTCGCGCACAATTATTGTGGGCTTGCTCAGTTCAACGTCATGTTTCCGTTATACAAGTTATTTGCAGGGGTTCTCTGCTTTCAAGAAGAGATTACGGAGAACGCAGACAACTATAACCCGCCGTGTGATGAGACAAACCCACTGGTGGCACACGCAGGAGATACGTCAAATACCACCGCTTCTACGTTAAGGGGAAGCCTGAATACGGGTCTTACTCATTACGACGATACATATGTGAAGTTCGTGTGGGACTTCTCTACAAACCAAGGAAACGGCACGATTTCCACCGTTTGTCTTTGTCCCGACACTCTCGGCAATATGGGGTTGAAACCGTTTGACGATACATACTCTCCTATTTCGAGTATTGGTAGTGATACAAACTATAATAACTCGTGGACAGAAGAAATCAGCAAGCAGTACCCGTTTACCATTTCCTCTGATGGTCAGAGTATGAAGACCGTCATCGTGTCTGATACATCGTTCAAGGAGTTTACCATGAGACACGACTTCACTAAGTTTGGTATTATGCGTAATGCGCGTAGTTGGCAACAGGTTGGGACGGCTAGGACAGCAGTCATCACTAGTGTAACGAATTACTGCCTTGCTGATGATTCGACCTACTATTATCGGTTCTATGCTTCTGATGCTACAACTCTCGCTATTGATAAGATAGCCAAGTCTGACATGACAGTAACTTCCACGAGTGTATCGTATACTGGTGTAAGTTTGTATAGGGGGTCTATTGGCGGTCTGAAGGGTTCTATGAGAATCTTCCCCTTTGATGGTACGTATCTGTATTTCCCCAAGGGTACAGGAACTAATGGGACAACAATGGGCACAACGTTCTATAAGTTGAATATCACGAGCAGTGCGGACTGGACAGAGTGTGAAGGTAGTATTGTTATTGATAATGGTGGTCTTTGTTCTCCGTTTGTCAACGGTGACCAGTTCGCTAACCCACTGATTATCAGCGAAGACCTCATTCTTGGCAACAACTATATCATTAACTCCGATAAGGTGTATCCGATTAAGCGTCAGAACTCTATGGGCTGTACAACTGGCTATTACTCTTACAAGAATTACTCTATGTTATTTAGGGACGGGGCATCTTGTTACTTCAATAATAAACACACTTCTGATGATACATCACGAAATACAGCACAAGGTAACGCATTAGTCAAATTCTTTTTATCTTCTATAAACGTGCTCGATGACCCAGTTACGAAGTCGTCTTCACAGATGATGCAAATTGAGTACACCATACAGGAAGGCTCACAGTCGTAACCACAAGAAAACCACCCATCGTGCAAGGCTTTGTAACGGTGAGTGGTATTTCTTTTTGAGCATTCTCATGGTATTTAGTTGTATTGTTATTATATCATGTTCTGTGATATAATCAAGTCGAATAAAGGAGAAAGACCTATGTCAAACAAGGTTTATGACGCATTGAAGTGGGTAGCAATCATTTTACTGCCTGCCTTGGCAAAACTGATTGAGAGCAGTTTCAACTTGTGGAATATCCCTTATGGGGCAGAAATCGCAAGTCAGATTATTTATGTCCAAGTCTTTTTGGGTGCAATTCTTTGTGTTTCCAATATCAAATACAAAGATAAGCAAATTAACTTAGGTGAGGTCAAGAGCGAAGATGAGTGAAGGTGTCGTTACTGCTATTATTACAGGTGTGTTTACTTTAATTGGTACGATTATCACGGTTATTGTCGGTCTTTCCAAGGCTAATAAGAACATCGAAATCGTACAGGCTGTAACCAACACCAAATTAGACAACTTGACGGCAGAAGTGAAACGACACAACAATTTTGCTGAACGGTTACCTGCCGTAGAAGCAAATATTGAGAATTTAGACAGAAGAATTGAAAATTTAGAGCAAAGGGTGGGCTAAACTATGTTTACTAATCTTGGTTTGGTAAAGTATGCTGAGGCAATGCTGAACTATATGTCTCCCTACTGGTACGGGACGTGGGGCAACGTAGCCTCGGAAGAACTCTATCAGGAGAAACGTAGGCAGTATAAAGAGCAGTATGAGAAGTGGTCGAAGGAATCCTTCGTAGAACAATACGGTCGTAAGGTACATGACTGCATAGGTCTCATAAAGGGCTACCTCATGAACCCTACGATTGACGCAGAAGGTTATGTGAAAGAACCAACGACACCGAGCAAGTACAATTCAAAGTATGATATTTCCGCAGATATGCTCGAAGCAAAAGCCACGGTAAAGGGTGATATCAGTTCCATTCCAGAGATTAAGGGACTTATTGTATGGAAGAAAGGTCATGTGGGCATTTACGTAGGCAATGGTTGGGTCATTGAGGAGCGCGGACATACGTATGGTACGGTAAAGACACGGGTAAGCGACAGACCGTGGACAAAGTGGCTGAAACACCCAGATATTCAGTACCTAGAAGAACCAGAGAAAAAGAAGAGGTATTGTAAACCTATCGCTGAGGTGTTAGAGAAAGGCGACCAAGGTCTTGCCGTAAAAGTCCTTCAGTCTTGCCTTAACCTACAGGGCTATAAACTTACTGTTGACGGGCATTTTGGGAATAAGACCCTTGAAGCAGTCTCAGATTTCCAGAAAAAGAACAAGATTAAGAACGTCGGTGTGGTCGGAGTAGCCACATGGAATAAACTACTGAAAGGATAATGATATGGCAAAGGCAGAGACTAATAAACTTGAGAAGTTTATCAACAGACTTTACAAGAAGACGATTAACAGATATCCGAGAAATGAGGAAGAAGAGTGGTTCCGTGACTCAATGACCAAAAAGGGTGTAGAAGATACCATTATCGAGTTTTATCTGAGTGACCTGTTTGAGACTTATTCGGATAAAGATTTTGTGACCGCTCTTTTTAAGGGCATCATGGACACTGACCCTGATGAAGAGAGGTTTAACTTTTGGATGGGTAAGATGGCAATTCGTTCAAAGACTGGTGTTATTAAGGGGTTCTTTTTGTCTGACGAGTGGGCGACCATTTGTAAGAATTTGGGTACGGACACATGAATACCGTATCCGATATAGAAAGACTCATTAACGAATACGTAGTCGGGTTTAGGGCAGAACGTAACCGAAATATCATACGAGATAAACTCATAGTAGGTCTCAGTATTAAGGAGATAGCCGATAAACACGACCTATCACCAACTAGAATAAAGACAGTAATACGAACATTCAAACGTAAGTTAGATACCCTTGAAAAATAGGGTATCTTTTTTTGGTCACTTTGGGGACTGTAAATCGTCTGAAAATCGTCTGTTTTTCGTCTGAAAATCGTCTGAAAATCGTCTGTTTTGTTACTATTCAGAGAGTACTTCGTTCACGTATACTTTACACCATACAAAGAAACGAGGTAAATAAAAATGTATCCGAACTTTACAGGTTATCCAACAAGTTATCAGAATGTATTGCCACCGCAACAGATATTGCAGGCTAATGGCAAAGCCAGTATTGACGCACTAAGAATGAGTCCTAACTCGTCAGTACTAATTGCTGACCAAACGCAACCTATTGTGTGGAGATGCGTTTCAGACGGTCTTGGTAACGTTAATGCTTCGGCATTTGATATTACACCTCACAAAGACGAAGCGCTTGCCGAGAAAGAAGCCTTGGCAAGTACCTTGGAAGAAATAAACAATAGACTAAAGAGATTGGAGGATAAGTATGAACCCATTGTTAAACGGTATGGTGAGTCCACAAACACAACCACTGAAGCAAATGCTTCAACGAGTCCAAAAAATGACAAACCCACAGGCGTATCTACAACAAGCAATTTCTCAAAACCCAAAGGCTAATGATATCTTAACCGCTATTAGGAACAATAATGGCGACTTAGAGAAAGCCTACTACGAGTTAGCGCAGAAAACGGGTCAAGACCCAAACTATATTCTTAATCAGTTGAGATAAACCACGGCGTACGGGTGGAGTATCTATATACACTAGTAAAAGGAGGTAAACTTATGGACGGTTCTTTAACGGCATCTGACGTTGCTCTTCTGAACAACGATAGTATGGGTGGCTGGAACGGTATGATTTGGCTGTTCGCTATTCTCGCCCTTATGGGTGGCGGTTTCGGTAACTGGGGCAATAACGGTCTTGCTAATGCCCTCGGTTATGAGAATCTTGCTACTTCTAATGAAGTTCAGAGAGGTTTCGACAATCAGAATCTTCAGGCGCAGACACGAGACATTCTTGCGGCAGTAAATGCAGGCACAGCACAGAGTGTTGCGGCTACGAATCAGACTTTCCACGATAACCTTGCGGCTATGCAGAGTCTGTACAACGAAACTGCTAGAGACATCTCTGACCTTCGTGTAGGTCAGGCAAATGCTCTTGCAAATCAGAACGAGTGTTGTTGCACAACGAAGCAGATGATTATGCAGTCTAACTACGACGGCGCTATGAGAGACGCGGCTACGAACGCTAATCTCACATCGCAAATCCAGTCTGTAAAAGACATGATTTCGCAGAACAAAATCGAAGCGCTTCAGGCTCAAGTCTCGCAACTTCAGTTGGCACAGGCAACTTCAGGAATGCTTAAATTCCCGAACTCTTGGACATACGGAGCGGGCGCATTCCCACCGATTTTCGGTCTTGGTTGCAATAACATCTAATTAACGTCCTTTTGACGAGGCTATATACGGAGGGCGTAAGTAAAATTGCGCTCTCTATTTTTTAATTACAAAATACTAAGTAAAGGAGATTTTAATTATGAGCAGAAGTTTAATTCAAGTGGCTAATCAGTCCACACAGGCGGTAGCCGCAGACAGTATTATTGCTCTTGGTAGCACACAGCGCAGGTTCGGCTGTAATCTTCGTCTTTCAGGTAACGGCATAGAAGTTAACGGCGGGGGTTACTATACGGTAGACGCTGATGTAGCAGTCGCTCCCACGGCAGTTGGGGCAGTTACAGTGGCGCTCTATAACAACGGTGTCCAAGTACCAAGCGCTATTGCCTATGGTTCCGTATCTACGGCAGGTGACCCGACAACACTGTCTATCAACGCTACGTTAAGACAGAACTGCTGTGATTCCGCCGATAACCTTACACTCGTGCTTATTGAGGGCGCTGGTAACGTACAGAACGTATCCATGAGAGTAGTTAAGGCGTGAGATTGGAGGGCATATATGAAGGTAATACAAAGACTTTCTGAAGAGATAGAAGACGAACTGAAAGGTGCAAAGTGTTATATCAAGATGGCTCTTGAGTATAAATCTGAATACCCAGACCTGTCTAAGACTCTGTATAATATATCTACTCAAGAAATGGAACACGTTAAGATGTTACATGACTGTGTGGTAGATATCATTAAGGATTATAGAGAAGAGCACGGCGAACCGCCCGCTGATATGTTAGCGGTGTATGAGTACGTTCACAAGCAACAGATAGATAAATCAGCCTATATAAAAACTCTTCAGACTATGTACAAGGAGTGAACACCTAGAGTCGGTTAGCAAAATTGTTGACCGACTTTAATTTTTTTTCAAAATTAGTGTTGACACGCGAGTGTCTATGTGATACTATGGTCTCGTAAACAAAAAACTCACAGAACGGAGGAACTAAAAAATGATGTTTTGCCACGACTGTGGTCGCATTTTCACAGAAGAAGAGGCAATGTTGGAGCGCGTTGAAGCGGACGGTGAAGAGGGTACAGTGAAACTCTGCCCGTATTGCGCAAGTTACAATGTTAGCGGTGCTAACGAAGACAGGTTTTGAAAGGGGGCTAATTTATGGAACTCAAAACTGATGGTGGTATTTATCTCACAAAAGAACTGTACAGAAAGTACGTAAAGAAGGTCATGCATAATCAGATGAGATTTGCGGCAATGGGCACAATTATTGCCTGTCTTGAGGCAGACATTGACCCAGAGAACGCCTCGCAGTCGGCTAAAGACGCCTTGACCCTTCAGGTGCAAGTACTTAAGGAAATGGAAGACGCACTCTTCGGTAACCCTGAGAAGGACGAAGAAGAAAAACCTCAAGTACCGCCGAAGGAAGAAAAGAAAGACGAACCTGAGAAGGGGGAGAAAGACAATGGCTGAGGCGGGTGTTCTTGTCATATTGTTTGCACTCGCCGTGATTTATGGTCTCATTCTCGTATTTGAAGAGAAGGTCGAAGGAGACTATGACGAGATACTTGAGGCGCACTGTAAGAAGTGTATCCATTATTCTGTGTGCCGTAACCGTAAGTACAACTGCAAAGAGTATATAACAGAAGAGATGTTACAGGATGAGGTGAAAAAATGGAATACAAAACAGTAATCGAAGTTCTTGAGAACGAGAAAGAGTGTGTTAAGAGGGCTAATATCTGCGATAGAGAATGTCAGGTGTGTGACTTGGTTCGTCATGATGATGAAATCTTAGAAGCACTGAACATCGCTATTGAACTCGTTAAGGCTAAGATAGAATCCAAGAAGTACCCATCTGAGTTGGCTCGAATTATCGCTGAACACGATAAAGCCGATAAAATGATGAAGATGGAAGGCAGGTGATTCGGAATGAAGTTAATGCTCGAAATCACATTTATTGATAATACAAAAATGGCGTACGCTTCGGATACATGGAATAACCTGACGTGGACAGACGACTTGGCAATAATCGTCAACAAGTTCGGAGAACAAGTTGCGTGGTTCCCGATAAGAAACATCAAGTCCATCGTTGCAATAGATGAGGATGTGGGGTGATTCTGAATGAGTTATAAAAGCCGCATAATGAGCAAAGAGGAAAGAGACACGATTCTTAATACAATAAATGAAGCGTTTTTGAAGAAAGGTATGAATTACAAAGTTATTGAAGAAGACTATGAAGTAAGGGGCGGAGACTATTGGATTATTATACAGAAGGAGATAGGTGACAAGGAATGAATAATGTGGCAAAAGAAGCCATTAAGGAAATCCGAGAGATGTGTTGGGGTTATGATATTCCAAGTCCATGCTGTCCAGAATACAGAGAACACCATGAACAGATGCAGAAAATCATCGGTCTTTGCGATAGGTGGCTGAAAAAGTTGGAAGAAGGTGAGAGCCAATGAGGTTATTCAGATGTGACCGATGTAAGAAAGAGTATACGTTTAACGAGTACACGATAGATGACTGTAAGTTAGGTATGCGTAACCCAGATGAATCCGCTCTTATTGTAGCGTTACCCGTTGACTTATGCGATGACTGCCTTAAAGACTTTGAGAACTGGTTTAGACAACCTATGGTCGATAAGGCGTTCGAAGAGGCACACGCTAAGGCGCACGCCCACGAACGTAACGACGTGACCATATTAGGTATAGGTGATAAATATATCTGTCCTGTTTGTGGGTGTATCATAGAGTTCACTGAAGACCTGCCATTAGTGGAAAAGTGCCCAAAGTGTAACTCAATCTTTAATGACCGTGTGAACTGGGTGGGTGATATCAAAATACCAAAACAAGAAAAGGAGAATAACAATGAACAACAATCTGATGCAGAAGAGACTTAACAAAGGGTGGACACGTAAGCAACTTGAGGAAGTGTCAGGCGTATCCCATACCGTTATTAAAGCACTTGAGTACGACGTGCGTTCTACAAATAGTGCACAAATCGACACACTGGCTAAACTCTGTTGTGCGCTGGAATGTCGCATTTCTGACGTTTTGACTGAACAGTCTCTCATTGAAAAAGTCCGCGAGTGTGAGGAGAACTGATGGACTACGTTATATTGTGCTCTAATACTGCCCAATGTCGTCCTATACTAAAACAGTTCCTTGAGGAGAATAAAATCGAAGATAGTAAGGTGTCGTGGAATGTGATACCTTACCGCGTGGAACTGTCCCAAGATGACTGCGCGTGGGTAGTTCCGCAATGTCTGTTTGAACGATGGTCAAGAGGACGTGAGATAGAGGTAGTGTACCAAGTCTGAATGGTTTATAATAAAACTATCGGAGGTACACTGCCATGGACGCTAAATTCGACGAACTGTTAAGAGTGGACGTAATCAATAAGTGCAAGGTCTTCCTTGCCTGTGCCTATCAGGAGGACAGAGAGCAACCTATACTGTTTAATAAGTACGAATTGGCATACATCATAGCAAAGTTACGAGGTGAGTAAATGATAAAAACACATTCATACAAACTGATATCCGAGGGCAAATGTAGCCACTGTAATCAACCCTACCTTGAGTGGGTGCCTCAGCAGGGCTGGCGGTGCAAACAGTGTGACTATGTGTATCTGTTGGATAAACGTAGAAAAATTGTTCTTGAACCCGATTGTCAGCAAGACTAGTAAGTGATATACTATAAGTGCGATTAGAAGTTAATTCCATAGACAAATCCTCTTATCTGGCACGCCTCTCCTTCCACTGGGGGCGTGTTTTTTATTCCACGCACAGCAAAACAATGTTGACAATGTTTATTTTGAGTGCTATACTATGTTTGTAACCTAGAATACCTAGGAATAGTGTATCTTACAGACAAGTACGTAATTACAATTCTTAATGTTAAAGGCAGGTGATATAGTGGGGAAGAATTTACTTAACGTACAGGAAGTCGCTGTGATGATTGGTAGTAGTGTTCAGACCATTGGCAGTTGGTACAAATGGAAGAAGGAGAACCCTAACCATGAACTGGCTAAGTTGCTACCGAACTATAAACGTGTTGGTAACCGAAACACACGATACTGGGAAAGAGATGACCTTGACAAACTTATTCAGTTTAAGTGCTCTCTGCCTCAAGGGCGCAACGGTATCATGGGCGCGGTAACACAGCGGTACGTTAAAAAGAATGACGAGTAAATTTTATCAGAAAGGGGGCTAAATCGTGGCATTGATAAGCAAACAGGTGCTAGTATGTAACAAGTGCGGAAAAGAGGCAGTTGAGGTGACTTCGAACGTTACTATCCTAGGTGAAGAGTTTTACTTCTGTGATGAATGTCTTGAGAGACTTCGGAACTGGGTAAGCCGTAAACCTATGAGCGATACGGAAGTAGTGGCAATGGCAAAGCGGTTTATTGCTGAGAGAGAATCGTCAACACAGACCGTTACTAAAAAGCCACATGCACCGCGTAGCAAATCCTATGTAAGATGGGATGATTACAACATTGACCGTCTGTTGTCTTTACGTGAACAGGGATACGGTTATGACCAATGTGCTGAGGCGCTTGGTACAACCAATGCGTCTATCATGAACATATTGCAACATATTCGTGACGCGAAAGTAGGTACTGAGAAGTATCCTCACAGACAACGTTTACTGGATATGGGCAAAGTAATTGGAACTAGAAAGAAAGAGGGTGATAACTAATGTATGTACCAACTTGGGCGCTTTGTTTAATTTCTGCAATAGGAGGGGCACTGATTACATTGCTCGTTTTAATTGCGATAGTAGTTATCAACGCACATAAAGGGGAGGGCTAAACAATATGGAGGCTAGAACAACAACTATCAAAGCCACAAATCGTATGAGCGTGAAAATCGACAACAACTTCTACACCGTGGAATGGTGCGAAGAGCGTGTAATTCCTGACGGCATGTCCGAAGAGGATGTGCAGAAAGCACGTGCGGCTCTGTGGGATACATGCGTACAGGAGTGCGAAAACCAAATCGCGGACATTAACCGCGTATACGGTAAAAGTGGTCGATAGACAATTCAAACGCTGTATAGTATAATATATGTGGTGTTTGCAAGAACTATACGGACTAGACCGCAAACGTGACTGTTGAACACGTAGAATGCTTGTTATTCACCCTTATATGAGACGCGCATATCATGTTTGTTTTTTCACCCGACCACTTAAAACGGTTGGGTGAATTTTTTATTCGAGGAACTGTATGAACTTAGAGAAATTTTTTGAGCCATCGCGTATAACTGTGTGTGATGGTCGTAACATATTCCGACCACAAATGTTCGCCTGTTGGGATAGCCCCTATGTAGCCCTTGGTGGTGTACGAATCAAACCAAATGAGCAGTGTTTTATCTCGTGCACGCGTAGTGAGAAAGAGCGGATACTGCACCTAGCCGAGAGCAAATGGGACACGTGCCCATTCACTGACGGTTGTCAGGAGTTCTACGGGTATGATTGCCGTAAATGTTTAGAGCATAGAATTAAGTGGACATTAACTGACTAAACTTTTTTCGAATTTTCAAAAAAATGTGTTGACAAGAAAAAACATTAGGTGTACTATTAAGGTGTCAAGAAACAAAAACCTAGTAAAACTCGTAGAAAAGGAGATTAAACATTATGGCAGTACAGACATTTACAAGAACACTTTTCCATGACGACCTGACCAAAGCACAGGTTAAGGTGCTCTTCTTTGAGAACAATAAGTACACTGACGAAAAGCCTGTTGGTGAGTTCACTTACAAGAATGGTATCACCAAGTGGCAAATCGTACAGGGCGGTAAAGAAGCCAAGGCACTTGAGCAGGTTTGCGACAAGGACGAGTACGACGAATATCTCATTCTCTACTTCGAGAACGGAGACAACGAAATCTATCCGAATAACAAAGTAGCAATGTTTATACTGTAAGGGGGTAAGCACTATGAGAAGAATACATTATACAATTCAGTACGGCGGTTATGTCGGAGCAGAAGATGACTACTACGTAGACGTACCTGACGATGCTACGGAAGACGAAATCCGTGACGCGGTGCAGGAAGACTATGAACAGCAGGTACTTGATAATTGCTGTTGGGAAATTGACGGAGAAGAAGAAGTATGACACGCGAAGACATTATCAGAATGCTCAAAGACGACTTACCTTGCTTCGATATGTGTCCTATGAAACGGTGGGGCTTAACCTGTCGTGACTGTGAGTTTATGGAAGCAATAGACGGTGCTGTTGCATTACTTGAGAAGGAGCGAGAGAAGAAGTGATGGGAAATCGAATGAAACACTTCATAACCGTAATGAGACACAAGAAGTATGTGTTTCAAGAGTGTAGACGTTGTGGCATTGGTTGGCAGGGGTTGAAACACGACCTGTCAAAGTTCAGTCTCACAGAGTTTAATTCGTCAGCCCAGTATTTTCAGGGTAACCGCAGTCCGATTAAGGCTGAGAAGATTAAGAAGGGGTACTCTTTGGCGTGGCAACACCACATGGGTCACAACCCTCATCACTGGCAGTATTGGATTGATTATGCGAGTAACGGCAGTTTAATTCTTGTTAAGATGCCGTACAAGTACGTAGTCGAGATGGTCTGTGACTGGATAGGGGCAGGTAAGGCGTACAATAAGGGCAAGTGGTCTGAAGATATGCCGATGCAACATTACAAGAAACAGTATAAAGAACGTCACTTACATCGTGATACCGACAAGTTACTCTATATCTTCTGTAACTGTATTCAGGTTGAAGGTTTAGATGGCTTTTATACACTGGCTAAAAGTAAGCCCCTCAAGAAAGAGTATGAAGGTGGTTGGAAGTGTTTTGAGAGAAGGTGACGAGAAATGACAAGAGAAGAAGCAATAGATTGCATCAATGCAATTCATGTTCAGATGTTTAATAGTGGAAACTCAAAATGGACAGAAGCCTGTGACATGGCTATCGAAGCATTAAAAGAAAGACTACACGACGGTTGGGTAAAGTGTTCTGACAGACTGCCGACGGCAGAAGATGGTGAGCGCGTAGTTGTCCACCTATGCTTTGAAAAGCCTGCCTGTGAGTATGTGTTTGTGCCTTGGAAAACCGTTAGATTTGAGTATGAAGTTGGTCACATTGACGCTTGGTTCCCTATACCAACATACAAAGGGACAGAGAGGGATGATGAGAAATGACCGTAACGTTATACACACTAGAAGTAATTAGCGGAGACTTCAAGGGTAAGACCGTGCAGAGTTTTGATATGCCTCAGTTTGTGTATGGTATGTCTTCTCCGTACTTGGCGTGCTTTGATGATGATGCGGAATACTGTCTGTTTTGGGGTGACGTAAAGGAAATCAGCAGAGAAGAAATTGAAGTTCCAGAAACTATTGACGAAACATGAAAAATCGTTTATACTAATGTTGTTAACGTAAACAAAAGTTGGTCTATGTTCGTTCCCACAGACCACGATATAGACCAACTGTAAATACTCGCTAGTATTGGCATGGAACGACAGGTTTACCCTGATGCCAAGTAAAGCGAGTTTTTTATTACCTAAAAGGGCGTATAACGACCCAGCAAATAAGGGGGCTCTTATGATGAGCACAAACTTTGTTAAGGTGACTAAAGAAAAGAACTTCACAGTCATTGATAACGGCATCTTCAAAGACAAACAACTCTCGTGGAAAGCCAAAGGGCTGTTGGCTACAATGCTGTCACGACCAAGTACTTGGAATTTTTCAATCGCTGGATTAAAACAAATGTCAAGTGACGGAGACACTGTTGTAAGAAACGCTCTTAGGGAACTTGAACAGAATGGCTACTTGAAACGTGAACCTATTCGAGAAAACGGTATTATTCGAGATTGGAAATATACCATCTATGAAGAACGTCAGCCCGAAGATTTTACAAGAAAAACTAAAGAACTAGAATGTGAAGAGCCAGTTGTTGAAAATCCACAACTGGTAAAGCACACACAAGTAAATACTAATATATTAAGTACTGAAGAATTAAGAACTAATAGTAGACCATATACTAACGTATATGGTGACTCTGACGAGTCTTCCCCTGAAACATCCCAAGAAAATATCCAAGAAACTGAAACAAATAAACCA
>Ga0265299_10000571_pt1 | contig 45111 bp, 41 predicted proteins | sample AusTroGonzalo_MG_4_FD_193485 | JGI IMG/M metagenome (GOLD analysis project Ga0265299, IMG submission 193485) | Bovine rumen microbial communities from tropical cattle in Woodstock, Queensland, Australia - Gonzalo_02 | ecosystem: Host-associated > Mammals > Digestive system > Stomach > Rumen ...
GCAAAAGTATATACAGCCATAGAAAATGCATTTAAATCAATAAATGAAAAATATACAGAAGAAGGTATAGACCAATTAGTTGATGAAGTAGTCGAGAAGATTTCCGCAAATGATGCCAAGTCAGCAAAAGTTGAAGATATTCAGAATGTTATTGAAAAAACATTAATGAATAGCGGATTCGGAACAGTTGCCAAGGCATTTATTTTATATAGAGACGAACGTAATCGTGCGCGTGAAACAAAATCAGAAATTGTAAAGACCATTAAGGAAATTACAGAATCTGATATTAAAAGTTCGAATATTTTAAGAGACAATGCAAATGAATCTGGCGCAACTCCAGCAGGAACATACGGTAAGATTGCATCTGAAACAAACAAGATGTATAATCTGTTGAATAACATCAACAGAAAGTATGCACAGGAACATAAGGATGGACATTTACATATCCATGATCTTAACCAGTATAATTTGACATTTAACTGCTTGTTTGCACCAGTTGGAAAGTTGTTAAAGAATGGTTTTGATTCTGGAACCGGTTTCTTACGTTCTCCGAAGTCAATCCAGACTGCAGCAGCATTGACAGCGGTTATCCTTCAGCTCCAGTCCAACCAGCAATATGGTGGTATTGCTGATGATAATCTCGATTTTGATTTGGCACCATTTGTCGACATTTCATTTAGAAAGAATCTTAAGGAAGAATTAGAAAGATATATAGAATATAATCCAGATCATGAAGAAATGACCAATCTTGATGAAGTTGCAACAGCTTCTATGAACTGGCCTTCTGCAGTTCTTTATACTAAGTTCCCTAAGATTTGTGTTATTAAGGCAATTCAGAAGACAGATGATGATACACATCAGGCTATGGAAGGTCTTATTGGTAATTTAAATTCTTTACAGTCTCGTTCTGGAAACCAAGTTCCATTCAGTTCTTTGAACTTTGGTCTTAATACTTCTAATTGTGGACGTATGATTAGTAAGAATCTTATTAAGTCTCAAATGGAAGGTCTCGGTGACGGTTTGACAGCAATTTTCCCAATCTTGATTTTCAAGTTGATGAAAGGTTACACAAAAAATCCAGAAGATCCTAATTATGATTTGTATTTCGAGTCTATTAAGTGTCTTGCTCGTAGATTCTACCCAAACTTTGTAAGAGTTGATAGTTCTTTTAATAAACCATACATCAAGTATGAAACTAAGGAAATTGAAATTTTTGAAAATGCTATTGGCGTTAAGGTTCGTGGTAAAGATGAAGCAACAATTATTCCAATGCAAGATCAGAAATTTGATAAGTTTGTTTATCAGTATGATGTAGGCCAAGGTGACTATTGGGAAATTGAAGAAATTTCTGGAAATAAATTGAAGTTGAAGAAACTTATTGAAAATACAACCATTTCTACTATGGGCTGTAGAACCAGAGTTATTGGTAATATTAATGGTGCTGAACAGACAACTGGTAGAGGTAACTTTGCTTTCCATACAATTAATCTTCCAAGACTTGCTATTGAAGCTCATATCGCAGCAAAGGATGAAGAAGAACGTAAGACTATTTTCTTCGAAAAGCTTACTGAAATGCTTGAAGATGCAAAGGGAAGTTTGCTTGACAGATTCGCATTGATTTCTAATAAGACATACGAGAATTTCCCGTTCACCATGCAACAGGGTCTTTATCTCACATCTGATGACGAACCGCATGCTGTTACTGATAAGATTGGTGAAGTTCTTAAGCAGGCATCTTTATCTATTGGTTACGTCGGTCTTGCTGAAACTATGTTGCTCTTGACAGGTAAGACTTACGGTGTTGACCATGAAATTGATGATTATGCTTTTTCTATCGTAAAGACTATTCGTGACTTTGTTGATAAGACACAGAAGGAAACTCATCTTAACTGGTCTTGTTTTGCCACTCCAGCTGAAGCAGTTGCAGGTCGTTTTGCTAACATCGATAAAAATCTTTTCCAGAATGAAAAGAAGCTCGCTGATGTAGATTTACAGAGAGTTTTCGGTAAGGGTTATTACACAAATAGCCATATGCTTGACTATTCTTTGGAAACTACTCTTGAGAATAAGATTAAGATGGAAGCTCCATATCACAAGATTACAAATGCTGGTCATATCTTCTATTACAAGCTGAACGGGGATCCATCCAAGAATCTCGATGCAGTCAAGGCTACGATTGATGCTATGTATGACGGTGATTTAGGTTATTTTACAATCACTCTAAATTCAGATGATTGTCTCAATTGTGGCTATCATGGTATTATTGATAATGAATGTCCTTGTTGTGGCAATAAAAATGAGGACAAAATTATTCGAGTAAGAAGAATTACCGGATATTTAACAGGAAGTCCAAAAAAATCAATTACTAAATCATGGAATGATGGTAAATTATCGGAATTAAAAGATAGAGTTAACATTTAATTATTTAAATAATTTACTATATTTAATAATATGGGACAGTAAGTTATCATATTGCTTATTGACGGAGTCGTTGGCGCGGCTTCGTCTAACCATATAATAAATAGTATAGACGAACGCCAATTCGTCTTAAAATAAGGGAATTAAATATGAAGATAAAATATAAATGTGCATTATGTGATGCGGAATATGTTTTACTCGGTTTTACGAACCATATTCAACGAACGCATAAAATTAAATATAAAGATTATTACGATACCTATATAGAGCCGGGGGTAGACCATATTTGTCGGTTCTGTGGAAAACCATGTGCTTTTTTAAATAGTCATGGTTATTATGAGACGTGTAATTCTCCTACCTGTGTAAGAAAGTGCCAGCACGAGACAATGTATGAACGTTATGGAAAGTCATGTAGGCATGCGGACAAGATTAGGACAAAACCAGTAATCGAGTATGAGTTTAACTGTGCATTATGTGGTCGTGGATTTAAAAATCAATCAATGTTGAATCGTCATTTGAATAAAGAACATAGTACGGAAATAACTTCAGAAGAATATTACTTGAAGTATTTAAACGGTAAGGTCGAATATTGTGAAATTTGCGGGAAACCGGCTAAATGGTTAGGAACCCATTATCATAATGTATGTGGTAGTGCTGAGTGTACTCATAAATTACGACAGCGTAACAATCCTATGAATAATGAAATTTATAGGAAAAAAGTATCTGATGTATTAAAAAGTATTCCTCCAGAACGTAAGGCGGAAATAAGGAAACACACTGAAGAAACTTGTTTAGAAAAATACGGTTATAGGCATAATTGGGCATCACCAGAAATGCGTGAAAATGGGCAATATAAAACATGTCTTGAAAAATACGGCGATAGAAATTATCATAATATAGAACAAATGCAGAATACATGTATGGAACATTTCGGTGTAAGGTCTTTTTCGCAGACCGCGGAGTTTCAGGAAAAAATGTGGCATAAGATAAAAAAGGACGGGATAACATTCGATTCGTCTTATGAATATGCATTTTATAATTTTTTAAAGTGTATTAAAAAAGATTTCCAATACCATCCCAAGGTTAAATTCGCTTATGAATTTAATAGCGAAACTCATTATTTTTTTCCAGATTTTTTTATTGACGGTCAATATTATGAAGTTAAGGGCGAGCATTTATATGAATATATGCAAATTGAAAATACGAAAGAGAATGCAAAGCTACAATGTATAATAAAAAATAAAATTAATCTGGTAACGTCATGCGATGTATTAACTTTTATTAATTCAGTGTTTAATAAAAATATTACACAAGAAACATTGGTTGATAAATGTCTGATGGCAGAATTCCCGGGTACAGCGAAATGGCCAGCTAACCATCCGATATGGAATTGTTTTATACCAGGTTATATAGATCCAAGAACAGCATGGAAAGATAAAGTTTTGGTTACCCGAGCGGTTAAAAATATGATTAAAATAATTAATGATTCGCTTATAGAGGGAAAATACGAGTCATTTTGTATACGCTATATAAATGCTATTATAAATGACGATTATTTCGATAAGGTATTAGATAGGTTTACAATAGCTAAAATCGCGCCGAAAGTTACAGCATTGGATGAGAATGATTTGCTAAAGATCATTAATGAAACTGGACTGGATATGAGTTCGGGCGTATATTGTCCTATGGCTGGTTTTGGCGGAATTGTACGTGCCGCTAAAAAATATGCAGAAATACATGGGTTAGAACCGAATATTGAGGCATATGATATAAATGAAAATTTCTGTAAATGGTATGGATGGAAGCAGCGCGATGTTTTGGCGCAAGTAGTACATACTGATAAGACTGTTGTCGTATGCCCGCCATTCGGCAAGAAATACGAGCATTGGAAAGGAACACCGGATGAAATGTCGGATATTGATTTCATAGACTGGGTAAAGCTTATTAAGGAACATATAATAGCGCCGAACTATATTTTTATCGGACCTGAAACAGGCGAAGGTAAGAATAAATGTGGTCTATTTAAACGAAAGCTTGGAATTGCGCTTTATAAGGATGAATAAAATAATTAGATAAAAATTATATGATAATTAAAGCCATATAATTTTCTATCTTTTACGAAAGGAATTTATGCTAGACATTTTAATGTTAATCTGTGGTTTTTGCGGAGCCGGTGCTTTTGCAGTTTGTTCATTACCACAAGTAATTAAAGCTTATAAAACTAAGTCGACAGGTGATATAAGTATTTTCTTTATTATCTTGTCAATCATTGGTAATTTATGTAGTGCCGCTTATATTTTTTATACTAATTATATAAGTGGAATGTGGCAATATCCACAATATGTAAATTATACTTTGGCAACAATACTTATATTTGTCCTTCTCGGTTTAAAAGTGAAATATGATAGGGAAAATAAAAAATGAGTATAACGGATCTTGTCGGTATTCAAAGAGGAATTGATTTTGAACATAGTTCACCAACTGTAATGCGATATAAACCTGATATAAGAGAAGGTTATGAATATGGCAGTTTTGAACCTAAGTATGGTCATACGCCAAATTGGCGACCTTTATGTAGTAATTCTTCAGACTTACATAAAGAAATTGTTTTAGCATGTAAGCAAGTTGCAAAAGTTACAGAAATGAAAAATCCAAAAGGTGATGATGGTTTTTGGCATCGTACTGGACCTGAACGTGCAGGAACGATTGTTTCTAAAATGATGCAACTTTGTAATGAAATTGCTATTGCTACACGTCAAGGTCAAGGTAATATTATTGTATTGAATACTAAGATGTATGATTTATTACACGAATTAACATCTGGTTTTATGGAGTGTCAATTTATTACTGAATCTGAACCAGGTGTATTAAAAATTGTCGGTAGAGATGCTTTTAAAATGGACTTTAATGATTATTCAAATTATCCAGAAGCTATTATGACATATCATTCTAATAATTCGAGTTTATGCGGTGCTATTGCAGCACTTAATCCTAGCGAGACTTATTTTTCAATTAATACCGATATGGAAGGAACAGAAAATTATTATAGACTTTTGAGGATAAAAGGATGAATTACGCAAAAATAGAACCGATGAGTATAGTTGATGGCGACGGCTGTCGAGTTAGTCTTTTTGTAAGTGGCTGTGATATTCACTGTAAAGGATGTTTTAATTCTGTTGCATGGGATTTTAATTACGGTAAAAAATTTACCGAAATCGAATTAAATGAATTAATAACATTATGTAATAAACCATATATTTCTGGTATAAGTATATTAGGAGGTGAACCTTGTTCATTAAATAATCAAGCTGAAATTTTAAAAATAATAAAAAAGATTAAGCAGGCTTGTCCGACTAAAAATGTTTGGTTATTTACCGGTTATGTTTATGAAAAAGATTTATTAGAAGGTCAGCGTCAAAATATAAATGGATTAACTTCTTCTTTATTAGAAATGGTCGATATTCTGGTTGATGGACCATTTATTCTTGAACAGAGAGATTTAAATTTAAAGTTTAGGGGAAGTAGTAATCAAAGATTATTAACAAGAGAAGATAGACAAAGGATAAGCAATGAATATACGAGACATGGTTAAGGTGCAAAAGAAAAATCAATTATTTAGAAATTGCGCATTAATTTTAAGATATATTCCAAGTGAATTATTATTTAGCCATAAAAATGAAAATACAAAAGAAATGACTTTGGGACTTGAAAAACAACTTATACATGAAAAAGATTGGAAAGACGATGTTGATGAAGAAAAGAAAAATTTGGAATTAATTCAAGCATGTATAGATATAGCAACTGTTAGTGAACTACATGAAGATCCAAATTCTGAAGATGATAAACAAACTCGTTGTGGAAAGTTATTAACTCATTTAATGTATGATTCTAATACAATTAGAACAAATACTAGACGTGGTGCTGGTAATTATATACTTATTAATAATGCATTTAAAAAGGAATTAGATAAATTAGATGCTTTTTCAACCCCATTTTTTAATATTTCAAGTGATAATACAGAATATCTTGTAAATGGTTGTATTAAAATGTCAACTGCTACATTTAATGAAGATATTCCAATGGCATTAATAGGTTATAATGGAGCATCTAACTATGATGGCGGAATTGTTCTTGCTGAAGACGATGAAAATAAGAAATATGCTATTGCAGATAGATTTTTAGATAGTGATAAGTATTATAGATTAATTAAACTTGTATAAAATATGAGATATATTAAAGGAAGAAGTAATTTAAGTTGCACGATTTTTGTGCCATGGGATTGTAATAATCATTGCAAGTTCTGTACATCTAAGCAGATGTATAAACAAAGAACTTGCGATATTGATGCAATTCTTGCACAAATCAAGAAAATTAATGAAAATCCGTTAATTGAAGAATTTGTATTAACCGGCGGAGAACCATTAGCAGATATTGAGAAATGTCAGATTCTTATTGATGCTATGGAGAAACCTGTTTATATCAATACTACATTCCCAACATTTACAGATTTGCCTAGAACAGTAGAAATGTCTAAAGTCAAGACATTAATCGATTTCGTCAATAATAATGAAAAGATTGGCGGTTTAAATATTTCTAGACATATGCATCAGCAGTTTTATGAACCGGTTTTACCATTAGATATGTTTGCACATTTAATTAAGAAACATATTAAATTAAATGTAGTTCTTTCTAAGGAGTTTGATATAAATGAATTTAAAACGTTTATAGAACCATATAAAGAATTAGAAAATATATCTATTTGTATTAGAGCTGATTATCGAAATATTACTAAAGATAACTTAAAGAATCGTGACGATGTATTTGAAAAATTAATTTTAGAATATGAATATGAAAGTTCTGGTGGGTGTATGGTCTGTAATGACGATAGATTCTGGAATAATAATTTATTAATCAGTTATCATCGTGGAATGGAACATTCTAAAGTAGTTTATGGTAATAAGATATTTGTAAATGATATTTTGATTACTATTGACGGACAAGTCTATGATGACTGGGATTTAGTAACAAATACAGAATTTGAAAGATGGGTATTTGGTGAATATTCATTGACAGATGATATATCTGAATATGAAAATGATCCGGTATATATTGATTGGTTATTGAAAAAGAATGGTGAAGAAGGTATATTATGACATTAACTGAACTAAGACAAAAACTTAAAACTGCAGGTATGAAACAACTTAAAATTACTGGTTGTGGTGGATATGTAGGATGTGGAACTGGTGGTTATTATGACTATGCCAATGCACATTTTGGAAATCCACCAATGTGGGTACATCCTGTATGTGGATTTTCTATGAGATGTGGTGGTCCTACTACATGTGGTTAAAAAGAAAGAGTCAAGGTTTTCTTGACTCTTTTTATATTATTTAACGTGTGTTATTGGCATTCTAAGTAATTTATCTGGTAGCACATTTAATTTAGCAAGTAAATTATATGCAATTTCACGGCTAATACCAGATTCATATAAAGTTTCAATTATTTCAACTGTTCTTATTTCGCTGATTCTTAATTTACGAGCAAGGCTTATAATTTTTGTAAATTTAGAGTTATTACGTTTGTTTACGTCAATTAATATTTTACCAGTTTTGGCATTTTTATATTCTGCACAACCATAATATGAATTATATCCGGCAAATTCATATCTTTCTGGTGTTTTATCTTCGTCATTGTAATAATAACTACTGCCACAACCACTACTGCTACATCCAGAACTATAACTGCTGCTTCCGCCACAACCTGAGCTACCACCGCATTCATTAAGTCTATGAACAGTGTAGCCTTTATTTTTAAGTATTTCTTTTGCTTCTAATAAATTCATAGATTTCTCTAATGTTAAAATAACCAAGATATTTCTACAAATACGCCGCGTTTGACATATGAATATTCTACTTCAAAACCATGATTTTTAGCAATTTCTGTAAATTTTTTAAATAATTCTGGATTTTTTTCATAGTTTTCAGAATGAATTACAATACCAGCTTCACCTATATCATAATAATTATGTTCATATGCATAGCCAAATTTAATATTTCCTATAATAGCAGAAAGTCCGAGAAGTTTAGCCTCTTCTGGTGTAAATTCTCTTTTTATTGCAGTAAGTTCATCAATTATTAAATCATGTTTTTTGCGTTTTGCTATTGCTATTTCTTGTTCTTTACTTAATCTTGTTGTTTTTTTATCATCATCATCTCGATAAAAATCACAGCGATTAGTAAAATAACCACATTCATTAAGTCTACGAACAGTGTAACCTTTATTTTTAAGTAATTCTTTTGCTTCTTGTAAATTCATAATTTTCCTTATATTTTATATTATTTATATTATTTATATTATTTATAATATATGATTATTTAATAAAACTTTTACTTTAAAATTAAAAATTATTTAAAAATGCATGCATTATTGCACCTTTTTGGTAAATAGCATTACATTCTTCATAAATTGCCTTTTTACTCTTTAATTTCTTAAAAGTATCTTCGGTCATAGGATTTGGATCTTCTGATTCCCAACCTAAATTCCAAGATTCTTGAAGATCTTTTTTATTAGATTCAAAATCTTTACAGTAACGTTCAATAACGATTTCACTGATGTCCTTACCAGTGGCATTTAGTTCTTTTTCGGAGAGAATGGTATTTTGACAGCCTATTTGGACAGTATTCTGTGCCCAAGAAGAATTTATAAGTTTAGAACGATATGCCAGATAATCATCAGCAGTATTAAAACGTATTTCAGATTCATTCATTATAGGTTTGTTTATAACCTTGTAATGATTTTTTTTTAATATAGATATAGCTTCTTTTAGATTCATAATTAGAGTTCTTCATTAATTCTATCTGCAGCATCTTGTGGTGCAATAAGACCTTGGTGATAAAGGTCAGCTGCGATGTGTTTTGCTCTTGGTAGATCTTCATCGTCAAGCATACCGCCATCTTCCTGAGCTAAAGATATAGCCTTAGCAATATAGTCTTCTTCAGAATTTGGGACTATGGTTTCGATTTCATCATCGTCAATTGGCGCAAATTCTAGTTCATCAAAGAAAAGTTCAATCTTACGGCCAGGTTTCTTTTCTTCTCTGACATAACCAAGTTCCTTAAGAACTTCAGACCATTGGGTATTTTTATATTTTCTTAAGCAAGACTTTACAAAAGCAAGTTCACGCGGGGTTAAAACTTGACCATTCTGAACTTTTTCTGCCAATGGCGAAAGATATGCTGCATCAGTCTGGTTAAAACCCTTAAAATTACGTAAAACTGTGCGTCTACCTCGTTTTTCAAAGTCTACCTGACGACCATACATACCGATAAGCAAGACCACGACAAACTTATCATTTTCCAAATATTCCTTAATTCGTTGATTAAGCTGGAAATTCGATGTATAAACATCTTCTTTTATGATTTTATAACCGTTTTCCTTAATAACTTTAATAGCCTCTGCCATTTTTTTCATAATTTTCTCCATTAATATTTATAACAAAAATTAAATATATTCCAATATTTTTAAGTTATAAATAATAATAGTAAAAGGAAATATTATATATGATATTAAAAGACGGCGAAATAATTGCGATAGGTAAAGTAAAAACAGATGATACTTTGACTGGTAATGGCTTATCTGCTACGCCTCTTGGCATTAATAAGGATTTAATTACTAGCGCTATATATTTTTCCGCTACGTCCGGTATAGACACGGAAACAGAATATTTTAGCTGGAAAGGTGATACATTAAGTGCCAATAGCGCGATTAAATTTTTTAACCTTTCATTTGACTATAATGTAAAACCGAATAATACAAATCCGGATTTTATATATTGGTCACAAATGGACGTAAGCAATGCAAATATAGCAGATACACATTATATAGACGGATTTAAACCCGCAGAAACTTACAGCGTTAGTTTTAATGTTGTTAATACTGGTAATGGAACATATAAATTTAAATATTCAGCAGATAACAATAATATAGACTTAAACAATTTACGTATAAGTTGTATCGGTTTTATCAACGGAACGGAATATACACCAACCGCAAATATCGGTATTTTATCGAATGAAAAAGATGAATTTATTGCATTTGGCGGTAATAATGGAGAAACTTTAGTTTTGGAGGTAGATTAAATGTCAGGAATAATTACTGCAAGTGCAGTTCGTTTTAATGAGTTATCTGCGACACATGATGGTTATACATTATTGTATAAAGATAATAAAGTTTGTCGAAGTGACGTTAAATTAAGCGAATTAGTTGGCGATATGAGCGCTTATTTGACAGAAGAAAAAGCAAATACTTTATATCAAGGAAAAGGTGATTATCTTTCTGCTTCTACTAGTGCTAATTTTTATCCGATGACAGGAAATCCAAGTGGATTCTTGACTACGCATCAATCAATTAGTGCAAAAGAATGGAATAATTGTTATGATATTGTATGTGCTAATTCTGGTATATGGAGTAGCGAATATGATTGGACTGCCGAAATTAACGCAGCTAGTGCTAATGCTGTTAATACAACATCAGCTTATGTTTCTGCCAATTATTATAATATAGAAGAAATTAATGATTTCTTGGACGAAAAATATGATACATCTTCATTTGCTGCAATAAGCGGAACGTTTCAAGAGAAATTAACATTTGCTGGTGAAAACAACATAATTACAGCCATCAATGCAAGTGCAGTTGGTACCAGCGGTGGTGCTTCTTATGAAGCCGGTCAAGGTATAAAGATAGATAATAACGTAATATCAATTAATACAAATGGTACTGCAAACAACGAAAAGATGGCATTTGTTTTAGGAAGTGGAACTCTTGCTTATGGTACTGGTTCTGTTGCTTTTGGTATAAATACATCAGCTCTTAGTCTGGGCTCACATGCCGAAGGTATAAATACTTTTGCTGTTGGGAATTATTCTCATGTTGAAGGTAATGAAACATCTGCTATAGGTGCAGAAAGTCATGCTGAAGGATATGGTTCTAAAGCAAATGGAGATTATAGCCATGCTGAAGGATACAATACATCAGCAGAAGGCTATTGTTCTCATGCTGAAGGTCAACAAAATATGGCAAAAAGTTATGCTCATGCCGAAGGACAATTTAACATTGCTGTAGGACAGCCTTCCCATGCCGAAGGCATGTGGACAAGCGCCATAGGTAATCGTTCTCATACAGAGGGAGAAAATACTTATGCAGTTAGTAATGATTCTCATGCTGAAGGATATGGTACAAGCGCAATTGGTGAAGATAGTCACAGCGAAGGAATAAATACTAGGGCTAATGGCAAAGGGAGCCATGCTGAAGGATATAACAATATAAGCGTAGGCAATTATTCTCACACAGAAGGTGGCGATTATAACAGTAATCCTCCATATAACGTGTGGCCGAACCAGGCAATAGGTAAAGCTTCCCATGCCGAAGGTGCGAAAAACAACGCTGTCGGAAGTTATTCCCATGCTGAAGGCTTCGACAACCAAGCAGTTGGATATGCATCTCATGCTGAAGGAGAAGGAACTACCGCATATAGTTATCAATCACATGCGGAAGGTTATAAAACCTATGCTAGCGGCGACTGTGCCCATGCCGAAGGCTATCAAACAAGTGCGATTATGGAAGGTTCACATGCCGAAGGTTCAAATAGTATAGCAAGTGGTCATGTATCTCATGCTGAAGGCTATTATACTATAGCTGGTAGTGAAGCAATGCATGCTGGAGGTAAATATAATGCTACCACTGCTGATGCTTTGTTTGTAATTGGTAATGGTACTGCCGATGATGCAAGAAGTGATGCATTTATAATTTATCCTGATGGTTCTGTTTCTGCCGCTGGTAAAATTAGTGCTGATGGTGTAGAACTTGGTGCAGGTGGTGGTGCAACATATAATGCTGGACAAGGTATTAAAATTTCAAATGATAATATTATTTCTATTAGTTCAAATGGATGTAGTGTAACTGGGTCTTATGCTTTTGCTGAAGGTCAAAATAACAGTGCACATGGTAATTATTCACATGCTGAAGGTTCTAAAACGATTGCATCTGAATCGGATTCTCATGCTGAAGGTAGTCGTACAAGTGCAGTTGGTTTTGATACACATACAGAAGGAGCATATACCTATGCTATAGGTAGTCAATCTCATGCTGAAGGAAATCAAGCAAGTGCTTTAGGTTTAGCTTCACATGCCGAAGGACAAGAAACAAGAGCTATTGGAGACCATTCTCATGCTGAAGGTTATGCAACAAGAACAAGCGGTGAAAAATCACATGCTGAAGGTCAGTTTACAACTGCATTTGGGAAATATTCCCATGCAGAAGGTAACAGTACAAAAGCTAGTGGAAATGTGTCTCATGCTGAAGGCGAAAATACAAGTGCTTTAGGATATTGTTCACATGCTGAGGGTTATTATACCATAGCTGATTATTCAGCAATGCATGTTGGTGGTGCTTTGAATAAAACTTCTTCAGATGCTTTATTCGTACTTGGTAATGGTAATGTTACAATACAAGGTGGAGAATATGTTTGGAATCGTTCAGACGCATTTATTGTTTATCCTGATGGTTCTGTATCGGCACAAGGAAAGATTAGTGCTAATGGTGTGGAACTTGGTGCCGGCGGTGGTGCTTCTTACAATGCTGGCCAAGGTATTAAAATTTCAAATAATACTATTTCTATTAGTTCAGTTGGATGTAGTGTAACTGGGTCTTATGCTTTTGCTGAAGGTGCAAATAACAGTGCACATGGATATTATTCACATGCGGAAGGTTATCAGACTTGGGCAACTGGTGGTTATTCTCATTCGGAAGGTTATGGAACAAGAGCAAGTCATAATTATTCACATGCGGAAGGTTATCAGACAACAGCTAACTCTTATGCCAACCATGCTGAAGGTGTAAAAACAAAAACTAATTTTAGTGCATCCCATGCTGAAGGTTCAGCTACTTCTGCAATAAATGTAGCCGCGCATGCTGAAGGGGCATTTACACAAGCTACACATGAATGTACTCATGCTGAAGGTTATTATACTACAGCAGAGGGTTATTATTCACATGCAGAAGGAGCTTATACTAAAGCATCTGGTAATTATACCCATGCTGAAGGTTATAATACTTCAGCTGAAGGTCAAGAAACACATGTTGAAGGTTCAAATACAAAAGCAAAAGGACAATATTCACATGCTGAAGGTTGGTGCACATCAGCAATAGGCATAGGTTCTCATGCAGCTGGTGTTGGTACACAAGCCGAAAATGACTATGAAACTGTGGTGGGTGTTTGTAATTTAACTGGTCGAACAGATAATCCATTATTTGTTGTAGGCAATGGTAACTGGGATAGCGAAATAACATATAGTGATGCATTTGTTGTAAATAAAGTAGGTATAGCTTCTGCTTCTAACGATATTAAAGCATCAGGTATAAGTCTTATTGATTTATATAATGCTTTTACTGCATTATCTAGTGAATTTACCACATATAAAGCAAATCATCCTTAATTTGATAATAAAATAATTTTAAAAGACCTATCTATCAGGACAGGTCTTTTTTCTTTTATATTCATTAAAATATTATAAATAATAATGAGAAATAATTAATAGAGTTTATAATGGCTATACAAAAACATATTTGGAGATAAATAAATGTCAGAAATAGTTAATGCTAGTGCAGTTCGATTTGATGATTTACCACCTACTGGAGATGGATATACTTTATTGTCAATAAACGGTAAAGTTCATAAAAGCGATAAGCTTTTAAGCGAAATGGTTCAAAGCGCGGTAGATAAACAAGTAGAGGATAAATTAGATACTACTGCATTTAGTACAGTTAGCGGTAATTTTTTGACTGCACATCAATCAATTAGTGCCGATAAATGGAATAGTTGTTATGAAACAGTATCTGCTAATTCTGGTATTTGGGGAACGGAACATGATTGGATAACTGAAATTAAAGATGCAAGTGCTAATGCTTTCAATGAAGCATCTGCTTGGGTTGAAGAGCAAAATTATATTACTGGCGTAGATTTATCAAATTATTATACAAAAAATGAAACAAGCAGTAAAAATGAATTAAATTTGGCTTTTGATACAAAACAAGATAAAGGCGATTATTATTCTGCTAGTAATCCAAGTGGATTTTTAACTGCACATCAATCATTAGATGATTATGCAAAAAAAGAATGGATAGAAGAAAGATATTATAATGTAAATGAAATTAATGATTTTTTAGATGAAAAATATGATACTTCTTCATTTGAAGCGGTAAGTGGAACATTCTTGACCGCTCACCAAGATTTAAGTAATTTTTATACAAAAGATGAAACAAGTGGTTCTCAACAATTAGCCGATGCTTTTAATACTAAGCAAAATAATTTAACTTTTGCAGGTGAAAACAATACTATTACTGCAATTAATAGTAGTGCTATTGGTGGTGGGTCCAATAATTCTTGGAAAGAATGGTCTGAAGAGCTTAATTCTTCTGGTAATGATTCTATTTATATTGGTACTGAAGATTCAGCATATCAAAATAGTATTGCTTTAGGCGATAGTGCTTTTGCTATTAGTGGTGGTGCTGTAATTGGTAAAAATAGTGTCGGCGGCCGTGATGGTTATGTTATTGGTGATGATAACAAAATAAAAATTTGGAATAATACATCTTCACAATATATTGATTTAGAAACATCAAATGTTGTAAAGGATGATTATACCTTAAAAAATTCATATTATTTTGTTCCACAATATGCTTTTGGTGAAAATAATACAGTAAATCATGGAAGAGGTCCTTATATAGGTGATTATGGAATAATGCCTTTCCAAATTGGCTGTGATAATATGGTACTTGATCTTCTTGATTACAATTCAATGCAGCAAAATCTTGGAAGAGGTGCTACTTATAATATAGGTCGTGCTAATAGTGCAGTAAATGCTGGTATCAATATAGGTGGTAATAATAAAATTCTTACTGGCGATGGTTCTGTTGGTGCTTCCATTAATATTGGTAAAAGATTAACTAATAATTTTGGTGTTTTGATAGGTCAAGATTTATCATCTTATGGCTGGGGCATTAATATAGGTCAATATTCATATATTCATGGTGGTGCATTTTCATTTGGTTCTAATATTTCTGCTGGACAAGGTTCATATACATTTGGCGATACAATTACTGCAGATAATGGAACATTTGGTATAGGTCGTTCAATATCATCTCATAATGGTTCATTTGTTGTTGGTTATTCTAACTACGGTATTGGTAATTCAATGGTTTTTGGTGCCGCTAATAATGCATATGGTGGTTCTTATGCCATTGGTAAATCAAATAAACCAGATTTCGGTTCTTTTGTATTTGGTGATTCAAATAGTGCAGAACAATGTAGCTATGCATTTGGTTATGGAAACAATGTTAAAAGATATACTCTTGCTATGGGTTATTCTAATACTAATAGTACATTAGCAGGTCAAAGTTTTATATTGGGTAAACTAAACACAATAAGTGGTTCAGATCCTAATAATACACAATATAGTTATTCTACTACTTTAATTGGAACACAAAATATTCTTTCACTTAATAACCCTGATAGTTTCTATGGAATAATATTGGGCGATGAAAATACTGCTAAAGCTATTTCAAATACTGCTTCTATTGGTGGATATAATATCTATCTTGGTAGAGGAAATAAAGGTTCGGAAGAAGCCATTAATATTGGTACACTAAATGATTCTGTTGGGCATTCAATTAGTCTTGGTTGGAATAATACAGCAAATACAAATAGATTTGCTCATACCATAATGATTGGTAAAGCTAATTCTGCTGATACAAATAAATCTGATTTAAGACCAAATAAACCATTTAGAGTAGTTGATAATGGAATATTAACTTATACTGCTGATAATCCAGAAACAAATAACTTTATTGTTGGCACAAACAACAGTGCAAGTCATTATAATTCGATTATAATAGGTTCAAAGAACCAAACATTATCTGCAGTACCGAATCCAGATGCTGAGTCTGGTGAAGAATTTTATGATGATGATGGATTTACTGTTGCTCTTGGTCTCGGTAATATTGCAGCTAGAAACTATGATATGGCTATTGGTTATTCTACTTTGGCATCTGGTGGCGAAAATATCGCTATTGGTTCACCTCAAAAAGATCCTTATTATGGTTTATTATGGAATACAAATGCTGTTGGATATAGAAATATTGCAATTCGTTCAAATGTTTCTGGTATTGGTAATATTGCTTTTGAATCTAATTTTGAAGGCAATGGCATTAATAATGTTATTCTAAATTCACAGATTACTGGTACTACTGATGGTGATAGTGATTATCCTTATGCTAGAAATGATATTAGATATTCAAATGGAATATTAAATGTAGGTAATGATTTTACAGATAACGTAATAAAAACTACTACTGCTAATATTGATTGTAAAGTATATTGTGTAAATAATACTATTCAGAATTCTAATATTGATATTACAGTAAATGATGTTATGATAAGTAACTTCATTAATACTACTACTGCAACAGGTACAACAGATACACTCAGACATAATGTTATATTCTTCTCTGATATTGATGTTACAAGTGGTGATTATAACTTCAGTTATTATGATAAAGAACAGAATCATTCAAATTTCCTTGTTGGTGTTAGTGCAAGAAATGTAATTGGTACATTCGGATTTGCTGATAAGAGTTTGAATTCGCTTCAAGAAGTAGTTAGAAGCTATAGTTTTGGCGATAATCATCTTAATCGTGTTAGAGAAAGTACAGTATTTGGACAAAGTAATTATTTATCAAGTACAGATAAAAGTTTTGTTGTTGGTAATGGTAATAGCATACATGTACCATGTTCCGGTTCAAGTGATGAACCTGCTTCAATGGAACTTATAATTGGTTTCGATAATATTATGGAATATTCTTCCATTACAAGTACTAACTGTCGAAATAAAATTATAGGTAATGCAAACCAATTCTATTCTGATGGCGAAACAACAGATAACTTTATAATTGGTAACAATAATAAATTCTTCTATTTTGATTCAATTCCTGATAATAGAGAATATGGATATCCAGAATTACCATATTATGCAAATGAAAATACTTTTGCTTGTTATAGAAATATGGTATTTGGAACTTATAATGCTGTATCACAATATATCAGTAATGGTTTTATTGTTGGTGATTCTAACGTAATAATGACAGATAATGTTTCTGATAAATTATCTGAAAAATCCCGTTCAAAATATGATTCTAGTGTTATATTTGGATATGGCAACGTTGCTTATAATGGTTCTAAACAAATTGCTATAGGTGACTTTAATACTGTATCTGGTCATTTTGCTTATGCTCTTGGTGAAGACCTTTCTGCACAAGATTTCCAGATGGTTATTGGTAAATACAATGCACCGGTTCCAAAAACAACAAGAACAACATCTGCATGGGTAAATGATACTGTAGTTGAACTTGAAAACTCTGGTGTTATATTTGCTATTGGTAATGGTAGACTTAATTGCTATGAAAAAGATGGTGAATGGTATGATGGTCAAGATGATGAATGGGCTATTCCTAATCCATATGATGAAAGTCTTATAACTCGTTCCAATGCAATGATTGTATCAGCTAATGGTACTGTTAGTGCCGGTGATTTCGAAATATCTGGTTGTAAATTATCTGATATTATTGATGTAGTAACACTTTTGAAGAATAAACCTGCATCTGGTCAACCTTATATAATGGGTCTTGATAATAGCGGTAATCTTACTTGGATGAGCGTTTAGTTTATATAAAGTCGAAAATAAATTATGTACAAATGAACAAGGAATTTTATGTCATTAGTTTATTATAATAATAGTGTTGTGTCAATTAATGGCGTGATGTTAAATGTCAATTTAAATTATGACCCATTAAATCCATTAAATTTACCACCATATACAATTAGAGTAAAGTATGCTCCTGGAACTTCACCTAGTTCTAACGTAACATCAGAAAAAATAACTTCTGCGACTACAACTTTAGTTGATAGTACAGAAAATATATGGGATGTTACATACGAAAATTCAGATTGGTCGACTTTATTTTATGCACAAAATGGAACAAGTAGACGCGGTGATTTAATTGAAGTATTAGGTGCTAATACAACAAATATTACAGATATGACTCGTTTATTTTATTCTTGCCGTGATTTAACAACAGTTTCATTATTTGATACTTCGAACGTTACTTCTGCTACATACTTATTTGGCGACTGTGACGTCTTAAGTGCTATTCCATTCATTGATATATCAAATATTACAGACATGGCAGGTATGTTTAATAATTGTCGGTCAATATCTTCTATACCATATTTTAATACTTCACATATTACAAATATGAATGCAACTTTTAATTCATGTTCTTCGTTGACATCGGTACCGTTATTTGATATGACTAATGTTACTTCTCCATATGGATTGCGTAATACATTTGAATTTTGCAGTTCATTAACATCACTACCATTGTTTAATACATCCGCTGTAAAAAATATGTATGGAATGATAAAACATTGTACATCATTAAAAACAATACCATTATTCAATACAACAAATTGTACAGATACACGATATATGTGTTTTGGATGTACCGAAGTAGAAAGCGGTGCATATGATTTATATGTACAAATGTGTTTACAACCAGTAGTGCCAGAACTGCATGAAAAAACATTTACAAATTGTGGTTCTAATACACAAGCAGGTCAAGCAGATCTTGATAAAATTGGTACAAGCTGGGGCGGTAATTGGGGTGGTCTTGAGCCTGGACCTGTGGGTTAAATTCAAATAAAAGACCACAAAAATGTGGTCTTTTTTAATAGATATTAAAAAAATATAAATATATTATGAAATTAGGTATAGCGATAACAAATCATAATCAAAATGAAATCGTTAAAAAAACGATTGATATTATTTCCAAGCAGACAATAAAGCCGGCTGCAATTTTTGTATGTTCTGATGATAAACAGTTCAAATCTAAACAGAAAAATGTTGTTTGTATTAATAATAAAAAATTAAAAGGCCGTTGTCAGAATAGAAATTCTGTTATTCCGTATTTTTTAAATGCCGATATTGATGCCTTGATATTCATAGATGGCGACTGTACTATTATGACTGATAAATTTTTTGATAAATATCAGCAGCTATTTAAAAAATATGATTTAATATTCGGTTCCCGGATACATTCTGATATAGACGGCTTAGAGAGACCACCATCAGATTTGCTTACCGCGAATATGGATAATTTATATAATAAAACGGAATTGGATTACAGGGATTTAAGGGTAGTTTCTGGTGCATTCGATGTATGGGAAAAATCGAAAGAATTTTCTGAAAAACTTGATTTGCTTTTGACCGGTATGATAAGCTGGTCATGCAATTTTGGAATAACTAAAAAGGGACTTCGTAAATTATTGAAATTTGAAGAATATAATTTTAATAATTCTGGATTATTTGATAATTATTGTTTTAAGGGTAAATGGGGATATGAAGATGTCGCGATGGGAATTGATGCATTATATGCTGGTCTAAATATCGGTGTATCTGATGAAATTCAAGTTCTTCATAAATCGCATAACCGTTCAGACGGTCTTTTTGACCATATTAAAGGTAGACATTTAATCATGGAACGTTATAGGAATATAGAAACCAATAAAAATATTAAAAATTCAGTATATTGGGCTATGATTTTAGCTTCTCTATTTTATTCTGTTGGTTTAATAACTGGACTATTTACAGAATATATGAGTTTAATGAAAATATTTGGTTTTTAATATTATAAAATTCTGTATTTTTAAAGTAATTATCTGATATTTCGATAATTACTTTTTTATATAATTTTAAGAATTATCGTTTAAAACTATAAATAATATAAGTTTGTAGAAAAGGAAGATAATTCAGGAGTTTTATGGCAGTAACTTTTGTAAATGGTAAAGCGGTAACGTTCGGCGGTTTGGTATTGGACGTTATAGATTATAATCCGTTAAGATTACCGCGCTTTACAATAAGGGTTAAATATCTCGGCGGAGAAGAACCTAGTGTAGAAAAAGGAACAAAAACATTAGTCGATCCTGTCAATAATATTTGGGATATTAAATATGAAAATCCAGATTGGTCTCTTTTATTTAGCAGAGAGATATATTTATCTGATATTCTAGGGGCTAACCTTGTCGGTGTCAATGATTTATATTATACATTCAATGATTGCGCCAATTTATCTAGCGTAGCATTATTCGATGTATCAACTGTTTCTTCGTTATACGGAACATTTTATTATTGCGACAACTTATCTTCAATACCATTATTTGATACAAAAAACGTTACGATTACACGTGGAATGTTAGGTATGTGTTCTGCATTGTCAGCGGTACCGAAATATAATACATCCAATGTTCAATATATGCAAGGTATGTTCAACTCCTGTTCTGCATTGACGAAAATAGAAAAATATAATACAAGCAATGTTATCATGTTAGACCGTTTGTATAAAAATTGTTATAGCTTAAATAGTGTTCCTCAACTAGATACTTCTAATGTTACAAGTATGAAAGAGCTGTATTCTAATTGTACAGGATTAACATCAGTTCCACAGATAGATACATCAAATGTTACTAATATGGCGGGTATATATTATAATTGTTCTGGCTTATCTTCAGTACCATCTGCAGATACTTCTAATGCTACTAATATGTCAGCTATGTATTATAATTGTATCGGTTTGACTTCAGTTCCATCTGCAGATACTTCTAATGTTACTAGTATGTCAGCTATGTATTATAATTGTTCTGGCTTAACTACAGTTCCAGCATTAAATACGTCCAGTGTTACTAATATGGCAATGTTATATTATAATTGTTCTGCTTTGACTTCTGTTCCGGAATTAAATACTTCTAACGTTACTAGCATGTATCAAATGTATTATAACTGTAGAGGATTAACTGCAATCCCGTCGGCAGATACTTCTAATGTTACAAGTATGTATGCGACTTATTATAATTGTAGAAAATTAAAAACAATTCCATCTGCAGATACGTCCAAGGTTACTAATATGGCTTATGCATTTGCATATTGTTATGCAATAAAAAATATTCCGTTATTTAATACATCTGCTGTTACAAATATGGCATGGATGGCAGGTAATTGTACAGGATTATCAGCAATTCCGTTATTCGATACGACAAATGTTGTCAATATGAATTCTGCATTTATAAATTGTAATAATGTAAAAGAGGGTGCATTAGCGTTATATCAGCAAGCTTCAACACAAGCTACCCCACCAAGCGCACATACAAATACATTTAACGGATGCGGAATTAATACTGAGACCGGTGCAGCAGAACTTGAACAAATTCCAACAAGCTGGGGTGGTACGGCTACTTAATATTGAGAGAAATTTATGTCATTGGTTTATTTCGATAATAATGTTGTTACGATTAATGGCGGAATGATAAAAAGTGTCATTGCTCGACCAATCGATCCATTAAATCCACTTGGTCTTCCACCATATACTATCAGAGTAAAATATGCTACTGGAACATCTCCCAGTTCTGGTTCTGATGCGTTAAATGCGGCAACAAAAACATTAGTAGATTCAACAAATAATATATGGGATGTTACTTATACAAATTCAAACTGGAAAGGTTTGTTTTATAATCAAACAAATTTATTGGAAGTTATTGGCGCAAATACAACAGATGTTACTAAGTTAGGTAGTGCAACTAATTATGAGGGTTGTTTCGAAAACTGTTCTTCATTAACAAGCGTTGCATTATTTGATACTTCGAATGTTACATCAATAGAAAGAATATTTGTATATTGTGACAGTTTACATACAGTACCTTTATTTAATATATCAAAAGTTGATTCGTTGGAATATATGTTTTATCATTGTGTAGCATTGCAAACAGTGCCATTTTTTGATACGTCAAATATTACTAGAATGACTGGAACATTTGAACAATCTGGTATTATAACATTACCCGCATTTAATATGATAAATGTTACAACTATTAGTAATATGTGTCTTTCTTGCGCTTCATTAAAAACAATACCATTATTTAGAAATACAGATAAAATATCTAAAGCTTATCGTACATTTAGGAACTGTTATAATGTTGAATCTGGGGCATTGGCATTATATCAACAATTATCCAGTCAAGCAAATCCACCATCAACGCATTCATTAATGTTTGCTCAATGTGGTTCAAATACAGAAACTGGTGCTGCTGAACTTGCTCAGATTCCATCAGATTGGAAAAGTTAATAATATGAGGTTCATATGCCAATTATTAAATTAAATAATTCGATTATCAAACTTAATAACAGTATTATTTTTAATAAAGATAAAGATCCTAATATTGTAGTTATTGGTGGAAAATCATATCCAACAGTAACAATTGGTACTCAAACTTGGACAGCAGTTAATTTAGATTTTACTTGGTCAGGGTTACCGGTTGATACTGGTAGTTGGGGTAATAAAGATACACCAGTAGCAAATTATTATCAATTTGATAAAACTACTTATGGTTGGGATGGTTTAAGATATGGTTTATTATATAATGGCGCTGCGGCTATGTATCTTGAAAATCATAAAGCTGAACTTATTCCTGGTTGGCATATTCCTACAATGGAAGAATTCAATACATTGGTAAATTATTTAGGTGGAACTTCAGTAGCAGGTAAAGTATTAAAATCTACAACAGGTTGGTCTGATAACAAAAATGGTACTAATGATACAGGTTTTAATGGATTTCCTGCAGGTATAAGATATATTAGTTTAGGATTTGGAAATTTAGGTTCTAGTGCGAGATTTTTAGGACGCGAAAATGCATATGCAACAGGTAGATATGCAAATTTACAATTACAAACAAATAATGCAGTAGTAATAACAGATTCTGCTGATGCACAGCTCTTTATGTCAATCAGATTAATAAAAGATATATAAAATAGAGTATTTTATATGATTTTATCAAGACACGGCAAAGTATTATAATATAAAAATTTTTATTTTTATTTTAAGAATATTTCTGTATTTTTTGAAAAAAATTAATAATATTATGGTTATTCTAATCTAATATTTTCTTATAAATAATATAAAAGAGGATTTAACGATGGCAATACAGAAACATAATATTTATTACGATGCATCTAAACCAGAATCTGGAATTTATTATTACGCTGAAAACGGGGAGCAAAAGGAATTATTTCTTAACAATGTTTTGTCAGGTGAAAACGGTATTTCGGCAATATCTGCAGTAGATGGTAATACATGGGTAATTGGTATTACAGACGATTATAAGGATAATATTGAAAAAATTCCAGGGTTATCTGATAATTTTGTAATATTATCTGCTGATGTCGGAAATAAGTTATATGTTTCAGCGACAGATAACTGGGATGTATTACCATATATAGGTAGTACCAATATTTCTATACATGATCATATTATTGATTTTCAAAATACTGCTAATTTAATAGGTGATGATACATATATTGCTGTTATTTCAGCAGATAATAATATTGTAGTTAGTGCATTAAAAGATTTTGTAGACAAGGAATATGTAGATGAGGCAATAGCTTCTGCGGCTCCGACTTCTGCTGTAGCAAATAAATTGGATAAAGCGGTATTTAGTGCATATTCTGCGGATATTGCATTACAACTTAATAATATATCTGCTGATAAGTTAGATACTAGTGCATTTACTGCATACTCTGCACATGCATTAGATGATTATTATAAAAAGACCGAAACTAGCAGTAAGCAAGAAATTCAGAATGCTTTGGATGAAAAACAGGATAATTTAACTAATGAACAGTTATCTGCGATTAGTTCAGTCAGTGCTATTCAGTCAATTTCTGCAAATTGGTTGACCGAAGAAGATATTAAAGATTTTATAACTGAAGACGAAGTAGAATCTGTAAGTTCTACATTAACTGCACAGACCAATTATCTATCCGGTATTATTGATACTAAGTTAGATACTATTGCGTTTGATACTTATACTGCTACTGCATTAAATGATTATTATACAAAGGATGAAACAAAAGGTTTAATAAATGATCTTTCTGGTACAGTTAGTAGCCAATTAAATAATAAGTTAGATACTTCTACATTTGCTGCATATTCTGGAAATATTAATAATCAAATTAATACTGTTTCTTCAGAAGTCGATAAGAAGTTATATACCTCTGCAACAAATGATTGGGACGTAACTCCGTATTCTGGAATAAATGGAATTAAAGTAGAAAATCACTTAATTTCTGTTTCTGCTAATTATGCATTGTCTGCCGATGTTTACAGTAAATCGCAAATAGATGATATTATTGCAAATTTTGGCGGTTTCCAAATTGTAAGCGAAGATGCACAAGGAAAACCAGATGTTAGTGATCCAAGTACAAAAATCATTTATTTAACATTGGTAGATGACGATCCAGCTGCATTCGATAAGTATAGAGAATGGATATGGACAAATTCCGAATGGGAATGTATCGGTATTGCATCTATAGATCTTAAAGATTATGCAAAAACACAAGATGTTATTGCTTCCGCAGTTGCAACTTCTGCCTGGATAAACAATACATTCTATAATAAAACTGAAACTAGCGGTAAGACAGAAATTCAGAATGCTTTAGATACAAAGTTAGATGTTACTGCATTTAATGATTATTCTGACAATATTGATGATCAGTTGCAGACATTAAGTTCTGTTAAATTAGATACAAGTGCATTTACTGCATATTCAGCTGATATTGAAAGTCAATTAGATACATTAAGTGCTATTAAGCTTGATAAGACATATTCCGCAACAGTTAATGAACAGTTAACCGCTAAATTGGACACATCTGCATTTACTGCATATTCTGCAGAAATTAATACAGAACTTAATAATATAACTGCCGATGTTGATAAGAAGTTATATACTTCCGCTACTAATAATTGGGATTATATTGCATATTCTGGTGGTCAGAATGTTTCTGTAGTAGACCACATTATTGATATCAGCGGAACAAAATCATTAAGTGGTGACGGAAAGAACATTGAAGTAGTAGAACTTGCTGATACATTTATTATTAGTGCAACTAAAGATATTGTAGATAAATCATATGTTGACAATAATTTTGTTTCAAAAACTGATTTTGGAACATATTCTGGAAATACTAAGAATCAAATCGATTCTAAATTAGATATTTCTGCATTTACCACATATTCTGCTACTGCATTGAATGATTATTATAAGAAATCTGAAACAAGCGGTAAGTCTGAAATTCAGAATGCTTTAGCTGAAAAACAAGATAATTTAACTAATGAACAGTTATCTGCAATTAGTTCAGTTAGCGCTATCCAGTCAAATACAGAAAACTGGAATGCAGCATATGATACATTGACTGCATATTCTGCTGATGGTAAATGGCTTATTACTGATGATATTACAGCATTAGCAACAAAGAATGAAGTAGAAATTGCAAGTGGTGTATTAACAGCGCAAACAAATTATTTATCGGGTATTATCGATACTAAGTTAGATACTACTACATTTGATACTTATACTGCTACTGCATTAGTTGATTATTATAAAAAGGCCGAAACTAGCGGTAGTCAACAAATAGCGGATGCTTTAGATGAAAAACAAGATAATTTAAGTAATGAACAGTTATCTGCAATCAGTTCTGTAAGCGCAATTCAAGCAATTTCTGGTGATTGGGCAACAAAAATAGAAGTTGAAAATACTAGTGCAATATTAACAGCGCAAACTAATTACTTATCTGGCATAGTAGATAATAAATTAGATATTACAGCATTTGATACTGCATTAAATGATTACTATACAAAAATCGAAACTAATACCTTAGTAGATAATTCTATTGCTGATATTTCTGCTACAGTTTCTGCAGATTATCTAAAGAAAGCAGATGTCAGAGAATATACTGCAGGTAATAATATCGATATTACGAATTATGTAGTCAGTGGTAGAGATTGGACGCCTGAGTTAAATACTAAGGTTAATAGTGCTGATTTTACTGCATATTCTGCTACAATTGATAGTCAATTACAAAATTTGACAGAGAATAAGTTAGATAAAACAGAGTTTGATATATATTCTGCATCTACAAAAACCCAGATTGATTCTAAGTTAAATAAGTCTGATTTTGATGATTATTCAGCTCATGCATTAAATAATTATTATACAAAGGATGAAACAAGTGGTAGTCAACAAATAGCGGATGCTTTAAATACTAAGTTAAATAAGACCGACTTTGACAATTATTCAGCTAATGCATTGAATGATTATTATAAAAAATCTGAAACAAGCGGCAAGACAGAAATTCAGAATGCTTTAGACACTAAGTTAAATACTAGTGCATTTACTGCATATTCTGGTAATGTAGATACTTTACTTAATAATATATCTGCTAATACTACTGCTTTATCAGCTAATAAATTAGATATTTCTGCATTTACAGCATATTCTGCTACAGCGTTTAATGATTATTATACAAAATCTGAAACAGATACTAAAATAACAGATGCAATTAATGATATTTCCGCAACGGTTTCTACAGACTACCTTAAAAAGGCAGATGTTAGGGAATATACCGCAGGTGATAATATCGATATTACAAACTACGTAATTAGTGGTAAGGATTGGACGTCTGAGTTAAATACAAAAGTCAATAATACAGATTTTAATACGTATTCTGCATCTACAAAAACTCAGATTGATTCTAAGTTAAATAAGGACGATTTCAATACATATTCTGCACATGCTGATACTACACCATATTCTGGAATAAACGGAATTAAGGTAGAAAATCATTTAATTTCTGTTTCTGCCAATTATGCATTGTCTGCCGATGTTTACAGTAAATCTGAAGTTGATGATATTAGAGACAATATTGCTAAAGAACTTGCTGGATTAGGATTTTATGATTGTAAATCTGATGAAATAAAAGCAAATGGCGAACCAGACGAAACAGTTTTGGAAACAAGAGAGTTATTGTCAAACAATAAGATATATCTTGTAAAGGATAATACTGCTCCAGTTCCGGATCAATATAAAGAATGGATTTGGAATGGAACTAATTGGACTTGTATTGGTGATACAAGTATTAGTTTAGTTGCTTATGCAAAGACACAAGATGTTATCGCTTCTGCAGTTGCAACTTCTGCATGGATAAACAATACATTCTATGATAAGACAGAAACTAGCGGTAAACAACAAATACAGGATGCTTTAAATACTAAGTTAAATACTACAGTATTTAATGATTATACAGCTACTGCATTGAATAATTATTATACAAAAGACGAAACAAGTGGTAAGACTGAAATTCAGAATGCTTTAGGAACTAAGTTAGATACTACAGCATTTAATGATTATACAGCTACTGCATTGAATGATATTGCAACAAATTCTGGAAAATGGGAAAATTCTTATACAGCATTAACTGCAAATTCCGCATCATGGTTAAAAGAAGCCGATGTTGCTGGATTTGCAACAAAGACTGAATTGAATAATGCAAGTTCTATATTAATTAACCAGGATAATTATTTGTCTGGTGTAATTGATACTAAGCTAGATACTACTGCATTTAATAACTACTCTGCAAATGCTTTAAACGATTATTACAAGAAATCTGAAACAAGTGGTAAGACAGAAATCCAGAATGCTTTAGGAACTAAATTAGATACTACTGCATTTAATAACTACTCTGCAAATGTAAAAACACAGATTGATTCAAAGTTAACTAAAAATGATTTTGATTCATATTCTGCAGCAGTCGATAACGATATTGATTATATATCTGCAGTAGTTTCTAGTATTCCAGTACAAGTACAATCTGACTGGGAAGAAGCAAATACAGCAAGTCCAGCTTATATCCAAAATAAACCAGTTGACTTAGAAATGTCAGCAGGTAACGGTATAAGTATTACTGAAACGAATAATATTCTAGTATTCGCCGTTAGTGGTAATTATGCTGATGCTACTGAAGTAGATACAGATATAAATTATTTGTCCGGTATAATTGATACCAAGTTAGATACTACTGCATTTAATAACTACTCTGCAAATGTAAAAACTCAGATTGATTCAAAGTTAACTAAAAATGATTTTGATTCATATTCTGCTATAATAGATACAGATATAGATTATTTATCTGCTGCAATTAATGATATTCCAGCACAAGTACAATCTGACTGGGAAGAAACCAATACAGCAAGTCCAGCATATATTCAAAATAAACCTATTGATTTAGAAATGTCAGCGGGTAATGGAATAAGTATTACAGAAGATAATAATACTCTTATATTCAGTGTATCTGGTAAATTAGATAGTACAGCATTTAATAGTTATTCTGCTGTAATAGATACTGATATAGATTATTTATCAGCAGCGATTAATAATAGTGTATTAACAGCAGGAACTGACCTTAAGATTGAAAATGGTATAATTTCTGTTAATACCGATGGAACAGCAAATAGTGCTTATATGGCATTTGTAGAAGGTAGTGCTACTATTGCAAGTGGACAATATTCTCATGCTGAAGGTTTAAAAACATTTACATCTGGGGGTTGTAACCATGCTGAAGGTTATGGTTCAAGTGCAATTTCATGGGAAGCACACGCTGAAGGTAATTATACATTAGCATCCGGTGTAAATTCACATGCAGAATGTAGTCTTACTACTGCAGCTGGTGTAAATTCACATGCTGAAGGATATAAAACATTTGCAGGTTATCAAGCACATTCTGAAGGTGATTCAACATCAGCATTTGGCAATCATTCACATGCAGAAGGGCAATACTCTGTATCACAAAATAATTGTTCTCACGCTGAAGGTCAAAATACATCTGCACTTAGTATGCACACACATACAGAAGGTGGTTGGACATTAGCTAATGCTAATGCAGCCCATGCTGAAGGACAATATACATCAGCATTAGGATATGCTTCACATACAGAAGGTTATAAAACAAATGCTACAAATTCAATGGGTCATGCAGAAGGTAATATTACTTCTGCTGTTGGTGAAATGGCTCATGCTGAAGGAAGTCAGGTATTAGCTCAAGGCAATCAATCACATGCAGAAGGTAATATGACTACTGCATTTGGAGAGATGTCACATACAGAAGGTGTAGCTACTTTAGCTAGCGGTGGAACTTCACATGCAGAAGGTGCAGGAACTTCAGCACTGGATTATGCTTCTCATGCTGAAGGTTATGGTACAATTGCTGCTAGTACATGTATGCATGCTGGCGGTAAGTATAATAAGACATCTGCAGATGCTTTATTTGTAATTGGTAATGGTTCTGCTACTACAGCTCGTTCTGACGCATTTGTTGTTGATTGGAGTGGTTGTGCTTCTGCAGTAAAATTAGCTACAAGTGGTATTCCAGATATTGAAGCTGCAATTACTGGTATTCCAGCGCAGGTACAGTCTGATTGGGAAGAAACAAATACTGCAAGCCCGGCGTATATTCAGAATAAGCCAGTTGATTTGGAAATGTCTGCTGGTAACGGTATAAGTATTACTGAAACTAATAATACGCTTGTATTTGCAGTTAGCGGTAATTATGCTGATGCTACTGAAGTAAATAATAAATTGACTGCATTAAGTGCCAATAAACTTGACATATCAGCAACAACAGATTGGGATATTTCTGCATATTCTGCAGGTAATAATATTACAATCGTAGATCATGTCATTGATCTTAGAGAATCTAAGAATTTGATTGGCGATGGTGAAAATATTATTGTTACTGAATCTGGAAGTAATATTATAGTCAGCGCACTTAAAGATATTCTTGATAAAGATGATTTCGATTCTTATTCCGCGATAATTGATAATGATATTGATTATATATCTGCAGCTGTTTCTAGTATTCCAGCACAAGTACAGTCTGACTGGGAAGAAACAAATACGGCAAGTCCGGCATATATTCAAAATAAACCGGCCGATCTTGAATTGTCAGCTGGTAACGGTATAAGTATTACTGAAACGAATAATACTCTACTATTCGCCGTTAGTGGTAATTATGGTAAGAAAACAAATGATGTTTACTATATTAGACCAACAAACCAATATTCTGCATATAGTACAACTGCGTCATATCAAATAAATGATATTATCACATATAGCGACATGGTTTATAGTGCAAGTGCAGCGGTTACTCCTGGTAGTTGGGGTACAAATTCAGCTAAATTTAATAAATTGTCGAGCGTTGTTTTTTCTGCTGATATAGATGATATTACAGAATTATATGAAGGAATGAAAATTGCTGTAGCTTTTACAACTAGAGGTGGTGCATCAGATACAAAATTAAATATAAATGAACTTGGTGAACATTATTTATATAAAAATATTAATACAAATATTACTACTGGTAGTTTTGCATCAGGATGTGTTTTGTATTTTACTTATTTTAATGATAATTGGCGTTCAGATCAGGATTCAAATAGTACTTATAATGCTATGGTGGATGCTTATGTAAGTTTAGGAGCAACCGCTACAAATATTAGTGCAGCATGTACAAATTTTTCTGCAAAACCTGGTAGTACAATTAATGTTACATTCCCTCGTGATTATACAGCTGTATCTGCTAAAAAGTTCAGAGCTGGAACTTCTTCTTACCAACCACTTTATTTAAATGGTTCTGCAACAAGTAATACAAACTATTTTATTCCGTCTGGTACATGGCCTGTATATTATGATGGTGATAATTGGTATCTTTGGACTGATGGAAGTATCCAATTCAGTGCAATTCGTGGTACAGTTATTGATTGCGTAAAATATAACGATATACAATATGCAATTGGAAGTGCAAATACAGCAACAGGTTCAACTACTGCAAGATATTCAGTTGCTTTAGGAAACAGTAATAGTGCATATAATAGTTTTGTAATTGGTAACTATAATAAAGGAAATGAAAGTCACATTTTTGGCGATTCTAATTCAGGAATAAACAGTTATATTGTTGGTAATAGTTGTACTGGTACTGAATCATATCTATTTGGTAGAGAACTATCTGGTAAATCTTGGGGAATTGAGCTTGGTGATTTTGGAGATACTGGTTATCCTGTAATAGTTGGAAGACAAAATGCAACTAAATCAAGTGCTTATTTTGTTGTGGGATGCGGTAATACTTTAGGAAATGCAGATGCATTTATCGTTTCTTCTAATAAAGTCGCTAGTGCTGCAGATTTTAGAGCAGGTAATGGTGTTAGTTTATCATCATTAACTGGTTTAGCAACTTCATCTTGGGTAAATGGACAGATTGCAGATGCAATTACTAGTATTCCTGCACAAGTTCAGTCTGATTGGTCTGCAACTAATACAGCAAGTCCTGCATATATTTTAAATAAGCCAAATCAGATAGATATGCAATGCGGAACATATTTAGATATTACATCTGCAAATAATCAGATAACGCTTGATGCAAATATTAGCGCAATTTCTGCTGCATTATCTGATTATGCAAATATTCAGTCTGATTGGTCTGCAACTAATACGGCAAGCCCGACATATATACAAAATAAACCAGATGTATTGATTCCTGTTTCAAGCGTATCATTTGCGGCTCCTACTAATATAATGGTAGTTACAGCAATGCCGCCGACTGCTAGTATAAATCCAACAACAATATATCTTGTAAAGGAAAATGTAAGTTAATTAGGAGAATATAAGTGTCTATTAAATTTGGCGATAAAAATGATATTCTAGCTATAAATTTTGGTACAACTCGTATAGCACAAGTATATTATGGTTCTGAATTAGTATATCAAAATTATTTTGTAAAAATAACATTTTATTTTGACGATACTGATAAAGCAAAAAATGCTAGAGGAAAATTAGGAAATAGGGCTAAAGTAGTAGGTGCAGAATGGTGTTCTACCGCAGATCCTCATGTGTGGTATGTAATAACACCATTATATACTAAAGGAGCAGGAGCAAATGACCCTTCACTTGGTATAGGTAAATTATTCTGTGGAGAAGGGGGTGATCCCGGTCTTTTATTACAAAGTGCAGTTGGAACATGTCAAGTAACAGATATATCTGGTGATTATGATAAAATAGAAACATTGGATAGAGTATTTCAACGTTGCACAGCCATTACCAGTATAAGTAAAACAGGTTTTTATGATAAATTTTTAAATAGTACAAAATTAACTAATGTAAATAGTGTGTGTTATGAATGTACCAGCATAACAGATGGTTCTTCACTTAATGGATATAATGTATTTAATACAATTTCTTCAATAACTACACATGCTTCTACATTTACATCGGCAGATAGTACATCAAATCTTGACCAGATTCCTACTTCTTGGGGTGGTAATATGGCGCCGCCAGCTACACAATGGAATATTACAAAAATAACAAGTGCAGGTTGGTCTGCTGATACAACTGTTACAAGCAGTCCTGATTTTACTACAGTTACGGCTTTAGAAGTATTTACTACATCTAGCGTGTCTATTTATGCAGGTGTAAATATGAGAAAGAATACTATTGGTAATAAAAGTAATGGATTTAGTAATGCAAATACGGCAACAACATTTTATTATCCTGCATTCTTCCAAGGTACTGGAACATGGCCTTCAACTACTGCTGGTCAAAGTTTTACCGCTACCTGGATTTTTGCACCATCTGGCTACAATGGTACACTTGCTGCTGGAGTAACTGGAGGTGATATGCCAGGTACATTAGATCATGAATTATATGGGCAATTTGAAACACGATATAATACATTTAATTCTGCATCAAGTACATATTTCGGATTTTTAGTTCTTAATAGTTCCGCAGATATATTTACATTTGATGCAGCAACTACAAAATATGGTATACTTACTAATTCTAATTTTAGAGATACAACGCTTAATTGGTATGAACCTACGCCATAATCAATTATATTTTAAATAAAATAAATAATTGTTCACTTATTAATTTTTAATGATGATTCAATTAAACCAATATTATTGTAATCATCATTTCCCCAATGGTCTTTACCGCCGGCAAACCATTCGATTGCTTTATCAGCGCAGCCAGCTTTAAAACGAGAAATACCAGAGTCTCTTAATAAACATCTGAATATATCGTCACAGTTTTCCCTAGAATATCTTTGGAAACCTTTAACCGTATATAATGCATCATGTATAGCACCGGCTAAATTATAAGTTGAATTTTTCTTATCCCATGAAGGTAAAAACCATCTAAATGCTTTAGGAACGGATAAACCGTCACATTTATAGCCTTTTTTTAATGTAATTGTAAAATAATAATTTACTTCATCAGATATTATTGTTTTTACATCTTTTGTTAAAATATAAATTCCGTTTTTATTTTCCCATAAAGAATTATCATTATTTGTTTTCATTAAATAAAAACTTGCCATAATTTTTACCCTCCTATTATATTTATTAAATAGAAACTATAAATAATATGAGGTTTTTAAATGGCAAACAAGATTATAACATTCAATGGAAAGACGTTATCTGGACCTGGTGGTACTGGAATGGTGATTGTAAAAGAACTGAAACCTACATTACTACCGATGACCCTCAGATTTCAGTTCAGTGATTTAAATTACGATCCATCCGAAGAAGATTTTTCTCAATGGTTCCAAGGTGAATGGACAAAAGTAGAATCACAATATAACCAATGGGATTGGGCTTGTGATTGGACGGATGACTGGTCAAATATATTTACGAATGCATTTAACGATACAGAAAATTTGGTAAGTATAATTGATGCTGGAGATACATCTAGTGTTACTGACACTACATCTATGTTTGACGGTTGTAGTTCTTTAACTTCTATCGCCTTATTTGACACATCAAATGTTACAAATATGAGTCATATGTTTGAGTACTGTAACAGCTTAAAAACAGTACCATTATTTGATACATCGAATGTTACAGATATGGTATATATGTTTAGTAATTGTTCAAGCCTAGAAGTGGTTCCATTATTTGATACATCGAATGTTACAGATATGTATGGCATGTTTAATGGGTGCAAAAAATTAGAATCAGTTCCACTATTCAACACATCAAATGTTACAGATATGGGTATGATGTTTCAAGACTGTCAGTCTTTAATTGAGATACCGTTATTTGATACATCTAGAGTTGAATCCATGTTACAGACATTTAACGACTGTTATAAAGTTCAACATGGAGCATTGTCACTATACCAACAAGCCTCAAGTCAGCAGAATCCTCCAAATAACCACCAATTGTGTTTTGAGAGTTGTGGAGCTGATACTGAAACTGGACGTGATGAATTATATGAAATACCAAGTTCCTGGGGAGGTTGGGGATTATAAATAAACATAATAAGAATCGTGTCTAAGATCCTCTTGGTGCTCTGTGATCAAAAACTGGAAAAAGCTAAGAAAGGCAAGAACTTTACCTATACGTCCATGATTATACTGTTCGGGACATATATCCTCGGTCTCATGACAGGAATAGTAACGATGTTCCTCTCAATGTAAAAATTTTTATACAAAAATAAAAAGAGCAGGCTGTTAACCTGCTCCTTTTACAATTCAGTCATCACTAGAAATTAGCCGACATTAAATTCGACCGGACGGGCTTCTGGACAGACCGGAATGTTGATAGTCAAAAGACCGTTTTCAACCTTGGCGGTAAGTTCCTTCATGCTAAGATTAGCCGGAACGAAAATCTTGATAGAAAGCTTGCCGCTACCCTTGATCTTACGAACAGTGTAAACACGCTTTGCTTCAGCTTCCTTTTCAGCATCGGTAACTTCCTTCTCAACAGTTTCGATAGTAAGATACGCCTTACCATCTTCAATGGTGCCCTTGAGCTTGATGTCTTCACGGGTCTTACCAACGACTGCAACTTCAATAGTGCTCGAACCATCTTCTTCGTGAATAATGTTGAGCGGGACATTGACCTTTTCAGCAGTGTCATTAAAAGATGCATCGAATGCATTGAGTTCCTTGAGAAGATTTTCAAAAATAGTATTCATAGTATTATATCCTTTCGAGACCTTACGTGTCTCTTTTCGTTTCATTGTTAAGACATAAATCACATTTGTGTATTCATGTTTTAATTGGCGAAACTAACCAATTAAACTCTGTTAAACTCATTTTCGTTATATTTATAACAAAAATTTTTAAGAAGTCGCCATCATAATTTTCTTATAGTCAAGATAATTCTTAATGGCAAAAGATAAATTCTTTATGTTATTCAGTGTATTCTCGATGAATTCTAAAAAGTATTTTTGTTGGTTAACCTGTTTTAATTTTGCTACATAAGGAGTACAACAATTAATTTGAGAATCAATTTCTTTTGCTGTTTCCCAAAATTCATTAATTGTAATATTATATTTCTTTTGTAACTCCACTGTATTTCTAGGTCTTTTAAAACACTTTGTCAAATCACCGTATAATTCCAACAATTCTACATTTAGGCTTGCACAGACATATTTTTGATCTTGATACAATTTAATCCATTCTTGAATAACGGCTGGCAAAATATTATTCTTTTTAATAATTGCCTCCAAAGTATCAGGCATAGATAAATCTGTTTTTGCTTTTTCCTCAACTTGTTTAAACGTCTCTAAATTCATACTTTATTTATATCGCGCTCTTTATAGCGTTTAATGCAATCGGCTACGAGCGGTCCCAAACTTCTGTAATATGTCTGGGTAGCGGTGTCATCAATCAATTTATAATCATCTACTTCCAAAGGTGTTCTTCCTTCGAAATTGAAAGTAGTAGAACAGCTTAAATTTTTAAGGTTGATGTCAGTTTCTGCGACATAAAGATGTAAATCTTTATATTTGGTATACAAAAACATACCGCAATCATAAAGATCAGATTCAGTAAGTATAATATTAGCTTCTTCTTTTAATTCACGTAAAGCCGTTTCTACATGGGTCTCATTACCTTCTACATGTCCCTTAGGAATATCCCAGTTACCGTCCCTATATGAGTGACAGGACGGATGACATGCTAAAAGTTTACGAGATGCCTTATCGATAATAATTACACCACAACTAATAGCCTTCATATAATTTCCTTTATCACAAATATAGTAAAAACGGTTGGTTTTGTAAACAGTTAATGATTTATTTTTATTTTTTAAAGATATTCCGGATGGGTATCTTTGATATGTTCATATTGGTTCATGAGACCAACATAAAATTCAGAAAGCTTGTCAATTTGCAAATTAAGCGTTTTGGACTTGTCTTTTACAGTAGGTATAGATTCTTTCGCCTCTGCAAAAGAAACAAGCTTAAATGGCATTTTAAAGCAATCTGGATGCATTTCGTTGATACCCTTTAAAAGATTATACTTTTCGGTATAAAATTCCTCCAGAGTATTCATACGATTGGTTAAAGTTTCGATAGCAGCTTCTTGACGAGCTACACTTTCGTTTAATGTTTCTGCCATAGAATTTCCTTAAATACTGTAGTTAGGATTCTTGACCTTGAACGAAACATTATAGTCGTCACGAAGTCTAAGAACAAAACCTTCTCTCTTATGACTTAAATTATTACCGAAACATGTATTTCCATCAGATTCTTGAAGCATAATATCAGCGCCAGAAATAAATACACCCTTGTCATTTACACGACCTTCAGGTAATTCGTAATTGTCATCAAGAACCGGAACAAATCTCAAGTCCCATTGTTGAGCAAAAAGTTTAGAATCTTCAAAATTAAGTTTTTCCCACTTGAATAATACTTTTTTGGTTATTGGATCTTCATAATAAACTTTTCTGTAAAAGTCGAAGAAAATAACGTCCGTACTATCCAACTTGTAGATATTCTTCTGAATACCAGGACCGATATGTTCGCCACGGCAAAACCATTCACCAGGAATCTTCTTAATTTTTTCATCGAGCTTACGGTTAATGACTGTATCCCAGAAAGATTTACCTGCTCCGGTTTTATTGAGCTCTCTGGTTCTGGAACATACGCCGATTCTCTTGCTTTCCACATTGCGATGGAAAATCTTATCGAACCAACTGGGTTCAACCTTTTCAGAGAAAACTGTAATGTTTTGACCTTCAAGCTTTTCGGTTTTAACCCACTTCTTACCCTTGTATTGTTCATACATTTTGGTGTAAACCTTTTGAACATTTTCTTCATCAGATTTTCCAGGATTAGTAGGTTCCCAAGTTTCAGAAACGTTATGACGTTTTCTCCAATTACGATACCAAGTATATTTCATGAGTTTACGGACAATCCAATTATCCTTTTTCTTAGTATTAAGACCAGCTTCTTCTTCGTCTTGAACAATTTCAGTAATACCAAATTGAAGAGTATAATCCTTACCAACCTTTGCATCAGTAATGCCAAGGTCAGTTGGTTTGAAAAGAATACCTTGAGAAATAACTCCAAACTTTCCTAGCTTCATACTCTTAATCTTGAATTTCTTATCACGAAGAAATTCAAAATATGGATATTTCGAAGATTCTTGAATTGCTTTGAGTGCAGCGTCAATTTTTTCCTTTGTAGCATCTGCTAATTCTCTACCTTCCTTAATAGCAGTATATTTAGCACGAAGTTCATCAGACAAACCATCTGGAAGAAGTGAATCTACTTCTACATACAGGCTAAGATCACCTGGTTGATATTCACCTTTCTTAACGACTACAGTATAATCCATTACAGTCGCAAGTTCAATTCTGTCCGCCCCAGGAATCTCTCGGATATCCTTAATTCTTACAATATATGCTAATGGTTTTCCAAACATTTTATTATTACCTCTTTGTTGATTATAATATAGAAAAAGGATTGACAAATGTCAACCCTTTTTAATAATATTAATTTCTTCCGTCAGCTGAGCCGTAACCAGTAATCGGCGTATAATTAATCTCAACACCGTCTTTAGTTATTCGACAGAAAATACCAGATTGATGGTTATAATATTCACCCATAATTGGATTATTATCTTTTATACTGGAATGTAATTCATCTCTAAAACGACTTAATGCTTCTTGTACAACCCAATAAATATATTCTTGAATTTCTTTTACTTCATAAAAACCAGGTTCATGAATAATATAAGTTTGTTCTAATGATTTATCGCCGTTGGTAGCATGACATTGAATGTCACTAAATTTGTCTTTTCTGTAATTAAGCATTTCTGTAATATCGGTAAAGTCAATTTCCATATAAGCATGAAATGCTGCTTCTTGAAGATTATGCATGAGTTTCTGATTTTCATTTTCTTCTTTAGCAGCTTCAATTTCTTCCCAAGTATGGTCATAAGAATAAACATCCTTAAAAAATCCAATATTACGACCGATTAAATTATAAGATAATCCTTTAAGCGTAGGATGATTTTCTTGTTTTTCTATACTTTTAATAAAATTTTCTTCACAGTCAACTAAAACATTAACAGTAGCACTGATTTTATATGCTTTTTCTTCTACTTCTTCCTTACTAAGAGTATTTTTAACAATGCCTGTTATACATTCGATAATTTTTTCACGGTTATATTTAAAAGGTTTAACAGCCATATTAGTCTCCTTAATATATAGATTTAAAGTTTTCTAACATCGCTTCAACATCAGTCCTAAATTTCAGAGAACAACCGACTGGAAGTGATCTTAATATTGAAGTTTTCCAAGTATTAAGATTATTATCAATTACTGTTTCATCAATTTCATATGCGTCATTAAGCGAGTATGCTATATTATCGACTAATTTTTGTACTTTATAAAACTTTTCTCTTACGGTTTCATCAATAGCAATCATTTATTTCCTTTATTATAATTTTACTTATAATATAGAAAATTATTTTATTCTATTGATGGTGTAAATTCTTTTTCTGACTCTTTTTCAAGCCAACCATCAGGAGTTTCCTTATAGTTAACTTCGATACATTTGTGTTTACCGTATTGTTTATAACCGAAACCTTGACAGACATGTTTCATTTTATCAAGTTCTTCTTCGATTTTATCTTTTGGAACTTTATTTCCTCTTAAATATGCAATAGCACAATTTTTACAAAGATTTGTAATCCAACCATCAGTTGTCCAGATTACTCTTGTTCCATGTTCGTCTCTTGGTTCTGTTCCACAATATTCGCAAGTATAACCAGAAAGTGCTTCAGCAATATCTTCAAGTCGTTGATTAAAAAAATCCATACAATAAATTCTCATTGTACCGTATTTGGACTTTATTTCTTCAAACTTAAATGCTCGTTGCTGGTCTTTTGACAATCGATTAAATGTTTCAAATAATCTAGGAAGATATTTGTATTTCCACAAGTATTCCCAACCAGTTCCATCCCAATACTTATAATAATTATGCTCTATATTTTGCGATTTTCCATGATAAGTTTGTTCGCGTTTACGAGACCATGGATTTTGATAATACAAAAAAGGATATTTGTGCAAAAGTGCAAGCATATCCTTATCAGAAATCGGGTATCTAGGTGTTGACATTAATCTTTAAACCTCTTTGCATATTTTTCACATTTTTCTGCAATATTTTTCCACTTATCACGCATTTCACAATTATATGACCAATTTTCATAATAACAATCAGCATCATGATCAAAAATATTGGCAATATAACGTGCCATCTTTCCTCGAGAAATGTATAATTCATATTTAGACATAATGATTATAATATTCTTTTTCGATTGTTTCATTTACTTGTTTTTGAATAATCTTAACATTATCCTTTGTAGGATTTGCATGTCCGATAGTTCCGCCCAAAGGAGACCAGAAAATAACGTCATTATCTTTTAGAATGTCATTCCATCTGGGATTATCAGGTGCAGTTGCACCAGCTTCTTCAAGCGGATTCATAAATTCTACCTTGTCGACAAGGCAAGTTTCAAAAAGATGCTTTGTAGTTCCAATATCAGTAACACCTTCAATAAGAGCCGTTCTAATAATCGGTTTTGTAAAATACATATAAAGTGTCGGAACTCTGAAATCGATAGGAAGTTTGTTTTCCTTTCTCCAGTTCTGGATTGCTGCTCTGATTTCAGAACCGATCATTGCTGTAACGACAGAATGATTCTTTTTCTTTTCATTATTGTAGATATAAACAGGTGTTTTAACTGACATAAAATTCTCCGAAATTTTACTAAATATAATAAAAAATAGGGTTGTTGTCAACCCTATCTTTATTAGCTATTAATTTATATTATTCGCCAACTGGAGTATCAGACAGCATAGTAATACCGCCTTGGCCATTAGTATAACTTACTACTGTTCCACCACGGTGATCCATAATAACAAAATTAAGATTCTCTGCCTGTAAAAGTGCTGCAACAACAGAATTATACTTATTAGGAGTTTCTTGAGTTGATGCCATCTTAAGCAGGGTTGTAATGAGTGAATTAAGTTTCTTCTCGTCCATATTAATCCTTATTTAACTGTTCTAATAAATTTGATAATACAATTCTAGCTTGCTTTCTATATAACTCTGTGCTAAAATCATGATATGATTCTTCTAGCTTGTCAAGAAGCTTCATAAATTTAGGCAGTTTTATAGAATCACTATTTAATGCTTGTGTTTCTATTTCAACTTTGGTTTTAGGAGCACTTCGCCATCTAAGCATATTTTTACCTTTATATTTAAAATAAAATATAGCAAAATAGTTGTCTGCTGTCAACCCTATAATTTATATTAAACAGTTTTTTATCCATTTATTAATTTCTTCTTGTGTTAACCATCTATATTGATAACCATCTTTACATGGTTTGTTTTTATTACAAGAATTGGTTATTTTATGATGCTCAGTACCCAGTTCTTTTTCTGCAGTTACATTAGTTTTATAAATTTTATTATTATTAATACAATATACAGGTTTATGCGTTTTTAACCAGTTTTGTTTTAATTTCATTTTTGCTTCTAAAAATTCTTCATTATCTATAGCATTTACAAATTCAAAATGTAAATTACCTGTATTTAAATATAAGCCTCTACAACATCTCGATACTTGTAAACCGGTTTCTTTTTCTGCATCTTCTATACTTTCCCAAATTTGGCCAGTTTCAATACATTTTACAGGTTTTCGACTTTTTATAATATATTCTGCATTCTTTTTAGATATACTCATTTTTTGTTTTGTTTCTTCTGTATGTTTTCTGCCAGGACGACCTTTCTTTTTATTAACTTCATCTGAATAATGTTTACCTAAATTTGCTATACGTAGTTTTTCTGATTTTGATAATAATGAACGTTTATATTCATATTCTTGTTTTTCTTTTAAAATAATATCTTCTTGTTCACATTTTGATATAAAATCATTTATGCTATCTGTTATTTTACAAAATCTATAATTATTTGTTCTTTTTGTTTTACCAGAAATAACATATCGAATAGAATTTTTACATATATTTAATTCTTTTGCTGCTTTACCAATAGATAAATAATATTTATTTGTTTCATAGCAATATATAACTATTTGATTTGGATCTATTTTATGTTGACACGCATATCTAATATTTACAAGTTTATCATCAGTATATTTTCGTCCACTATTTGCTTTTCTAATTTTTTCTTTTTGTTCTTCAGACATTATAAAATGTCTGCCCAAATTGCCATCGCCACCTTCAGTTTTATTATAACCAAGTTTTGGATCTATTGAATGATAAATTTCAATATAAAATTGCTCACGTTCATTTAATTGTTCACGTTGACATTCTTCAATAATTTCAAATTCAAAATTATCTATACCATATTTTTCAAACGCTCTGGCTAAATGAGGATTTAATTTTGCATTTGGTGCCAGCTCTTGTTTCCAACGCCTATGAATGTCATTAGATTGACCAATATAACATTTGCCATTAATTTTATTTGTTATTTTATAAATTCCACAAATTTTTTTCATAAATTACCTAAAAAGAAAAACGGTCAGAAATCGTTATTGTGGTAGTTACGAAATCTAACCGTTTTAAAACTTAGATATTTTAATAAGAATAAAACTACCACATATTATTCTTTTATAATATATTTATAATTTTATTCTTTTAAATTTTGCCTAAATATTAAAATTATCTCTAAAATAATCTGGAAGCTTTGGATCAAAATGTGCAAATTTTAACATTTCAAGTTTAAACTTACCAGCATTAAACATTTTCATAATTTTATCATAATGTTCACCGCGAATTCCTTTTCTAATAAGTTCATTAATTTCATGATAGCTAAAACCAAATTTTTCTTCATCAGAAAGTGGTTGAAGTCCATCAATAGGAACTTTATGGGTAAGTTCATAAGGTAACCCAAGATCATCACCGATTTCGATAACTTCCTCAGTTGTCAACATATCAAGTGGTGCGAAACTGCCTGCATGGTCACCAAACATCGTCATCCATGAAATTACGTTTTCACTGCGATTTCCAGTATTGGCCATTAGCCAACCATTAGTTTGTGCTGTTACCATGATTTGATTCATTCTAATACGGGCTGGAGCATTTGTCTTGGCATCATAAGACTTATCAGCACCTGGAACAAGTGCTAAAGATTCTTTAACAAGTGTTTCAATATCTTGAACATCATAATCAATACCTAGATGATCGACTAATTGGTAAGAGCAAGAAATATCCTTTTGAATACCACATGGAAGTAATACACCATGTACATGTTCTTTACCTAATGCTTCTTTACAAATAGCTGCGACAACACTAGAATCTTTGCCACCAGAAATACCAAGAACCGCGTCGGTTTTACCTACACGATTAAAAAAATCTCTAGTCCAGTCAATTACATCTTTTGTTAATGTATTCATAATTTTTTCCTCATTTAAATTTTAAACTCATATTATTAAAGATAGGAAAGAAAACAGAGCTGAAATGTAAATTTATTTTTTACTGTTCATTTCCCTTCTCGAACCAACGAAGTTCTCGAAGCTGCTTTCTAATGTCATTAAATGTATTTCTTTCCTTGATAATTACACCTCCAACCAGTGTAATCCCTAAAAGTGCCAAAACGGCTTTAAAAAATTTATTCATAATATATCCTTTTTAAAATGTCTGGCACAAATATAGTAAATTTTACTTAAATTGTAAGCCTTATTTCTTTTTTAATAATTCTGTAAATTTATCAGCTAATTTACCAGCATCTGATTTTTCTCTTTCCTGAAACATCGGATCAACTTTCTTTTTAGGAGGTGTTGATTTTGCATTAGAATAATGTTGTGGAAAATTACCTTTCTGTTTTGGATATTGTCTGGGATAACTAGTATCATGTGCAGACATAAATTTGCTACAGTTTTTATCAATAATATCAATCTTTTTTTCGATCTCTTCGATACCAGCTTCTATAGATTTAAATGTATCGGCCATCTCAGGATTTTCTTTTTCTTTTTGACCAATCCATCCAACAAATGAATCATAATAAGTAAATGCATCTCCAAAACCATTATCTTTAAAGATTTTTTTAACTTCGTTTAAATTCATGTATAGATACCTCATTCTAGTATTTCTTTAAATACTTTGTAATTAGTATCATCCTTTCCACAATAGACTGCAAATTCTATATTTTTAAAATAATTAATAAATTCCGGCAAAATATTTTTATATGCTTGTGCTACAATTTCAGGTTTATTTTTAAATGCACCACAACCAAATGCACCAAGAATAACAGTTTCATTATTATTTTCTGCAGCAACCCGTAAAATACATCTTCCACGACTTTCATGTAACTTTAATAATTCATCATCTGTAATTTTTGGTTTTTCACCACGTTCATGATTATATGCATTTGCTGGGGTTTCTCTCAAATTAGGTGCAGCACATGTAATTACATTAACTTTAAATGGTTTATATAAATTAGTATAATTATCTGACTTAATAATATAGATATTTGGTGAATAAATTATATCATTATTATGAAGAGCATTTCCATCACGTTTATGTAATCCATAATATGGTATAGCAAAACGTGAATCGGAAAGAACAGGATAAAGTGTAGAACATCTACAAAGACATTCTTCTTGTGCATTAGAACCTTTAGTTACTCCACCACCTGGATTTGTTGCTGATGCAAAATTAAGAACAGCAATATTATTACTATAATTTCTAGCTGCATTAAAAGAACTGTTTTTTGTAACTTTTATATTCGCAGGACCAATATTATTAAATATTGGCATTTTAGGATATAATTTAAAATAATACTCAGTATAAACTTTAGAATCCATAACTACTTTTTCAATGGATTCATTTAATATTTTATCTGATTTAATTTGTTTAATTGTATCATCAAAAATTTTAATATTTTCTTCTTTACTAGCCATAATTAAGCCTTAAACATATCATCACACTTCAAGAGCAAACGATCAATCTTGGGCTGGATCATCTTTTGATTATATGGATCATCACCAACAATGTCATTCTTGGTCCAGTGGCAGAGTCTACCGATAATAAGGAACCAGAAGATGTTTGCAAGTGGTGCCATAATAATATCAAGTACACTTGGATGGAACGGTACATGGTCCATTCTATGGCCAACATAGAGTGCAGTAATGCCAGCAGCATACGTTGCAATAATGGTGAGAATGATAGTAGTGATTGTAGTCATGATTATTTTTCCTTTGGTTATAGTTTTTTATAAAATATAATAAAAAGCAGGGCTGTTGTCAACCCTGCTTAGTGATTTTATTTAGGAGAAATCCTTTTTATTAGACACCCTTGTAAGCTTTGACGACTTCTTCGAATTCAGTGTCGAGAGCGACA
>Ga0265299_10000572_pt1 | contig 45068 bp, 54 predicted proteins | sample AusTroGonzalo_MG_4_FD_193485 | JGI IMG/M metagenome (GOLD analysis project Ga0265299, IMG submission 193485) | Bovine rumen microbial communities from tropical cattle in Woodstock, Queensland, Australia - Gonzalo_02 | ecosystem: Host-associated > Mammals > Digestive system > Stomach > Rumen ...
TACTTGTTGCATTCCATGAAGCATGTTCCCTCATATGGGAGTATGTCATCTAGGAGCATGCACCAGGTATTATCCTTATTGCAGTATGCGCATTCATGGCAGCCCATTATTCTATCCTCCTAATTCCTGATTGAATCTCCTAACCTCTTCATCAGTCATTCTAGGAGTCAATGACCGTACCTGCATTAATAGTGTCATAGCATTCTTTTTCCAATAATCTCGTTCCCCTATTAGATTATTCAATAACTCTACTACCTCTTCTTCATCATAGACATACTCTTCGTAATCAATATCATCTTTATCAGTATCAATTACTCCCCAATCATCAGTATTTCCATCTCTATCCACTGTTCGCCAAAGTTTAAATCGTTTTGTCATACACCATCACCTTTCTCTTCAAAATATTTGTCAATAATCTCATCACACCATTCTTCTGCACATTTATCACAATCACGATTACAAACTTCTTTTAACTCATTTCTCAAATACTCATTCTCTTTTCGCAACTGCTCATTCTCATCAACTATTGAGTTAAGAAAATCAACCACTTCATCTGCATTTTGACAATCACAGATTATTTCATCAGTCTTTGTATCCAATACTCCAACTTCATAATCCACAATAAATCGTTTTGTCATACACCATCACCATTTAACTCTTCCAATAATTCATCAACTTCCTCTTTCACACTACTCTCCATTATCCCATTTTCTGCAAGTAATCCTACAAATTGCAAAATTACTACCTTATACATATTCAACTCCTTTCGCAACTGCTCATTCTCTTCTGCTAATTCATTCAATTTCTCAACAACAGTATTCCAATTATCATCAAGGTCAATATTGCTCCTCACATTAACGATTATGCAACCATCTTCTTTATCGTACAATCCATCATCACCACAAACACTCGCACGATAAAATCGTTTCTCACTCATTCAAACCACTCTGTCAATTCAATACCTAACTCTTCAAGGATTTCATCTGCCATCTCACGATTAAACAAATGTTGATACTTCATTAATATACCAAAAACTTGTTGAAAAAAGAGCAAATCATCTTTCTTCAACTGCTCATTTTCATCTTGGAGTTTTTTCTTTCCATCACAAGAAATCCTAACATACTTATCAAATTGCTTATGAACTTCCTTTTTGGAGTTTAATAATAGTATAGCAGACTCTGTTGAAACATAACCTGTCTTTAAAGGGCAATCAATAAATACACCATTCCATATTTCATCTCCTTTATTTCTGTCATATGTTTCTTTATTTTGCAACAACTCACAGTATTCTGTAATTGTGTCATTTGTACACTTTTCATAGTTATAGTTGCGAAATGCTACAAAGTATTCACAATCACCACATCGTTTCTCACTCATATATCAATCACACTCACATCTGCTTTCCATTCCCCATTGCTAAATCTGATATTAACAATCAAGTCTGCACCATACATTGAATCAGAATATTCTCGTAAGGATTTCTCTTTCCTCAACTCATTTTTTAACTGCTCATTCTCTTCATAGAGTTTATTCAGTAAGTTAATAACCAATACAACATCATTCCCATCTTGAAGAAAATAAGTCATATTATCAACATTATTATTGATTATATGATAATCCTTACCTAATACACAATTAAATCGTTTTTCACTCATCATCAATCACCATATTTTTCTTTCCATTCAAATTCATCAAGAAGATAAAAATCAAGTTTTTGTCGCAACTGCTCATTCTCTTCTACAAGTGAATTAAGCAAATCTATACTTTTTAAAACATTAATTTTTTCTTGTGTTACATTATCATATGCTCCGACAAAATAATCATCACTATATAATTCAAATCGTTTCTCACTCATACACCATCACCTTTCATAACAACTGCAATTACATTCTTTCTTATGCCATTCCTTATCCTTTCGTTTATAATACTCATATTTAGGTTTCCTTTTACAAAGAACCTTAATAATCTCTTTAGATTCAGAAGATGTCATACACCATCACCACTTAAACTATTCCAATGCTCATAATCTTCACAATCCTTACGAATACCAACAAACAAATGTCCTAACCTACAAGTAATAAAATCATCTCTCCTTTCACAATGAATACAATTATCACAATCGCTCACAATTATCACTTCCATACCATCGATGTATCACATTAGAAACCCATATGCCGAAAAAGAATAATCCAATCATTCGCAGCATTACTGTGTTACAGATCATACTAAATAATAATATTATCATTAATACCAGATTAGTTAATAAATAAAATGTCCTCACCAATGCTTCTCCCTCAGTATAAGTCTCTTAGCCTTATCGTCCCTATACACCTCATTAATCTCCTCGAAGAGCCTTAGGAGGTCCTGATGTACTACCTCATAGGTATCTGGGACGTCCAGCATTTCAATAGCCTTCTTTAATTCTCCAACGGTCAGGTTTCCCTTATTCTTCCTCATAGTATGCAGCATTCAATCACTTCCGGAATGGTATACGAATAATAGGCAGATAAGCAGCAGTAATGTGTAAATGCTAAATAGCATAGCCATCATCAACATGCACATTACCTGCCTGTTTCATATATTGCCCATACATGTGCCTGAAGAGGCCCTTAGCCTCCTCCTCTCCGACGCCGCCCTCAGCGAGTATGAATATGATGACCTTGAACAATGCGTTTAGGAACTCACGCTCCCTGTATAATGGGCAAACCTTAGTGATTTCCACCGCTAAGGCATTGCATAGGTCCTCATCGAATACTGTCATCATTCCACCTCCCCAATCACCGGCGCTATGAGTCCCATGACCCTGACGTCCTCTGCTGGGCTAGTTATCTCTAAGACTAATGGTATGTCTGTCCCGCCCTTGACGGTTACGATGTCATTAATCTTGTCAGCGCCTAAGATTATGGCTACCTTATCAACATTATACTTTGACTCGCTAGGCTCCAATTCCTTGTCTGATGTATATTCATTAAAGTATTTGCCCATCATTCCCTCACTATATGCCTTAAACGTATAGTCTGTAGCATTAAATGATATGAAATGCCCGTACATCTCACAATCCTTAATGCTTTCTTTAAGGAAACTCATAGGAACATCTATGCTGTAAGTGTATGGTATGCTAGGAGGTACGGGAGTCCTGTTAGTATCCACATCTAACAATCCTAATGTGAATGTTTTGGATCCGTTCCTTATCCTGCAATCCTCATCAAACACTATCTCCAGCTCATCTCCCCTACACTTCTTGAGTATCTTATTCAATTCTGTAGCGTCTAATGAATAGGTTCCTTGCCCCGCATATTCATATTCTGTAAAGAATGTTGTAAGGAAACGGCAGCTATAGAATACGATATGTGAATGGTCCAGCAATGATATGCCTAATCCCTCATTCTCATCGAATACGAAATCCACATTATCCGCTAATAATCCTATATTCTTGAACACTGACTTGAACAGGTCCACTTCATCAGTTACTATTCTCATCTATAATCCTCCAATTTTGTATTAGTTATCTTATCCTTGACTATTGTTATACAGCCGACTTCTCCAGTCCTTAAATCCCTATAATGGAAATTCATCTCATCAGTCAAGAGTATGATGTTGAATATGTCATACTCCTCTACGCCTCTCTTCTCCAGGATTTCCTCTGCCTTCCTACAGGAACTCCTGAAATCTCTCATCTTTTGCATAGGCCATTTCACGCTCCAATTCTTCTTTGGCAAGATTATAATGTCCTAAATCCTCTAATTCATGAGCAACCGCACTTAATATTGCTTCGCTCATTGAAGAGTATTTGCCTAGATACATCAATGCCACTATCATGTTCTTTTCATTCTCATTAATCCTTAGATTAATCTGTTCCTTCTTCAAATGCTTCTTTTTCCATATTGCTTTTCTCTTCTTAGCTCTTTCTGCGTCGTCCATGTTATCATTAATCCTCTCCTATTGCAGACATGATTATATTAGCGGTCTTGTCGCCAATCCCTTTAATGCTTACTAAATCCTCGTATGTTATGCTGCATAATTCATTCAATGTCCTTAAATCAAGCGCATTCACTATCAATAATGCAGTATTAGTCCCGATGTCATCTATGCTGGATAGGAAGTTTATCAGGAAATTATGATGAGTCTTATCCGGCGCTACAATATTCCTGATTTTCCCATCATTGCTTTTCCGGAACAGGAACTCCATGAATTTTAGTGATTCAGTGAAGTTATGCACTATGATAGGATTAGTTACTAATGCGAGGCTCGCTAATGAGCCATAATACTGGTTCCATGAGAATTTTCTCCCAGTCCTCCAGTATGATGACTTGATAGCGTCCTTTATCGCTGCATGCTCAGTCTCTATGAACACATAATGATTCTCATATGATTCTGACATTCTAAGAGCCTGCTTGAATATGCGGCGGTTCCTCACTGAACTTATGAAATCATTAGTCGTCTTATACTCTATGCAGCAATTGCCGCAGGCATAGTCTCCAGTCTTAAGCTCCCTGACTTCCGTACTATAGCCCTCGAAGCCATTGAAGAAATCTATCGCCTTAGATATGCGGCCCTTCTCTCTGTTATCTATATAAACCGTAAGTCGCTCCATTTCAACCCTCTGACTTTCAAATACCTTTCCACTTCATCTGTGCGTAATCCTGTCTCCTGCTCTACCTCATAAAGAGTATATCCCAGATTAGCTAATGTCTTTAAGAGAGTCAATCCTCCCATGCCATCTATCCGGTTAGGATATATCCTTGTAGGATATTTTCTGCCGCTCATCTCCTTCACTAGTCTAGCGTATGCTGTAATGAATTGCATAAAATCAGCCATTTTCATATTGGATATTACATGTATGGCAGTCAATATGGCTACTCTCTCGTCCTGGATATTAAACCTGTAGCATAGTCTCTTCAGGTCCAGCTCAATATCAGGATCAAGCGGGATATCCAGCTTATGCCTTCCCTCAATCAAAGAAATCGTCCTGGCATTTCTGACATAACCCAGAGATTCTGTACTCTTTACGGCTCAAGTCGTCTCTGAACTCGTCAATGTTTACTGGCTTCTTGCAGAATGGGCAAATCCCATTATCCTTGTCCTCTAACATTTCCTTCATTGCTTAGCCTCCCTTAATTGTATAAGGCGGTTCCTCAATATCATCTTAGAATAGGATATGTCAGTCATGACATCGCTATAATCCGCATTCTCGCCAGTCTCTAACTGCTCTAATTCTATGAGTATCATGTAGATTTCCTTGATGTCCTCTGATATGGTCTTAATATCCTCAAACATGCCGCATATCCTCCTTATTCAGTATTTTCATTATGTCCTTATATTCTCTGTTAAGCTGCTGGATAATCTTCTTATCCGGATTATCCTTCCGCTTCTCAGCCTCTATCTGGACCCTTAAGGCCCTTGCAGTATCATTTAGTTGATTCATGAGTCTGCTCTCCCTATCATGATAATAGATACATGTCAGATAATTGAGTATGCCGCAGGAGAATCCAAATATTTCGCAGTAATGGCTAATCATGCCCTCCCTAGTCGGCAAATTGTATATGTGTATGCAAGGCTCCATCTTCCGGACCCTCTCATACTTATCATATTCTATACTCATTTTTAATCACGTATCCATTCCTTACTCCTTCCTCTCTGAAATGGCCCCTTAATATGGTTACCATTCCAAACATCTGATTCTTCCTGTTATATTTCCTAATCATTCCAGCTACCTGCTTGACAGTTATCTTATCCCTGACCTTGAAGATTGGGTGATTCACATACTCAGCTATCTCATTCGCAGTGATAGGATCCTCATGCTGCAATAGCTTAGCTATGATTAATACGGTAATCTTTGAATAATCTACAGTATTCATATTATTGCCTCCCTAAACTCGTCAGGCACTAGGTGCTCGAATGCCTTGTCATGCAGTATCCTGTTAATGCTGCTGTCTATGACATAGTTTGTACAGTAATCATCGGCTGCACGCATTCCACGTCCCCATGCCTGCAATAATGTTTGCATAGTCTTGACATTATACCAGTTAGGCTCCAATTCCAGCCTCCTCTTTACCTGGTTATCCGCTAATGACATGTAAGGTATCTTATAGAATACCTGGAACCTTATCCCATCATATGGGAGGTCCACGCCCTCAGTCATTGAATAGCTTACCATTATGAGATTGCTGGAATTTTCAAACAGTCTAAGCTTATCCTCCTTGTCCTTTGGAGTATATGTGATGAGCCTATCATTATGGACGTTATCCATTATATACCTGGCAAATTCTCTGGAATTGCAGTGTATCAGTCCCTTGCTGCCTTCATGCTCATTGAATATTGAATGAAGTATCGGGATAGTATTAGGCAATGTCTTGGCTTTGGATTTATAGCTCATGCTGCCTGCTAGTCTCCTATAGATTGGATTATGGCCTTTCATGTCGAATCCTGACTCTGTGCGGTAATGGTATGCGTCATCAGGATTAATCCCTAAGTCATGGCAAAACTGTTCGTAGTCTATGAAACTTCCACTCATGAACATCTTTATCCTGCCTGATTTCAACAATAAATCGTTCGCATACTTACTAACCTTTATTGGCTTTATTTCTATCCTGCGGACAAACTCGTCAGAATTGATTACCCAATAATCCTTATGCTTATCCAATTCCCTGACCTTCCACTGCAAGGATTCCCTAAATGTGCTAATCCTCTGCAATTCATGTATATTCAAGCCATGAAAATTTGCAGAGTTTTCACGCTGATTGCATATATTGATTAGGCCCCTGATATAATCAATCCAATAGTCTATGTCATACTGTTTAAATGACTCTTCCTCTAAGGAAACGCCTATCTTCTTCAATGCCAAATCTGATAGGCTGATGGTTACATGATTCATCAGCTTATCCTCGATATTATGTGCCTCATCGCAAATCAATAAATCCCTATCATAATAATGGTTAATGAACAGGTTATCCACCATGAGGACATCATAATTCATTATGGCAACATCTGACATGGCACATTCATACTTTGCCTGCCAATAAAGGCAGCCGCCGCAGCCTCCGGCCAATGTGCCGTCAAACAATCCATATGGGCACTTGAATTTCTGGGTAGCTGGCGCTGTCTTGCAGCGGCCATAGTCGCAGGTATCGCCTAATATCTTGCATTGGTAATTGCTGCGTCCCATAGCCTCCTTATAGTCTGCCTTGAAGCCTAGCCTATTCACCTCATCAAGATATTGGCTTTGCAATTGCTTAGTAGCTGTGAGGATATAGCTCCTCCCATCAAAACAATCATTCAAGTAATTGGCTAATGTGAATGCTATTGATGACTTGCCGTATCCAGTCGGAGCGTCCAGGATAATGTATTCATAATTATTATCCTCTATGATAGTCTCCAGGACATCTAATGTATCATGCTGCCCTGTCCTATACTCTTCATATGGGAAATAATCATGTATCATAACAGGTCCCCTCCGAGATTCCGTCCCTTATCCTTATTATACTGTCTCAAACAGTATTGAAAATCAGCACATAGCAGCTTATAGTCTGGAGAATCCTCATTGTCTATCAGGTACTCGGATAGATCCAGCAAGTCCCTCTTCAATAAGCCGCTAATCATTCTAAGGTCATCAAAATCCTCGACATCGCATAATCCGAAAAACAGGTCCCCCGCCTTCTCTGAAAATTCCTTCCAATAAGCCGGTATCTTCTCGTTAATCTCCTGCGCCTTCTCATAATCCTGCGAATATCTTGAAGTCAATATGTATTTCTGATATTGCAGTTGCCTGATGTCCTCATCTATTGCCCTTATCCTATGCCCTAATGAATTGTCATCAGTCTCGACATATGCTCTCATGCAGTCCTCGCAGAACTTTGAACGGTTAATCCCCGTCTTAGTGAATGCGTCTAGGACATCTTCAGCTATGCGCAGTGATATAGTCTTTTTTATCATCTTATCATCTTATACAGTCTTTCCACCTTCTCAAGTGTAATGTCATCGTATTCCTCAATCGTCAAATCTATGATTTCATTTTCAGAATATTCTCCTGACTCCTTCAGCTTCTCCATGAATGATAATATCCTGTTCTCAGTATTTGAGAGGACATTCTGTATGCTGCCGACGGTCGAATAATCCAACCCTAAGGTTTCAATGGATTCAGTGTATATCATGGTAGCAACCTTAGCGTCGTATAATTCCGCTACGTCGCTGAGCCTCATCTTCGCATGCGCTATTGCTAGGCGCTCCATAACCCTTAATTCCCTAGTGGTTATTGGCTTGCTGTCATCATTAAGCGCTAATTGTCTAGTCCTCGCATAGAACTCTGCAATATAGTTTTTAGCGTCCAGGCTTAGCTTTGGAAAAATGTTATTCCTTGCATAGGTTACATACTTCTTAATGAATAAGTCATCAAGTATTGGAGTATCATCATCATGGCTAGACAATATCCTCTTAGCCTTATCCAGATCCTTGTCATAGTTGATGTCATCAGTCAAGGCATAGATAAGGTCAAACCTTGATAATAGGCTGGCTGGTATGTTTATCTGCTCGCCTATCTCCTTCATCTTGTCGAATCGGGAATTTTTAGGATTAGCTCCTGCTAGGATAGTAGTATTCGCTGATAATGTCTGCTGGATATTCGCTTTACTGATTGTAACGCTCAAATCCTCCATAGGCTCATTCAATGCGAGCATGACATTATGGCTCAGCTTATCGAACTCGTCTAAGACTAGTTGGCCGTTATCCGCTAATACTATCGCTCCAGCCTCCAGCTCGAATGCTCCAGTCAATTCATTCCTGACCGCTGAGGCTGTTAATCCTGCCTGGCTAGTCCCAGCACCATTAGCCTTAATGCTCTTGGGAGTAATGTCATATATGCTGTTCAACATTAATGATTTTCCCATACCAGGATCTCCGATGATTAGGCAGTGCAGGTTCTCACGTGGCTTATTCGCATATGGATTCCCGCTGAATAATTGCAATGCAAGGCCCTTCTTGATGTTCTCATAGCCTACAACATCAGTGGCTATGCTATTTGCAAAGGTTCGTAGCAGGTCTGGCTTCATGGAATATTCTATGATATTATCCATGTCCTCGTCGGATATGTCTATCTCGCTATCCGTTGAATTAACCGGCTTGATATGCCAAATATCCAGGATAGTGTCTAGTGTCCCCTTATTCTTATTCAACACTGGCGTTAATGTGAATATTATATTGCACACATCGCCAGCGTTGAGGTTATAAAACGGGGAAGCTAAGTATCCTTCAATCTTGCCCTTGAACTCGATGAATTTCTTGTTAGTACGGTTCTCTAACGGTTCCTCAAGCTTTAAATACTTGTAATCCTCATAGGTGCTGTCCTCGAAGATTATGTCGAAATTCTTGCCGCTGCATGAATTGTCGGGGCAACGCTTAGGATATGGAATTAATTCGCCTGTTACATCGATACGGAACTCCTTATCGCATGTCTTGCAGCGATACATTACGCTAGATAGTTTCAGCCGGAACTGGGTAATCGTCTTAATCATTGCAGTAGTGGAATATATCTTATTAACATGCCTGGAATGTATTTCGTTAAATGGTATGCTCTTAGGATAATCGACTACCTTAATGATGACGTCTTTCCCATATTCTCTGCTAAGCTGCTGCTCAACTTTCCTAAAAAAATGCTTGAAATTATTGTTAAACAATTCCACCTTACATAAATCCAGCAAGGAACTGTTTAATCCTTCATAATCTAATTCCAGGAATACCGTATCATTGTCCTGAGATAATTCTTCTACATGGAATAGCTTAATGTAATCATAGATTACCTTCAGTATCTGCTTATCTATTCTTACAATAAAATCATCTCAAAATATTTATATAATTAAAAATAAAAAAGAGTAATAGAGTATAAGATTAACCCATACACTATTTAACAACTCTTTAAAATTTAACTTCTTTATCATATTATTTGTGTAATGAGGTTTTTCTTATACTCATTGCCTTCATATGTGCTTGTCTGTGTCTTTATCTTAACACGCAAGCCATCTTTTTTTAGGAAACGGAACACATCATTGAAGGTGTTTACGTTGCCGTCCTCTTCCTTAATCAATTTGACTAGTTTACCGAACTGGCTAGTGTCTCCGCACCATAATGTGCCTTCCTCAGTCTCCCTGAGGCCACCGTAATTATCATAGGATACCTGGCCGTCATCTGTCCTGGTCTCGATTGATACGAGCAATGGAAGATAATAGCTGTCTCCTTTCTTAGTAGCCTGTTTCTTTTTGCTTCTCTTAATTGTTACTCCCATGACAGTGGCTGGAGTATTGTTTTCAAACAATGGTTTAGTATTGCCTTCAGCGTTGCTGTCTAGGAGTTTGCCTAAGTCCTCGAGGCTAACCTCTTCATAGAACTTATCTTCTCCATCAAGATTCTCATCTATCTTTGGAGTTACATCATGAATTTCTTCTGACATCTTTTTATTCTCCTTTATATCTTATTAATCTCCAATAGAATAATGAGGCGGCCAATCCAGTGGCCGCCCGAAAATGGAAGATTCTGTTGAAGATCTGTATCAACTTACTAGTTGAAAATTATTGACGAGGAGTTGCACCTCATCAATAATCGCTCATGTCTGTAATGGAACCGCATTCTCTGCTGTTCCAAATAATGTTACACTAGAATCGAACTAATGCTATGCCACCAGGAACATCACTTTTTATAACTCATACCAATTAATTACAAATTCTATGGCATGATGTTCGCCACCATGCCAATAAGCCAATAAAGGAATCGAACCTTTACGAGGCACCAGCTGGCTTTTTTAGGAGAAATTATGAATAGAAAAACTATTCGGATAATCATATAAAGGAGTCGAACCTTTACGGGGCACCGGCATGATTACAGTAGAAAATCTAATCTGAGTTTTCATGGTTATGATTAAGTGGTTTACAGCGATTCTCTCGCTGCAATAACTCTATAAAGGAGTCGAACCTTTACGAAGCGCCGGCAGAGTTACAGAATGGGAACTCGCATTTATCATCGAATCAAGCCCGACAATGTTCGCCATTGCCGAATAAGGCGAGGAGGAATCGAACCTCCTTATGAGTAAAGGGTATTTATGAGGTAATTGATGAAAGGGGTATCATGTAATTGATATGTCATAGTGTCCGCACCACCTTACCATAAAAAAAGGTATATATGGTAATATGCCATCACCACATTAGCTATTTTTTATGGCTAATGAGTATTCATATTAGGCCACCATTCGCTGGAGGCCGATAATGCCATGCAGGAATCGAACCCACACGTAGCACCAGCGGCATTACTAAAGGTAAAATTCGCTATTCTATCAATTTGTAGCTGCATAGGCAGCTAATGGCTGCCTAAAGGATTTGCACCTCTAGGCAGTCTATGGAGGAATAAAATCCTAAAGAGTTGCTATAATTGGAACTGTTGTCCCAAACAACGCTATCCCGGAATCGAACCGGGACAATGCCACCAGGAGCGTTACGGTGAATCAATGAATAACTTATTGCTGTAAAGTTATAATGATTGCTAATGATTCATAGTGTATCTCAACATCAATTGGGCTCTCATACTTCTCCTCCAGCTTTTTGAGGAGGTCTAATCCTATCCTGGAATAATTGGTGTAAATTATGATTGAGTTAGTGTATAGGCGTATATTATTGACCTTGAGATCATTCTCTTTAAAGAATCCTATGACTTCATCAGTTATCTGCTTCTGGAGTATGTCTATCTCATTCTTTCTCTGTATCATCTTTTGATAGTTTTCTAATATCATGACTATACTCCCTCAGCGCTGCATTATATTTCAATTCTAACGCTAATTCCTTCTCGTTATCCTTAAAGAACTTGTCTCTAAGGTATGCTTTCCGGGTAGCGTCGTTTGAAATCTTTGGCAAACCTATTTCCATTCTCTCCTCATTGATTTCATTCCAATTGACATTAAGCAGGAACCTGGCCTGTTGCCATTGGTTATGTAGCTTGAATTGCTTATATTCTGCCTCGATCATGTTCAAGGATAACAATTTCGGATTCATAATATCACCTTGCAGATTATAATCAACAATAATAAGGTGTTTATCATGCTGAAATAGGTACCTAATTCGACTGACTTTAATCTATCTATTAAAGATAATTTGCGATGTAGCCTTGCAGGCTTGCTAGAGTATTTAAACATCGGCTAGCCTCCCCTTTCGCAATAAATCCCTAGTAGTAGATACAATCTCCTTGTTGGTTTCCGCTATCTCATGCTCACGTGGAGTATATAGGAAATAGACGGTACCATCGATTATAGTCTCTTCTACCATATTACCATCTTTTCTTAGTCTATTGACAATCATAAACACTTGCTAAGTGGTCGGTCTTAATGCAATGTTTTTAATCGTCAATTATAGTATGTATATACAAAATATATAAATCTTTCTATTTTGTTTTCTTTCTTTCAATCTTCCAATAATTATATATTAAATGATTAATATAACTAATTAATAAGGTGAATAGAATGACTAATGAAGAGATAATATCATTTAATACACGTATACCAAAGGATTTGAAGAATAGAATCAAATTATTGGCTGTAATGGAAGATATAAGCATACAGGACCTAGTTACTGAATTGCTGTTGTTAGGCCTGAATGAGTATGAAAATGGAAAAAAATAGAAAAATATATATTTATTGTATATACAAATTATTATTACATACAATTAATTTAAAAACATACTTTTCTTAGTCGAACAGTTGCTATTTTTATTAATTTTGTATGCTGCATTGAGTCATTAGCTGAGCCTTTTGGTCGGGGTGTTGAAACTAATGATTCTTTGCATAACTATTTTTATGATCTAATGACAATTACATCTTTTTTTATCCCATTTATTCTTTGGAATATCCCAATGGTATGGGACCATCTCTTCTCTGATGTTTGTCCTTTTAGCGATGTATCTTGTGATTGTCCTTATTGGAATATCAGGATTTTCACTTATTTTCTTATCGAGTATGATAGTCATTTTCATAATACATTGTTTATTTCCCCTAATATATAAATTTAACGATATTCATTTATTCTATTAAAAAAAGGAGAATGTTCAGAGTTTTTTAGTTATTACTGAACATTGTTTAATGTAGTTTTCAAAATCATATGGGAATCATTTTTCAGTGTTTAATCCCCGCATGCCAAAAGTTAAACATTCGTAAACATACGAATAAAAAATGAGTCGAAAAAAAATATGAGAAACTATTCAATAGATAGCTTCTCAAGTTTCTTATACAGATCCTCCAGCTTCTCAAGTTTCTCGACCTTTTTCTCCAGCTCCTTATACTCCTCTAATTGCTTCTGCAATTCCTTGTATTCAGGTGAAGAAATGGTCTTGACCTTAGTAATGCTCATGAAGGTAAGCTTAGGCACCATACGCACATAAACATTCTTCAATACTTCAGGCTTTTTCTTATAGTATGCCGCAGTAGTAGTGGGAATAGTATGTCCCAGCATGAACTCTATAATCATGGAATCAATCATGACCCCTTCATTGATTATGGTTCCCTGCAATGAAGTGGCAAAGAATGAACGCATAGCATGCGGCCTAAAACGTCTGCGTGTCCCATTGCTGGTCCAGCCGAAATTATGCTCATCATTCAGCCTGTTAAAGAATGCGTGTACGCCGGATTTGCCGAGCGGGATAAGAGGCTCGTCCTCACTTAATCCGTACCTCTTCATTCTATCCAATAGGTAGACATTAAGGTAATCGCATGCCTCAGGTGAGAAAAAGAATATGTGCTCATACCTGGTCTTGCCCCTATCCATTATGAAGGTCGGAATGATTTCATGCTTCTTACTCAGGTCAGCGAGTATATCAGGCAGCCGGGAATAATAGCTATAGCTCTTGCATGCAGTGATGTAATCCCCTACGGTTATCCTCAACAATGTATCAGTGTCTAATCCGCTAGAGGCCAGTATAGTAATAACTGCCTTATGCAATTTGGACGGGCTATTCTCTATTGCAGTGCGTATCTCCTTCTTAGTCAATACGTCCCTAAGGTTTTCCTTCTTAGTCCTCCTATATTTTATCAGCGGCAGCTGTATGTCATATGTCATATAGAACAGCTTTACGCTGGCGATGATATTGTTTATAGTGGACGGGCTGAGGAAAACAGTCTTTTTAGTCTGCGGGTGTGTACGAGGATTCTTTTCAAGATGTTCCTGAAATTCAAAGAGGCGCTGTGTAATGCGGCGTTTCCTCATTCTGATTCCAGCGTCCTCGTCCTCTTCCGCTTCGTTCAACAACTCTTCGAGGCTCATGTCATTAAATTCAGAATACTGATTCAAGTCTATGAGGTATTTCCTTCGGCTCTTGTCGCCGAAGCCTCTGATTCCTTGCATATAATTTAATACTCTTTCGTTAGCTTCTTTATCATACATAGTTACTAATTTGTCAAAACTCATTTATATACTTTTTTGTGTATAAAATAATGTTATTTCTTTGTATAAATATATATAAAAAAATGAAAACAGTAATACGAAAATGCTTATTTTTAATAAAAAAAGGTGGAGAAGTGTTTAAATGACATGAGTTTTTATACACTTCTCTATAATGGCTCTATTTTATAGAAATAAATGCTCCTGCCGCCCGTAGCCTTGATTATCTGGCTTGCAGTGCATGTCTTGATTCCCTTAGTAGGATCACATACGGTAAAGTTATTATTCTGTGCCTTATTGATATGGATATAATGCCCATAGTCATAGACGTATCCCAGACATGTTGGCTTAGTCTTGCCGCCTGTCTGGATATGTGCAATAACTGGTATGCCCGCATTCAATAGTTTCCTGACAGTCTCATAGTCTCGCTTGATTTGCGTAACCTTATATCCTAATGACTTAGCGCCTGCTATCATGTTAGCTGGTGATGTTCCATTAGTATTAGTCTTGAACGCCTTCTTGATAACCGCCGGGCTAATCCAGTCAAACAGGTACTGTACGCACATCTGGAAGCTGAATACGCAGCAGCTATATTTATCTGTCTGATAATATTGTATGACAGGATTATTGGCTGTACTGTTCAATGTTACATAATTAGGCAATTTCCCATTATTCTTTATGAACAGGTTCTGTGCCTCGAACAGTCCCATATAATGTTTCCTGTCTATCCTCTGCTGTTTGCCGTTCATGTCCCGCATAGTGAGCGCACCAGGCAATTCGCCTCGCTTTACTGCGCTTCTTAAAGTATTCTTGGCCTTATTCATCTCAGCCTTTGAGAATCTGATTACCACATTATCCTCCTCCTTCTTTTCCTCTTCCTTCTTGATTAGGTCATTCTTATCGAATAGGCAATAATTAGGCAATGCCTGATTATCCGCATAATATATGATGATTTTCGTTAGACAATATACAAACAATTCATAGGATACCTTCGTCTTGCTAGTCTGCGTAGTTATCCATGTAGGTACACGCCTATGATTATTGCAGTATGTGATGAAATTATCTATCATCTTCATGTAATCCAATAATCTCACTTTCTCGTTGATGGTATCCTTGTACGCATTTTGATTATAGATTATCACATCTGACAGTTTGATGTCTGATGTGCTCCAATTCTTTAACAGGTTAGCCATTAAATAGGACGTGCTGTATATTGACAGTATCTTCCCGTCCACATATACATTAGTCAATGGTATTTTCCTATTCTTCTCAACGTATTCCCTTATCTGCCTAGCCTCAGTGATTATATATGCCTTCTTCATATATTCTTCACCTTCCTAATCTCTTCTCTCTTCCTGCGCATTTTGACCGAGCAGACCACTGGCAAGTCATCTGTCATGTCGCATTCATACCTGGCCTCTGGGTTATGGAATGCGCAGTTTTTGCAGCATTCATCTGTCATTGTTGATTCCTTCTTAGATGTGTTTATCCATATCGATCATCATAATGTATAAATTGCTAAATCCTTATACTTGAAACTTGCAGTATTTCCGGCTGTAACTCTGAAAAACAATCTGACGCTTTCCATATTTGTTTGTGCAGCACTTGATTGTATGAGGTTATTGTTGAAATAAATGTATGTTCCAGTTGTCTTTATCTCAATATGCACGCTTCCCGTAGTATCAAGTGCTGTATTCACATATTCGGTTGAAGAACCGGTTTCATACCTTGCCACTTGGATTGGGCATGATGTGCATTCTACAAGGTCAAAGTCAATCGCTACATCATCGCTTACAGCGACCTGTGAAGTGTAAACTTGATATGTTGAAGAACCAGTATTCTGATAATATGCAGATGTTCCATTGGATTGCCTTGTGAACATTGCCATTGCATTGAATACATTTGTATATTTTGTTGAAAGCCCCCAATCCAAAAGCAAAGGCGAATAGACAGTACAAGACCCAGTAACTGTGCTATCATATGTTGCAGTAAATGTAGTGTCTTGGCTTATTTCAATATCGAATAATACGAATGTTCCTAAAGCATTTGTTATGCCAGTATAAGTGTTTGTTCCATCACTTATTTCGATTGTTTTGTTTACTAATGGAGTGCCTACGCCATTCTTCAATGTTACAGTAATATCAGTCTTTTCGCCGCTCAACAAATAAGGTCTGCTCGCTGATATGGTAATCACCGAATCCCCTAATCCTAAAAGATTATTGGAATTAATCAGGTTCGCCATGTCAAGCAGTGTCTGTTTGCCGCTAGTATTCCCGAATATGCAGGCTACTCCCCTATCATTCAGGTTATCCTGCAATGCTGTGCCAATAGTCTGTATCTTATCGCAATTAGTCATTTAATCTCCTCTATGCTGTTCTTTTCCATATATAGACTGTCAGATACGGAGGCATGTTATTATGCGCCTGTCCTCCACCAGCCTGGCTAGTGCTCTTAGCCGCTGACTTCTGGCTAGTCCAGCTAGTGCTGTACTCTGTCTCAGAGCCGTTACTCTGGAAATGCTTATAGGTATGGCTATGCGCCGGCATTTCATTAACTGTCAGAGTATGCTCAGCCTCACCGCCAGTGCCTCCAGCCTCATAGGTATCGCCAGCCGCTAATAGGAACATGTCCTTTATCCTCTCCCATGTCCCGCCAAACAATGTAGCGGGAGATGTTGAATTAACGGACATGTAAATGCTGCCGACGGGATAGATCATTTCTGCTATGCCGCTGACCTGAGAGGCTGTATGAGTATGTATGCTGTTAGCCTTAGCGTCCAGGCTATCCTTAGTCAGTTTCTCGCTGGGAACCCTAGTGTTTGATGTTGGATTATTCCATGAGGTCGCTATGTCGATGGTGCCTCCGCTCCCTACACTGATATTCCCGCTGCCTAATAATGAGACATTATTTATCGTCTTGATGTTAGTCCCGCTGACTAGGTTATCCTGTTTAGTCCCTAATTCATGGTCTATTGCCTCATTGATTTTATCCTGCTTAGGATTATCTCCGCTCCTTGTACGGAATATGTTAGTCAATGTGCTGCTAGAGTTTTCAGTATTCTCTGTATCATATAATAATGATGTGTCTACGTTGCTGCTCCTCTTAATCATGTCGCCATCAGTTACCACTATATAGTCAGTATTATTCGTAGTGGAGGTAATAGTCCCACCATTCAGGATATTCCCATGAGCATGAGCCTTTGGAGTGAATTGTGTGTTTTGTGTGTCAGACAATTCGCTAACGTCCTCTGGTATCGTTGGCTTATCCTCGAACGTGATTATGCCGTTAGTCTCATGCACTACAACATTCTTGCCCTTATGCGTTGGCTGGGACATGCTTAGCTTCATATCCAATGTAGTTTTAGCCAGCTTCTCGCTGGGAACCCTTGAATCGCTGGCTGGAGTGCCCCATGCGGTAGCGATGTCTACGCCGCTGCCTCCGCCGCCGATTAATATGTTCCCTGACCCTAATAATGACATGTCATTGATGGTCTTAATGTTTGTGCCGCTGACTAGCTTATCCTGCTTCTCATCGAAATCATTGGATAACCTGTTCTTTACAGCGTCGATTTCCTCCTGCAACTTATTGGAGAATGAGACCTTGAGTTTCACATTCGATAATTCTAAAGTTGCGTTTGATTTATTGCCATTGAATGTTAATCCTATGCCAAATCCTTTAGAGGATATGATAGTATTTAATACTTCATTATCAATCCCAAATAATTGACAGTCCATATCTATATGTCCGCTTGCATTCATTGGCAAGTCTGCATTTTTATACTCTATCGAATCATGGATTATTGAAATGTTATCCAATAATGGCAGCATGCTATAATTCTCGACCACATAATCGAATGAGACTATGATTCCTGCAATATCCTTCTGGGACAGGTCCGTAATCGGAGCATATGAGAATACTACCTTATCATTCTCTATGAGATTATACTTCGTATACTCATTGTCTCCAATAATCCAGTTATTGCCTTCTACGCTGCCAATATCCTCATGACTATATGGCGAGGATATGTCATTCAACTCATCGATTGACAATGTCAGCCTATCATCAGCTATGTTATCTATATCCTTCCGGTGTAATCTTTCAATATCCATCTAATCAATCCATACGTTTGTTGTCATGTCGTCGATATACTGTGCCGGCTGATTAAGGTCCAGCTTCCTTATTACCAGGTTCCGCCTCTGCTTAGTCAGGTTATTCTTAACCTTCAATACATTATCCACGTCCCCGCAGCCTAATTCTGTCTGTATGGCGGGCCTAGTCTCTACCCTGATGTGTATATCCCGGCTGCATACCTTATAGCTGTTAGTGAGTATCGGGTTAATCGTCTTTAATTCCACATAGTCATTCACATCAGCAACGGGGAGCCCTACAACCTTGACGGTGCAGGTAGTGTCTGGCTTGTAATGCTCCATGAGATTATCATAGCTTATCTGGGAGGCCTCGACGAATCCGATGTCATCACTGACATTATCGATATATGTCTGTTCCCCGTACCTAAGCACGTCCTCTATCCTGGATTTCCTGGCATAGCGGTATTTGCCTACATCGCTGTTCTCATCAGTCGATTTGTATAATACTATTGAATTGTTTATGAGATCAGCTACGGGGGAATACTTGACATTTGATATTCCTATGATGTTCCCGTCATATCCCTCCTCAAAGGTCTCGACTATCTCAACGTCATTGTCTGTCTCCTGGAACTCTATATAGTCATCATTCCTGCATTTTTCATAGCGCACCTTAAATTCGTAATGGGCCTTATCCAGCACCTCATTGATACAGTCCAGGATATTCTTGCCAGAGACGCCTAAGGTCTGCTGATTGATTGCCTCTCCGCTGAATACGCCTAAGTCATAGATGTTCATCTTATAGGTGCTATCCTCCTTGATGATGTCATAGAGCTTAGTCTCATCAACATCAGCCGTTGTCTTGTCATCTGCCATATGCTCAAAGTCCCGGACGAGAGTAACCTTTTTCAGGTAATACTTGTCATTCCTGTTCAGGTTAGGATTATTCTCTGCCTTAGCTATCTTAGTCAATAGGTCAATCTCATGGATATACTTCTTGTCATTATCCCAGACTAATGCGTCCTTGTTCTGGAATGATGGATAAGAACCCATATCCGGAGCCTTGCTGGCAAAGTCTATCAGGATAGACTTCACTACCTTGCTGTCATTGACGGTATAATCCACCTTCATGTATCCCTCAAAATGCGTAGTGGTATTATATCCATGCTTGACAGTATACTTATTCTCCTGCGTCTCAGTCGTAGTGGAGCTTTTAGTCTCATCAAGCGCTAATCCTGCGCCTTCAAATTGCTGATTCCTAATCTTCTCATATATTCCCTCATCATTCCGGGATTGTATCCATGTTATCCCGTTTTTCTTGAGGAACTGTGCAGGATTAGATATGCTGACTAGACCAGGAACAGTGCCTTTGCAGTCATGGCATAATCCTACCTTCTTAGCGCTTGCCACATCTATTGCAGCGGTTCCTGCATAGATATACATCAATTTAGCCTTCTTCAATTGCGTAGTCTTAAACCAGTTACTCTGCTTGTATCCTGTATGATCTGACACTACCTCAATGTCGAATCCGCCGAATATGCAGACGAATACGTCATTTTTCTTGGTACAGCCTAGCTTCTTAGGATTGGAATGCGCATTAGGATTCCTTGAGCCTATGACAGTATTATGTCCGAGCGCCTGGAACGCTGCCGCTACCTTCTTCATACGATTAATGTCTACTGATTTTGTATTGATGTAATCTGAAACTATATAAAACGTCAATGCCATATGATTATCTCCTAGAACGGTTTCGTTGGATATACTGTTTCCTTACCCGGCAATGTGCCTAATCCCTTATAATAGCTTCCCCAGCCTCTGCTAGTGGACGGGTCCACTATCCTGCCGTTTATCCTACAGAATACATGGCCTCCGCTCCCCTTCTTTACATGCACATACTTTAGGTCTGTTATGCCCTTATAGTTGCACATGTCAAGCAGTAATTCTGCCTTGCAGCAGCAATTCCCTACCTTGCTGGAGATGGTCTTTGCTGGCGTCTGATAGAATCCGGAGGTCTTGCTGTTATGCTTGATGTTAGCGACTATCCAGGCCCATAATGCCTTGACTACTGCGTCCCCGTTTCCTGTAGCGGCCTTGTCTGCCTGATTCTGTACGCTTGTAGAGACTCCGCTCTGCTTTGTTACTACGGTAGTTTCCACTACCTCCTCTTCCCATTCTGCCTTACCCATACCATAATGTATATATAAATTAGGATATTCGTTCAATGATATGCTATTCTTGCCGCTGTCATATATTACTACGCTCTGCTGCTTATTCCTGTCTACGCCATTCCTAAGCTGGATATAGCCATTCTCTATTTCAGCGGTTATGTTTGATTTGCTTATGCCAGTATACCTGCCTTTCCCATAGTTTGCGAGCCTCTTCTCTCTACGAGGCACTAATGGTGCATTAATCAGCACATTAGTATTGATTGGCACCTCTACATAATTGCATAAGAACTTCAAGGCCTGGCTCCAATGCTCAAATTGCTTCAAACAATCATTAGCGAAGAGATATTGTGTTTTCTCGTCAGGAGACTTCCCCTTCAACAATATTTCAGAGAGGCAAATCCTATGTTCCATGTCTATTAGCCTATCCGCACATTCAAGCGTAAGGACCGTTAATTTGTCATCTACGCTAGGATATGAAATGTATCCGCCAAATACGCATTCCTCATCACCATTAGTGTTTGTAACGTAAAGATTAATCTCGTCCCTATAATCAAATACTAATCCTGTAGGATTAGCCCTCTCGTCAGTTACAGGCAATAATTCGTCAAGGCCATGATGGTACATGAACTTTGCAGTCATCGTATTGACGGTAAATTCATTAGTATGGCTAGTCTCTGCCTCGATAGGCACTAGGTCATCATCATGGCGCAATGGATAATGTGATTCCCAGAGGTCATATTTCTTTATAGCCATTCCGTAGAATATCATGTTGCCTGTCATTTCAAGGATTATCTCATTATGTCCCTTCTCTAGATTGACATACTGGTAATTCCTTGTGTATGTCATGTCATTAGTGATCCAAATGTGCGTGTTGTTAATCCTCTTCCCATTGATTGTATACCATGCGCTGCATGTATCATATTTCTTGTTGGCTATCCCTTCTATCTTATAGCTGTTAGTGTATAATGTCTCTATCCTGTATTGGCCTGGCTTCTCTACGTCATACTCAAACATTATCTTTAAGTGCTGTGCAGGATTCGCCTTTATTCCGCTTGCACCATCAAACCATACCTGGAACCCATCATGCCTGAAGTTTCCCTTATTGACAGTATAGGTCATCTCCTGCGTCTTGTCAAACCTAAATATTTCAAAGCGGAACTTGTCGTCATCATAGCGTTTCTTATTAACCCTATTAGCGTCATAATTCCTGACGATATGTTTGTTGAGAGTCATGTTATCCCCCCCAGTCGATATTGATTATCTGATTCTTAGAGTTAAAGTATTCCAGCATGACATTCTCTACAGCGTCATGGTCCGCATACTTCTTCATGTATGGTATGAGTAGAGTCTCATCGCTAGCCTCTAATGTCCTTAATCCGAACTTCTTCTTATCCGGCCTGACTATTGCTAATCCTGCTGGGCTGTTCTCATTATAGAGGCATGCGTAGTATGTTTCTGCGAAATTGATTTCCACTAATGAAGCATTAGCCTTTGAAGTGTCCCCATAATGCTTTAATCCTTCATCGCTGCCCTCATATAACATGATGTTTTTGATTCTGATAGTGTCATCATAGCTTGGGAATATGACTATGAAATCCACATACTTGACCTCTTCCGGACAGCCAGTGAATGTTACCCTTAAACTATCAGAGAATTTGATTGATGGATTGCCTCTCATGAGATAACTCTCACATGAATCTAGGCTCTCAGAAGAGTAGGAGCCGTCTAATATCCAATTACAGCTATTCACGTTCACTGTCTTTTGCTGTTCCCATATTCCATATTCTATGTCCTCTATAGCATGTACGCAGCCTCTCTCATCAAATCCTCTAGCCTTTACGATTATTGACTTATTATTCATTGTGCTGATATTGTCAATCAATAATGTGAATGTGCTGCCAGGCTTAGCCACGTAGACTGGTGAGGCTGGGAAATTCAATCCTAAGCGTGTGCTGCTCTCCTTAGTTACTTTTATAGCATTATCGCTCCCATCATCTACCAATTCCATGCCCGTATCAAGGAGGTTACCGACATAATATTTTCCGCCGCTGTATGTCATGGAGTAGAGGTTAAAGTTTTCAAGCCTAATGTCCTCCCCTATATGCCATTCCTCCTTGAACTGCTGTATGGATAGTCTAGGATTAAATATGCTCATATAGGTGTTATGTTCCTCTACGAATCCCATGCTGAACTCATTCTCTAGAGTCTCACAATAGACTCTATCCACTAGGTCGAGTATCCTGATGTTCGTATCTGAATGTTCTAGCTTGATAAATGGCCTGCCTCTCCACATGGTCCATTTCGTATCTCCGAATCTTACAGTAGCCTTGTCATCACTATAATTCTCATCTAATGAAAGGTTAGGCTCATTGCTGATCTTGAATGTGTTACACCTATACCATAACTCCGTATTCTCATCATACCTTGAAAGGACAATATAGCCGCTGCGCCTATGGAACTCCGCCCTAACTAATCCATTAGACAACATTACTGGGCTGTATCCGTTGTCTAAATCGAATATGCTGATTCCTGTTGAGGTTTTAAGGTCTGTACCTCCCTTATATTGTATATATGGGTTACAGAGGTACCTCGCATTATTATCCTTAGGCTTCTCGATGTAATACATTGTGCCCTCATCACATCTCCGAGTATATTTAGTTATGCTATTCATTACCGGAACTGGCGAACATTGTATATTAGCATACTTCAATGCCCCGTCGCTCAAGGATATGTCCTCGAAGATATTCATCTTGATTAATCCGTTAAGGTTATTAATCCTTTCAAACCTGTTATTGTTATATTTGATGTCTATCTCCAATTCATATGTTCCCTCTTTCAACTGTATATTATTCAGTATGACCTTACCATTCTGCAATTCACCATCAGGCAACATGCCATAATCTATTAGTGTTAATCTATTCTTTTTGATTTCAAGGTGAACATCGCTTCCAAATATCTCATTGTTAAGGTTGTTCTCGTCTATTGGAGGAGTAACTGTCGGCACCACGTCATAGAGCCTGAACTGTGTAAACTGCTCCGCTCCCGCCTGGCCTATAGCATATACGCCGAAATTGTTATGCGCCGCATTCTCGCTGACATACATAAGGTCCCCGCCGAAGTATATGAGGTATTGATTGCCCTTCCTCCTCACTGTAACGTCTATCACATCTACGAAGTTAGAATATGTTCCTGAGAACGTTACGGAGTTAATCAATGTATTGTCCTTATACTCCTCTACCTTATCCGGCCTTATCCATATGCCATCAAGGTTATCGTCAGCGTCAATGTTCACGCCAAAGTATATCATGTTAAGGTCATCGGAATAGTGTACACCCCATTTAAATGATAGTTTATAGTCTGTCGATTCAGTCAATTCATAATCCAGCACGCTATGTAGCAGGTCCGTTGTTGATGTCTGTATAGTCGTAATCTTCTCCTGCATGCTGTTAAGGTAAGACTCTATGCTCACTGCTCCCTTGTCTATCCAATTGTCATAGTCAAACAATGGATCAAGTGAAGCCACTAATAATGGAGTATCCGTATCAATAGTTGCAGTTGTAGCATATGCTGCTCCCTTATACTTGCTTGATTCCTTAGAGACGATGTTAAGCGCCCAGTCCCCTTTTTCAAGGAGGAACTGTAATTCAGTGATAGTCATCTGATTAATCAGATAGGAATAATAGTATAATTCCTCGAATGTATTAGTATTGACTAGCCTAGCTATGAAGTATGGGTTAATGTTCTCATCAGCAGCTGCTGCTGCACCGGTTACGCTTACTGTGAAATCCTGGTATGTCTCGCCGGCATTGCCGAACCCTGATTGTGTAATTGTAGCATTTGATAAATTGCCAGTGTCTCCTATTAATGTATCATACCAGCCGAAGGCATAAGTATAGTCTGTTGCAGGCAATAATACGCCAATCTTCTTATTGTCCGCCATTACATAGTCAAATTCTATGTAGCTTCTCGGAGAGCCTAAGTCGCTCTTCCATCTTTGCGGAGTAACCGTCAATACATAATCGGAATTGTTAGTCAGGCCTGTTAAAGTGGTCGGCAAAGAGCTGGAATCATATCCTATTCCAATGTATATGGGAGTCTTAGGAACCTCCCATTGGAAATCTATCCTCATATGCCCTAATGTGCCTGTGGTCTGGCTTGGGACCTCGTAGGTGGCGCTGACTGAATTATCTGGTCCTTGCATGCCCGCAAAGTTTCCCATGCTGAGAAATCTGGTATCAGTCAAATGTTCCCATTCAATCGTTACCATAGTCGGATAATAGTTTTCTGTTCCATGATATACGAACGTTATGTTATATGTTCCCTCATCTAGGCTCGCCAGATAGCATGCGCCGATGTTACATACCCTAGTATTCTCAGGATAATTGACAATAATATCATATTTCCCGTCAAAGTCTCCAGTAAGCACATGGTCCGTATATGTTCCCTCTGTCAGGTTTATCTCATGAGTATTCTCGTTAATGAAGAATATTACATCATTCTTGACATGATTCTGCTCGAATGAAACCCTTTCAGTCTTGGAGCAGCTATCATATCTGTTGCAGCCATGATAAGTTGCGTCTATGATTACAGTCTCATTATGGCTTACAAACGGCACCTTCAATATGCCCTTATCGTCTGTTTCCATCACTACATCAACATATTTCTCTGTCTTGTCATTGTTGAATATGATTATGCTGATAGGCTCATTCTCTACGGGCCTGTCATTCTCATCTAATAATGTCAAGGTATAATAATCCTGATTGCCGGCCATTATCTCTGACTCGTCTAGTATGACATTCTCTGACAATAATTTAGTCTCTAACTGTATGTATTCCCTGACTAGTATCTCATTAGTATTAACTACCGGCTTATATGTGCTGTCTCCCTTGAATATGGTGTCTACGTTCCATGCGCCCTTATTCAAGTATATTGGCTGTTTGGCTACGCCATATTCATTAGTAGTGGTCTCGAGCACATAGCTTTCGTCCTGCTTATAGAAGCTGATTGTTACAGGCTTATTCGCTAATGTGTTGCCCTCATCATCTTTGAGTATGATATGGTATTCCTTCAATGCGTCGCCCTGTACCAATTCCACGTCGTCAGATTCTATGACAGCATTCTCTCCCTGTATGTTAATGTCTATGATGTCCTCAAAGAAGCATGGGTTATATGTGCCGTCTCCCTTGAATGTAACCTTTAACTCCTTAGAGCCGTTGTTATAGGCGATTGGTATCTTGACTTTCCCGCTAGAATTAGTTAATAGCGTCTCCTCATGCCCATAATATTCTGAGGACAGGTCCCTGAATGCGTAGCTTACCATCTTGCCTGATAATGCTGTGCCTGCTGCTGTCTTGAGCGTAGCCTCATACATGAGGTTAGTGTCGAATGTTACGAAATCATTCGCATATGTAAAAACAGTATCAGTGTTATCATACGCTATGGTTATTCCCTTAGAGTATGTGCTGCCCTTATACTTTCTAGTGAGGTTATGTATAAACTCAAGAGTATATGCTCCATTTTCCAGGTGCATATTAAGGCCGAACCTGCCGAACCTATCCGTCAATACGGTAAATCTCTCAACATATCCTTCAGCATTGCTTATCCTCACGTCCACCAGTTCATTGACTATCCCTACATTGTTATCATCAAGGAGGTATGCCTCAAATGATGTGTTATTGTCATCAAATACGGGATTCTCTAATTCGCTGAAGTGTGTCCTGATCTTGCTGTCATTCAGTAATGGCGCTAGATTATCATATCCTAATACCATATTGTCAAAGTTTATGATATTCATCTTGTCGCCCTGCAATAGCTTAGTAGTAACGTCAGCAGTATTCCTGACTATGCCATTAGTGAAGTCATAATGCTTGAAATTATTGTATGAATGCTCAAACAATACGTCCCGGTTATCCTTATCAACTATCCTAAGCGCCATTTCCCAGTTCTTGTCATAATCCTCGCTCATAAGCGCTGGCAACTCGTTTCTAAAGCATATGTTATAATTTGAATGGTCCTTTAATGCGTCTATGCTATTGAGTTTAAGATTAGTCAAAGGCTCTAATTCATAGTATCCTGTAATGTTGCCCTGCTCATCTTCTACATTAGTCCAGAATTGACTATAGTTAATATTAAACCTTTCAAGGAGATTATCATTGTATGTGCAGGTCTCTGAGAGGAAATAGTCAATCTTATTGTCTGTAAGGTTTCCCTTCTCCTCTATCATAAACTTAGTCAATAATGCGTGCGTAAGGTAATCGACGGCAGGCTCGCATTCATATAGGAGGTCATTGATCTTGCGTATGTTCTTTACTGCGTACAATTCCGCCCAGCCCCTATGATTGACCGGGTCTCCATCAGGCAATTCTGGTATAAGGTCTATCGGGACAGGCTTATCCATAGCAGCTAATCCCTGCAATGTTACGACGTCCTGCCACTTCATACGGAGAGTCATAGGAATCTCCTCCTCAGTATCTCCAACCTTGCCTAAGTATTTCCTGTTAAGGTATGTGTTATTGATTAGTGTATTAGTAGTGTTTGCCCTGACGTCCCTAGAATGAGGTCTTTGTATCGGCACTGGTCCAATGTATGCTATCATCTTTTCGACGTTTATCATGAAGTCGCTAGCCTTCTCATCATAGAAGTTATGCCTGCTAGATGTTGCCCTTATGGTCCAGATATTAGGCACGCCTATGTTAATGCTGTTGAGCACATACTGCTTGTCTCTTGAAATTGAAGGATTGATTAAGAAAATGTTATCCCTTGCAGGCATTATGTCAAATGATTGAGTGTATGTCTTATTATTTGCGGTGATTGTGATAGTTCCATCATTATCATTAGTACAATACATATAGACCCGCACATTTGCGGTAAAATCCTCATCAAAATCAGTAACTGACAAGCATACTGTATTGTCCGCTACGGATTCAGTGATTATGCCATCAACATTAGCATTGACATCGACTAATTCAACATTATCCTTTAATGGAGTATATAGCTGCACATTATTGCTTGTAGAGAATACATAGCAGGCCGTACCGTTAGTATGATTCTCTTTCAATCCCTGTATCTGCACGTCAAAGTATTGATTCTCCTCCTTAGCGAACGTATCATAGAACGTATAGGTAATGATGTCATCTCCCCTGACGACCGGCGGCTCATACTTCTCGAATGTTACTTCCCTAGTAATGCTTGCATTAGTAGCGTATGCTGAATCATTAATTGCCTTTATCTTCTTTACCCCGACGCTGGAGGATTTGAGATAGAATACTCTCTCGACCGTCTTATTCTTGCATGCGTCATAGGACCATACCATAGTAGTGGAATTATAGGAGCCTCCTCCGCTAGTGCTGTCTACCGTCATGCCCTTAGGCAATTGCAGCCGCACCTTGCCGCTGCCGCATTCTCCCGTATTCTTTGCGGACAGTTTCCAGCCTATCTTTTCATTGACAGGTGCAGAATACCTATACAATGTATTATGTAAGGTCCATTTAGGAGCCTTCAATGAATAATTAACCTCTAATCTGCCCCTATTCACTGAAATAGTTGATTGATACGGCACTTTTGACTTGTTCCAATCAACCTCTATGATAATATTCTTAAGCTGTGAGAATGTTACGCCAGTAATGTTGAATGCTAATGAATAAGTGTCCCATGCCGCAGGATTAGCTCTTCGGGTAGCGCTTGACACCTTCTTGATAGGATTAGTCTTATATGGTGCATTATTATCGCCATTAAACACCTTAATAGTCGGCAAATCGTTTTCGCTCTCCTTGAATTTACCGATATATAATACAAACTCTACCTTATCCAGCTTATACTTGCTGGAATCCACGCCGCTGAATTGGTAATGATAGAATAGGCTACGAGGCTTAGTGCCCTTAGGATAAGCATATGCTGCTAATCCTTCCTCTCCGCTGTTAGCGGCCTCTACATTATTCCAATTAGTGCCAGGATAATCCTGCCAAAACCATTTAGCTTTTTTCAGTGTCTTTTTCGCCATTTACTCACCTATCTAGTCGCACAATATCCGACGCCTGCTATCAACCCATTATATGGTACATTGATGAAGTCCCTGATGTTAATAGGCATGGATATTGTAGCATAAGCCATTACAAAATTCTCATCATTATTGACCGTTTCCCTCTTGACTAGGAATATTCCCTGTAGCCAATTGTTTTGGCTATCTCCTACACGCACCTGTATGCTGGTAGCTCCGCTATCCAATTCGATAGTGAAACCGCCTTCTCCCTCATTAATCCAGTTGCATTGCAGCTTGAAGTATGGCATTTCAACATTCCCTTCAAGGTTTGAATAGATGTCCTGAAGATCAAGTATTGCCAGACCGTCAGCGTCCGGTATGAGGCAGCCATCATCAGCGCTTATGCAGTCATAAATATCATGAGGCACCTGTTCCGCTAGTATGAATGTATAATCTCCCTCATTCGCTGTCGGGAGAAAGATGTCATTCATGTTGCTTAAATCGAATTGCTTATTAAGGAATTTCCAGAAATATTTAGTCTTTTTGAATATAAATGTCTCGTCCGCCATGATTATACCTCTTTGCAGCTATTATGTCCCACAAACTCGCTCTTAGCCTGTAATGTTATGCTGTTCTGGCATTGTGCCGGAGTTGATAATCTAGCATATGCTATAACATAGTTGCTGCCGCTCATAGAACCCGTTTCCTTAACTAGCATTACTGCCTTCACATAAAAGGTAGTGCCGCTGTTGATTGGTATCTCTATGTTCTCGCTGCTATCCAGGAACAGTGAGAATCCGTTCTCTCCATCATCTAGCCATTCAATCCCTAAGTCGAACGCTACATTAGTGAATCCGGTAGTTATCTGTGTAGCGCCTGTTGCGCTTTGCAGACAGCCAGTAGAGGAGTTTATGCAATTATTCATGTTATCCGGCACCGCCGAAAACAATAGTATCTTATACTGTGAATCATTTAATCCATTGCTGCCTGTCTCGTAAATCTTCAGTTGCCTGTTCAGGAATTTCCAGAAATATGGGCTCTTCCTGAAAGTCAATGTTGTTTCATAATCATAATCTGACATCTTAATAACCTCTAGCCTTATCCGGGCTGTTCAATTCATAGTATGCTTCCTTAGCTGATTCCTTGATTTGCCTATCCAAATCATCAATGCCATAAATGCGAGCATTAGTCATGTCTATATTAACGATTAGCTCCCTATTATTGACAGTATTATCGCCATATGCCTTATTGTTGCCTCCTCCAAAGTAGACGCCAGGCGTGCCCCTGAATGTTCCACGTTTCTGGAATTGTGTCATGTCATATATCTTGCCGCCGACAACCGCTGCCGCATGGCCTGTTCCATTCCATGTGCCCGCTATCATGTGTCCCTTCAAGCCGAACATGTTAGCTAGGCTCAGTATAAGGTTAGCGCCATCATAACAGTTTGATTTGCCGCTGCTCCATGTCTCTGATACGGTTTGTCTGCTGTTTGGATAATACTGATAGCTTGAGGCACTACGGAAACCTTGTGCGGTTAGCATGCCTCGTAATGCTGTCTCGAAGCTGACATCATTACTGCCGTATAATGGTGTAGTGGTCCTTATATTGTTTGTGCTCCTGCGAACTGATGGTCTAGGTCCTGATGTAGAAAATCCGAATGGGAGCTTTATCCAGCTGAATGGATTGAGTATTGCATTAGCAGCGTCCTGTGCAGCGCCAGCCAACTCATTCTTAGCATTCCTGATTTTCTGCACTACCTCGTCAAACTTGCCCTTGACTATGCTTGCAATGTCTCCTATGCCATTCTTTACACTATTATATACTCCCCTAGCGCCATTATAGGCCTGTGTTTTCCATTCATTGCCCTTATTGATTATGGCCTGCTTAGCCTCATCAAACTTGTTACGTACCATCTGTGCTAATGAGGCTAATCCGCTCTTGATGGAGGATACCGTCTTGGACCCGGCATTCCTTCCCCATGAGGACCAGTTACTGCCTTCCTGGTCTAGTATGCCTTGTACGCCTGAAACCGCCTGTTGCCAGCCATTCTCTAGCGTGCTCTGGAGGTCTGGAACATCAAAATGGAACAGGTCCGTAATATCCCAGCCATTATCCATTGATAACCCATTGAAGAAATCATTGAATGGCTGCCAGAAGCTATCCCATGACTTGCCTAAACCGGTAATGCTGTCATTGATGTATGTAGCGAAACTATCCCATGTGCCCAATATTTCAGGAGGAACAATGTCTATCACGTCTGCTCCGCCAGACCAGAAGTTTATCCAGCCTAACCTAGCGTCAGCCCAAAACTTATCCCAGTATGCGCCTAGCTTGTCCCAGCCGCTAAGGTTAGGATCAGCTATCTTTTCAAGCGCTATCTCTGAATCGGTCAAGGTAGTGTTATAATCCTCTACATACTGATTAATCTCCTGCTGGGACCTTTTCTGTTCCTTCATAGTCTTGGTTAGGTTTTGCGCATTCTCGACCCTATGCTCTTCGAGATAATTCATTTCCTGCAATGTCTGGTATGATTCCTTAGCAGCACGTCCCATTCCATAAGTATTGTCAGTATATTGAACGCCTTTAGTGCCTGATTGCTTATTCAATTCCTCATTAATCTTTTTAAGATTATTATACCTTTTCCCTTCCACTTCAGTGGTGTATTTAGTATATGTGCGGCCTACCTTCTGCGCATAAGCATATTCCTCTTCCGCAGCCTTCAATGCGTCAGTAGTATACTTTAAACCGTCTCTTGCTTCATTGAGCTTATCAGTCTCCTGTGCTGTGAGGTTAGTCTTATTGCCTAATGTGTCTATGGTCTTTTGGTATCCTTCCATGCTATTTTTTAGGTCATCAATCTTTTGTTGCCCATTCGCTAATGAATCAGCTACCTTATCAAAGCTGGCGCTCATCTCGTTAAAGTCTATGATTACTGGCGCCATAATCGCTGCTAATGCGATTAATGGTGCTGCTAATAATCCTAATGTAATGATTAATGTTGATGTAGCGCCTTCTAAACCTATAGTGCCTGCTATTTCAGCAGCTAATGCTGCGATATAAGGCTGTGAGGCGGCTAGTCTCATGCTCATTGCAGCGACTACTCCTTCCTCTGCCAACACCTCAGCGTCAAGCCCTAATATCTTGGCAAGTATCACCTTGCTAGTGCTCAGGTTAGCTACATTCTCTCTCTTAAGCAATGCTATCCTAGCCTCTTCTACGCTCATGCCGGTTTCCATAGCCAATGCTTCTGCCTCTAGTGCCAATGCCTTAGCCTCTACGCCTCCAATGCTTAATTCCTCTGCAAAGGTAGCTTCGCTGATTGCTATTGACAATTCCTCATATGCTGCTGCGTCAAGTTCCGTAACCTCTATCTCCAATTCCTTAGCCAATGCAGCAGCCTGTGAAGCCTCTACCTCCTCGAATGTTGATGTTATCTTGAATTGCTTAGCCCTAGCCTCCATCTCTTCCATGAAGGTAGTCTCTGCATAGCTCCTCGCCAATCCCTCATTAGCCGCTATCTCAGCGTCTATTCCCATAAGGTTAGCGGCCCTGACAGTTGCGAAGTTGCTTAATACATCATATAACTTATTCGCTGCGGCCGTTATGCCGACGAATCCTCCGACGGTTATTGCTGCGAATTGTCCGCCGACTCCTAGACTATTCCAACTATTTGATAGCCAGTTCATAGCGTCAATGATAGTGTTAAAGCTATTAACGATTGATGGCGTTATCCTTCCGACCAGGTCAGTGGCAAATTCTCCGAAACGGTTCTCTGTAATGAGCATAACGTCATTGAGTGAAGTGGCCTTCTGTGCTATGGTATCCCAGTGTCTAGCCTTACCCACTTTCTCCAATGCCTCGTATAATCCTTCAATATCCTCCAGGTCCCCGCTCCAGCCAGCCTTTTTAATCTCTTCCTGACCTACACCGGTTTCTCTTGATAATCTTAAAAATTCGCCCTGTGAAATATCCTTAATCGCAAGGATAGCTTCCTCTGTTTTCCTACCAGCCCTCAGGTATTCGTTGATAATCATAGGCGCAACCTTACCGATCTTCTCCATCTGAGTAGTGTTAAGGTTAAACTCTGTACCTAATGATGTCAGTGTCTCACCGAGCTGGTATTTATTCATCTTAGGATAAATCTCAAGTATATCCTCTAATGTCCTGTTGAATCTTCTCTGTTCAACGGAAGTCATGTTCAAGGCCTTATAGTATGATTCCATCTCGCTTTTAGCCTTGATGGTAGCGCTGGCGCTCTGCCCGATAGCGTCTACGAATTGGTAAGCATACATACCAAATATGATGGATCCTGTAGTCTTTAATGTCCTTAGTATCCTGTTAGTTGATGTGAGCGTACTATTGAATGAGCTTGCTGATTTGCTGGCTAATCCGAATGATTGTGTCAATGAGGTATTAGTAGCCCTAGCAGCGCCTGCGCTTGCATTATATGCGGTCATCTTATTCTTTGCAGCATTAACGCTATCGCCTAATCCCTTAGCGCTGGTCTTAGTCTTATTCATGTCAGCATTAGTCTTTTTAAGCTCATTATCAGTCTCACGTATCTCATTATTCAATCCCTCAAAGGCATTATCCGCCTGTCGGAGACTATTCACTGACTGTACGAATGTCCGTAATCTTGTCTCTGCTGCCTTCACTGCTGCGTCGAATTGCGCAGTGTTCAGTTCTAATGTTCCCTTAACTTCATAGTCTGCCATTTAAGCGCCTCTTACTGCTCTTCTCATAGTCTCAACATATTTGTTTCTCACTAGCCTAGTGGATTTACTCATTCCCTTCCTCAGGTATCTTGGCCCTGTTCCAGGAGTCGTATAGTGCCTATACTGTCTATGCTCCTGGATATATGAATATATGAATCCAGTCCTCTCATTCCTGGCCCTATACTCGACTTCCACTATGATTTTATTAGTCCCATAAGTCTTAGTCTTGCGGAAGCTGCTCCTTAGCTTGCCCGTCCTCTTAGGAGTAACCGGATTAGTATTCTTCCGGACAATATGTGCTATAGCGTCGGATTGGCCGTTCAATTCCCTGCGGACATTAGGCCTCAGGTTCCTGAAATACTGGTTATAGTTCCCGCTAATCCTAACCTTTAACATGTTATCCTCTAATGTATGATTCTATCGCTAACTCTGCTTCCTTGCTGTTCTTATGCTTATTAGGCACCATAACGCCAGTTCTGCTAGTGCTCCTCGCCTGCAATTCTGACCTTTGCCGTTCCTCTGATTCATGCTCTATAATCTTATATTCCATATCCAATAGGTATGAGATTTGTCTAGATGGAGTATTCATAAACTCCTCTATCGACATGCTGATTCCCGGTATCCTCTTCACCAGGATATAATACTCATCTAGCAGATTCTCTTCAAGGATAATCTCTAATGGCTTCGTATCCTCATCATCATTAACTGGGAATCTTGCCTAGCCTATTGTCTATTGATTTTTCAAGGATTTCCTTCCACCTATGCTCCATCTCCGGTATGGTCTGCCTAGCGTCATACATCTGCTTGAATACGCTAATGTAACGCATAAATAGCTCATCGGTTTCAGTAGCCTTGTCATAATACTCTTCAGGAGTAATGTCTATCATCTGGCTAGCGAGCTCTGCCATCTTGAGCGGCACCACTTCGTCCAGCTCCTTAAGCTTCGCCTCCTGTGAATTGTTGTACTCTATTATTTCCTTGCCGATTTCCCTTATCTTATCCCTTAATTCTGCCCTCTTCTTCATGGCAGTCTTAATGGCCTTCAGGTCCTTATCCTTCTCGCCCTTAAGGAGTTCTATCCATTCGTTAATGTCATCTAATTCTTCCTGGACCTCTCTCCTCTTGTCAATCAGCTCCTCTGATTTCCTGACGATAGGATTATATGAATCCAACAATTCATTAATGCTTCTTTCATAGTCCCTAGTCTGCCTCTTAGGCATATCCTTATATTTGCGGTATGCTCCGCAGACAAATACCATGTCGTCTTTAAACATCTTTTCCATGTTAAACATCTCCTTTGAAAGGCTAGTATGGGATTTGAACCCATGACCGATGGTTTACAAGACCATCGCACTACCGGCCTATGCTAACTAGCCTGAAAAAAATTTAAAAAAAAATAAAATAAGAAATTTAGGAAGGCACATCTACGCCGCTGATTGTTGTATTGCCGACCTTAGACGTATCGATAGACAATTCGGTACCATAATGCAATGCGGATAATGCGTTGATGATAGTAACCTCTATCGGATTAGTAGCGCCATTAGCCCTAATGTTATATGAGGCTGTCAAGGTCTTTTTATCCTCACCGGATAGGCTGCCCTGATCTACGCTGCTGATTTCAACATACGGTAGCCATATTTTAATGCCGCAATGAACATCTACCGCTGATGAGCCTGAGCCTACGGTCTCTATGACTGCGCCTTCACATTCTATGAGTATCTGCTTGAATAAAGGCTCCTCACTAGCGTATACTCCATGTGCTGCATGAGCATACCATTCGTCATAAAGGAATGCTGCTGATGGGTTCCAGTTAAACTCGGCCTGGCCCTCTATCTCAAAGTCTCCCTTATCCGCATGGTTTTTTCCAAATGGAGTATTCAGACAGTCGCTATCCTCTAGATTGTTATTGATAGTCAATGTATTGCTTAATAAACAATCATAGGCATATGTAGCCTTATTCTCATCTGTCAATGTTACGTTAGTAGGCGCAATATAGAAATTGGTATTTGCCTTAGGCAATTTATACACATCAGAGGCAATAGTACGTGGCTGGTTAGGCTGGTTAAGTATCACTGCGTCGCTCTCAAAGTTTGGAGTAACGGTCCAGCCATCATTATCAACCTTCAATTCTAATGTATTCATTATTGCATTATTATATACCTGAGCGTCCCTTAATGTAGCCGCATACTGGTTAATCAATGTAGCGACCGGCAAGATTACGGCATTGCTAGCGTCCTTATAGATTTTCCATTTCTTAGCGGTAACGGCGTTAGTAACCGCTGCTGTCGGAGTATCATGTGTTCCTAATGCCATGTACAGGTATTCTTCTATACATTCGCCGAACAGCACCTTATGGCTATACTGTGGTGCAGATGAGGCCTTAGTCCTGTCAGATTGTATGACTAAGGAGTCTCCTCCAGTGTGTCCGGTCCAGTCCTCTGTCTCTATTTCCGTATTATCCTCAAAATCAGTACCACGTGCCAATATACCGCCAGCAACCGGATAATCAGGATACGTTCCGTCATTGTTTGGCTCTTTCAATGCGAATAGCCAATTATGATATTTTCTATTATAAGTTGCCATGTCTATTTATCTCCTTTAGCTTTTTTCTTCTTAGGTTCCTCTTTTTCAAATAATGGAGATGATTCGCACATGCTGATAAACATTATGTCATCATCTGGCACATCATACACCATATCAGGCTCGAGAGAAGCGCCAGGAGCAATGAGTCCAGCCATGACAAAATCTATACAACCGATTGGCGTCTTGCCAATGTATTTGAATTTCATTATCATATCTCCTATAAGTTATAAGTCATCAAGTATTTGACAGCTATAATGTTCATCATGACTTCCTTATTGTCATTATACTCGGTCAATACTCTCCATTCAATGCTCTCAAGCGCACTTGCGCCCCGATAGCTCAAATCCTCAAGGTTAGCGTGTATGTCAGTAGGTATGGCGTCCGCCAAATGCCTAATGATTTCCTCCCGGAAATTCCATAATTGGCTAATAAGCTCTGGGGGAGTATGTTCGCTAGTGCATAGCAGGATCTCGATAGGCACCGCCAATGTTATGCAGCCCATATTCACTGACTGCTTCCACATCTCGGCTTCGCTGCTTGCTTCCTGAAAGCATATGCAAGGCAATTCAGTATCAGGAGTAATCTGTGATAGGTCAAAGTAAAACTCCTTATTCCTACAAATATCGTTTCCTGTCAATTCTCTTGAAATGCCTTCTAGGATTTCCTGGAAAATGCTCATGTGTAATCAACCTCGTATAACCTACCAATTTGGTATTAATGTCGTCCTCTATTGCTTCCCTGTTCTCTGCTAGCCACTGGTCTATCGCAAAGTTTATCTCAGACATCAGCCGGTCATAGTAATTCCTTGAAAGCTCGGTGCCGTCTCCCATGCTACGGCCCTCCGCCTCCCACCAGGTCAGCCAGCTATATGCGGCAGCTGCCTTTGGGATTAGGATTTCCAGCTCTAATGGGATATTGTCAGACCTTAATCTTGATTTTATATGCGTCTTGGCGTCCTCGAAGTGATAATCTATATCCTCTAAGGTTCTCTGATATACTCGGGTACGAAATACCATATCGGACAGGTATAGTGTGTCGAAGCTGTCATTAAATCGTAGAGTAATTGTTTGTAGCATACTCATATACTCTGCCTTCTTATCTAATGTAGTGGCAGTGTCCTTTAGAGTATACTTGATATTATAGATAGTATTAGGTGATAATTCTGTGATTTCTTCCTTGTCCTCATTATAGCATTTCGCATTCTTTACGGCCCGAGTAACAGGTTCGCCAGTCTTTGACTCGCTGAACAGTATGTCAATGTCTGACGGTGAAAATGTAGTGTCTGATGAGACATTAAGCTCAAACTTATCAGTTGTATCATATTTTTTATAAGGTATTATGAAGGTGATTAAATCACCTTCAGCAATATTTGTTATTTTATATGAATTATTATGAGTTGATGTATATTCATCAGACAATGTTACGCTAGGTAAGTTGCTGATGTCATAATCTTCACTGAAGCTTAAAGGATATTCCCTATCAACAAAGAAATCCCTAAGAAAATGAAGCACTTCGTAATAATCCTTCATTGCATAATTCATATAAACAACTCCTGCCTTATCCTAATATGTCTGCAACTCTAATCATTCTATTGCCCTTAGCAATAGGCACTGCTCCAACGGTACAGCCCATCTTAATGGTTACTAATGGATCATTCAAGTTAGTGTCCTCATCATCATACATGAGCATGCTGATAGCAGGTGCCACGTCCTCGAATCCTGGAATAGCTGGTGCAGTAGCCGCTTGTGGGTTAGCTGATTTCTTATAGAAGATTTTCATAGCAGGATAGTTATAGTTGAATCCTATAACTTCCCCATCTGTGAAGTCTTGGCCTCCCCACATATGGTTAGCTCCGGATATTCTCATTACGTCATCAACATAAAATCCTTCCTTAGCGGCGTCATAATCATATCTGCTCGCTTCCACTTGAGACTTAGCGGCTAATGCTGTGATAGCACCATCACCATAGAGGAAATTGTCTATCTTAGCGATTCCCTGATTACGTAATTGCTTCTTAAGAATGACAATATCATTCAAGATCTTATCATATGTAGTGGAGGAACCGTCCCAGTCCTTATTAAGGCCAGAGGATACAGTTACAGCATTCTCCTTAGCGGTGGTGTAGATGGTCTCTACAATGTCGAGTCCTAAGATGTATGCCATAGCGGAAACCTCATCGCTTAGGAAGTAATAAGGATTTTCCATGTCAGACTTTGCGATGGTATACTCGATTTCATGAGTAGACATCTCGAAGCCCTTAGGAGTCTTTAAGGTTCCTCTGAATTTACGTGCGGAAGCACCTTTAGCGATTCCTTTACCCTTAGGCATTTTTTCTTTATACTTATCAAAATCTTCACTTTCGAGAAGTGTTATTTGTTTCGTTTCAACTTCTTGTTTTGGGAATAAGCCGATTACTGGGTTTTGGTGTATGATTTGCTCCTGTGCTTGTACAACATACATTCCACGTAAGTAATCGGAGAATATTTTCTCATACTTTCTTTGTTCAGCCATGTTGTTATGCTCCTTAAATTTTTATTTTCCTTAATTAAAAAATTATAATAATGGTTTGATTATCCGCTGCCTCCGCCTTCAGTAGTGGTGCTTTCTAATGAGATAGTGAATGATTTATGTTCAGCGTCAAATTCTATACTCTCAGTCGCAGTGGTGTATCCAGTAGCACTGATTGTTGCGCTATATGTATCATATGGCATATTCGGGAATGTGCAGCCTCCGCTGGAGCCTGTTGTCTTGCTGGTCTCGCCAATGACTACGGTTGCGCCTTGTATAGGATTCTCTCCATCATTGATTGTAAAGCTTATAGTATCAACGATTGTTAGGCTGATAGTCTTAGTAGTGTCTGACCCGTTGATAGTAACGCTAGAGGAACCGTCAGCATATCCTGTTTTGGTTACGCTGATGTCATAGGTACCATCATCAAGTTCAAATGTGCATTTACCATCATCGCCAGTAGTCTCATTATCTGTTCCAATAGTTACGGTTGCGCCACTGATGGCGTCGGTGCCATCGTTTACGGTAATTTCAAGAGTCCTAGCCGCTGGGTTTAACTGGGATATAATCATCAGTTAATTGTACAAATATCTCTCCGCCACTATTCGCTGCTACAGTCTCTAATGCTATGCAGGTAGAAGTGCTGCTAGCCTTCTTATCTAATCCGAAGCAATCCTTAAGCTCTAAGTAATTACCGGCAGTAATAGCTGCGTTATCAGCTGCTAATGGTAATCTGTATTCTTTGTTAGCCTCGAATCTACCGCAGGCCACATGTCTACGTTGATAACTGCCATCATTAGCGCTAGCGGTTGGCAAGTATCCAGTACGAAATTCCGGCTCATACTGTGTAAAGTGAGTAGCGTTATCTCCTGCCCCTACCCTTTCCATACATAATAAACCATCTACACTGTCTACGGTGCTGCTGAATTTTAAAAACGTTTCAGGTCTAACTTCACTAGCAAAATTTGCTACAGCTGTTCTTTTACCAGTTTCACATGAAATCCCAGAGGTTACAGTCATGTTACCTTCCTTGACCGCATAGGTTTTCATGTCCTCAGGTAAGAAATATGTTCCTATCTCTTGCATTTTATCATCTCACATTGTTTTCCTTTTTCCATTTCTGGTAGTCATCATATGTCGCTGGCTTATCCTTGCCATCGTCATTAGGTTTGCTACCGTCCTGTAATCCAGGAGCAGCCTCTGAGCCTACTCCTTTAGGATCAGTATTAAGTAATTTCTTCTCGTTAAGGAATTTGATGTCCTCTAATGACATCTTCTCCAATCTCTCCTTAATCTCTTCGCTGCCGTTCGCTATCTCTTCTATGAGCTTATCCTTCTCGGCATGGATTAAATCATCGAATGACTTGGCCTTTCCTTCTAGCTTCTCTTTTTCCTCTTTCAGCTTAGCCAATTCCTTATCACGCTCTTTCAATAGCTTATCGATTTCATTCTTATCGGATAAGCTGCTTTCTAAGGTCTTGTTCTTATTCTTGAGAATGCCTATCTCCTGTTCCTGTTCTCTAATCCTCTTCTGATTGTCATTTATTGTTTTCAATAACTCTTCTTTTTCCTTTAAATCCAAAGTAACATCTCCTTCTATTGAATTATAAAATATATGACTCTTAGGCTTATCAGTTAGTGCAACGTCCAATAGTTTAATGCCGTATGGCTCATAATATTCTCCCCTATCGATTAATCCAAATTCTAGGCTTGGAGAAAATCCTTTGCCCCTATAATCGATAGTCGGGTCATCAGCATAGAGTATCCCGTCCTTACAGATGAAATTAAGCATTTCGCCTATGACTTCTCCACCATGCTCATCGGTAATGTCCGCCCTATTCGCTGCACTGGCTATCTCCTTCAAATGTCTTTCCTCGAACATGACAGGCTTAGTCAGATTCTTCTTTTCAGGATAATCCATTAGGCCTGCCTCAAATATCTGTATCATTACTCATCACATCATAAATATAATACTTGCAAGGATTCGTTTCCTCCTCCTCTTCGCTGCATTCCTTATATAATAAACATTCTTTGCAATTCATACCAATTCCCTGACGTCAAGATATTTTTTAGTATATTTCCCCTCATGCAAGGCGAGGCCGCAGTATCCGTTCAAATGGTCGAACGGTATCTCGTCCAATGGTCTAGGCGGCATTTTAGACTGTTCTATGCACCATGAGCATGGATTAGGCCCTAAGCATAGCCAGTCATACGTTGCCTCCTCATATACGAAGTCGAGAACGTTCCGCTTAATCTTCTGCGTAATCGTCTGCGTATAGTAGGTTCCCGCATTCTTAAGCTTTAATGCTGCCTTCTTGAAATGTGCGTCCAGGTTAAAGTCTGTTACTGGCCTGTTAGTGTCTAGCCATACAAGCGCCTTAGTCTTGAGGTCTAATCCTAATTGGCTAAGCAATGATTCAACGGTTTCCTGGAATATCTGTTCAGTGAGCGATAAGTCATAGTCCAGTATCTCCCTATGCTTCGTCGGTATCATGAAAGCCAATAGTTCCTTATCCTCCTTAGAGGTTATATAATCATTAAATCTTTCATCAAAGTAATCCAGCAATTCCTTTTTGAGATTATCAATGTCCTTTTCAATGTTATCCACTACATAGCTAGGCGGCTTGCTAGAGTATTCGTCATAATAATTCATGAGTATAGCCATGAGCGCTAATATAAACTCTTCAGTATCCTTGTCATCAGTCGCCACTATATAGCCGAACAGGTCATCATTCGCCATCTTCTAATCCCTCATCATTCTCCTGTAATTCTCCCTTCTTTATAATGGGCTTATGCTCGAAAGATGATTCATTCCTTAGCTCTTCCTTATTGAATCTTATCCTTGCCTCGACATCTGGATAGCCGTTCATTTCCAGCTCAGGCTTGAATATCTGTTTACTGATAATCTCATTCGCCCATTCCTGGTTATACTGGAGGAACAGTATCCTGCCCGTAGTAGGAGAATCCAATTGTATGTCAGCCGTTGCCCTGTTAGATGATTCGCTAGTGAATACTGCCTCTGGAGTATTCAATCCAATGAATATGTTACGCTCTATCTGCTTGATGTATGAAGGTATATCAGGCAATGCACCGCCCTTCAATACTCTCATCTCATAACCGAACGGAAGCGTTATTACGCCCTTCTTATGGTAATTGCTGACAGCCTCCTCAACCTCTAGCCTATTCTGCTTAGTCAGTCTCTTTCCTGGCTGCTGCTCATTACCCATAGTCAATTGTACAAGGTTACTGTTCTTATATGGTATCTTGAGCATAAAATCCTCGAGTATCCTCTTGTCATGCACCTTATCGAGTACGTCCATGACTATTGAATGACCCTTCCCGTTACGCTCCATATACTTTATCTCTATGATCTCATCAGGCGTGAAATTCACTTCCAGCTCCTGCCTATTCTCGACCAGCTCTGCGAAGCGCTTGCCTAGCCAGCCCTTATTAGTGTTCTCATTGCGGATAGTCAATTGCTTATATCCTATGACGTCCCCGTTCTCATCATGCAGCTTTTTCATGCGATAATTCTCTGCGTCAAAGGCTAGCCATCGGAAGTTGAGATGATTATCCGTCCACCATTTCTCGAGGAAATCGGTTCCGTCCACCATGCCATTATATAATAGGTCATCAATGAATTGGCTAATCCTCCATTCCTCGCAGCGCTTTTCAAGGTATTCCTTAGCCTTAGCGTTATCGCATTCTATCTCGAAATTATTATTGGTCTTAGTGATGTTATCCATGAGTATGCCTGCCACGAACGGGTCCTTAGCAGCATTCCTGCAATTAGCTATGGTCCTGTTCACCTTGAAAGGCGTAACGTCTATAAGGTCTACGCCATGCCCATGAGTATAGTCTATATCCTCTACTCCTACTTCCTCTATGCTATTAGGCTCGGCATTGTCAAACCGCTCCGGCAAGCTGAATACTCTATCTAATAATCCCATAATCATCACACTGCATATGCTCTCTCATAAATAAGTTCAACATTATCCCTGCTCAGTTTACCGATATTACCATAAACCGCATATCCTAATGCGTCCATCGCATGGTCGTTAAACTTCACTGGCTTGTCTAGTATGTTCCCGTCCTTATCCTTCTGGAAATAATACTTTTTAATCTCCTCTACCGTATTCTTGCATTTTTCGCTGATATGTATCCTAGTTGATTTGACGGCATTAGTCTTGGCTATGACGTCCTTTATGCCAGGCACCGTATCAAAGCCGTACTGGCAAAACTCCTCTATCCTATCAGGCTCTGCTCCATCGCCGAAGCATTTGTTAATCCTGGACGGGTTAAGGCCATGCCTCTTTAGCATGTTAATCGTTTTCATTATCAGTTCATGATTCAGGAGGTTCCGCTCATATATCTCGTCTATGACATACGGTTCCCCATCATACCAGCCTATCAGTAATACGCAGCTAGGATTATTATATCCATAATCCATGCCGATACTGTAATACTCGTATCCTCTGCTGCTCTCCTTGATGTCCCAATTCTCATAGACCAGGTTACCGACCTTGCCCCATTCGCCTAATGTTAATTTGACATAGGAATCATAGTCTATCTCCTTCAAGGCCTCAGCCCTAGCGATATATTCATCATCAACGAATGGATTACTCTTATAATGGAAATGTATAACCTTGCTGTTCTTCAATGGTTTCCTATGAAAATTCTCGTAAATCCAGTGTCCCTGCGTGTCGGGAGTTACTACCATCAGGATCTGCCCATAATCCGCCTGCATGACTTCGCTCCTTAGACGAGCGTCTAATTCGATAAAAGTCTCTATATCAGTTATTTCCTCCATTTGCTCAGTGTATATGTAATCAAGGTTCATGGAACGGATTTTCTGGAGGTCATCGAGAGATTTAAAGAACATAGTCGCCCCATTCGCTAATTCAATGGTTCCTTCGCTCTTATTCTCATGGTATGGTATGCCATACTTGATTAGGAGGTTCCGTATCTCTAGCCATGCAGTCATACGGAGACTCGGTAAGGTGTAACGGAATACGCCTATCCTCGCATTAGCATGTTCTAATGCGTATAGGAGAGTCTTATGTGCAGCGAATATGGTCTTGCCACTACCGGCTGCTCCCTCTACGACGAGGTACCGATGATTGTCATGTATATGCTCTATCTGTGCCGGGCTCAATACCCATTTCACTGCCGTAGCCATAAGCCTACTCCTGATCTGGTGTTATGATTGTAATCGTAAATTCATTATTATTGTCTGTCTGCTTCTCATTATCCCTGTTCCATCTCTCAGGATACTTGTTCCTTAACAGGTTAGCGCTAGCCTTCCAGTCCCCCTCATCTCCTGCGAGGCTCACGTTCTGTATATGGTTATGCTCGAACATTGCGTCCGCCCTCTTCAGTTCAAAGGCTAATACCATGTATATCGCAGGCTCCTTAGTGCTCTTGCCCTTCTCTAGCCAATCATCTAGCGTCTCTGATGGTACGCCCGCCAGTGTTGCTGCGGTGTATTTGTCGCAGCCGTCCTCTACATAGTTGGCTATCTCCTTGACTAGTTTCTCGTTCAGCTCTATCTCTTCCATAGTGTTACCCTTTAATGTTCATTATGAGGAATGATAATACTGTTATTATGACGCTGACGATTGTCGGGGTTATTATCACTGCCTTTTCCATGTTGCTGATAGTAGTCTCTAATGATGTTACCCTATTGTCGATGTTGAAATCGTCCTGCGCTGATTCCAGCTGTAGCTGGTGTATGCTCTCCGCCATGCGGTCTATCTTCTCTTCCATACGCTCATTGTTGCGGATTATAGTGTTTATCTTCTCCTCCTTATAGTCTATCCTGACGCTAAGGTTCTCTATCCTTGTCTCATGTTCCTGGAGCTTCTGCTCATGCACGCATTCATAGTTGGCGTCTGTCATCTTATCATGTCTCGTATTCGTCATTGAGGACCTGTTCCATGATTGGCTCCTGTTTCGTATCCTCCTTTAGCCATTTGAACGTGTTAGGATACTTGGCGTCTAGTAATGCGAATATGAATCCTATAATCACTGCTATAGCCATTGCGAGCTGGTTAGGATCATATAATCCTATTATCTCTGCCGGTGCGAATGTTACTATGATTATCTTTATTATTGTTGTCAGGTCCCCTATTATTGCTTCATTGTTCATTATCCCTTAGCCTCATTGGATAGTCTGCCATAGCCTGAGAGTATTTTATCGGAGATGTTTTGGAGGCTATGGCAGCTAGTGTCTCCGATAATCTCTTTCTTCAATATAAGCGTCCGGTGATGGTATATACATTATGGGAATGTTTTTATAGGATAATGGAGAGAATATTATCATAGTCTTTTTTATCATACGGTCTGGGGGGCTATGATGGTCTCCCATTCTTTTATCAAGGATTATATAACAATTGTTATATGATTTTTCGTTTTTCTCCCATATTATTATAGAGGCTCTTATATGGCTAAAAAGATGGGAACATTCGTGTATAGACAAATTATTACTATCATATAATAATAGTAATAAAAAAACCCTAAAAATAATAATAATATAATAAAAAGTATTACAAAAACACTATTTTCAAAAAAGGTCTGCCCGAATCAAAAAAAAAATTGTATATAATTATATAAATTTGTAATAATTATATACA
>Ga0265299_10000576_pt1 | contig 44868 bp, 24 predicted proteins | sample AusTroGonzalo_MG_4_FD_193485 | JGI IMG/M metagenome (GOLD analysis project Ga0265299, IMG submission 193485) | Bovine rumen microbial communities from tropical cattle in Woodstock, Queensland, Australia - Gonzalo_02 | ecosystem: Host-associated > Mammals > Digestive system > Stomach > Rumen ...
AATCGGGTATCGAAATGCTGAAAGATACGGTTTCGCGTCTGCTCGGCGAAAGAAACGACCCCGACCTTGCGCACAGCATAAAAGAGACCGTCCTGAGTTTTCCCGATGTCAGCGGAGCATACGACCTCGTGCTGAACAACTACGGTCCCGACTCGTGGAACGGCTCGATCCACATTGAAGTTCCCGACACCTACTCCGCAGATATGCTCGACAGACTTATCCGCGAGATCCAGGTCACAGTCTACACGAAACACAACGTGATCCTTACCGCGATCGGAGTCTATTCCGTGAACACTCACGATGCAGAAACCATTGAAATCAGGAACAAAATCCATGATATCGTATTTTCCCGCGAGCATGTGCTTCAGCTTCACGGCTTCTATCTCGTGAAAGAAGAAAAAACCATGAGATTTGATGTCGTAGTCAGCCTCGGAGCGGATGACAGAAAAAGGATCTACACGGAAATCCTTAACGATGTAAGCAAAGAATTTCCAGGTTATCAGTTCCAGATCGTCCTTGACACCGATTTTTCGGAAGAATAGGTTTTGACCTCACCCTTTGATTCCCTCTCCAGTGTGGCGAGGGAAAAATCATTTTACTCAGAATGACAGGAAAAGAACCTTTTCAAAAAATCTTATCTTACGCAGCGGACTGAGAAAGCACCTTGTTTCTGACCTGGAATTATATCGACAGCATTACTGAAATTGAAGCGAAGATTCCATACATGGTCCGCCATATCAGTTACGGCAGAAGATGACCAGAGTTCAGTATTGCTGTCATCTACTTCGCTGAAATAACCAGGGATTTCCGGTTGTTGTGAACTGCTGCATACACAGCTTCCTTCGGCGCACTCTGTTTCCCACTCACCTTCACAACTACCTTCCCATGCTCCGTCCGCCTTGGCCTCCATATTGGAAAGCAGGTCGTTTTCACTTATTCTGCACTCTCCTTCCGATGCAATCTTCGTGCAGTTCTTAACGAGTTTCCTGAGTTCGTCTATATTTGGAAGTCTCCAGTCGTCATGGCCGCATACGGATAGGTTTTCACAATAATTTGCAGCTTTTTCCCAGTTCATTGTGGCGGAAGGAAGAGGCGACCACGTGTTATCGTCAATAGTATGACATGCGTTGTATGTGTCGTCAGACCACTTTACCGATTTGCAGTCGATCAAATCTCCGCCGGAATCGAGACATTCGCAGAGATCATCCGGTGTTTTAAAATCGTAGATTGCTGCAAGTTCTTCCTTATCGAGGGTAAGTTCTGCTCTCATAGCAAGTTTAAATGTCTCTCCTGCAGTAAAATTCTCGTTTTTGCCATAGCAGACCTGAGTTTTTCCGAGAGCGGTTTTTGCACCGGTTTCCGAGGCACTGCCGTATTTGTTTGCCGCAATAAGACACTGCTTACTGCTGAAGTCTTCTGAAAAAGCGGTGTCGAAGATCAGTATTTCCGGAGCCTTATCAACTGTATCGACTCCGTTTGCCTTCATTGTGTCGATGTACTGAAGCGGAACAATGAAATATACGTAGGTTGTCCTACGCCATTCGAAATCCTTGTTTTGATCGGCAAAAATCACTCCATTTACACCCTGCTCGTATTCTACAAAGAATGTATTCTGTTCTCCCTGAAAAAACTGTTTGCCGTTGATATCGGAAAATCCGAACGCTACTTTCGTGTGGTCAGCAGGTTCAGGGTTATTGATTATGTTTGCATTTATTATTCCGACACCTTTTAAAGCGAAATATGCACCGCCGTTTTCGCTTGCGTCAAGAAGAGAATCGTCAAGTTTGCACGGATCATCGTCTGTGTCTGTATCAGCATCATCCAAAGGCGCGCCGTTCCCACCTGAATCGGAATTGCCGGTATCAGCTGTTGTGTCACCTGTGTCGGCAGTTTTTTCTTCTTTTTTGTCGTTTCCGCAGCCGGCAAAAAGCAGAATCGCCAGAATGACTGTTAAAATCATCGATTTTTTCATGACAACCTCCATAAAGTTAAAAAACCAAATAAGCATATATTTAGTTGCACAAAGTGCCAATTTTTCTGACTCAAAAATTCAAAAAAAAAACGACAAGACTTTGATTTTATTGATAAATTTTTACGATTTTTTTATAAATCAGAGTTCTATTTACTGATCTCAGCTAATCTCGCCTTAAGATGAGCCAGATTTTCGGAAAGTTCGGTGTGTTTTGATTTTTCTTTTTCGACTACTTCGGGCTGTGCTTTTGAAAGGAAGTTCGGGTTGTTGAGTTTTCTGTCGCAGAGGTCGAAATCTTTCTGGAGTTTCGCGATTTCCTTTTCAAGACGCTTGATTTCGTCGGAGAAATCAATGAATCCTGCAAGCGGGATGTAGAGCGTCCCGCCTTTTACGAGGGAACTTGCCGTCTCTTTGTCTGGTGTAAAAGTGTCAACAAATTCAACATCTTTTACTCTTGCAAGCTTGATTATGTATTCGAGTTTTTCGCTGAGCGCGTTCTTGAGGCCCTCAACAAGTGCAAGTTTGAGCGGAAGTTCTGCCGACGGTTTGATGTTGTTTTCAGCGCGGATCGTTCTGATGACGGTGATGATCTCGATAATCTCTTCCATCGTCTGCGCGTCTTTTTCGAAAACGGGGCAGTCGCCGGCTTCGGGGAAGCGGCTTATCATTATTGATTCTTCGCGTCCGTCGAAGCTGAACGGCAGGCTCTGCCAAAGCTCTTCGGTGACATGCGGCATGAAGGGGTGAAGCAGTTTAAAGCTTGCGTCGAGGACTTTGAGAAGGACTTTTTTGCCGACAGTTTTCGCGTTTTCGTCAGTGCCGAAGAATGTCGGTTTGATGAGCTCGATATACCAGTCGCAGAACTCGTGCCAGAAGAAGTGGTAGATCGCTCCCGCCGCGTCGTTGAGCCTCATTTCGTCGAGGTTTTTGCGGACTTCCTTCGTGACATCCTCGAGTTTCGAGAGGATCCACTTGTCTGCAAACGAGAAGTCATCGTTTTTGTATTCGATCGGGTTGAAATCGAGTTTTTCGCCGTCAGCGAACTGCATGAGGCAGAATCTCGTCGCGTTGTATATCTTGTTGATGAAAGCCCAGTAGCCTTCGAACCATTCATCCGAAAGTTTTACGTCACGCCCTGCGAGCGGCATCATCGCGAAGGTGAAGCGGAGAGCGTCCGCGCCGTATTTTTCGGTGACTACGAGCGGATCGATGACGTTGCCTTTGCTCTTCGACATCTTCTGACCGAATTTGTCGCGGACAAGACCGTGGAAGAATACCTTTCCGAAAGGTTTTTCGCCCATGAACTTGTATCCCATCATGATCATTCTGGCTACCCAGAAGAAAATGATGTCGAAACCGGTTTCCATGAGTGTCGTCGGGTAATATTTAGCAAGTTCAGGCGTTTTTTCGGGCCAGCCTAAAGTCGAGAACGGCCAGAGCTGAGAGCTGAACCATGTGTCGAGGACGTCAGGATCGCGTCTGAGCTTCTCGCAGCCGCATTTCGGGCACTTAGTCGGGTCTTCGCGGCTGACGATCATTTCGCCGCAATCTTCGCAGTACCATACCGGGATCTGATGTCCCCACCAGAGCTGGCGGCTGATGCACCAGTCTTTGATGTTGTACATCCATTCGTAATAGGTCTTTTTCCAGGTTTCGGGCTGGAAAACGATTTTGCCTGTTTCGACCGCCTCTATTGCCGGTTTCGCGAGATCTTCCATTTTGAGGAACCACTGGTCTGAAAGTATCGGTTCGACTATGGTTTTGCATCTCTGGCAGTGGCCGACTGCGTGCATGTGCTTTTCGACTTTGAGAAGAAGACCGAGTTTGTCGAGGTCGGCGACTATCGCCTCTCTCGCTTCGGTCGTAGTCATGCCGGCATATTTTCCGCCGAGTTCGTTGATCTCGCCTTTTTCGTTGATGACATTGATCTCTTCAAGGTTGTGGCGTTTGCCGGTCTCGAAGTCGTTGAAATCGTGGGCAGGCGTGACTTTTACGGCACCTGTTCCGAATTCGATATCGACCAAAATCGCGTCTCCGATTATCGGGATCTCCCTGTCTGTAAGCGGAAGTTTGACCTTTTTGCCGATGAGATGCGCATAACGTTTGTCCTCGGGGTGAACTGCGACCGCGCTGTCGCCGAGAAGAGTTTCGGGACGGGTCGTAGCGATCGTCAGGAACTCGTCGCTTCCAGAAATCGGATATTTGATGTGCCAGAGGTGTCCTTCGACATTCTCGTGATCGACTTCAAGGTCGGAAAGTGCCGTTCTGCAGTGCGGGCACCAGTTGATAATGTATGTGTTTTTGTAGATAAGCCCCTCTTCGTAAAGCGAAACAAAGACTTCGCGAACCGCTTTGGAGAGGTTTTCATCCATCGTGAAACGCTCTCTCGACCAGTCGAGCGAAGCACCCAGGCATCTGAGCTGGCGCGTGATCGTGCTGCCGTTTTCCTTTTTCCACTGCCATACTCTTTCAAGGAATTTTTCGCGTCCGAGGTCGTGTCTCGAGATCCCTTCTTTGTTGAGAGCACGCTCTACAACCATCTGCGTCGCGATCCCTGCGTGGTCCGTGCCCGGAAGCCAGAGAACGTCGTAACCCGACATCCTTTTGTATCTGCTCATCGCGTCCTGAACGACGACCATGACGGCGTGTCCCATGTGAAGGACGCCCGTGACGTTGGGCGGCGGGAGAACTATCGTGTAAGGCGGTTTTTTGCTGCTGGGATCAGCCTTGAAGAAGCCCTTTTCCTCCCAGAACTGGTACCATTTCTTTTCGATTGACAGATGGTCGTATTTCTTGTCGATTTCCATTCTATTCTCCGATTTTCCTCTTTTCGTGTCCGTTGTATATCGCAGCCTTCTGGTCGATGTTGCGCATCGGTTTCTGCGTCGTCTTTTCCTCGACATAGTGAGCCATTAGGCCCGGAACTCTCGAAATCATGAAGATTCCGTTAGCAAGTTCGGCAGGAATTTCAAGAGCGAGAAGAACTGCGCCGATCATTCCGTCAACGTTGACCGGAAGTTTCGTTCCTTTTACTTTGAAGATGTTCGCTTCGATCATTTTTGCGAGTTTGATGAAGAAAAGTTTCTCTTCGGGAAGGTTTTTGAAGCAGATCTCTGCAAGTTTGACGCTTCTAGGATCTTCGGTGTGGACTCTGTGGCCCATTCCCGGGAATCTGAATTTCTGCTCGAATTTCATCTTTACGAATTCTTCTACTTTTGCTTCATTGAGCTCGTTCCCGCAGTATTCAGCGGCAGCTTTGAGCATTTTCATCGTGTTCTCTATCGCTCCGCCGTGGAAAGCGTTGATTGCCAGAAGTCCAGAAGCAATCGCACCGTTGAGCGGTGCGCCCGTCGAAGTTGCATTGAGAGTAGCCAGAGCACTCGGAGGAGTTACACCGTGGTCAACGGAAGAAACAAGAACAGCCTGGAAAACGCGTCCTTCCTCTTTTGTCGGAAGCTCGCCTTTCAAAATGAGATAAACAGTTTCCGCGTAGCTCAGATTTTCCATAATATCTTCTATCGCATAGCCTCTGATCAAAATTTCGTTCGGTTTGATAGAAGTAACAGCCGTTGTCCACTCTGCCATGATCGCCTCCAAAATTTCAATAAATTAAACAACTTACATTCGAGACTGCAAATTTTCCTAAAACTGGAAAACAAGCGGTCCGCTAAAAAACCAAATATATTAGCAGAAACGATTTTTTTTTTCAATTTTGATTTAAAGGAGATTTTGAAGAAAAAATTAGAAATTAAGAGGAATTAATTATCTGCTCAGTTCTTTCGCGATTTCAACAATTTCAATGAATTCGCCACGGTAACCGAAAGTGTCTGTACCGATATTTGCCTTTGCGCGTTTCAAAACTGAATTATAAGATGAATCTGCCTTGAATTTCGAATCTCTGAGCAGCATTCCGAACTCTGCAACTGACGAAGCAAAACCCATGTTCTGGCTCATTGTTTCGAAAATATTTGCCGAAGTCATAAAAGTATCCATATATTTGCTGATATCCTGATCAGGCTCTTTGTAGCGCATTTTGAGAAGCAGGAAATCATCCTCGCCGAATGTTACTTCAGGTTCAGTAGTATCTTCACCGCCTTCGGTTTCAGCCGGCTCCCCTGCTCCGCCGTTTTCCTCGCCGTCGCTTTCGGTTCCACTGTTTTCATCAGTATTTTCAGCAGGTTCTTCGGTTTCGACTTCTTCTTTTGCAGTCAGAATTACCTCATAGAAAGCCGTAACTCTGTGACCTGCGCCGATCTCGCCTGCGTCTTTGGTATCGTCGTTGAAATCCTGATTGTTCATAACGCGGTTTTCGTAACCGACAAGACGGTATTTCGCGATTTTTTCAGGGTTAAAGACAACCTGAAGTTTTACATCTTTTGCAATTGTGAACATCGTTCCCAAAAGGTCGAATGTGAAAATCTTTTCAGCTTCTTTTTCGGAATCGATATAGAAATAATTTCCGTTTCCTGCATTGGAAAGCTTTTCCATTCTGTCATCCTGATAGTTGCCCATTCCGAAACCGAGAATCGTGAGGTAAATCCCTTTGTTTCTTTCGGTTTCAATGTATTCAACGAGTTTTTCGGTATTTGAAATTCCGACATTGAAATCGCCGTCGGTCGCAAGAATTATTCTGTTGTTCGCATCTGCGCTGTAATTCTTTTCGGCAAGCGCGTAAGCTCTCTGGATGCCGTCTGAACCTGCAGTCGAACCGCCCGCTTCAAGATTGTCTATCGCCGAAATAATTTCATTTTTTTTGTCGCCGCTTACCGAATCAAGAACGACATTAACACCGCTTGCATAAGTTACTATCGAAACTTTATCGTCCTCTCCCAGCTTTTCGACAAGTTTTTTGAACGATTTTTTAAGCAGACCAAGTCTGTCTTCACCATACATTGATCCTGAAACATCAATAAGGAAAACCAAATTATGAGAAGGAACTTCATTTTCTTTAAGCTGTTTTCCCTGAAGACCGAACATAACGAGTTTCGTATCCTTATTCCAGGGAGAATCGGCCATTTCCATTGTAACAGAGAAAGGTTTGCCCTCTTCAGGCTGCGGATAGTCATAATCAAAATAGTTGATCATTTCTTCTATCCTGACTCTGTCTTTCGGCGGCAGATAGTGACTTTTCAAAATGTAGTTTCTAATAAGCGTGTAGCTTGCCGTATCGACATCAATTGAAAATGTCGAGGTGTTTTCTACAGCAGTCTCGACCCATTCATTTTCGACAAGTTCACCCTGTTTAGGTTCTTCCGGAGAGACAATATCGTCTCCTGCTTCGGGATCGTCATCAGACCAATAATCGCTGTCAACCGTGTCGGCATAATCACCCTCTTCCCCGGGGTAATATCCTGTGTCGCCAGTGTCACCGGAATCATAATAACCTCCATCGCTGTCGGCATATTCGTCACCTTCGGGGGCGTAATACCCTGAGTCTGCTGTGTCACCATAATCAGCGAGATCATTCTCGCTGTCGGCTTTACTGTTAGTTCCGCCGCATGACATCAGAAAAAGAACAAACACGATCAAAACTGTTGAAAGCACTGATTTTTTCATGGAAAGACCTCGAAAAAAGAAGTTAATAACAGTTATTTAGTTACATGAAGTGCCAATTTTTCTGACTCAAAAATCAAAAAAAAATATTTTTTTCAATAAAGTTCTGAAATTATTAGGCATATTTATTCATTATTCTGAGTAGAGCGAAACTCTGAAAAATGTTTCGCTATACATCAATTCAACACAGCTGTTTTATTCCAAATGGTCGAAAATTTTGATTTTTGAATCGGTATTTTCAATTTTACTGTCGAGTTTTTCGCGGATCTGATCATCCATTCTCAGAACGGAAAGAGCTTCGACATCGTCTGGAGCATATTTCAGAACTTTGTGATAATAGATATTTCTGTAAATAAGATTGTTTTGCTTTGCATATATATTAGCAATAACTTTGAATATTTTCACACAGTTATTTATGTCGCCCATCTGTTTGTAGACAAACGCCTGACGCTTGAGGAAATTGACGTTTTCGGGATCTTTCGCAATAAGTTTTTTCAAAAGAACCATAACGCTGTCATACTGCCCCATCTCGATTCTTGCCTCAATCAGTTCGCCTAAAATGACATCGTCGTCCTTCTTCATCGAATAGAGCATCAGCAGACAAGCTTCAAGATCTCTGACGTTGCTTATTTCACCTTTTTTGTGACTTTCTCTGATCGACATCAATATTTTTTCGGCCTCGTCGGTCATGTTTTCGCGTATCAGAATACTCGAAAGGTTGAGAAGATCGCGTACCGTCGCCTTGTTCATCTCCTTGATCGTGTGAAGAAGATAAATTGCAGTCATCCTGTCGTTCTTTTTAATGTAATAATTGACAGCAGCGCGGTATTTATCGGCAGCATCCGAGAATTTGCCTTTTCTGATGTCGATATCGGCGCTAAATTTGTTCAGGATACCGTTGTCCGGTGCAACATTTAGCCCCATCTTAACATAACTTGCCGCAAGATCAAGACGTTTTGCGTCAAGTTCGCGCTGTGCCATACCTAAATAGACATCTACAGCTTTATCAATCTTGTTTTTGTAGCGGTAAAACTCTGCAAGCTGAATATAATTTTCAACTTTGTCAGGATTTTTTTCGATCTCGGAAAGCAGTTTGGAAGCCTTGGCATCACTCATAATGTCAGAAACATCAGTGTTTACGAGTTTACCAAGATTTTTCAGCGCTTCCGCCGAAAAAATATCTCCAACATCTTTTCTTAAGAAACCAACTATTTTATCGATAAGTTTCGATGACATAGAACCTCTAACCAACAAACATGCGAATAATATTCACTTCGCGAAAGTTGTCAAAAAAGTGCGGGGCATTCTGACGTTTTTTTCGGCGCCGCCATTATTGCTGTAACAGCGTCACGCCGTTTTGTCGTAACGATGTAATCAGAGTTCATCAAAGATGTCAGGCTCATCAGACTTGGGAGCCTCAAAAAGAGATTCAGGAAGATCAGCGGAAACATCCAAGTATTTGTTTTCAAAGATGAAAGCAGGTTTTCCACGACTCACTCCGATCCAGCGCCGAGCCTTTTTAACGGCATTTCCTGCTTTGGTTTTATCCTTGCCTCGGCGCCCTTTTCCGGCAGGAAGCGGCGTTTTCTTTTCGGAAACGATGTAAAGGTCACCGCTTACTATTTCGACAACTTTCCCTTGGGAAATCTTATAGTAGATCCCGTTTTTGCGACACAGTTTAGCGCCATTTCCGATATCGGCACACTCACCTTCGAAACGGAATCTGCCGCCAAGCATCACTGAAAAAAGGTCGCCGTCGACAGAGGCATTGAAAAGCTGTTTCGAAATTTCGTTCCAAGGACCGCTGTCCCACACTCCTTCATGGAAAATATTCGCGGTTTCGCCGTTTATTATCACCGTCGCAACAGAAATATTGAAAGGCCCTGTGATAATCATCCGCCACTTTTCAGGATCTGAAGAAAGAATCTGGTAGTCACCCGTGAATTTGCCTTTGAACTGCTCGACATCGATCCACATCGTTACGGCACCTTCCGCCGAAAAAGCTCTGTTCTCAGGATTAAGCTCGAATTTTTCAGGCTTCCACGCGTAACTCCCCTTCTCGTCCACCGTTTTTTGCGGCAGAGTTGAGCAAGAAATCAAAAGAAAAAGTGCAAAAAATGATAAAAATAACTTTTTCATGCACAAATCACGTTATTTGACTGCAACACACTCAATTTCGACCATTGCGCCGAGAGGAAGTTTTACTACCTGAAAAGCGGCTCTTGCAGGGCATTCAGAAGTAAAAAACTTCGCGTAAACTTCGTTCATATCCTTGAAATTGTTCATATCACTGAGGAGAACCGTGGTTTTTACGACGTTTTCATAGCCGCAGCCCGCAGCTTTCAGAATTTCGCCTATATTTTTGAGCGACTGTTCAGTCTGCTCTTTGATGCCGCCTTCAACGAATTTTCCGGTTTTAACATCAACCGGAAGCTGACCCGAAACATAAATTGTGCCGTTTGCTTCAACTGCCTGACTGTAAGGACCAATGGCAGCCGGAGCGTTCGGCGAACTGATGATTTTCTTCATTTTTTCCTCCAAAAACGGTTATTGAACACAAAAAACGACCGATTATAGCGACTTTAAAATTTTTTCATAATTTACAGTCGATTTTTATCCGCCAGTTCAAGAAGTTCTCTCGGTTCGGAAATGAGAATATCGGCTCCAAGAGCGACAAGATCATCTTTTCGGCCGAAGCCCCATAGACACCCGATCGAAGTGATTCCGGCGTTTTTCGCAGTCAGAATATCTGCTTTCATGTCGCCGACATAAACTGTCTGAGAAAGGGGAACTTTTGTGATTTCTGCTATTTCGAAAATCCCGTCAGGCGCCGGTTTGAGCGGTTTTCCCTGACGTTCACCCAGAATCGCGTCGAAATGAAACTCTCCGAGGATCGTTTCGGCGTTTAGAAGCGCGTATTTGTGTTCTTTATTGGTAAGAATCGAGATTTTCACCCCTCTTTCGACAAGCCCTGAAAGCGTCTCGCGGATTCCAGGAAACGGCGGGATAGTTCCGACACCTTTTTCGTGGTAAAGGTCTAAAACTTCGGGAAGAAGAGCACTCACGATCTCTTCGGAAGTTCCTTTCGGAAGTGCGCGGCGCATCAGCATCCTCATTCCGTCACCGACGAAACCTTTGTATTCATCTATTGTATGCGTCGGAAAACCGTGGCTGTGCAGCACCTCGTTGTTTGTTCTCGAAATTATGTCAAGCGTATCGAGAAGCGTCCCGTCCATATCGAAAATGACCGATTTCAGTTTCATTTTTCCTCCTTCATAAAAAGCGGCAGATTATAGAGGTGAAGGCGGACAATTCAAATTTTAATTTCTCTCGCCGTATTCCCCCTTCTCCATCCGTAGAGCCGTGACCAGACACGGTTCCAGAAAAATGCGATGCCTTGAATCAGGGAAACTTGGCGAAGCGACTGAAGGGTCGGGATGAGGTCAGGAACATGGTCAAAGAAAATTTTTTCAGTGATTTCTGGGAAAACAAAAATGCGGACTTGATTTATTCAGGGATTTTTCTGTTTACGGTTAGAAGCAGTTTGCATATTCCGCAGGACAATTTGTGGACATGCAGTCATAGAAATCTTCTGCACTTGCACTCATGCAGTTGGTTGCATAACATGTCGCCATATCATTGTATTGAGTTTGAGCCTCGGAAGTGCTGTTGTTATCACATGCTGAAAAACAATATGCTTCTCCTTCTCCACAGGTGCCGTAACACCCCATCAACTCGTAGCAAGAACTGATGCTGCTGCTTGCGCTCCCGTAACTAATCGAGAAATCGTCAATGCAGAAGCGGTCGTAGCCTTGATAATCAGAAGAATCTTTCTGGTACAGGAATTTCAATGTGTGAACACCTGCTGTCAGTCTGACACTTTTCGGAGTCCAATCCGACCATCCGTTGGTGCTGTCGCTTGGAGCTGTGTTGTAGCTGGTAAGCAAAATATAGTCTGAATGATAATAATCATTAAGATAAAGTGTGAAGTAGTCCAAATCAGAACCATGGTATTTTTCTCCTGAGCCTTTTATGTAGAAAGAAGCGGATCCGTCTCGCGGCATATTTACGGTTATCGTCATTACAGCGTTGGAACTATCCACATTGTAGTTGTTGGAACACATTGCGTAACTGCCGCTATATCCTCCGAGAGTCGTCATTCTTTCCCAATGATATTGTGATGAGTTGCCCGCTTCTGAGAATGTAGTGTCTCCGGCATCTTCAAAATTCCAAAGTGTTTCAGGAACCTTACATTTGGAATTTATTCCGATATATCCTTCTTGACATTCGCAGGTATATTCCGTTGCACCTATTGCGATGCAGCCTGTAGAATTAGGATCACTGCTACACGGATTCGGATTGCACGGATCTACACAGGCACTTCCACTCCAGAAATAGCCTGAATCACAGCCGCAGGAATATTGATCCTGGTCTGTTGCCGTGCAAACACCGTTCGAATGTTCGCCGCAAGGATTCGGACTGCACGGATCTATTACACATGCACTTCCGTTCCAGAAATACCCGTCTTCGCAGCCGTCATCCCAGCAGGCCTCGTACTGGCTGCAGTAGGTGTCGCGGCAGTTTTCGAAATCTTCCGTTCCGAATGAGTCTTGGCAATGATTGAGCAGGCAGTCTATAGAATTATCGTATTGCGCTTTTGCTTCCAGTGAAGCCCTGTCGTTACATGCCTCAATACAATCCATACCTGTACATTTTGACCTGCATGCATTAAGTTCAAAGCAACTCAATTCTGTAATACCGTAACATGTGTTGTATTGCGGACGGCATGCAGCTCTGCGACAGCCGTCAGGATCACTGTCGCTTATGCAGAAGTCATGGTATTCATCATAACACTGCTGCAAATCGTCATACTGGGTTTCGCCTTCCGAGGTAGTAGATTTACGGCAATTATTTTCACAAACCCGATCACCGTCGCTACAGTTATTGATGCACCAGTCTAGGTTAGAACACGAATATGTTTTGCTGCTCTCTTCAAAACATATTCTTCCTTCACGCCAACAATTGTCATCAATGCATTCCTCATAAGCTTCGTCATCTCCCTCATATACTGCGCAGTTGTCGGCGATACACTGCTGAAAATTGTCATACCTGTAGTTGCCAGCCTCGGAAGCATTGTTGCGGCACTGCTGTTTGCAAGTCTCGTTACCTTTGCACTGATCGATACAGCTGCTGAGTTCGCTGCATGTCGTATCGATTTCAACGCCGTAACAACTTTCATAACTAGAAACATAATAATAGCCGATCATGCATCCCTCAAAATCAACAGCATTCGCGCATTGTTCACTATACCAAGTAATCTCGTCATAATCACGTTGAGCATCATTGGTAGTGTAGAATTGGCAAGCCAACCGGCAGTTGTAATCCTCACCACAGGAATCCATGCACTGACTCAAACCCATGCAGTTTGTAGTTGAATCAACACTTTCACTACTGTAGCAGACATCATAGCTCTCTGTACAATGCGGACCTTCGCCGGAATTTGCGAAACAAGCTGCCAATTCAGTCTCGCAGGCTGAAGCAAGGCAATGAGACCTAGCAAAACTACTACCTCCACCCCAACAACTAGAACCATTTTCGTTGAAGCATGTATGTAGATCGTCATGGAGATAACGGGCATTTTTTATGCTCTCATCATAGCAGCTTGTCAGGCAGTAATCCCTGTTTTCACTGTTTTCATAAGGATGAGCGTTATCATACGGGAAGCGGAGATAGCAATTATTTTCGCACTCGACTATTTCACCGCAAGTCATGTTGATATCTTCTTCACCTTCATTAATCGGGAAGTCTTTCGGCACATTTCCGCTTCTTACGCAGTGTATTTCTGAGTCGAAGGCGTAATCCTCTATAGTTTCTGTACCCAAACCAAGACCGTTATACTCAGAGTGATAAATTTTGTCAGTATCATCCGGGGCAAGATAGTATCTTGTCGAAGACATAGTTCCTTTGTAAAGACGAGCCTCGTTGATATTCGGAAGTCTCCAGTCTGTGTATCCGGCATAATTGGAAGTTTCACAATAATTCAATGCCATATCCCACGCCATCCAATTTGGGGTAGGATTAAACATAAGACCGCTTTCAGGATCGACCAAAATTTCATTATCGTTTTTCGTCCAGCTGATCAATTTGCTTTCAGCCATAGCATTGCCTCTGACACAACGGAAATATCGTTTGTCTGTTTTCGGCAGATAGTGAGTAAATTGAGGTTCGTGATAATACCATACATAACGGGCTTGCGCTGACGAATTCGGATTCGATACAGAAGACCACATTCTATAAAAAAGATCAGTAAATGCTGGGAAATAATCGGTATCTATGGCTACTTCTTGTCTTCCGTATCCCATAAAGAATTCTCCGAAATCCATAATTGAGTAAAGCTCTACTACGTTCGGAAGTCTCCAGTCAGTATATCCTGCATATTCAAGATCGGCGCAGTAGCTTACCGCCTGATAATGTGTGTATTCCTCACTGGAAGCATATTTCTGCCACATTATACCGGTATTATTGTCTATTACGACTTCTTCGCCACCAAATGTTGCAGGAGTAAAGCTCTTCTCGAGACAAGCGCCTTTTGCGGCATAGGTCGCATCCTGACCGTAGTAATCTTCGCCTTCTGCCGGACATGTTATTTCTCCTGTTCTGCTGTAACATTGAGTCTGACCTGTGCAGATGCTTCCCAAGGCGGCTTTCTTTCTGCATGAAGAGATACTCCAGAAATAGCCTTCGGTGCAGCCGCATTCGAATTTTGTGTTGTCAATTCTGGTGCATGTCCCGTCGGAACCTCGCATTGTTGTACATTCCGAACAGGAATCTTTTATGCAGCTTTCCGATGAATCGTCCCAAATGTATCCGTCAACACAGCCGCATTCGAATCTGCTTGAGCTCAAAGGTTTGCATATTCTGTTGGAGTTTTCCATCGTGCAGGAATTTTCACCGCACGGGTTATCAACGCATTCTTTACCTGTCCATACCAGGTCTCCGTCGCACTGATCAGAGCGGACACAATGGAGAACACCCACATAAAGTTTCTCGGTAGTGCTTGAATGACCGTTTGCAAAATCTACAGAACGATAATACTCAACATTCTGGACTCCTGTAGTGGAAGAGACTGCCTCTAAATAACTGGTATCTCCATATTCAAATTCAGGCATATCGAAGATCGGGTTAATAGTCGGCATGCTCTGGGTATAATCCACAGTGTAATCAACAATAGAGAGAAGTTCGTTGATGTTCGGCACTCTCCAGTCGTCATATCCGCCGTAGACAAGATTTTCGCAGTATGCAAGAGCTCTTCTCCAATCAGGTATCAGTTCTCCATAATTTTTCTGCCAGTAAAGATTGGTATTTTCATCTTTGATGACTATTTCTCCGTTGACATTAGTAGAAGTAAAGTCATTTTCAGGCAGTTCATCGCCTCTGACACAAGTGAAGCTTGATCCAGCCCATGTCTTGTAGTCAGGATATACTGTTCCGGCCGACAACCCCAGCTCTAATGCCTTAGTTGAATTTCCGCTGTCTTCAGTACTCGACCAAGCATAATTCCAATTACCAAAAAGATCTTCTTCTATCATTGAAGCAGATAGGTTGTAACTGATAAGAGTCACGAGCTCTTTGATCGAAGGAAGCCTCCAGTCATTGTGACCGGCGTAATTCGAAGTGTTCAAATTGTTACAGTACTCAACAGCTGCAGACCAACTACCGGTTTGTGTTTCTGACAGCCATTCAAGCCCTGTGTTTTTGTCAATTACGGTTGTGATAGTTTGAGCACCGACTATTGTTTCTTTAAGTTCCAATTTCTTCGGTGCGCAGTAGCCCATATCTGCATACTGGGCATCCTGACCGTAGAACAGGTCACCTTTAGACGGACAGACTGTCTCGGTATCACCGTCGTAACACCTGTCAAGACCGGTGCAGATATTTCCGAAGGCAACTGCTTGCTGGCGGCATCCTGCCTTGCCCCACCAGTAGAATCCCGGCTGACATTCGCAGGAATAGGGAAGAAGCAGGTTATCTGCTTTTTTGCAAGTGTGCTCCGAGTTAGTGTTTGCAATATCACTGCACGGGTTGACACCGTCAACATTGCACGGATCTGCAACACACTTGCCGTTTACGTGATAAAATCCCGTATCACAGGTGTATCTGCATTCGTTTTCACTCGGTACCGGAATGTATTCAGGCTCAAGTTTCGGCAGCCATTCAGAACCGTTCCAAGTCTGTGTAATAGTTGAAACTATGTTCCATACAGAATTTGCAGGACGCTGTTTGCAATCCATGACTCTCTTGTCAGCCTTGCATTTTGAACCGTTCCAAGTGTAGTTCTCCTTGCATTTAAAGCGGCATTCAGTCTTGCTCGTATCTTCGCTGTATATACCTCTGTCACTGAGATCCCAGTCATCCCCCTGCCATGTGCGGACGATAGAAGCAACTTCGTTCCATATTGCGTTTGCAGGAAGACCTTTGCACTGTGCGACCTCTGTTTTAGCGGCGCAGGAACTGTTTTTCCACTCGTAGTTTTCAGCGCACTTGAAAATACAGCTGTTGGCGGCAGGTGCATCCTGACCTACGAATGTGCCGGTGAGTTCAGGAATCCATTCACTTCCGTTCCAAGTCTGGGTGATCTGGCCGTCTGCCATTGAAGTGTTCCACTGTGCGTTTGCAGGAAGTCCGTTGCAGGTTCTGACTCTTGTGTTAGGTTCACATGATTTTTTATCATTGGAAATCGTGTAGTTTGCAAGACATTTGAAGCAGCAGTTTGTATATGAAGATTCTCCGTTGCAGTAGGAAGCTGTCGCCGAAGGTTCATACACACTGCCGTTATATCTCTGCGATATGTATGAAACAGTGTTCCATGCTGCGTTTGCAGGCAATCCTTCGCAAACTGCTATCCTGCCTGCGCCGATACACTCATCGTAGTACCACTCATAGTTTTCATCGCATGAGAAGTAGCATCTTGTCGGATCGCTTGCCGTGCTGTAGCTGCCTGTTGTCGGCGGGAACCACTCTGTTCCGTTCCAGGTCTGTGAGATCTGGCCGAGATCATTCCAATGCGAGTTGGTAACTTTGTCCGTGCAGGTCTGACCGGTTCTTGTCATTGCAACGCAGGAATTGTCGATCCACTGATAGTGAGTGTTTTCATCAATACATGCGAAGCGGCAGTAACCTTCGATATACGAACCGTGAACGCCTGTTGTTGACTGTTCCCAGTCAGAGCCGTTCCATCTCTGGGTTATGCTCAATGAATCGCCTGTGGTTTCAGCAGATGTTCTCCAAACAGCGTTTGCAGGAAGTCCTTCGCATGCCCTTTCCCTTGTTGCAGGTTCGCAAGTCGATGTTTCAGTTGTTTCGTCATAGTGGTAAGTGTAGTTTTCAAGACATTCGAAACAGCAGTTTGTGGTCGAATTGCAGTGTTCCGCTTTTGTCGCAGGCGCATATTCAGAGCCGTTGTATGTCTGTGTTATTCTTGAAACTGTGTTCCAGATAGAGTGTTCCGGTTTTCCTTCGCAGTCTGCAAGTTTTGTAGCACCTACACAAGCCGAGCCGTTCCACTCGTAGTTGTCGTTGCATTTGAAGCGGCACTGCGTGGTGGAAGGAGTTTCGGTGTAGGTTCCCTCTGTTGCCGGAAGCCACTCTGTTCCGTTCCATGTCTGGCTGATAGCCGAAGCGGAGTTCCACGATGCGTGGTTTGCCGGATCCTCCGCAAGACCGGTGCAGGGTTGTTCAGTTCTCGTAACACCGACACATGCGCCGTTTTTCCATTCATAGTTGGTGTCGCATTCAAAGACACATCCTTCAGTTGATACCGATGAATGGTGACCTATAGCAGCAGGCAGCCAGCCCTGAGTTCCGTTCCAGGTCTGGTCTACTGTGGAGTGTCCGTCCAGCCATTTTGCATTTGCCGGAAGTCCGATGCATTCAACGGCGGTCTGAGTTTTTCCGAAACATCCCATTACTGCGGAATTTTCAGGATTATCTTTCCATTCGTAGTTGTCGTTGCATTTGTAGTGACATTCCGTGGTCGTTGCCGCGCCGTAGGAACCTGTATTCGAAGGCGACCATTCGTTGTTGCCCTGATAGGTCTGCTCGATGCTTGAAACCGTGTTCCACTGAGCGTTTGCCGCGAGGCCGGAGCATTCTTTGATCCGTTTCGCAGCAACGCATTCTGTTCCGTTCCAAGTGTAGTTGTCGTCGCATGAGAAGTAGCACTTCGTCGCATCGGTCGATGTGCTGTAAGTTCCTGCAGTTGACGGGAACCAGCTTTCGCCGTTCCAGGTCTGGTTGATCTGGTCGTGATCATTCCAGTGTGCGTTTTCCGGTTTGCCGGTGCAAGCCTGACCGGTCTTCGTCATTGCAGCACATGCGTTGTTTTTCCATTCGTATTTTTCGTTTTCATCTATACATTTGAAGTAACAGCCTGTTGTTTCGTCGCCGTGAACGCCAGTAGCCGCCGGAGCCCAAGCAGAGCCGTTCCAGGTCTGCTCGACTGTTCCGTCAACGCTATTCCACTTAGCATTTGCGGGAAGTCCGCTGCAAGCGACAGTCTGTTTCTTAGCGGTACATGCGCCGTTTTCAAACTCGTAGTTCGTTTTGCATGTGTAGCGGCAGTCTTCTTCGCTTGAAATATCGTTGTGATCAAGATTTACGGCAGGTTCCCACGCTTCTGTTTCGCCGTTCCAGGTCTGCTTGATCTGGGAAACCGTGTTCCATACTGCATTTGCCGGAAGTGTTCCGCAGCTTACCATCTGTGTTTTTGCAACACATGACAAGCCGTTCCACTGATAGTTGGTGTCACATGAGAAGTAGCACTTCGTCGCATCTGTCGCCGTGCTGTAAATACCTGTCGTTGACGGGAACCACTCAGTTCCGTTCCAAGTCTGCGAAATCTGGCTGTACTGACCGTTCCAGTGAGCGTGAGTCGGAAGTCCGTCGCAGCTTTGCGTCCTCGGTTTTGCAGCGCAGGAGGTACCGTTCCACTCGTATTTGGTGCCTTCATCGATACATCTGAAGCGGCACTGGTTTTCTGCACCGCTTGTCGCGTGGATACCGTTTGTTGTCGGAACCCATGCGTGCTCTGCTTCGTCCCAGTGCTGTTTTACACTGGTAACTCCGTTCCACCACTCTGCGTTTGCCGGAAGTCCGGTGCAGTTCTGGTCGTCCTGTTCCTTGGGAACGCACTGGCTGTTCTCCCATTTGAAGTTTGCCTTGCAGGTGTAACGGCACTCTTCGGTCGATGCGTTGCCGTAATCCGGAGTGTTGTCAGGCTTCCATCCGTATGTGCCGTCTTCCTTCTGAGTCCATGTCTGTTCGATGCTTGAAACAGTGTTCCACTGAGCGTTTGCAGGAAGCGTTCCGCAGCTTACGATCTGTTTCGAAGCGATACACTCGGAACCGTTCCACTGATAGTTGGTGTCGCAGACAAAGTAGCATTTGTCTTTGTCGGGCGTTGCGCCGTAGCTGCCTACAGTTGACGGGAACCACTCGGTTCCGTTCCATGTCTGCTGGATCTGGCTGTATTCGTTCCAGTGGGCGTGTTCTTTAAGCCCTGTGCAGTTCTCGCCTGTTTTCGTGCGGCCGACACATGACTTGTCGCTGTCGTTCCAGACATATTTATCGTTTTCATCAGTGCATTTGAAGTAGCACTTGTCAGTTGCATTGCCGGTCGTATGAGATCCGGTAGTATCTGGAGTCCACTTTGTGCCGTCCCAGGTCTGTTCCACTGTCGCACTGTTCCAGAATGCGTTTGCGGGAAGTCCCTGACAGGCAACAGTCTGCTTCATAGCGGTGCACGCACCGTTTTTGAATTCGTAGTTTGTCTTGCAGGTGTAGCGGCATTCTTCTTCGCTTGCAGTTTCACTGTATTCAAGATTTACAGCAGGAGTCCACGAAGAGCCGTTCCAAGTCTGCTTTATCTGAGAAACCATATTCCACTGGGCGTTTGGCGGAAGCGTTCCGCAGGTCACGATCTGCGTTTTCGCTTCGCATGTCGCGCCGTTCCAGTTGTAGTTGTTTTTGCACTTGAAGTGACATTCGTTTGTAACCTGGGTCTCGCTGTAGGTCGCATCAAGCGACGGGAGCCAAGCCGATCCGCTCCAGGTCTGCTCTATCGTGCTGCTGCCGACCCAAACAGCGTTTTCCTTAAGTCCGGTGCACTGCTGGTTGTTTTTCTTTGCACCGTTGCAGGTTCTGGTGCTTGCATTCCATTCATAGTTGGTGCTGCATTCGAAGCTGCATCCTTCTGCAACATTGTGCTGTCCGACTGCGGACGGCAGCCAGCCCTGAGAACCGCTCCACTGCTGTTCTACTGCGGACTGTCCGTCTTTCCATGCTGCATTTGCAGGAAGACCGGCGCACTCAACCACCTGTTTCCTGCCGGTACATTCATTGTTTGTCCATTCATAGTTTTCCTTGCAGATGAAGTGACATTCCGCCAAAGTCTCGTCACTGCTGTACGAACCGACATTCGACGGAGACCAGCCGTAGGTGTTGTCACCGGTCTGCATATATGTCTGGGTTATGCTGGAAACCGTGTTCCACTGCGCATTTGCCGGAAGTCCGGTGCAGTTTGCAAGCTGTGTCGCCGCAACGCATGAAGAGCCGTTCCAGTTGTAGTTTGCCCTGCATTTGAAGCGGCAGTAGTTTGAATTTGCCTCTGTGTTGTATGTTCCTATCGTGCCCGGAACCCACTCTGAGCCGTTCCAAGTCTGCTGAACTGTCGAATATTCTCCGGTCCACTCTGCATTGTCGGGAAGACCTTCACAGCTTGCGGTCTGCTTCTTCGCAGCGCAGGCAGTGCCGTTCCATTCATAGTTTTCATCGCATCCGAAGTAGCATTCGTTATCAGCCTGTGCATCGTTGTAGCGGCCCGTTGCAGCAGGTGCCCAGCCGCCGTTCGTCCATTTCTGGGTGATCGATGCAGGATCGTTCCACCAGTGCGCGTTCGCAGGAAGTCCGATACAGGTCGCAGGCTGTGTTTCGCCGTCACAGATATTGTTTTCGCTGTCCCAGTTGTAGTGCTCTTTGCAGACAAATCTGCACTCTTCTTCGCTCGATTCTGTGTTGTAGACTGACTCTGCCGAAGGCTGCCACTTTTCGCCGTCCCAGGTCTGCGAGATCTTCGAAACCACGTTCCAGTCGGAGTAAGGTTTCTTCTCCGAGCAGTTGGTCATTCTCGAAACCGGAAGGCACTTTTCTTCGTCTGCATCCCATTTGTAGTTTGTCGCACAGATGAATCTGCACTCTGTGCTGCTTGCTATCTTGTTGAATGAACCTGTCTCACTCGGATACCACTTGTCGCCGTCATAAGTCTGGCTGATGCCGAATACGGTGTTCCAGATAGCGTTTTCCGGTAAACCGGTACATGCGGTGTATCTTGTGGTATCAAGCAGGCATTTGCCGTGATTCCAGTTGAAGCCTGACTTGCAGCCGCATGTGAAGCTGTAGTCATTTGCTGTGCAGAGTCCTGTCGAATTTGTCATGCCTTTGCACGCATTGAAGCTGCATGCGTTAGGACATTCGTCTCCGAAGCACGGCTCGTCGTTCCTTACGCAGATTATGTATTTTGTGTTTGTCTTGTCAGTCGCTTCAACTGCGCCGCTTGCAAAATCGACCGTCCAAGCTTTCGCAGTTTCGTTTGCCGAAGCAGTCGAAGTCCAGAAGCCTTTCGCAGCTATTGCCGGGAAGTCGCTGACTGCACCGTTTACTTTGGTGTAGTCAACAAGGGAAGCAAGCTCGTTTCTGTTCGGAAGTCTCCAGTCGAACTTGTCATCAGTCGAAACTTCGCCGCAGTAGTTGAGTGCTTCAGCCCATGTTCTCGATGCTACTGCCTGTTTCTGCCACATGAGGCCGCTTTCGTTGTCTTTGACTGTCTCATTTGTTGCAGTAAAGCGGTTTTCCGGTGCGTCGTAGTCATGTACTCTGACGCATATTACGCTGTTTGTTTCGGTTTTGGAAACACTGAGAAGTGCGCCGTTTTCATCGATAATCCATGCGCTTCCGCTGTTTTTAGCGTCTCCGGTCGCCCAGAAGGAATAATTTGCGGTCGTGAATATGTCATTGAGTGCAGGACTTGCAGTGCTGCTGTCAACTATCGTCAGAAGCTCGGTCGGGTTCGGTAGTCTCCAGACTGCCGTTGAGCCGCTTTCGTTCTCGTAATTTGCACAGTATGCTTCTGCATCTTCCCAGTCCATAGCAGCCGAAGCGTTTGCAAGCCACTCGTAGTGAGTGTAGGCATCTGTTACTATCATCTTGTTTCCGGTGCCGCTTGTCGTGAAGGTATGCGGCGTGCAGAAACCCGCTTCTGCATACTGCACATCCTGACCGAAGAAAGCAACGCCGTAAGCGGGACATTCAGTCTCATTCGTATTGTCGGAGCAGCCGTCCGCACCCGTGCAGATGAGGGCAAGTGAGAGCGGATACTGCTCGCAGATAGAACCGTTCCACTTGTAGCCTTTTGCACATGAGAAGACACACTCTTCTTTTGTATTGCCGTAAACTGCCGTCTTTGCTGCCGGAAGCCAGTTTGCACCGTCATATTTCTGATTAAATCTGCCGTTTCCGTCGTTCCAGACTGCATTTGCAGGAAGGTTCCCGCATTCTGCCGTAGCTTTGGAGCAGTTGTTTGCGGTAATGTAGCCCGAGCAGTCGGAAGCACACGGAGCAGAACCGGTCGAATTGCCGAATCCTGCTATCTCCGAGCAGTCTTTTGCACCGCCGTCACATCCTTCTGACGGAGCGTCGATTATGCCGTCTCCGCAGTATGCAGCTTTTCCGCACTCGGTCTTGTTGAATGTACATGTCGCAGGATCGCATGATGCAGTTTTTTCAGGATTGCTAGATGCAGGATAGATCTCTCCGCAGAGAACTTCGAGAGTAGAACCCTCTACCGAAGGTTCGCACTCTTCTGCCGAATCAACGATTCCGTTGCCGCATGCATTCTTAGCAACTACCGTGATTTCCTTAGAATTATTACCTTCGTAAAGCGTCATAGCTTCAAGGTATCTGTACATCTCCTCTCCTACTGCAAGAAGAGTGTATCTGCCTGAATTTATTGAAATGTTTACATTCTGGTAAGCGTTGAGGTTTTCATCGAACTTCGCCGTTTCATTCGCTACGAGATCCATGTCGTCGTTGTAGATCTGGATGTAAACTTTCGACGGATGTTTTGCCGTATTGATGTTTACCTTAAGCTCGAGATTTGCGTCCGCCGTGCTTGTAAGCTCTTCGTCAAGTCTGATCTCTACACCGAATGTAGCTCCTGCAGGAACGTTTACGCTGACATTCTTTGCGTAATAGCCGTCTGCGAATGCATCGACAGTGTATGCCGCCGGAGTGAGGTTCTCGATGCTGACTACGCCGTTTGTCGGATAGTAGACCTTGTTGCCCGGATTCAGGATGATAGTCGGATTTGCATTGGCCGCAATCGCGTGACCGGTCGAATCGTTGACGAAAATCTGAATGTTGGCAGGAACAGGCTTTGAATTTACGCCTTCACTGTCATTGTTTACGAAGAAGTCGTAGCTCTTCTGCGTAGTGTAGGTTTTGCCTGAGATCTTCGAGTTGGCAACTATCGTCATTTTTCCGGTGATGCTGCCGAGTGAATCGACGTTTTCAGAACCGAGCAGTTCTTTGAGAGCCTTTTCACCTTGTGAAAGTGTTCCAGGAGTGAGAACTATCGATTTTTCCTTGAGATCGCCTTTCGGAGTGTAGTAAGTACGCGTATTTTCCTGAACTTTTTCGAACTCTTTTCCTTCGATACTGATGAGGACTTTCTCTACATCCGCACTTGCAGCTGCGACCTTGAGCGAGATCTGGTCAGTGAGTGCGCTGAGTTTCTGGATGTAGGGTCTTGTAGCCATTTCCGCGCCGTCAAGAACTGCAACAGTATGAGCCGAAGCGTCGAAAGTGTCTGTGATCGTTACTGCATTTGCGTTGCCGTCGATCCCGTCAAAAACAAGGTAAGCAGTTTTAAGAAGTGCACCGTTGAGTTCTTCAACATCTGAACCGTTATAGAAAATCGTGCCTGCATATTTGAGTGCAAGGTAGAATGTTCTGAAAAGGCTGAGCTTTTCTTCATCAGTAAGTCTGCTGTTCATCGGCATGAAGAATTTAGTAAAGACTGCATTTGCCTCTGCAACAGAAACTTCAGTGCCACCGAGAGTGACGTGGCCTGCACTGTTGAGCGTATAGACTTTGCTGCAGTTCTGCGGAAGCGTATCGGGATTGAACCATGCGCATACAAGCTGATCCGGAGTAAGTACAGACGAAACGCTGCTGAAATCAGGCCCTTTGGAAGTCGTGATGTAGTTCGCGAAGATCATCATCTCTTTTTTCGTTGCAGCATATACGTCGGAAGATCCGCTGTTTCCGGTGAGAGCCGATTTTGCTTCTGCTGAATAGTCTGCAGGAGTGTTTCCGCTGTAAGTCAGCGGTATCTTTGAAGAATCAAACAGGTCTGCAACATTCGAGCTTCTGTTGTATGAAGTCGTTGCCGTATAAAGTGCTGCTATTGCACTCCTAAGTTCAAGACCGTTCTTTACTGCAGCGTAAGCACCGCTTTCGCGCTTTGCGTTCATGCGGTTGTAGAATTCCGAAACAAAGAACAGATTCTCGAAAAGATTGAGGTTTCTCTGGAAACCGATCTGTTTGTTCATAAGTTCGTAAAGGTCGTTGCCGAGATCGGCGAATTTCTCACAGGTGAGGTAGGGAAGGAGCGTACTTTCAGGTTTGTATTTCTGGAATCCGAGTTTAATGAATTCGATCGGCGAATATCCGTGATAGAAGGAGCCGTCGCACCATCTTGCAGTGAGTGCTTCGATCGAAACAGGAAGGTAAGCCGCCTCAACTGTGAATGTCGAATAGTGGTTAGTCTGCGAGATCATCGTGCTTGAGCTCGTTCCCATCATAATCGGGTCACCGGCAGCATTAGCCATTATCGGATCTCCTGCCGCCGAAGTCATGATCGGGTCACCTGCAGCAGCATTCATGATAGGATCACCTGCTGCTGAAGTCATAATCGGGTCACCTGCTGCGGAATTCATAATGGGATCGCCTGCAGCGGCAGTCATGATCGGGTCGCCTGCTGCGGAATTCATAATAGGATCGCCTGCGGCTGCCTGCATGATCGGGTCGCCTGCTGCGGTCGTCATTATAGGATCTCCTCCTGCTGCCATCATAATCGGGTCTCCGGCAGCCGAATTAAGAACATCGACAGAACCGTCAGCATTCGTTCTTGTTGCCGAAAGCATTATCGGATCTCCTCCGAAAACTGTGCCGAGTTCATGGACGAAATACATCGTATCGCCTTCGAAGGTGGCTCCCTCAGGTCTGAATTTAAGACGGGAGACCTGATTTCCGCCTGCGGAAAGAACTTCATAACTTATTGAATTTATTTTGTTTCCGTTCTTTTTGACAACTGTGCCTTTCGGGATTACGCCGTAAATACCGTCATCAATTCTGAACGAAATGTTCTTTGACGTATCGCTTACATAGACCGTGCCGCCGTTTTTCTTCTGCAGGAAAAGAACCGTTGCGGAAGCGTCAGAAAGCATGATTGGATCTCCCGCCATGATCGGATCTCCGCCTTCGTCACGCAAGATCGGATTACCTCCCATGATCGGATCGCCTGCCATTATCGGATCACCGCCGGCAGAGAACATGATCGGATCTCCCGCAGCAGTCCTGCCGTCATAAACAAGTTTTGCCCTTGCCGTATATTCGCCTGGAGTGGTTGATACAAATTTGTAAGTTGCAGACGTAGATGTCGCGTTTTTCGAACTCCATTTGACCTTGAAGCCGTCGGAGATTTTCGAACTACCGCCTTCAACGCTGAAAAGGGCATCGTTTTCAGCCGTTTCGCCTATGATGACTTCTGTTTTATTTGTATAAACTTTGAAGCCGTTGAAAAATTTCTCGAATTCGCGGTTTTCGGTTTTCTGAACGTCCGATGCGATCTTTTCCGAAAGGGTTTTTGCATCAGTTGAATCAATTAAGGAAGAAAGGATTTTAAGCCCTTCATTTATGCCTGAAAGTTTTGAATAGTCGAGTTCGCCCAGCCAGCTTCCTGTTCCGATCTTTGCGTAAGCACGGACTTTTATTTCACTTTTGCGGAGATCCTCACAGTTTTTGTCAAGAAGATATGCCGCAGTCGTGATCTCGGAAATATTCGCCGTGTGGTCACTCATCCCTTTGAAGCAGCTTGCGAAATCGCCCGCTTTTACGCAGTATGTCTTTGCTGCCGAAATGTCCGCTTTAAAACTGTATTTTCCTTTTGCATCAGTATTAGCTGAAGCTATTTTATTGGTGCCGCCGCACTCATAAAGAGCTGCTTCAACGCCTGAAACAGCACTTCCTGCCTGAAGAATACCGCTGATTTTGTGGTTTTCAGTTGCTTCGTGATTTTCAGGAGTGTCGCTGTCGGGAGTTTCATCCGGTGTTTCATCCGGAGTTTCGGGAATGTCGTTGTCTTCCGGTTCCTGAGGATTGTCTGAATCGTTGTTTTCGTCCGGAGTTACCGGTGTGCCGGTGTCGGAATCGTCCTTTTCATCGGGCTCTTCGGTGTCCGATGTGTCGGAATCATCCTTTTCGTCTGGTTCTTCGGTGTTTCCGCTGTCATCGGAATCTTCATCCGATACTTCAACGTCCGACTCATCCGCATCCGCATCAGCATCAGTCGAATCGGAGTCGTTGATAACTTTGGTAGTGGTGGTTTCTGATGAATTCGTTTCACAGCCGAGCATGAAAACAAGTGCTGCCAGAACTGCCAAAAAAACAAACAACTTTTTCATTTTCTCCTCCTAATTGGCATACACCGTTATGAATCCAAGGATCCGTAAGGTTAAGTGCTCGATCATTTTATTGGAAAAACATTAAGTTTTAACCAAATAGCATTTCATGTTACTGATTTTAAACAAAAAGGCAAGAAAAAAACCACATATCACGGCCTGCGCACAGTTTACAAAATTTTCATTATAAATAATGTATTTTCATCTTGACTTTCAAATTATTCAAATATAAATTTAAACGCGAGGTGATCATGAAACAGATAAAAGATCTTTATGAAAAGGATAAACCGCGAGAAAAGCTGATTTTAAAAGGTGCCCCTGCGTTAAGCAACCGCGAACTTATCGCTATTATTTTCGGCAGCGGCGGCAAAGATCACCCGCTGATGAGCATTTCGAAAGAAATCGAAACTCTGCTCGAAGATGAGAAACTCGAAGCTCTTGACATCAGAAAACTTTCGGCAATTTCTGGGGTCGGGACATCGAAAGCGTGCCAGATTTTAGCCGCGTTCGAACTTGCCAAACGCTTTTACGTCGAAAGCGAAAAACCGCTCATAAGAACTCCGGAAGACCTGCTTCCCCTCCTCAAAGATTACGCAGACAAAAAGCAGGAACATTTTCTGACGATAACCCTTGACGGCTCGAAACGGGTGATTGACGTTCATCTGACATTCATCGGAACTTTGAATTACGCCCCGCTTCACCCGCGAGAGGTTTTCGCAGTAGCCTGCACAGACAGAGCCGCATCTATAATCGCAGCTCACAACCACCCTTCAGGCAGCCTGACTCCGTCGAACGAGGACAAACTTGTGACAAAACAACTGCGTGAAATAGGAAATCTCATGGGAATTGAACTTTTGGATCATATCATTTTTACGAAAGGAAACGGATACTACTCTTTTGCGGCGAACGGAATTTTGTGATTACTTCATCTTGTTCATAAGACCTTTCCAGCTCTTTTTGAGTTCATTGATATCGAGATCGACAACACTCTCGTCTTTGAGACCATTGATCTTGAGGAAGGTTCCTGAAGTTACCTCTCCTATTTCCGAACATTCGCAACCTTTCATGGCCGCTTTGAACGCTTCGGCATTTTCAGGTTTGACCGAAACGAGTATTCTGCCGTTGGATTCACTGAAAAGCAGAGTGTCGTTTCTTGTTACATCACTGCTCTTAGGCATCTTTTTAAGGTCGATTTTTGCTCCGAAACCGCCTGAAAACGCAGATTCTGCGGCAGCTATTGCAAAACCGCCGTCAGAAAGGTCGTGAGCACTTTCAACAAGCTTCTGCTCCATTGCATGATGCAGAGCTCGGTAGTTCTTCATAAACTTTGCTGAATCAACTTTCGGAACAAAGCCTTCGTATTTTATGCCGTGGTAAAGATAGTATTCGCTGCCGCCGAGTTCATCCTTTGTCTCGCCTATGAGGAAAATTCTGTCATTTTCGTGTTTAAAATCCATCGAAACCATCTTTTCGACATCGTCCATTTTCGAAATGAGGGTGAAAAGGAGTGTCGGCGGAATGGAAATTTTGTTTTTGCCGCTGCCGTAGTCATTGTGCATGCTGTCTTTACCGCTGATGAGCGGAATCGAGTATTCGGTGCAATATTTGTAAAGCGCTTTGTTGGAACGGACGAGCTGTGCCAGTTTTGCCTTGCCGTCACTGTTCTTTTCTTCATCATAGATCGGGTCTGGCCAGCAGAAGTTGTCAAGACCGCTCATAAAATCGGGGTCTGCGCCGACACATACTGCGTTTCTGACAGCCTCATCAATAACGCTTGCCGTCATGTGGAAGCAGTCGATATCGCTGAAAGATGGTTTTATGCCGTGCGAAACTACAATCGCATTCTTTTTGAACGGTGAAACTCTGAGAACACCAGCATCGCTCGGACCGTCGTGTTCAACACCACAGAATGGCTTGCCTGCACTTCTTCCCTGGACTTCATGGTCATATTGACGCACCCAGTCCTCTTTCGAAGCGATATTGACGCGGCCTATCATATCGAGCAGAATGTGATTAAGGTTGCTTTTTTCAGTCGGGACATACTCTTTATCCGGCTGTTTTTCGCGGAAGTTCCAAAGCGCCTCGAGGTGATATTTCGGATTTCCTTTGTGCAAAAATTCCATTTCAAGGTATGCCGCACGGATATCGTTGTAGTAAATTTCAAGGTAGCCGGTATTCGTATATTCGCCGACAATTGTGATTTCGACTTCGTGGATATCTGCGATTTTCTTGAGTTCTTCGTATTTTTCTTTCGGAACAGAAAGCGTCATACGCTCTTGAGCCTCGGAAATAAAGATTTCCCACGGCTGCAAACCCTGGTATTTGAGCGGAACTTTTTCAAGGTTTACCCTTGCACCGCCTGTATCCTGCGCCATTTCGCCGACGCTAGAGCTTAGTCCGCCCGCGCCGTTGTCGGTGATTGCGTTGAAAAGATCTTTGTCGCGTGCTTCAAGGATGAAGTCGAGCATTCTTTTCTGAACGATAGCGTCACCGATCTGGACTGCCGTTACCGGGCTTCCCTCATGGAGCTCTTCACTGCTGAACGTTGCACCGTGAATACCGTCCTTACCGACTCTTCCGCCTGACATAACGATAAGGTCTCCTGCTTTAGCCTCTTTTTTCCACGAAGGTTTGCCGTTGAGTTCAAGCGGCATAAGACCGCCTGTTCCACAGAAAACAAGCGGCTTGCCAAGATATCTGTTGTCAAAATAGATTGAGCCGTTCACAACCGGAATTCCGCTTTCGTTGCCGCCGTCTTTTACACCTCTGTGGACACCGCGGAAAATTCTTCCAGGATGAAGCAGTTTCTCCGGGATTTCGCCGCGAAAGAAGGGGCTTGCGAAGCAGAAAACATCTGTATTGAGAATAGGTTTCGCACCCATTCCACAGCCGATGATGTCGCGGTTTACACCGACGATTCCTGTGAGTGCACCGCCGTAAGGATCAAGCGCGCTCGGAGAATTGTGAGTCTCGACTTTCATTGCAAAAAGGGTGTCGTCGTCAATCTGGACGATTCCGGCATTGTCGTCGAATACCGATTTTATCCACGGTTTGCTGTCAAGCATGTCGGTCGTCGTCTTTTTGATGCACGATTTATAGAGCGAGTGTATTTCCTCATTTTTCTCTCCGATTTTATCTTCGTATTTTATATCTGCCGCAAAAATTTTGTGTTTGCAGTGTTCGCTCCATGTCTGTGCGAAAACTTCAACTTCGCAGTCAGTAGCTTCCGCTGACATTCCGTGAGCGACTCTGTTTTTGATGACATCTTCGCGTCTGAAGTAGTCACGTATCGCCTTCATCTCGTCGATATTGAGCGCCAGAACACGGGAACGTGAAATTTTCATAAGGTCTTCGTCCGAAACATCGAGAGCCATTTTTTCGACTACAGGCTGCGTTTTGTCAACGACACGCGGAACAGCGTCGCCGATTCTCTGTCCTTTTTTCCATTGTTTCGAACTGATTATCGAATAGCGCTGGATAACGCCGTTTGCAAGAAGATCCGAAGCGATTTTTTTGATTTCTTCCTCGCTGATATTTCCGCTGATCAAGTATTTCCTGCCGGAAAAAACCATATCGTTCTCGCCGATTTTGCCGAGAAAAGTTTTGAGTCCCCAGAGAGCTGTCTTTCCTTCGTTGTCGGTAACGCCGGGAAGGTATCCGGTTTCTACAATCCAGTCAAAAGAGTAGTTATCGGCAAGAACTTCGCGCGTTTCAAATACTTCAGTCACAGGATCTGAAAGGACTTCAGCAGCAAAAGCGCTTACCTGCTGAGGCGTAACGTTTTCACAGTCAATAAGATAAACTTTAAGCACTTTAACATCTGTGACATTTTTTATGCCTAAATCAGTCTCGATTCTTCTTTTCCAAGTGAGTCCCTGGGCATCTTTTACTTCTTCGTTCAAACCGACTTCAACTCTGAAAACCATAACTTCCTCCTATAAATTTGAAATCAAATTGATAATTGTTTCGGGATCAGGCGCATCAACAAGGCTGTCGCGCATTTTTTCATTGCTGCAAAGCATGGAAATACGGCTTATAAGCTTGAGATAAAGCAGATTGTTTCCCTCAGGCACGATAAGCGAGAAAACAAGACGGACATCCTCGCCGTCGCTACTTCCGTAAGGCATCGGTTCAGCCAGCGAAATCAACTGTATCACGACATTTTTCGAGCCTTTTATGCGGCAGTGCGGAACAGCCACACCTTTTCCTATACCTGTTGAACCGTAAGTTTCACGTTCCAGCAGGCTTTTAAACACTGAATCTTTTGATATTCCGGCGTTTTCACTTGCGTTTTCCGCGATATATTCGAAAAGTTCCTCTTTCGTTTTTATGTCAGCGCGGCATGAAATAAATTCTTTTTTCAGAAAATTTGCTATCTTGCACATTTCAGTTCCCGACTTCAAATTGGTAGTTTCTTTTGCGCTCTCTTGCGAGCGGAATATTCATTTTAGAACGGTATTTCGCGACAGTTCTGCGTGCGACTTCGATTCCCTCTTTGCTCAGAATGTGGGCGATATCATCATCGCTGTAAGGATTTTCATGGCTTTCACCTTCGATTATTTCGGTAATCTTCTGCTCAAGACGCTTGTTCGTTGTCAGGTTGTCGTTCACCTGCTTTACAAAGAAGTATTTGAGTTCAAAAATCCCATGCGGAGTCTGGGCATACTTGCCGTTGGTTAACCTTGAAACCGTGGCAATGTGCCTTCCGATATCGTCTGAAACGTCTTTCAGAGTGAGCGGTTTCAGGAATTTGTCGCCGTGTTCCAGAAACGCCTTCTGATGCGAGAAAATGCTTGCCGCAACCTGATAAAGCGTTCGGTTACGGTCGCTCACCGATTTGATTATCCACTCTGCGTTTTTATATTTTTCTCTGATAAAATGCTTTTCTTCACGGTTTTTGACGTTTTTAAGATTATCTTCAAAAAGTTCGGTTCTCAGAATGACTGTCGGCAGCATTTTGTCATCGATATAAATCACAGGTTCTCCATCTCGCATAAATACCATAAGGTCTGTCCTGACATATTCAGTCCGCTCCTGCTCATATCCGAATGCAGGATACGGTGCCGCGACACCGCTTCTGAAGAAAAGCAGAAGGTCAGTCAGTTCCTGCCGGGTAATTCCGAGACTTCCGCAGAGAGCATCAAAATTTTTCTTAACCAAAAGTTCAAGAAGCGATTCATCGTTGAAAAGTCGCTCGACTGACTTTACAAATTCTTCAGGAATATCGACCTTGTCGCGTTCTATAAAGATAAACCTGAGATACTCAGGAAAGTTACGGCATCCGCAGCCTAAAGGCTCGAAATTTTTAAGTATTTTTCTAGCCTTAGCCACAGTTTCGGCGTCAGTTGCAATCTGAAGCGCGATTTCTTCGTCACTGTCAGCAAGAAATCCTCTTTTGTCGAGATTATAAGCCATGTATATCATTACATCTTTCAATTCTTCTGAGTAAGATGAAACGGAAATCTGGAAGTCCAGAGTCTGGGCAAAACTTTCCTCAGCCGGAACAGTGTTTTCAAAACTGAAATTATCAGGAAGATCGTTCGATTTCTTGAGGTTTGTCTCTCCAAAATTATTCGATGAAGTCTCGCGGATCTGCTCCCAGTCGAAATCGGCAAGTATCGAACTCATATCTGTAGAATTGTCGTTGATTTGAAGTGGAACAGTGACATCAGTAGCCCTATGGTCGGGCACTTCCGTTTCTTCACTACGGGGCACAGCTGCCTCTTCCGGAATATCGTCGCCCCAGTCTTCAATCTCCAGAAACGGATTCTCGGAAACTTCCTCTAGAATCATTTCGCGCAGTTCGAACTGATTTTTCAGCAGCATCTCTATGCTTTGACGCATCTGCATCGTCATTCTGAGATCGGTCTTGAGTACCAGATTCTGCTGCTGCTGTATCTTTAACGAAGAACTCATCACGCCACCCGTCAAAAAACATAAAATTATAATGCCAAAAAAGATGACGGCAAGATTTTTGCTATAAGATTTAGCAAAACAATTTTATGTTGTTACAACTCTTGGAATCAGGTTTTTACGCTACTAACGGACTGTTCTAAGAAATTCTTCGAAGTATTTAATGAAAGTCTCGTTCTGGTCCTTGAGACCGATCGAAAGTCTGAGCCAGTTCGGGAAACCGTAGTTCGCAACCGGTCTGACGATTACGCCTTTGTGAAGCAGGTAGTCGTAACAGTCGCGGCCGGAAGTCTGCGCTTCGCCTACTTTGAAAAGCATGAAGTTGCCCTGCGTCGGAAGGTATTCGATGCCGAGTCTCGTAAATTCCTTGTAGAGATACTCCTTCCCTTCCTTGTTGACTTTGATCGCGTTTTTCAGGTAATCGGTATCCTTGAAAGCGGCGATTCCCGCTACCTGAGCGAGAAGGTTCGTATTGAAAGGTTCTCTGACGCGGTTCATATAGTCAACGATTTCAGGAGTCGAAATCGCGTAACCCAATCTGATCCCGCTGAGTCCGAAAGCCTTTGAAAGCGTTCTGCAGATGATCATGTTCGGGTGCATGTTTCTGTAGTTGAAACCGTTCGGATAGTCTGGAGCGTCTGCGAAATCGAAGTAAGCCTCGTCGACAACGAGAACGACTTCCTGAGGAACAGTTTTGAGGAGTTTTTCGAACTTTTCTTTCGTATAGTATGTTCCGGTCGGGTTGTTCGGGTTGATAAGGCAGATCATCTTCGTTTTCGGAGTGACTGCGGCAATGAGCCCGTCGATATCGACAACGTGGTCTTTGGTCTGCGGAACAAGGTTCATTTTGATGTCGGCAGCCTTGAGAATGAGTTCGTAAGCGACAAAACCCTGCTCCGAAAGAACGACTTCCTCGTCGCCTTTGATGAGAGTCCTTATCGCGATGTCAATGACTTCGTTCGAGCCGTTTCCGACAAAAACTTCTTCGAATTTTATCTCTTCGCCTTTTGTTTTGTGGTAGTCAACGATCGCGTTTTTGAGGTAGTATGCGTTTCCGTCCGGGTAATAGTTAAGTTCCGAAACGGCGTTGATGAGAGCCTCGCGCACTTTCGGGCTGATGCCTGTCGGGTTTTCGTTGCTCGCAAGCTTGATTGCGGAAGTAAGGCCGAGCTCCCTTTCGACTTCCGAAATAGGTTTACCGGGTTTGTAAGGGGAAATAGCTTTGATGTTGTCACCGACTTTTACCATGTCATTCTCCTATCTGAAATTGTTAAAACAGCAAAACTGCTTGCATAAATCGCACAAAATCGAGCATAAAACAAGTTATTTTCCGCGAACAACCATTTTTTCAAGTTCTTCGTAGCTGTGTTTGCCTGAACTTGTGAGAATTACGTTTCCGTTCTCGTCCGCAAGAACCATGTAAGGCATGATCACGCCCGATTCCGCCAGCGATTCCGGAGCCTGCAGGACATCGAACTGGGCGTTTTTGTCCGCGATGATCTTTTTGATCTTCCCGGGCATCGGATCGACGCTCACCGAAAGGATCTTCAGCGTCTGCTTTCCGTCTTCATACTCTTTTTTCAGTTTGTTGAGCTCGGGGAACATCGCGATGCACGGCTCGCACCAGCTTGCCCAGAAATCGACGAGGATCCTCTTTCCTTTGAAATCGCCGAATTTCACCTTTTCGCCGCTTTTGATAGAGACCATCTCAAACGCATGAATGTTTTTTCCTTTTTCGAAATCTTCGCCCAAAATCTCGTTTTCAAGCCCTTTGACTTCGATTTCATCCTCGGTTTTCGCGGTTTCCGCAGGTTTCACCGGTTCAGCTTTTTCCGCAGCCTGAGCCTCTTTTTTCGCCTCGTTGCAGGCAATAAAAAACATAAAAACAAGAGTTAAAAAGATAATTTTTTTCATAGATTCCTCCAAGAATCAAAAAACTGCGGAATTATAATGATATTTTTTGAAAATGCGAGTGGAAAGTTACCTTATACAGCGGAGTCGTGCACTATCTGAATTAGTTGACAGAATATGACTTCATTCAGACTGAGGGACACAGGAGGAGGAACCGTCCCATTCATAGTTGTCGTCGCATTTGAAACGGCAGCTTGTCTCACTCGGCTCAATGTCGTATGAGACGCCGCTCTCCCCTGGAGACCACGCGGTACCTGTCCAGTACTGATTGTAAGACGAAACAGTGTTCCAGCTTGAATTTTCAGGTTTTCCGCTGCATGTGAATGTTTTTATGTTATAGGTACATTTGTTGTTTTCCCAATGGTAGTCATCAGCACATTTGTATACACATGTTCCGGGTGTAGTTTCGTCGTAAGTTGAGGCATATTCAGTCGGTTTCCATCCCTCGCCGTCCCAGAACTGCATGAATTTGCCGTTGTTGCCGTAATCGTTCCAGACGGTGTTGGAGAGTTTCGGAGAACAGTCAACCCACCGCTTGTCAGGATTACATTCAGATGTTGACGAATTCCATGTGTAATTGGTTCCACATATCGGTTTTACACAACGGAAATTATGACTACCGGTTTTGCTGCTGGCATCGACTTCAGCTCCGTTGAAACCGACTCCCCAAGCCTTGCTGTCATCTCCGCCTGTGACAGATGAAGATGACCAGAACCAAGTGTTGTCTCCGAACTTGCTGTGTTCGCCATCACTGCATGAATAGCAGTTTTCTTCCCAGCAATCATCCGATTCTGTGAGGCAGACGACGCTGTCGTCACGGACCTTGCAGTCTCCGTCACTCTCGGTATCTGTGCAGTTTTTGATGAGAGTCCTGAGTTCACTGATTGTCGGCAGACGCCATCCTGCGCCGAAACCGCCGTAATTTGCGGTGTTGTAATCGTTTTCACAGGTATATTTCGCGCTTGCCCAATTCATTTTGTCTGACGCCTTTTGAGCCCAGATAAGCCCGTTTTCTGTATCTTTGCACGGGAAAGTATTTGCTCCGCTGCATTCCGGAAGCGAGTTTGCTATCAGGACGCATGCGCTGCCGTTCCATGTGTATTCGCTCTTGCAGCCGCATTCGTAAGCTGTGAAATTGGATATCGGAGTGCAGATTCCACTTGTATTTGCAAGACTTGTACAGGGATTTAGCGGATAGAGGCACGGATCCAAAACACATTCTGAACCGTTCCAGCCGTACCAGTGCGTATCGCAAACGAAGCGGCAGTCTCCGAAATCTTCGCTGTAGACTGATTCATTGTACTGCGGCAGCCAATCTCCTGCCTCTTCGTTCCAGGTCTGCGTATATGTTCCCAGCTGACCGTTGTCGTTCCATACCGAATTCGGCAGACTCTCAGGGCAGTCAACCTCCCGTGTCGCAGGGTTGCATACATAGCTGGAATCATCCCACTCGTAACCTTCCCAGTTGTAGTTTTCCCTGCACTGGAAATAGCAGTGATCACCGCTCGAAGTTGCATTGTAACTTCCTTGGGATGAAGGCGACCATTCAGTTCCAGTCCACGTCTGAGTAATCTCCGAAACAGTGTTCCACTCCGCATTTTCAGGAAGTCCTTCGCACGCAGTCTGTCTTGTGTCGGCAACACAGATTGAAGTACTTTCATTCCATGTGTAGTTCTCCTTACACTTGAAACGGCATTCCGTTGTGCTGGCTTCTTCGTTGTAAGTTCCCTTGAGCGGCGGCTGCCACTTTTCACCGTCGTATTCCTGCATGATAGCGGAAGCAGTGTTCCACTCAGCATCTTCAGGAAGACCTTCGCAGTTTCTCTTTCTTTTGTCTCCGGCAATAGGATCGGGTTCTTCCGGGTCATAGCACTGCCCTATTGCTCTATCTCTACCAGAACTTGGAAATTCAATGAAATTTCTATAAGTTGTCGGATCCCAAACCGGAATAAGAACAGCATCGGATGTGTCAAAAACACATACCGGGTGACGGACAGGATCCGTTATTATACCGTAATCATACATCGCCACATCGGTGACAATTGCGTTACCGCTATATTCAGGTTTCAGCTCAGACCCCGCCAGAGAACCGTCCCATTTTATAAGTGCGACAACTTTCCACTCGTTGAGTTTGATTTTGAAATCCTTCGTTGTTGTGTAGTAGTGATCAGCCGGGCGGTCGCTTCCTGCCTGTCTGGGAACTTCCTCGCCGTCAACAAAAATCGAAACCCTCGCATCGACTTCATAAACACTGCCATCACTCCCGTAAGTTTTATCGCAGCGGTTTTTACCGTCGCCGTAATTCGATTCGCAGTTGACGTAAGTTACGACAACCAGATACTGGTCGTCCCTGATTTCTTTGTCCGGAAGTCCGTCGCCGTCTTCGTCTTCGGTCGGTCCCATGACTATTGTTTCGGGATTTTCGTAGTTTCCGCCACCGCCCCAGGAATTGTCAAAAATGAACTTGGCACCCCATTTAATTGCTCTGTCATCGGCTGCATCCTCTAATCCATTGTCAGCAAAAGAGCAGTCGTCATGGCGCCAGTATTGCTCGCATTCAGCCATGCTCACAGAACAGTTGTCCATATCCTCTGAACGATAGCTTGTTCCCAGAAGTCCGGCTTTGCGCTGGAAGTCGTATTTTGCAGCCTCAAGGCTTGTCATTTTGACCAGATGGAGATCAAGATCAACCAGGGAACCTTCTTTGCGCTCATACTCGTATTTTGACGCAAATCCCTGCTTCCACGCGAGCTGGACTGACACACGGTGGCTTTCAGTGTAAGTCGAGGTGTCAGGTACACTGTCGGAGTCACTGTCGGAATCACTCTCATCCTGTTTAGCTTCGCACTTTCCGGTTTCCTCGTTACAGTCTCTGTCGCAATCCTCGTATTTTTCCCATTTTCCTTTTTTGCAGACAAGCGAAGTGTAAGAGCCGTAACATTTGTACGAACCTTCTTCGCATTTACCGTAAATGTCGGCATTCGGATCGTTGGTATTGTTCCACTTCATGCTGTCACCGCAGGAAATTATGACCAGCGAAAAAAACGCCGATAAAATTAAAAATCTAATTTTCATCATGGACCTCCGATTTACCAGTTAAGTGCGAACTGCAGTGTTCCGTTGACCGGACTTGCACCGAAAGAAACATTGTATTTTTTCTTAACCTCTTTCTCTCCGTCGAACTCAATGCAGAAAAGGGTTACTCCTGTCGCGATCAAAGCCGCTCCGACACCTGCACCGACAGCACCCATAATCAGATATTTGTCACGTTTTTTCCTGGCATCTTCCGCTTTTTTTCTGTATCCGGCAAACAACCCGAAAGTAGCATCATCGTCAAGTTCTTTGTATCTGTCATAATATTTCTTGCGGTCTTTCTCCGCCTTGCTCATTTCATAAAAAGACCATCCGCCGAGTCCTCCGGCTATTACTCCTACAGCAAGAGTAGTCGCTGCGACTGCGATTCTTGTTCTTTTTCCTGCATTCCAGAGTTCCTCTTTGAACGGATCTTTTTCTTCCTTTTTCTCTTCTTGCTTCTGCTGTTGAGCCTCCGCCGCCTGAAGAGAACAGCTTTCCTGAACACCGCACTCACATGCCTTTGCCAGATAAGCCGCCTTTTCAGTTTCGTCTGCGGCATGATTTTCAGCATAAACACGGCAGTCAGCGCCCGATTTCAGCTCGCATCTTTTGTTCACTGTCTCTTTCACTTTTGCCTTGAACGCCTCATTGTTGGCAATCTCTTTGTGAACTGTTTCAGACATATAGAACGCATAGTTCTGATAAAGGTCTCCTGAAGGAGCGCCCTGATTCTGCTGCGGCGCAATGAGACCGAGAACATTCATCGTTCCGAAAACGACACCGTGCTTATCGAGATAAGCGCTCATAAGTTCAGCTTTGCGGCTGCTTTCGATCGAATTGTCGGCGATATTTTTCTCCAGTTCTGCAAGAGCTGCATCACGAGCGTCCAAATCGGCAGCTGCCTTTTTCCAGTCAGCCGTTCTCTGCTGTGCAAGAGACTGGAACGGGTTTTTCCCGGCAGCTTTTTCAACACTTTCCCATGCCGCTACTGCAGCTGACGGCTTTGAAAGAGTCCCTTTATCTTTTTCGAGCGCTGCAGCTGCCTCGTAAAGTTTCAGGACCTCTGGATCAGCGCCCTGTTTCGTCGCATCGTCAGCTTCGGCAAAAGGGAGAAGCAGCCCGACAGGATCTTCCGCAAAAGCATAGGTTTTCTCTGGTTTTTCCTCAGTTTGTGCAGCAACGGGCTCGGCTTTTTTCTGCTGCGCGTCACAACCCGGCTGATATTTCAGCTCGCACGCCTTGTTGAACATCATCATCTTTTCATATTCGATCGTCAGAAAATTTTTTCCGAGATCGTAGCAATCCCTGCCTGACCCGAGATCACAGCGTTTCTGCTTTGTCTCCTGAATTTTCGCCTTGAAAGCGTCGTTTCCTGTGATTTCGTTCTTGTCGGAAACTGTTGAAATCAGATTCATGATTCCCGACGTGCCGAAAGTAACACCGAATTCTTCCAGATACTTCGATGCCAGACTTGACTTCTGAGCCGCGGGAAGAGCCGGACTCGCGAAAAGGAGTTTGAGTTTGTCAAAGTTCGCCTTGTGTTTTTCGTAAAAATCGGTCAGGATCTTCCATTCGCCGAGCCTTTTCTGCGCGACTTGAAGAAACGGATTGCCCTGCGTGATTTTTGTGACTTCCTGCCATGCCTCTACCGCAGGTCCCGGAATTTTGAACACTCCCGGCTGTTTTTCGGCATTGACCGCCGCCTCGTAAAGTTTCAAAGCCTGCGGATCGGCACTCAAAAGTGCGTTCTCGTCAACCGTTCCCAGAGTAAACTCATTGATCGGCAGATTGAACATTTCCTCTTCATCCTGCTGCGCAACAAGCGGAACAGCGCAGAAAAGCAAAACAAACAGAACTCTGATTTTTCTCATGAAAAACCTCCATCTTTTTCAAAAAAATGACAACACATTATACTTAATTGTTATAGAAACGGAAAAAAATTATTTTTTCACGCAGAAAGTGCCTTTCACCGATTTAAGGCAGATGTGATCTTTCGGGCATGTCGAGTCGTCGCCCTCCTTGCATCCTTCGATTACGCAGTAACCTGTTTCTTTTATTTTCGGGTGCATTTTCGCTATCCACGGCAGACATTTAGCGCCGGCGCAGCAGTCGTCACTGCTTTTACACTGCTTGTCGTAGCACACAGGCCAGACTTCTTCGCCGGAAAGCTGCACCAACAACAGAATCAGAAAGAAAACAACTGAAATTTTTCTCATTTTTCCCTCAAAACAAATTTTTCTACAACACTGCTGCCATGTAATACGGCAGGAAAATCACCTCATTATCACATTTTATGTCACCGTCGTAAAGAACATACTGCAAACCGACTTTGTCGGAAAATTTTGTTTTAAAATTCCTTAGTGATTTAGCAGCCAGTTCCCTGCCGGATTTTACTTCTATCGGAATAACTTTTTTATCTTTTCTGATCAGAAAATCTATTTCCATCACAGGCTTGCCCTTATCATTGTATTCAATGTAAAAAAGGATTTTATGCCCGTTGCTGCGAAGGCACTGTGCAACAATATTTTCCACGAACATTCCTTCGTTTATATGAAGCCGGTCTGTTAGAATTGCCTTATAAAACTCATTATCCATGAATGTTCCGTCTCCGAAACTGAGGTTTATCAGCAGACCGGTATCGAGCAGGTAGCACTTGAAACGCTCGCTGTCCATGCTGAGAGTAAGAGCAGGACTCGGGTCTGTCACATTTCTGGCAAGATTCACTATCATCGCTTCCGAAAGCCACGAGAGCGGACCGCTGTATTCTCGGTATCTGGCGTTTTTATCCACATGGGAAAGGGTGAAACTGCTTTTTTCATGTTTGGAAAGTTCTGACGGAATATTGTCAAGAATATTGCCAAGATAGGTGCTGCTTTCTTCTTTCTGGCTTTTGATGTCGTTTCTGTAAAGCGCAAGAATCTCTTTTTTCGCAAAATCGACTTTTTCAAAATCTTTTGTACGGATGTATTTTACCACAGCCTGAGGCATTCCGCCTACGCACATATATTCCCGAAATTTCCTGAAAATATCTTTGTGCAGTTTTCCGAGCGGCTTAGTTTTTTCATAACTGCTTTTTATGATCGGGAAAGTAAATTCATCGCCTGTTGCCCAGAGAAATTCTTCAAAATCAAGCGGAAACAATTCCAGCGCGTATTCTTCGGAGGGAATAAGGATTTCCGAACTCTCGGTTTTCTTTTTTATCCCTGCCAGAGATCCTGTTTCGATATAGTCGTATCTCCCGTCTGCAAGCAAGGTTTTAAGAGCCTGGCGCGCCAACGGGTAAAGCTGTATTTCATCCAAAATGATCAACGAGTTGCGTTTGTAGAGCTTAACTCCGTATTGCATTTGGATTACATTGAAAAAATAATCCAGATCCAGAAGACTGTTTACGAAAAGGTCTCTGACAGTATCGTTTGCCGACTGAAAATTTATTGTTACAAAAGACTTATATTCGTTTTTTCCGAGTTCCTCCACAATCGTCGTCTTTCCGACACGACGCGCCCCCTTTAAAAACAAAGCATATTCCGGCGCATACTCTTGTTTCCATTTGATCAATTCTGCATAAATCTTCCTTTTTAATATGACTTCTGCCATGCGAGAGCCTCATTTTTCACAAAATCTCCAACTTCAACAATAGCGATTTTCACAAAATCTCCATGTTTCGAGATATAAAATATCACAAAATCTCCAAAGTCAACTTTTGTCGTAAGTTTTATAAAAACTGATTTTTCAGTTAGATTCAGCGCAAAATATCGCGGATTATGAGATTCAGATGAGCGCACTGTGTGTCCGTCAGGCCGGTCGTATCCAGTGAGCGGCGGTTGTCGCGCTCCAGCAGAAAATCTGTCGAAACACCGAACAGATCGGCAAGTTTAACGAGCATTTCGATTGACGGCATAATATTGTTGTTTTCCCAGTTTGAGATTGCCTGTTTCGAAACATGGAGCTTGGTTGCAAGCTGCACCTGACTGTAGTTGTGAGCCTCTCGCAACTGCTTTACTCTGTCTCCGAACATATTGCACCTCTCATTGCATATCAATCGAGTTAAAATAAGCAAAACAAAGGTATTTTAAAAATACTAAAATATATTTTTAGTTGACCAATGACTATTTTTGAAATATTATAGTTTTGTAATTTTGGTCACAAGACCGGTTTTTTTATTTTATTAAAGTTTTTCCAAGGAGGGAAAGATGAAAAAAAACAGCATTTTATTCTTAGCTGTTATTTTTTGCAGTATGATTATTGCATCATGTAGCTCGGCATCCAGTGCCAAAAGAACCAGTACTCCTTTCGCAATCTCAACAGTCAGTACAGTATCTCTTCCGGCATTGCAGCATTCATTGGAAAGAAAAGATTATGAAATTATTGACACTATTGAAGCAACAGCTGTTGTCACTGTCGCTGAAAGCAGGAGCAAATTAGAAGTTAAAGCTGATTCAGATGACTTCATCAATGTCTGCAATGTAACTGAAACAGGACTTGTATACAATCTCTCGGATTCAAAAGGCACATTACGCTATGGATTTATAGAAGGTCTTAATTTAGGCAATCCCGAACCGTGCGATGGCAACTCCATGGCAAGTGCATTGGCAGCTTACAGACTTATAAATGAAGTCAAGACCTCAGGCGCAGACGGTATTGTCTCTCCGTCGCTTTACGTCACTGCGGAAGAATCAGACTCCGGTTTTTTCTCAAGAACTATCACATATAAAGTAGTGATTTCCGCAAAATTGATAAAACTTAAAACACAAATCTAAATTATTTACATTATTAAGGAGAAAAAAATGAAAAAAAACAATGCGTTATTATTCATCGCAGCTGTTTTTGGTCTGTTTCTTGCATCATGCGCAGCACCAAGAACCTATGCTCCTCACGCACTTTCAACGGTTAGCACAGTATCGCTTCCTGAACTGCAGTATTCATTGGAAAGAAAGGATTATGAAATTCTCGACACAATTAAAGCTGCAGCTGTTGTCACTGTCACAACAAGCAAAGAAAAGTCGGAGATCAAAGCTGAAGGCGAATTTCTCAATATTTGTAACATTTCCGAAGCAGGAGATGTTATATATAATGTAGGAGAATCAACCGGCACATTGCGCGCAGGTTTTATAGATGGTCTTAATCTAGGAGAACTTGAACCATGCAGTGGCTATTCCATGGCAAGCAGCTTAGCAGCTTACAGACTTATAAATGAAGTCAAAACTTCCGGAGCTGACGGTATTGTTGCCCCATCACTTTATGTTACCGCAGAAGAATCAGGAGAAACTATTACTTACAAAGTTGAAATTTCCGCTAAACTGATAAAACTCAACACAGCAAACTAGGGGGTAAACAACATGAGAAAAATCAGCACCATAGCCATCATTTTTGCATTAATTTTTGCAGTAGGCTGTACAACATCACGGAGCAATGAACCTGCTCAGCCGAAAATGATAAGTCTTGAACTCATCAAAGATGCTCCGGCAAACAAGTATATCAATCTTGATTACGGCATCCGCCTTAACATAAAAGATTCCCGTGCTGACAAGGATATGATCCAAATTTACGATTCTGGATATTCAGCAAATTATCGTGTTGATCCGGAAGTAAAGGATTTTGTTGATGACAGTCTCCGCAAATATATCCGCGACATGGGTTTCGCGCTTGAAGCTGACGTATCCACGGATTATATGCTTCAGATAATAATTAAAGAGTTCCATGTTGATTACCTGAGCGGCAAAGGGTGGACAGGAACCATAATGCTTGATGTCGAAATTTATGATCACGACCGCAAAATTGTCTACCCGAGAACAGGCGCAACAGGCAGATTCAGCAACTCAGACGGTGCTCCAAGCAATTTCGCCGCTGCTTCCAGGGTCGTCAACGAAGCTTATGCACGTGCTCTTGAAGCGATTGACTGGGACAGAGTAGCCTTCTTCCTTCACCGTTCGTCTTCACCCAAAAACGAAGCCAACAAACAGGTATCAGGCAAAGGCGATACAGCGCTTGAACACCTCACCATCCATTGGGCAATCAATTCACGTCCGCAGGGAGCTGATTGTTCATGGCGAATAAAATCATCGACTCCAGATGTCAAAAACCAGAACGAAAGATACCTCTCAGCAACTCCTTACGAGTCAACAGAAACCTTTGACATCAAAGGATTGACCTATAACAATGCCGGAAATGTTCAGGTTGAAGTAAAATGCACAAAAGCCGGATTTTATGAGCAGAAGAAAGTTTTCGATATGCTTTCTGTAATCGACGAAAAAGAAATTTCGGCAATGTTCATACTTGTAAAGGAAGAATAATTTCCTCTCGAATATGCGTTAGCGAGCTATTACGCCCGCCTTTCGAAAGACGGGCGTATTATCCAGTGTTAATTTACCCTCATAAAAATCAGCTCTTGAAAAAAACCTCTCCAACCTTCCAAATTGAAATCTTGATGTCGCAATTTGCGACTTCAAGTTGAGGCAGTTTATTCCATTTTGAAATATACTTGAGGAATCTTCAGTTGGTTCCATTTTGGAACATACTGCCACCAATCCAACTTGTCGGATTTTCCGACAGGTTCAAAAAGAGATAGGCAAAAGCCTGGTAATTTGCATTTTTTGCAAACTGCAAATTCAGACATGAAGCTTCACATCGCCAAAAATTTCGAAATTTGACAAAAGTAAAAACCAAATTAGAGGATTTGTGATTTTTATCTTGACATTTTTATTTTCATTCATATAATTCGCAAATGTAAGGTCTCCATTAACCTGCGGGTTACCGCGAAGAGATGAAGATTAACGAGGGCTGCTTTCGGGCAGCCTATTTTTTTGAGGAAAATTTGTTCTCTCTGAAAAAGAATCTGAAATTCATTTCAATAGATCAGAAATATTTGAAATATCATGAAATTCTGCTGCAATTTCAGACTTCTTGAAGAAAAAAGCAGAGAGTATTCCGCAAAATAAATGATGTCAGTTGCGTCCGCAACGCTGATACTCTAACAAAAAATCCAACTGTTCGGATTTTCCGACAGGTTCTCATTCATCTTCTTCAATATTTTCATCCTGAAGCATCTTCAGATCTTCTTCAAACATATTTTTGTGAGATTCATACTCTTCAGGAACAACAGCTTTCAGGTATTGCAGATAATTCCGGTAATCTTCTTCCGCATACTCTCCGCCGAATCCCCGAAGAGCATCAAAAATGCGATCCGCGTAACTATCAAGAATATCGATGTTGCGCTCATGCCTGAACATCAGGCGATAAAGCATGGCGACGGCACTGTCTTCCTGCTGGGAACAAAGAGCATTTAAATCCCTGATCGAGTTGATAAAATCTTCTGAAAGTTCTAATTTTTTGTCATCCATTATTCCACCTTACTATTGTCACAAGACAAGTTCTTGATTTTTAAGCAATTTATCAACCAGCGGTTTGTAAGCAACTTTATCCGTGATTGTTGAAATCGTGCAGACTCTTTTCCCGGCGTCTTTTGATGATGCGCCGCAGTGATAAATTTTCTCATTTTTGGTGTCAAAATCGAGAATGATGTATCGGTCATGAAAAATGCCGCCCGTTGTTTTGAAAGAAATATTAATATCTGGATATTCCTTAATAAAATCGCACAGTTCTTTTTTATGCAAACCATGATTCAGATTATCGGAAAATATCGTGATTTTCACA
>Ga0265299_10000579_pt1 | contig 44750 bp, 34 predicted proteins | sample AusTroGonzalo_MG_4_FD_193485 | JGI IMG/M metagenome (GOLD analysis project Ga0265299, IMG submission 193485) | Bovine rumen microbial communities from tropical cattle in Woodstock, Queensland, Australia - Gonzalo_02 | ecosystem: Host-associated > Mammals > Digestive system > Stomach > Rumen ...
GTACCTTGCGTTCTTCAACCTCGCGGGCGGCGATCCGGTGGCAATGATGACCACGTACTCCCATACCCTGATGGCGGTCTCCATGGGTGCCGTGTTCATGGGAGCGGTCAGCTACATCGGCAACGCCCCGAACTTCATGGTGGTTGCGATCTGCGGCGAGCGCTCGATCAAGATGCCGAGTTTCTTCGGCTACATGGTCTGGTCGGTCGCCATCCTGTTCCCGACGTTCTTCATCGTGAACTGGGTGTTCCTCTAATCCGGTCCCGTCCTTCGGATCCCTCCGGACCGAAGGACACGCTCAAATTAGTCCCGGGTCTGCTTTTTGCGGGCGGCCCGGGCGTTTTTTTGGCAATACTCCAAAAGAAGGCTCAGAAGAGCCCCGATGCCCGGGAATTTCCCGGGCATCCGGCTACAATCCCCAACATGCGCAATGATTGCGTTCCGAACACTACAAACCAAAGTTTCAAGCAGTAAAAATGGCTGATTCAGAAGCAATACGGACAGATTGGAAACTTGCACGCAGGGTTGTCGAACCCCTTTACGAGGGCGCGACTCTTCCGACCGGGGAGCCCTGCCTTGAACATGCCGACGGCATGGTTGAAATCCTCAAGACTGTCGGCAAGGACGACGAGCTCTTTGCCGCCGCGTACCTCTTTCACTCCAAGGACCTGATTCACGACTCGAGCGAATGGATTGAAAAAACGTTTGGAGCGTCGGTGCGGCGACTGGTCGAGGATTTCCAGCGCCTGATGCAGGTCAACAACAAGACCCGGCAGAGCGACGGCGAGTCGGGAGCGGTGATCCAGCCCGAGGAGATCCGCAGAATGCTGCTTGCCATGTGCACGGACCTGCGTGTCGTGATTCTGCGGCTCGCAAGCCGCCTGCAGACGCTTCGCTGGTATGCCAACGCCGAAGCGCCGGGTGCGGACCGGTTTGGCCGCGAGACGCTAGCGCTTTACGCTCCGCTTGCCAACCGCCTCGGCATCTGGCAGATGAAGTGGGAGCTTGAGGATCTGTCGCTTCGCTTCACCCAGCCAAAGATCTATCACGAGATCGTGCGCGAGCTTGACGAGTCCCGCGAGGAGCGGCTGCTGTTCATGGACAAGTGCGTGAAGATCGTCAAGGAGCTTCTGGCCAAAAACGGCATCAAGGCCGAGGTGAGCGGGCGTCCCAAGCACATCTTCTCCATCTACAAGAAGATGGAGCGAAAGCACATCCGCTTTGACCAGCTCTTTGACATCCGCGCGATGCGCATCATCGTCGACAGCGTCGAGCATTGCTACGAAGTGCTTTCCATCGTTCAGGAGCACTTCACGATCATCGAGAAGGAGTACGACGACTACATCGCTCATCCCAAGCCCAACGGATACCAGTCGCTGCACACCGTGATGCGCGACCCCGAGGGCAAGCCCGTCGAGATCCAGATCCGTTCGCGGGCCATGCATGAGTTCGCCGAACTCGGCGTTGCCGCCCACTGGCGCTACAAGGAGACCGGCAATTCCAACAAGGACAAGGGGGCCGAGGCTGAGGAGCAGCGCGTTGCGTGGCTGCGCCAGATCCTTGCCTGGAAGAGCGACGTGGACGTGCCCGGCAAGCCCGGCGTCACGGACGATCACGTCTATGCATTGACGCCCCAGGGGCGCGTGCTTGAACTTCAGGATGGCGCCACGCCGATTGATTTTGCCTATCAGCTGCACACCGAACTCGGCCACCGTTGCCGCGGTGCGCGCGTGAATGGCGCCATGGTTCCGCTCAACACCAGGCTGAAGACCGGCCAGACGGTTGAAATCATTGCCGCCAAGACGGGAGGGCCCTCCCGCGACTGGCTCAATCCCGAACTCGGCTATGCCGCGAGCCCCCGCACGCGCACCAAGGTGCGCCAGTGGTTCAACGCGCAGCAGCTCGCCGAACAGACTCAGGCCGGGCGCGACCGCCTGGACAAGGAGCTTGCGCGTCTCGGAAAGACCGCGGTGAAGCTTGAGGACATCGCGCAGCGCCTCGGCTACAACAAGGTCGAGGATCTGTGCGTTGCCTTTGCAAAGGAAGAACTGAGCACCCGCTCGATCGAGCAGGCCGTGCAGCCCTCTGAGGAGGAGAAGTCCGAGCAGGATGAAGTCCACATGAGCCATTCGCGCGCTGCCAAGGGCGGCGTGCTCGTGGTCGGGGTGGACTCGCTGCTCACGCAGCTCGCGCGCTGCTGCCATCCGGCGCCGCCCGATGAGATCGTCGGGTTTGTCACGCGCGGCAGAGGCGTCACCATCCATCGCATGGACTGCCCCAATGTCCGAAACCTCACGGCAAGCGCCCATGAGCGCATGATCGATGTGAGCTGGGGCAAGACGAGCGATGCGCTCTACCCGGTGGAGATCCTTGTGATCGCCAAGGACCGCATGGGCCTGATCCGGGACATCACGGAAATCATTTCCAAGCAAAAGCAGAACCTGATCGGCATGAACACGAAGTCCGTGAAGGGGGATGCCCACATGCGCTTTTCCGTGGAAATCTCTTCAACCAATGACCTGCAGCAGACTCTCGCGCTCATCCGGGAGGTAAAGGGCGTGATGCTCGCCCGCCGCTCATAACGATCCTTTTTAAGGAGATCATCCATGCTGGACTTCATGTACTGCAATCCCACAAAGCTTATGTTTGGCCGGAGCATGGAGGGCAGAATCGGCGAGGAGGTCGCCGCTCTGCCCGGGTCTCCCAAAAAGGCGCTCATCGTCTACGGAGGCGGCAGCGCCGTGCGAAGCGGGCTGCTCGATCTGGTGAGGAACTCCCTGGCCGAGGCCGGGCTCACGGTCCTTGCCAAGGGCGGCGTGCGCCCCAATCCGACGGTTGAGTTCGTGCGCGAGCTGATCGCCTTTGCCCGGGCCGAGGGCGTGGACTGCCTTGTGGCCGTGGGCGGCGGCAGCTGCATCGACACGGCCAAGGCTGCGGCCGTCGGAATTCCTTATGAGGGGGACGTCTGGGACTTCTACTGCGCCAGGGCGCAGGTCACCCGGGCGCTTCCCGTGGCGGCCGTGCTCACGATTCCGGCAGCCGGCTCCGAGCAGTCCATCCGTTCGGTGATCAGCAACGGGGATGTGAAGACCGGCATTGGCTCACCCCTGATCCGCCCGCGCATCGCCATCATTAATCCCGAACGCTTCTTCACGATCCCTGAGAAGTTCGCCGCGGCCGGACTCTTCGACATGATGAGTCATATTCTTGAGCGCTACTTCACGAACACCCAAAACGTCGATTACACATCCGGTCAGGCTGAAGCGGCGCTCAGAAGCATCATGCGGGCCGCAAGGGCGATCGTGCGCAATCCGCAGGACTACGACGCCTGGAGCGCCGCGGGTCTGGCTGGCAGCTTTGCACACAACGGCTACTTTGGCCTCGGGCATGTCGAGGACTGGGCCTGCCACGGAATCGAGCATGCGCTTTCGGGCTGGCGAAGCGAAATCATTCATGGAGCAGGGCTCGCGGTCGTGACGCCCGCCTGGATGCGCTACGTCTGGAAGGAAAATCCCGAGCGCTTCATGCGCTTCGGGCGGGAGGTGTTCGGGGTTGATGCGGCTGATCCGGCTGATGCCATAGAAGAGACCGTCAAGAGGCTCGTCGCGTTCCTCAAGGACATTCGCCTCCCGACGACGCTCTCCGAACTCACGGACGAGCCCGTTCCGGTCGATGAGATCGCAAGGCTTGCCACGCGTGCGCCGCTTGGCAACTTCAAGCGCCTTGCGGCCGAGGACGTCGTGGCGATCCTGAATCTTGCCCGGGGCGGGTGACTGTGACGGGCTTTACACAAGAAGATGCCCGGGCGCTTGAGCGTGCCGCGCGCATGCAGGGTCTGCCCCTTGCCTCGCTCCTCAAGAACGAGGAGCTGCTTTCCGTATTCTGCCGGGCTGCCGAACTCGTGCTCTCGGACGCCGTGCAGGGCAGGGACCGCGCTTACGTCCTTGCCGCCACGGAAACATTCCTTGACCGGTACTGCCCGTGGCTGAAAGCCGGCTCTGATGAAGTGCTCTCAGTGCTGCTCGAGCAGGGGAGCGTGAGGCAGCAGGGCGCCATTTTGACTGTCAGAGCTCTCCGGTCTCCGTCCGACTATTCCGCCGAAACCCTTCTCGACTACCTGAAGACGGCCGAGCGCGAGCGGCTTCTTGAGCGCGAGCGTCGGATCGCGCAGCTTCAGAGGAAAAATGAAACGGTCAATGCAAGGACGGCTCCTGAGGCCGATCCTGAGCTTGACCGGAGGATGATGGCGCTGGCCATGGAACAGGCTGTTCTCGCCCGGCAGGCGGGCGAAGTGCCGGTTGGCGCCGTGCTTGCCGCGGACGGGAAGGTTCTCGCAGCCGCAGGCAACCGGGTCGTCTCCGATCACGATCCCACGGCCCATGCCGAAATGCTCGTCATCCGCAAGGCATGCAGCCTTCTTGGAAGCGAGCGCCTTCCCGAAGCTGACCTCTATGTCACCCTTGAACCCTGCGGCATGTGCGCCGCAGCCATTTCGGCCGCGCGCGTTCGGCGCGTCGTCTGGGCGGCGGGCGATCCCCAGCGGGGCGCCTTTGGCGGCAGGGCGAGCATTTGCGACGTCCTGGGGCTCAACCATCGTGCGAGCGGCAGCTCAGGCTTGATGGCGGACGAATCCCGCCGTCTGCTCAATGAATTCTTCAGCGAGCGCCGCAGAGCGCAGGAGGTGAGTGATGGGCATGCATGAAACGGGCGGCATGCGCACGCCGGTTCTGACCGTCACGGCCCCCAGCCGCGCGCTTGTGTGCGGCGAGAGCTGGGACGTGTTCGACCAGGCCCGCTTCGAGCGCATCTCGGCAAGAGTCTCGGCACTCGGCTGGAAGCTGCGGTTCACGGACAATGTGCGTCTTGTCGAGCAGCGCTTTGCCGGGGGCGACCGGATGCGGGCGAGGTGCCTTACCGAGGCGCTCCGGGATCCGGACACGGACCTCGCGATGGCGCTTCGCGGAGGATACGGCGCCACGCGGATTCTCTCGCTTCTTGACTGGAAGAGCCTCGGGGACTATTGCGCTCCGCTCATCGGGCTGTCGGATGTGACCGCGCTCACGATGGCGATTCTCGCAAAGACGGGAAGGGCCGGCTGGCAGGGACCGACCCTTTCCTGGTTCGATCACAACAACGACGCGTGCGACGCGGCCTTCATGAAGGCGATGAGGGAGCCGAAGTTTCATCTGGAGACCCAGGCGGCAGGCGATGAGTTCTCCGCCGAAGGCATTCTCTGGGGCGGAAACCTCAGCATGATTGAAAGCCTCATCGGAACCGAATACCTGCCGCGGATTTCCGGGGGCATCTTCGTGTTCGAGGATGTCGCCGAGCCCGCCTGGCGCATCGACCGGATGCTCAATCACCTCGCAGATGCCGGTATCCTCGGCTCCCAGAAGGCCATCCTCGTCGGAAGCCTGCGGGGTGCTGACGACCATGCCGGACAGGGGGCTGGCAGGTTCGATCTTGGCCAGTCCCTTGAATTCATCCGCCAGAAGACGGGCCTGCCGATTGCGACGGGTCTGCCTTTCGGCCACATCCCCGAGACGGTGACGCTTCCGATCGGCTGCAGCGCCCGGGTCTGCCAGAGTCATGGCAAACTGACGATTTCCGTGGATGAGCCCCCGTTGCCGGCCACTGCGCCCGGCGACGATGCGGTGCGCTCGCCCCAGTGGTGGTTCTGAGAATGTTTTGGACACGTTCATGAGAAGGCTCTGGAAAACCGTCAAGGAGTATTTCGGCTTTCATCCGGTGAAGTTCTCCGGATCCGTCCTGGCCGAACAGTTTGCGCTCTCGCTGCGGCTGCAGCCGACCTCGGCCGCCTCGCAGCTGATCGGAGCCGCGGCAACCGTAATCTATTTCTGGCACGAGCTCTCGCATGCGCTCCTTGCCGGCTGGGTGGCCGCCGTCGCCGTCACGATTTATCTCTGGATCTCCTTTGGACGGCGCTTTCGCGCCGATCAGTCACGGGCCGCGCACATGCGCGCATGGATCCGCAGATGGATGTTCAACACAAGCCTGACGGGACTTGTCTGGGGGTTTGCCGGCAGCGCCCTCATGGTGACCGCCCACCCGGTCGACCAGGTGGTGCTCATCTCCGTCATTGTGGCGATCGTGTTCGCCTCGTGGCCCTCGTTTGCGTGCTGGCTGCCCGGACTCACCGTTCTCACGCTGTTTGCGCTCACCCCCATGCTTGTTGCGATCTCCATTGCCTACAAGCTGAGCAGCATCCTGATTGCCGTGATCCTCATCGTGATCACGTGCTTCGTGCTGTATTCGGGCAGGCGGCTCAACGAGCTCGTGATCCTTGCCGTCACGCAGCAGGTGCGCAACGAGCAGCTCGTCACCAAGCTGAAGGCTGAAAGGGACGCAGCCGAGCACGAGCGCCGGATCATGGAGCGCGACAGCGCCCGCCGCAGCAGGTTCTTTGCCGGAGCCAACCATGACCTGCGCCAGCCCCTGCAGGCGATGGGAATCTATCTGCAGATTCTCAAGTCCCAGCAGACGGGGCAGAACAAGGAATTGATCGGACAGCTTGAGAGCGCCTCCAAGAGCATTTCCGAGCTGGTCGAGCAGATTCTCGAGGTGAGCCGGATTGAAACCGGCAACATCGAGACCCGGATCGAGCGGCTGCGCGTGAGCGATCTCTTTGACCAGCTAGCGGCTGAATTCGTGCCCGTTGCCGCTGAAAAGCGGCTCATCTTCTCAACGAGGCCCGTGAACGCGTCCATGGAAACCGATCCGCAGCTTGTGGCGAGAATCCTGCGCAACCTGATCACCAACGCCATCCGCTACACCACTCGTCAGGGCGGCCGGATCACGCTCGGCGCAAGGCTCGTCGGCGAGAACCTCTTCATCGGGGTCTACGACGAAGGCCCGGGCATTCCGAGCGATGAGCTGGAGAGCATTTTCGAGCCCTTCTACCGCGGCAGCACCAGCAAGGGGAGCTCCAAGGGCTATGGGCTGGGACTGTCGATCGTCTGGGTGCTTGCCAAGAAGCTCGGCATCAAGCTCAGCGTGAGCAGCCGGCTGGGCCGCGGCTCGGTGTTCCGGCTGAAGCTTCCGGCACTGCCCGACAATCAGGCGCGAGCCGTCCAGGCAAAGGGCCGCGCGCCGACCGGGCTTGACCTGCGCGGAGTCGTCGGACTGCTCGAAGATTCTGACATCGTGCGCGAGGCCGTGGCGGCAATCCTGCGCGGCTGGGGAGCCACGGTGATTGAAAGCGCCGAGCCGAGCGAGGCGTTTATTGACCAAATGGCCGCCGCCAACCGCAGCGGGCAGCTCACGACCCTCATTTCCGACTTCAATCTGGGGGCGGGCAAGATGAACGGGCTCGAGGCGATATTCCGCGTGCGTGAGATGAGTGAAAAGAAGGTGCCGAGCGTGCTGCTCACGGCCATCCGGCACGAGGTGATCCTTGGCGCATACCGCAATCTTGTCATTACCTCGAGCGTCACCGGTCAGCCGATGCCCGTGATCCTGCAGAAACCGGCGTCCGCCGAGACCCTGGCGACGGCGCTCAGGAAGGCGATCGCGGAAGGATAGTCATGAGTTCAGAGCTTCAGAGACGCGCGCGCACGCTTCTTGACGCCGTCATTGCCGGGGCAAGCAGACCCGAGCCGGAGGATTCCCTTTCGCTTGAGATCAACGGATTCGCCTGCGGACGGATCCTTTCCGAGCGGATGCCCTTTCTGAGGGGGCTGCCGGAGGCGTTCGCGGGACGCTTTGAGTTTCTTTCCGACAGGGTGCGGATTTCATTGCCAGAGCCCGTGTCCGAGGCCAATCGCTTTCTCGCGGCGCTTGCCCGGCATGCATTTGAACTCGGTGCGCTCAAGCACTGGCGCGGCGAACTGCTGGATATCCGCGATTGTTCTGGAGCGGTGATCCTGGGGCAGGCTGAGCGGACTTTCTTTCGCTTCATGGGGCTCACGACATACTGCGTGCATGCGGCAGCGGTGAGCCCGGACGGCAGGATCCATCTTGCGCGGCGCAGCCGCCGCAAGCGGGTGAGCCCGGGACTCTGGGACACGCTTGCCGGAGGCATGGTGGCCGCGGGCGAGAGCTGGCTTGAATCGCTGCATCGCGAGACGCTTGAGGAGGCGGGGCTTGCGGCCGACGCATTCACGCCGATCGCCGAACCCTCCCGCGTGACCGTGCTGCGCCCCGTTCCCGAGGGCTGGATGCGCGAGGTGTCCGTGACATTTCCCGTCCGGGTGGCCTCGGACGCCGTGCCCGTCAATCGCGACGGAGAGGTGGAATGCTTTGACCTCGTGACGCCCGAAGAGCTCCTTGCCCGGATCGAGCGGGGCGAGGTGACGGTTGAAGCGAGCATTGCGCTGCTTTCGCTTCCTTGCTTTTCCGGTTAGTTGGGGCGCACGGGACGAGAGTTTTTGGAGAAATTGATGAGGATTGCAACCTGGAATGTGAACAGTCTCAAGGTGCGGCTTGAGCATGTGATCGAATGGACACGGCTGGCCCGGATCGACGCCCTGGTGATGCAGGAGACGAAGCTGCCCGATGACCAGTTCCCCGAGCGGGAGCTTGCCGCCGCAGGATTTGACTGCATCCATCTCGGGCAGAAGGCCTACAACGGCGTCGCGCTTGTCGTGCGGCGCGGCTCGTGCAGCCTGCAAGGGGAGGCGGTGTACAACATCCCCGGGTACGAGGACGAGCAAAAGCGCCTCATCGGCTCCCGAATCCGCGGCAGCGGCGGGCAGTCCTTCACCTTCATCGGCGCGTATTTCCCGAACGGTCAGAGCGTGGGCAGCGACAAGTACCTTTACAAGCTCGACTGGGTGAGCGCGCTGACGCTCTGGCTCAAGGAGCAGATTGCTGCAGGCGAGGAGTTCATTCTGGCCGGGGACTTCAACATCGCCCCCCGGGACGAGGATGTGTGGGACACGCATGCCCTGGAGGGCGGCATTCTCATTTCCGGGCCCGAGCGGGCCGCCTGGCGCTCGCTTATCGCCGCCGGACTCATCGACACCTGGGAGCTAGGGCTGCATGCGCCGGGAACCTACTCGTGGTGGGACTACCGGGGCGCCGGCTACCAGAAGAACCAGGGGCTTCGCATCGATCACATGCTTGCCACGCCCGGCATCGCGCGATCCATCCGGGATGTGTTCATTGATGAAAAGCCCCGCGGCTGGGACAAGCCCTCGGACCACGCACCGGTCGTCGCGGTGCTCGGCTAGCGGCTAGTACAGGGTGATGTCAAACCCCGCACGGCGCGCGGCGATGAGCGCCTCGGTGCGGTTTCTCGCGCCGAACGCGCGGTAGATCGCGGCAACGTGCGTCTTCACGGTGCCTTCGGAAAGGTTGAACTCGCGGCAGATGCGCTTGATGGGGTAGCCCTTGGCGAGCGTCATGAGCACCTGCTTCTGGCGCTCGGTGAGATGGATCTGGGAGGAGACGTCGTCCTGGCGGCTTCCGGGGGCGGCTTCCTGGAAGATGCCGCTCTTCTGGCTCTCCGAGAGCAGTTTTGTCGGGATGAACACGCCGCCCTTGAGCACGAAGTCGATTGCGTTGGAGAGCATGTCGGTGTCCAGGCTCTTCGGGACGAACCCGGCGGCTCCGAGCTGCAGCACGCGCATGATGTTCCGGGGATCGACGACGCCCGAGAGCACGAGGATCTTCATGGCAGGCCCCGATTGCACCAGCTCCTCGAGCAGCTCGGTCGTCTGGGTGACGCCCGGCATGTTCAGATCGAGGATCATGAGGTCGGTGTCGGAACCATGTTCAGAGACCAGGGCGCGCGCTTCATCGGCCGAGGATCCCGTGCGCACGGTGCTGCCGGGGTACTTTGCCTTGAGCAGGGCTGAGAGCGCCTGAACAATGAGCGCATGGTCGTCGACTAGAATGAACTGCATCGTCTGGTTCCTGAAGGATCTCCCGTTGAATACGCGGAAGTGTATAGCCAAACGCCGCGCCGTACCATAAAGTGCTGGACAGTATTCAGGAAAAAACGCTTCAGCGGCCGGGCGGGCTCTGTTTTGCCAGGTTTAACCGTTACAATGGCTGAAATTTTGATTCAAGAGAAGTTTTTATGAGTTGGGTGACACGCCATCTTCCCAAGTTTTCGCAGACTGAAGCCGAGGGACGAAAGAAAAGTCCGATACCGGCCGGCCTATGGGCCAAATGCCCGGCATGCGACCAGGTCCTCTACAACGAGGAGCTGCAGGACTCGCTCAATGTCTGTCCCAAGTGCGGGCATCACATGCGTCTTTCCGCGCGCGACAGGCTCGACGCCTTCCTTGACTGGGAGGGCGTGCACGAGGAGATCGGCGCCGATGTGCGTCCGGTGGATTCCCTGGGTTTCGTTGACAGCAAGCCCTATCCGCAGCGCCTGCAGGATTACGCCAGAAAGTGCGGCGAGACCGATGCGCTTGTCGTGATGGAGGGCACGCTGCGGCGCTCGCCGATCGTTGCCGCGGCCTTTGAGTTCGGCTTCATGGGCGGCTCCATGGGCAGCGTGGTGGGCGAGCGCTTCGTGCTCGGCGTCGAGCGGGCTCTTGAAAAGCACATCCCGTTCGTGACGTTCGCGAGCTCGGGCGGCGCGAGAATGCAGGAGGGACTGCTCTCGCTCATGCAGATGGCCAAGACCACGGCCGCCGTCGGGCTTCTTGAAAAGGCCAGGCTGCCCTACATTTCCGTTCTGACCGATCCCACGATGGGCGGCGTGTCTGCGTCCTTTGCCTTCATGGGGGACGTGGTGATCGCCGAGCCGGGGGCTCTCATCGGCTTTGCCGGCCCCCGCGTCATTGAACAGACCGTGCGCGAGAAGCTTCCCGAAGGCTTCCAGCACGCAGAAATGCTTCTTGAAAAGGGAGCGATTGACATGATTGTTGACCGGCGCGATCTGCGCTCGGTCGTTGCCGACTTGGTGGCGATTCTCATGCGAGGGGCTTCGCCCGGACTCTGAAGCGCCAGTGACAGTCACAAAAGGAGATAAACCATGATCAAGGGTTCACTAGTTGCGATCGTCACGCCCCTGCATGACGATGGTTCCGTCGATTTCGACACGTACCGCAAGCTGATCGAGTGGCATATCGAAAAGGGAACCGATGCCATCGTGTCCATGGGCACGACGGGAGAATCCCCGACGCTGGACTTTGACGAGCACAACGAAGTGGTTGAGTGCGCCGTGAAGACCGCCGCCGGCCGAATTCCCGTGATTGCCGGTACGGGCGCAAATTCGACCCAGGAGGCGATCCGCCTCACCAAGTTCGCCAAGGAAGTCGGCGCCGACGCCTCCCTGCAGGTTGTTCCCTACTACAACAAGCCCACCCAGGAAGGCCTCTACCAGCACTTCAAGACGATCAGCGACGCTGTTGACATCCCGATCATCCTGTACAACGTGCCCGGAAGAACTGTTGCCGACCTGAAGAACGACACGGTGCTGCGCCTTGCCAAGCTTCCCGGCATCGTCGGCATCAAGGATGCGACGGGCGATCTCGCCCGCGCGATCGACCTGCTGCGGCGCCTGCCCACCGAAATCGGCGCCAAGGACTTTGCCGTGTACTCCGGAAACGACGATTCGGCTCTCGCACTCATGCTTGTGGGCGGCTCCGGCGTGATTTCCGTGACGGCAAACCTGATGCCCGCTGAGATGCACGAGATGGCCGCCGCTGCGCTCGACGGGGAGATCGCCAAGGCCCGCAGGCTCAACGATCTGCTGATGCCGCTGCACCAGAAGCTCTTTGTCGAGCCCAATCCCGTGGCGCCCAAGTGGGCCCTGTACCGCATGGGCCTCATCGGCAAGGCGATCCGTCTGCCGCTCACGATGCTCTCGCCCGAGAACCAGAAGGTCGTCGAGGCCGCGATGATCGAGGCCGGAATGAGATTCTGACCGAGACGGTCTGAAAAAAACGCCCCTTGAGGTTCAACAAGGGGCGGGCGGAGCGCCCGGATCCCTGATCGGTTTTCGGGCGCTTTCCTTTTGCGAAAGAAATCAGCCGCGGGCGATTTCGTCGATCGCGCGAATGAGGAGCTTCGGCGCAATCTCGAGTGAATACCGCAGCTCGAGCCGCTCCACGTCCTTGTGCGCGTCCCGACCCGCGGGGCCCATGTTGGCGACGGGCACGTCGAGCGTGAGCAGCTGTTCGATCGGCAGGTCGTAGGCAACGCCCCAGCCGGGCATGTTGTCCTTGAGCGCCAGGAGCGCCTGTTCTTCGCCCTGGAACCCAAGGAACGAGAGGTCGCTGATGCCCATGAAGACTTCGGTGAAGCTCGTCGCGCCATCGCCCGCCAGCTTGCCCGCTTCCTCGACAGTCTCCATGACGATCCTGCGCAGCCGCTTTTCGTCTTCGGTGCGGTTGCGGTTGTAAAGGGCGGGGTAGTAGGGCGGAACGAAACCGACGATGATTGCGGGCTTTGTCAGGCGCATGCTGTCAGCGAGATGCTCGAGGGTGCGAAGCGAGATCTCCCGGGCGTCGAGGTCGGCAGGAACCGACTGCGCGAAGGCCTTGAGCTCCTCCATGACTTCATCCTTGCCCGCGTGCAGCTGCGCGGCGCGCATCTGCACGAGCTCGGCGACGGTGAAGACGTCGATTGCCGGAAGCGGCACGCTCTTGCCGTAGGCCCGGGCGGCCCGTCCCACGGCTCCGAGTGTTTCCATTGCCGCAATGCTCGCCGCCTTGCGGCAGATCTGCAGGATCTCAAGCGGCGAGCGCTCGACGCACAGAACGTTGAAGTACGCGGCCGAGCGCTCGGGAAGGGTCACCGAGTAGGAGTCGCGCCGCACCTGCAGCGAAAGGCATGCGGCGGGCGAGAGCAGCACTCCGTCCACGGTGCGCTCCTGCAGCGCCGGGCTCGCCTCCACGGCGCGCACGACGTTGGAGATCATGAGCGCGGAGGACAGGCCGTTGAAGTAGTTTTCGATGTGAGCGCCCTGGCCCACGGCAAGGAACGCCGGCATGATCTTGCCGGTGGAGCCGGTGTAGTAGGGGCGCGAGGCAGGCGTCTCGGGGGTTGCCTTCGTCCAGAAGCAGGGCTCGCCCGTGAGCGCGGCGTTGAGCTTCACGCCGCGCTCGGCGAGCAGCGTGCAGAACTCGTGCATCGAGCCGCGCATGCCTGCGCTGTTGGCTTCTTCGTCAGGAACGGCGAGGAATGCGATGTTGATGCCGAGATTCTCATCGGCGGCGTATTTGCCGATCGCAGCAATGAAAAGGGCTAGGCCCGCCTTCATGTCCATCGAGCCGCGGCCGAAGAGCCAGTTGCCGCTCTCAAGATCGGACTGAGCCTCGGGCGCAAGGCCGCCGATTTCCCGCAGCTTCGCCGTGAGCGCAGGCAGGTCGCAAGCAAGGTCCCTGAACTTTCCGTAGCAGGCCGTGTCGACGACGTCAAAGTGCCCGGTGAGGAGCACGGTGCGGGGGGCAGGGACCTGCGGCGTGAGCAGGGCATACACGGACTTGCGCTTCAAGGCGTCGCCCTCGCAATTGATGAACTTCACGTCGAGCTCGTTGCCGCCCGCACAGGGAATCGACTTCAGCTCGTCATAAATCAGCCTTGCACAGGCGTTTTCCTGGTCGGCGTGACCGGAAATGCTGGGGATGGCGCACAGTTTCGTAAGCAGGGCAAGGATGCCCTCGGACGTGTACGGGGTCATGAAAAGTTCCCTTTGATTCAGTGATCGCAAACGATACCACGAAGCCTGCTGTTCGCGGGGCGAACCGGCGGGCGCAAAATGCCTACAATCGAGAGGCAAAGGAAAGATGGATGGCGAGCAGCATGAGCGATATTTTCGAAGGACTGAATGAAGCGCAGCGGGAGGCGGTGAGCGCAACCGAGGGGTACATCCGCGTGATTGCCGGCGCGGGCTCCGGGAAGACCCGGGCGCTTGCACGCCGGTTTGCGTACCTCGTGAACGACATCGGCATCCTGCCCGGGAACATTCTCTGCGTCACCTTCACCAACAAGGCAGCAAGCGAAATGCGCGCCCGCATCCACAGCTTGACGGGCGACAACGACACCGGCATGGTGTGCACGTTCCACAGCTTCTGCGTGACGGTCCTGCATGAGGAAAGCCACATCGTGGGCTACCCGAAGAGTTTTCTCGTGCTCGACAATGCGGACATCGACGCCATGCTTGCGACGGTGTACGAGGAGCGGGGGCTCACGCTGCGGCACATGACGTTCTCCGCCGCGCGGGACATGATCGAGATGCAGAAGCTCTTTGAACAGCCCCGGTACTACGAGGATCTCATGGCCCTCTCGCTCGATGACCTGCGTGCGAAATACCTTGCGGCGGGCACCCCCAAGGACATCATCTTTCTCGGGTACCTCTATCAGCAGAAAAAGTGCTTTGGCCTCGACTACAACGACCTGCTGAAGTTCACCATCCACATCTTTGAGATTGACAAGACGGTGCGCCTCAAATGGCAGGAGAGGCTCGAGTACATCATGATCGACGAGTTTCAGGACATCGACATGATCCAGTACCAGCTGATGGAGATCCTTGCGGGCTACCACAAGAACCTTTTCGTCGTGGGTGACCCGGATCAGACGATCTACACCTGGCGCGGCGCGGACGTGAAGTACCTGCTTGACTTTGACAAGCGATTCCCCGGCACCCGCACCATCATGATGAACCAGAACTACCGATCGACTCCCGAGATCATCGCAGCCGCTAATTCGCTCATCAGCGCGAACCGCACGCGCATGAAAAAGGATCTTGTCGCGATGCGTGGGAGGGGCCCCGCGGTCATCTGCCACCATGCCGATGACGAGGCGCGGGAGGCCGAGCGGATCGCCCGCGAAATCGGCAGGCTTCACGATGCGGGAGAAAGCTACCGCAGCATGGCGATCCTCTATCGCGCCCACTACGTGACGCGTTCCATCGAGCAGGCTCTCGTCAAGGAGAAGATTCCCTACACGATCTACAGCGGACTGCCTTTCTTCGAGCGGGCCGAAATCAAGGATGCCCTGAGCTACCTTCGGATGATGACGTACCGTGATGATCTTTCCTTCGCGCGGGTCATCAACCGGCCCAAGAGAAACATGGGCGCGCGGCGCATGCAGTTTCTCACACAGACCGCCGAGCGGCTCGGCTGCTCGCTCTACCGCGCGCTGCAGCTTACCCTGGGAGAAGCGATCTTTCGGGGGACGCAGGCCGCACGGTTCGTGGATCTCGTCGAGCGCTTCAGTTCGTCGCTTTCCGGGGGCTCCGTGTCCGAAACCCTTGCCGCGATTCTTGACGAGAGCGGGTACGAGGCTGCGCTTCGCACCGAAGGCAGCCAGACCCGGCTCGACAACCTCGCTGAACTGAAGCAGTCGGTCTATGAGTTTGAGTCCCAGAGCGGGGAAGAGGTGACTGTCGAGCATTACCTGCAGCATGCGGCGCTCTTCACCAACGCGGATCTCACCGAAAAGGATGACCGGGTGAAGCTCATGACGGTGCACGCCGCCAAGGGGCTGGAGTTCGATCATGTGTTCCTCGTAGCCCTGAACGAGGGGATCTTCCCCTCCAAGAAAACGAAGACGCTCGCCGGCATGGAGGAGGAGAGGCGGCTCGCCTTTGTCGCAATGACGAGAGCAAGGAATTCCCTGTTCCTGTCCGAATCCGCCGGCCGGAACCAGGACGGCTCAACCCGGTATCCGTCCCGCTTCATCCTCGATATAGGGAAGGGGCTGATCACCTTTGACCCCGAGCTTACGGACGGGTTCCTTGATGATGCAAGGCGCTTTGTCTCCTATCGCAGCACCCATCTGGTTGATGGGGACGGGCCATCGGTTTTTGAAGTTGGCGAGAGCGTGCGGCATCCGGTCTTCGGCATCGGAACGATCGAGCTCATCGACACCGAGCACCAGGCGTATGTCATCCGGTTCCCAAAGATGATGACGCCAAGGAGGATTGCTTTTTCGGCAAAACTTGAGGCGGCATGAGCATTGATTATTGCCATCGCGCACTTGTTAATAAATAGCAACAAATAAATTTATAAATTAAACAACAAATAGTTGGCAAATCCAGAATTTAATTCTTGATTTGCCAATAACTTATTGGGGCAGTATAGTTTTGCCAAAAGAGTTGCATGAAGGAGCCGGCAATGGATCAGACTGAAAGGACAAGTGGCCGCATATATATTCCTCGGGCGCTCGAGAATGCTGTCTTGGAGATGGACAAAACGTTCAAGAGCGTGCTGATTACGGGGGCACGCCAAACAGGCAAAACCGAGATGATTCGGCAGCTGTTCCCGGAAAAGAAGTATGTGGCTATCGATGATCCGTTTGTTGAAGAGCAGGCAAACGAAAACGCCAACATGTTCATGATGCTGAACCCCCCGCCTGTAGTCTATGACGAGGTGCAGCGGGCGCCGGGGCTTTTTCGTTTCATCAAGATCGCTTGCGATCAGAGCCGGGGAAGCGGTCTTTTCTGCCTGTCAGGCTCTCAGCCGATGGAACTGATGGAAAAGGTTTCGGAGTCGCTCGCAGGGCGCGTCGCCATTGTCGAGATGTCAGCGCTGTCTCAGCGGGAGATTGACAGGGATCCCTTCAACGAACCATTCCTGCCGACGATTGAGTACGTGCGGCGCAGGCAAAAGAGCGTTCGCACGCCGCAAAACCTTTGGGAAAGAATTCATCGCGGCGGCTATCCCGCACTGCAGGATCTTTCGGTTCCCTGGGAAACCTTTTTCGCCAGTTATGTGAAGACGTATCTGGAAAGGGATGTCAGGAAATTGTCGGCAGTGCACAACCTCGATGATTTCCGCCGATTCATGGTTGCAGTAGCCGCTCGCACCGGGCAGATGGTCAATTTCAGCAATATCGCCGATGAAGTGGGTAGAGACCAAATGACGATTCGCGCCTGGATGTCCATTCTGGAAGCCTCAGGAATCATCTACCTGCTCGAGCCCTATGCGGCGAGCGCACTCAAGCGCGCCATCAAGACCCCCAAGGTGTATTTCCGCGACACTGGGCTTGCTGCGTATCTGACCCGGTGGCTCACGCCGGAGACACTGGCCAATGGAGCGATGAGCGGGGCTTTTTTCGAAACCTTCGTCATATCCGAGATTCTCAAGTCCTACGCGAACCAGGGACTCGACTATCGCTATTTCGTGTCCTACTACCGCGGCAGGGATAAGAAAAAGGTGCGTGAGAATGGTGAGGTGACCCAGGTTGAAAGCGAGATCGATCTCATCATCGAGCAGGATGGCGTCTTGTATCCGATCGAGATCAAGCGAAGCGCCAGGGCGACACCTCAGGAAACCAGCGCGTTTCCCGTTCTGGATGCGATCGAAGGGAAGGAGCGCGGCATGGGAGCCGTTGTCTGCAACTGCCCCCAGCCTGGAATGTTGAGAGAGAACATTCTTCAGATCCCCGTCTGGTATATCTGACGCTCCCGCAGATCGTCAGAGCGTCCAGCGCTTCATAAACAGCCTGGGCGGCAGCTGCGCGATCACGATGGCCGTCCCCATCACGATGCAGCCGACGATTTCGCGGCTGGTCAGCGTCTGGCTCATGATGATCCAACCGGCCAGCGTGCCCATCACCGATTCCGTGCTCATGATGAGCGAGGCGATCGTGGGGTTGACTCCCTTTTGCGCCACGGTCTGCAGCGTATAGGCAACGCCGTTGCTCATGATGCCAGCGTACAGAATCGCGGGCAGCGCACTCAGCAGACCCTCCAGAGTGGGGGGATCAAAGATCGCCATCAGAATGAGTCCCCAGACGGATCCGACGAAGAACTGCACGCAGCTCAGGCGCACGGCGTCGACCTGGGGCGCAAAGTGGTCGATGACGAGAATGTGGAAGGAAAAGGAAACGGCGCAGGCAACGACAAAGGTGTCGCCCGAGGACAGCCCGAGGGGCTCGCCCGCCTTCATGCAAAGCAGGTACAGTCCCGCCACGGCGATCAGAACGCCCAGCCACACGTTCCAGGTCGTGCGCCTTCCAAAAAAGATTGCAAGCACTGGAACAATCAGGATGTAAAGGCTCGTGAGGAAGCTTGCCTTGGCAACCGTGGTCTGCATGATGCCGAACTGCTGCAGCGATTCGGAAATGAAAAGCATCGTCCCGCAGAAGAATCCCCCGATCCAGAGGGTCTTGTTTCTCCAGGGGCTTCCGGCGGGTTCGGAGTTGGGCCTTGCGCCGCGGAACCGGTCAAGAAGCGGCATGGCGGCAAGCAGGAACAGGCCGCCGATGAGCGATCTTGCCCAGGTGAAGGTGAATGGGCCGACATGCTCCATGCCGAGCGCCTGTGCGACAAAGCCCGTGCCCCAGATCGTGGCGGTGATCAGCAGGAGAAGCGAATTCTTGTACTGTTCGTTCATTTGGGGGCGCCGCCCAGCGGCTCCATGTCGCAGTTGGCCGAGAGACCCTGAGAGAGCAGATAGCCCGATCCCCAGTCATACATCGCCTGCAGCACGGGCCGGATGCTTTCGCCGATCTCTGTGAGGGAGTACTCAACCCGAGGAGGAACAACGGGATACACGGTCCTCTTCACGAGGCCGTCGCGCTCAAGTTCGCGCAGCTGCTGCGTGAGCATCTTCGGCGTTGCGGCCGGAACCTGGCGCTGAAGATCGGAAAAGCGCCGGGTCCTGCCAACAAGTTTCCACAGGATAAGGGCCTTGTATTTTCCGCCGATTAATGCGAGGGTCGACTCGACGGGGCAATGCACGGGGCCTTCACGCTGGGCGCAGCAGGGGCAGCGGCCGGCGGTTTCTGTGTCTGTCATACTATCTTTTAGGCAAGTACCTATCAAATCGGTTAGTTCTTGCGATTTGGATTGTATACTCTAGAATCCCGCCAATCAAGGATCTCTTTTTTGCGGTTTCCCGTCAATGTCTCAGGTCAAGCACAAGTTCAATGTCACCGGCATGAGCTGCGCAGCCTGCTCGGCGCGTGTCGAGAAGGCCGTGAAACCGCTCGCGGGCGTAAATGACGTTTCAGTGAACCTTCTCAAGAGCTCGATGGTTGTCGAATTCGATGACGGCGTTCTGAGCGATGAGGCCATCTGCCGCGCGGTTCAGGAGGCGGGATACGGCGCTTCGCAGGCGGATACCCAGGAGAAAAGGGCCGTCCCCGGGACGGCGGGGCTTGCCCGGGATCTGGGCGAGCAGGCCGATGCGATTCTTCTGCGTCTTGTCGCCTCGATCGGAATCTGCGCCATCCTGATGTACTTTGCCATGGGGCCGATGCTGGGGCTGCCGCTGCCAGCATACTTTGCCGATCCCGCGCACGCGCCCTCGCTTGCTCTCGTGCAGTTCCTGCTCACGATTCCCGTGGTCGGCCTGAACTTCAAGTTCTACCGGGTGGGCTACAAGGCGCTCTGGCAGAGGTCGCCCAACATGGATTCCCTGGTTGCGATCGGTTCGTCTGCGGCGCTCCTCATGGCGCTCATCTCGTTTTTTTGCATGCTCCACGCGCAGGCTTCAGGTGATGCCGCGACGATGAAGTGGTATTCCGGGCACCTCTATTTTGACTCCGCCGCCATGATCCTCACGCTCATCACGGTGGGCAAGTTCTTCGAGGCCCGCTCAAAGGCAAAGACCACCGGAGCGATTGAGCGGCTCATGAACCTGGTGCCCGCCGAAGCGGTCGTCGAGCGGGACGGGGAAGAGCGGACGGTGCCGGTCGAATCGATTCAGGTCGGCGAAACGGTCGTGCTTCGCACCGGATCCAAGATTCCGGTCGATGGCTTTGTGATCGATGGCGAAGGTTCGGTTGACGAGGCGAGCATCACCGGAGAGTCCGCTCCGGTTGACAAGAGGCAGGGGGATGCGCTCACGGGTGCAACGCTTGTGAAGGCCGGGTTTCTCAGGATGCGAGTCTCGCGTGTCGGAGCTGACACGGCGCTTGCCCGCATCATCGCCCTTGTTGATGACGCAACGAGCAGCAAGGCGCCGGTGGCCCGCATGGCGGACCGCGTGAGCGGCGTGTTTGTTCCCGTGGTGATCGGCATTGCGCTTGCCACCAGCCTCATCTGGCTTGCCCTTGGAAAGAGCTGGGATGTCGCCTGCCTCATGGGCGTGAGCGTTCTTGTGATTTCCTGCCCCTGCGCGCTCGGGCTTGCCACGCCCACGGCCATCATGGTGGGCACGGGAAAGGGCGCCGAGAATGGAATTCTCTTCAAGTCCGCCCAGGCGCTTGAAGAAACCGGACGGGTCGATGCTGTGGTGCTGGACAAGACCGGTACGATCACGGCAGGCAGGCCCGTTGTCACGGACATCATTGCCTTTGCGCCTTATGACGATGCGGCAGTGCTCGCGCTTGCCGCCGGTGTGGAGAGCTTTTCCGAGCATCCGCTTGCCAGAGCCGTGACAGATCTCGCATCGTCAAGCGGCCTTGCCTATGCGCGCGCCGAGAGGTTCGGACAGTCCGCAGGGCTTGTTCAGGGAGAGATCGACGGTCGGCTGATCCGGATCGGCAACGCGAGGAGCCTTCCGGAGACGGCGGACGCAAGCGTGTTCGAGCAGATGGAGGAACTGTCGAGGCGCGGACGCACGGCGCTTGCCGTGCAAGCGGACGGCGTGCCCTGCGGTCTGATCGGCATCATGGACGCCATCAAGGAGGACAGCGCGGATGCAGTTGCCGCCTTCAGGCAGATGGGCTGCGAAGTCTGGATGCTGACCGGCGACAATGAAAAGACGGCAGGGGCCGTGGCCGCAGCTGTCGGCATCGAGAATGTCATGGCGGGCGTCATGCCCGGCGACAAGGAAGGCAAGGTGCGCGAGCTTCTCGGCAAGGGGCGCCGGGTTCTCATGATCGGTGACGGAATCAACGATGCGCCGGCGCTTGCCCGTGCCAGCGTCGGCATGGCGATCGGCGCCGGAACCGATGTCGCAATCGACTGCGCCGACGTCATCCTCATGAAGAGCCGCCTCACCGATGCGGTGACCGCCATGCGGCTTGCCCGGGCGGTGATGCGCAACATCCGACAGAACCTCTTCTGGGCGTTTTTCTACAACATCATCTGCATTCCGGTTGCAGCGGGATTCCTGTACCCTGTCTTCGGCTGGATGCTTTCGCCCATGGTCGGCGCGGCCGCCATGAGCATGAGTTCCGTGTGCGTGGTCTCCAACGCATTGAGGCTGAGGAGCTTCCGCGCCGGGAAGATTTCTGGCAGCAGGACTGGGACTGGTTGTGAGGCCTACCGGCTGCAATCCGATCATCACACAGCTAGGAGCAAACCAATGAAGAAAATTGTCAAGATCGAGGGCATGCACTGCCCGCACTGCTCGGGGTCCGTTCAGAAGGGCCTCTCCAAGATCGCGGGCGTGACGAGCGTCTCCGTGAGCCTTGAGGACAAGCAGGCCGTCGTCGAGTGCGACGAGAGCGTCACGGACGAGAAGATCCGCGGCATGATCGACCTGCTCGACTTCAAGGTCGTGGGCATCGAAACTGAGGCCTGAGCTCTCAAGGACTGGGGAGGAACGCCCCAAAAGGCGCCGGCATCGGGTAGTGTTTCCCTTGTCGGCGTTTTTTTGCGAGCCGATCCTAAAGAAGGAGATCGCCAATGTCCTTTCTCATCACGACTGTCATGGAGAACACGAGCCACGACACGAGGCTCATCGCCCAGCACGGGCTCTCGCTTCTCATCGAGGGCGAGGGACGCAAGTTCGTCTACGACACGGGACAGTCTCCGCGCTTTCTTCTGAACGCAAAAGCGCTTGGCGTCGATCTCTCAGGGGCCGACGCGCTGATCCTCAGCCACGGGCACTGGGATCACACGGGGGGAGCTGCCGCGCTCATCACGTCCATGACGCCGCCCGGGGCGCTCTATGTCGGAGAGGGATTCTTCACTCCGCGGTACCGCACGGTTGAGGATGGGGAGCTTGAGATCGGCTCGCTGCTTTCCGAGCGCACGGTCAGCCTGAGCGGCGTTCCGTGCTTCACCGTTGGGCGCGAGCCGGCCCAGCTCTCCGCAAACGCCTGGCTGCTCTCGGGCTTTGCCTCGACTGACGCCCATGAGGCGGCCAATCCCGTCATGATGCGTGATGCGGATGGAGCGCACGTGACGGACACCTTCCCCGAGGAGGTGGCGCTGGTTCTCAAGGGTGGCGAGGGGCTCACTGTGATTTCCGGCTGCTCGCACAACGGAATCATCAGCATCTGCACGAGGATCCAGGATGTGTTCGGCGAGCCGGTTCGCAGGTTTGTCGGCGGCACGCATCTCATCTCCGCGGATGACGAGCGCATTGCGTATACATGCAGCAGGCTGCAGGAGATGGGAATCCGTCATCTTGGCGCCTGCCACTGTACGGGCGAGAAGGCGGAGAGCTTCTTTGCCTCCCGCTTCCCCGGGTTCTATCGCAACAATGTGGGAACCCGCACGGAAATTCCCTGAAGAAACACGTCCGTTGCGCTAATCTTTCGCCTCACATGCTGCGGCCCGCGGGCCGCACGCAGGCAATTGGAGAAGAGAGTGGAAAAGAGTGTTCTCAACGATGCCGGGCGCATCGTCATCAAGGTGGGCAGCGCCCTGGTCACGAATGATGGCCGCGGGCTGGATCTCGCACGCATCGAAGAGTTTGCAACGCAGATCGCGCACCTCATCAAGGCCGGGCGCGAGGTCGTCTTCGTGAGCTCCGGCGCCATTGCCGAGGGCGTGCTTCGGCTTGGCTGGGAAAAGCGGCCGAAGAAGATCTCCCAGCTGCAGGCCGCGGCCGCCGTGGGACAGATGGGCCTTGCGCAGGCTTATGAAACCACCTTTGCCCGGCATGGGATCAAGACCGCTCAGATTCTGCTCACGCATGCCGACCTTGCGGACCGCGAGCGCTATCTCAATGCCCGGGAAACGCTTCTCGAGCTGCTCTCTTTGGGGGTTCTTCCCATCATCAACGAGAACGACACTGTAGTGACAGATGAAATCAAGGTTGGCGACAACGATACGCTTGGCGCTCTGGTGACCAACCTCATCGAGGCAGACGTGCTCGTGATCCTCACCGACCAGAAGGGGCTTTACTCCGCCGATCCCAGAAAGGATCCGTCAGCGGCCTTCATTGCCGATGCCAAGGCGGGCGACCCGGCCCTCGAGAAGATGGCGGGCGGCGCTGCGAGCACGCTGTCCAAGGGCGGCATGATCACCAAGATTCTTGCGGCCAAGCGTGCAGTGCGTTCCGGAGCGGCGACGATCATCGCTTCGGGCCGCGAGCCTGACGTCTTGATAAGGATGGCTGACGGCGAGCACATCGGCACGCAGCTTCTGAGCGAACAGGCCCCGCTTCATGCCCGCACCAAGTGGATCGCCGATCAGCTGAGAAGCGAAGGATTCGTCATCCTGGATGCCGGTGCTGCAGGAGCGCTCACCGTCAAGAAGACGAGCCTGCTGCCCGTTGGCGTGAAGGCTGTGCACGGTGAGTTCGTGCGCGGCGAGGTGGTGAGCTGCCTGGATCCCGAGGGACGGGAGATCGCGCGGGGCCTGGTGAACTTCTCCTCTTCTGAAGTTCGCCTGATCATGGGACGGCGCAGTCACGAGCTTGAGGCGATTCTCGGCTACGAGTGCGCCCCGGAACTCATCCACCGCGACAACCTTGTCATGATGGTCTGAGAAGGTCATGATCCGCCGTCCTCGAAATCCAAAGCCGCGCATTGGGATTTCGCCACTCGAGTCAAGAGGTTTTTGGCTTGAGATCTGGCGATGAGCCCTTCGTTCTCCAGTTGGGCATTTTTGACTGCGAATTCGACCGAAGAATCAGAAGACAAGGCCGTCGAGGATAAAAGAAGCAGGCTAAGAATCCCGCAGAGTCCCTTCGAACTCGAGCTTTGCGGCCACCCAGCCATAGAGCTGGAAACCTGCAAAGGTTGTCAGCGCTCCCCAGAGCATGGCATTCGGGCCGCAGGCGTACAGGGCGTAGAGGCAGTAGGCCGAGGCGGCCGAAGCGGCAAAGCCCGTGCGGGCCGCGATGTTGAACTCCACCGACTCGCGGTGCATCAGAACGACAACCGAAGAGAAAACGAGCAGATAGGGCACCAGGTTCGTCACAACAGCGATGTCCTTGAGGATGTAGAACTGTTCCTGAAGGCGGGGATTGGCGCTCACGATGGCAAGAAGCCCCTGGGCGGCGAGGATGATGCCAATGCCGTATACGGGGGCGTTTTTCTTCGACACGATTGAGAAGATCCTGGGGAAGTAGTCCTGTTCGGACGATGAGCGGAACACTTCGGAAATCGTGAACTGCCAGCTCATGAGGCTTCCCATGCAGGAGATGGCCATCAGGCCCATGACGAACTTTGCGACATCATCGCCGAACATTGAGGCAAACACGAGACCGAAGGGCGCCGTCGAGTGGGCGATCTCTCCGATGTCCACAATGCCGAAGGCAATATTGTTCGCAAGCACGTAGATGATGCCCGAGCCCACGGTTGAGCAGAGCATCGAGATCGGCACGGACCGCTCGGGATTTTCGACCTGTTCGGCGTTGGCTCCCGCGGCTTCAATGCCAAGGAACCCCCAGAGGGTCATGGAGATGCCGGCGCTCACGCCGTCAAAGAGCGCCATGTTGTGGGGATTCCAGCTCGCGATGAACCGATCGGCAGAGAACCAGTGCCAGCCGGCGGTGGCAAGAAAGAGGATCGGAATCAGGATGCCCAGGCTAGAGAAGTTGCATAGCCTGCCCACGATGCTCGCGCCGCCCGCGACCGGGATGCTGCAAATGGCCAGGATAAGGAAGCTGGCAGCGCCGGCCTCAATCGGCGAGAGCTTCCAGCCAAACAGCACCATGAAGTAGCCGACGATCGAAATCGCGATGGTGAGGTTGGCGATCAGAAGCGAGATGGCGTAGGTGTAGTTCGCCATGAAGCTGCCGGATTTTCCAAAGGCGTAGGACGAATACCCTCCGAGTCCTCCGCGGTGCCGGCTGAACGTGCCGCAGCGGGAGAAGACATACGAAATGGTGGTGGCGCCGATGATGGTGACGATCCAGGACAGGATGCTGAGGGTGCCGATCTCGGCGAGCTTAGTCGGCATGAAGATGATGGCTGCGCCCAGCATGTTGAGCATGACCGAAGAGGTCAGCTGCAGGCACGTCATCTTGGGGCGGTCACTGGATTGGTGGGGGCTCATGGAGGTTTCAGCCTTTCTTGCAAACCGGGCGGCGCCTTGGTCTGAAAAATTCCGGCTCGAGTGATCCCGAGCCGGAGTCTTGGATTTCAGACTGGCGTCAGCCGGCCGCCTATTTGGCGAGCTCCTTGCAGATGAACGCGACGATCTCGTCAGTCTTGATCATCTGCTTGTCGTCCATGCGGGCGCGGTTGACGTACTCGACCTCGCCGCTCTTCAAGCCGCGGTCGCCCACGACGATGCGGTGCGGCACGCCGATCAGCTCCCAGTCGGCGAACATCGAGCCGGCGCGCACGTCGCGATCGTCAACGATCACATCGACGCCGCGGGCGGCGAGTTCGTCGTGGAGCTTCGCCACGGTCTCGCGCACGGCATCGCTCTTCTTGAGGTTCATCGGGCAGATCACCACTTCGAAGGGGGCGATGGCGGCGGGCCAGATGATGCCCTTGTCGTCGTGGCACTGCTCGATGGCGGCGCCGATCAGACGGGAGACGCCGATGCCGTAGCAGCCCATCTCGATGAATTGCGGCTTGCCGTTTTCGTCGAGGTACGTGGCGTTCATCGACTCGGAATACTTGGTGCCAAGATAGAACACGTGACCCACTTCAATGCCGCGCTGCATCTTGAGCACGCCCTTGCCGTCGGGACTCGCATCGCCCTCGACCACGTTGCGCAGGTCGGCGACCTTGGGTTCGGGCAGGTCGCGGCCGAAATTGATGCCGGTGTAGTGGAAGCCCGTTTCGTTGGCGCCGCAGCAGAAGTCGCTCATGTCGGCGACGGTGCGGTCGGCGTACACGACGACATCCTTGGAGATGTCGACCGGGCCGAGGGAGCCGGGCTTGGAGCCGTTGAAGCACCGGGCGATCTCCTCTTCGGTGGCAAAGCGGAAGCCGGCCTTCAGTTCCGGGAGCTTTCCGGCCTTCACCTCGTTGAGATCATGATCGGCGCGCAGCAGGCACAGCACGACGAGCGCGGGCAGGGGATCGCCCTTTTCATCAAAGCGGTCCTGGGCTAGGACGACGGACTTCACGCAGCTGGTAAGGTCGATGCCGAGGAACGGAGCGACGTCCTCGCACTTTTCCTTGTCCGGAGTGGCATGCTTGACGAGATCCTGGGCGGGAGCCTTGCGGCCGGAGAGGACGGACTTTGCTTCGGCGAGCTCAATGTTCGCGGCGTAGTCGCTCTCGGTGCTGTAGACGATGACGTCTTCGCCCACGTCGGCGATCACCTGGAATTCCTGGGAGCGGTTGCCGCCGATGGCGCCGGAGTCGGCGCGCACGGCGCGGTAGTTCAGGCCAAGGCGGTCGAAGATCCGGCAGTAGGCCTGGTACATGATGTCGTAGCTCTTGCCTGCGGCCTCGGCATTGACGTCAAAGGAGTAGGCGTCCTTCATCACGAATTCGCGGCCGCGCATCAGGCCGAAGCGGGGACGGCGCTCGTCACGGAACTTGGTCTGGATCTGGAAGAGATTGACCGGCATCTGACGCCAGCTGGTGATCTCGCTCTTGGCGATCGAGGTGATGACCTCCTCGCTCGTGGGCTGGATCACGAAGTCGCGCTGATGGCGGTCCTTGAATCGGAGCAGCTCGGGACCGTACTTGCCCCAGCGGCCGGACTCCTGCCAGAGTTCGGCAGGCTGCACGACGGGCATCGTGAGCTCGATCGCGCCGGCGCGGACCATTTCCTCGCGGATGATGTTGGTGATCTTCTGCAGCGTGCGCAGACCCATCGGCATGTACGTGTAGACGCCGGCGGCAAGCTTCTTGATCAGACCGGCGCGGATGGTGTATTCCTGACTGGGAATCTCGGCGTCGGCGGGAGCTTCCTTGAGGGTGGAGATGAAAAATTGACTGGCACGCATGTGCTGACCCTTAGTGTTTTTATAAAGACAAAAAAATGAGAGGGATGAGGCCTTATCCGGCCCTTCCTGCGAACCGATAATTCTAGCCAAACTCCCGCTTTTTCGGCTATCCTTCTCGGCGATTGAGGGAACTGTTCCCGGAGCCGTCATGAGCACGAAGAAAGAAACCTATTCAGACAAGATCCGCCGCAAGGGCGTGATGAGCAGCATCAAGAGCGGACTGACCTTTACGCTCGACCGTGTGCACGAGATGAACGTGCAGGAAGTGGCATCCTCCATGGCGCTCGCCACCGTGCTTGCCATCGTGCCGGTGCTCGCCCTCTCTCTTGCAGTCTTCGCCGCGTTTCCCGCCTTCTCAGATTCCCGCGAAGCGCTTGAAGAGCTGATCACGACGAGCTTTCTGCCAGCCCAGTACAGCGAGATCCTCATCAAGTACTTGAAGGAGTTTGCCTCCCATGCGGCCGGGCTCACCACATTCGGCGTCATCGGCCTTGCTCTTTCGGTGTTCCTTCTGATTGACAAGCTTTTCCGCACCATCAACAACATTTTCAAGAGCCCCGAAACCCGCACGTTCGCCCAGAAGGTGCTGATTTACTGGGCGCTGATGACCGTGGGACCGATCATGATGGCCGTGAGCCTCACGCTGACGGGCAAGGCGGCATCCCTGGCCTTCCAGGGACTCGATTCGGGCATTGTCGCCTGGCTCTACCCCATCGGACAGTTCACGCTGCAGGGCTTCTTCTTCGCCGTGCTCTACAAGTTCATCCCCTGCTGCCGGGTGCGCTTTTCGCATGCGCTCGTGGGCGGCATGCTGGTGGCGTTCCTTGGACAGATCGTCAAGGAGGCCTTCGAGTACTACGTGATGCGCGGGACGATGAGCAACATCTACGGCGCGTTTGTCGCGCTTCCCGTGCTCGTGCTCTGGGTGTACGTGGCCTGGTACCTGTTCTTTGCCGGTGCCGCTGTGACGGCGACGCTTCCCAAGATCACCTCCGGTCGCTTTCTGGACAGCTACCGCAGGGGCGATGACTTCCTCACCGGTCTTCTCATGCTCAAGCACCTCGTTGCTCTGCGGCTTTCTGGTGAAGCCCCAGCCATGACTGTAAGCGCGCTCTGCGATGCAGCTGACACCTACCCGGAGGTCGCCAACAGGATTCTTGATACGCTGCGGTGCGCAGGCTATGTTGCCCAGGTCGCAGAGCAGTACAAGGAGGAGGCCTGGGTGCTTGTGGCCGACAGCCAGAAGACGACGCTTCTCGGCGTGTTCGAGGCCTTCTGTGTGGACGGAAAGAATTCCATCGTCGGCGAGAAGGTTGCCGGCAAAGTGGCAAGCGGAGAGCTTACAGAGTGGTGGAGCCGCATGCAGGCGACCGATGCATTGAACCGGCCGCTCGCGCAGATTTTCGACGATCCGGCGCTCATCGGCTCAGTGAAGTCCGGCGTCTTTGTTCCGCGAGCCACGACGGCTCCTGCACAGGCCTGAAATGGAGGCTCCAACCATGCGTCTGATTGCCCTGGATACCGCGACAGAAAGCGTCTCCGCAGCGCTTCTTGACGGCAAGGAGCTTGCGGTGCGGCTTGAAACCGAGAGGAACCGGCATACCGAGCGGCTGTTGCCGCTCGTTGACGAGGTGCTCAAGGCGGGAGGGCTTGCGGCGGCTGATCTTGATGCAGTTGCATTCGGTGCCGGCCCCGGAGCTTTTACGGGACTTCGTGTCGCATGCGGCGTTGCGCAGGGACTTGCCTGGGCGCTCGAAAAACCCGTGGTCGCCGTGTCCAACCTTCAGGCGGCCGCGCTTAGGTTGCGCGGGACTGAGGCCTCGGGGATTGCACTCATCGCCCTGGATGCCCGCATGGGCGAATGCTACGTCGGTGTCTATGACCTCTCCGAAGCGATTCCCCGGGCACTCAGCGAGCCGGAACTCGTCAAGCCCGAGGATGCCGGGGAGATTGCCTCCCGGCACGGGTGCACCCTGGCAGCCGGATCCGGCGTGGATCTCTACGCTGAAAAACTCGCGTTGGCCCCGAGTGTCCGGGTGATTGCCGGAGTCAGTCCCGACGCGGGCGACATCGTCCGGATCGCCGCCGTGATGGCGCAAAAGGGAGAGACGACGAGCGCCGCACTGGCTTGCCCCGTTTACGTGCGCAACCGGGTCGCCCTCACGATCGAAGAGCGCGCCCGCGGCGAGCGCCTGCAGTAGGACGCCTCATGGCGGATCTTCTCTTTCGGCCCATGCAGGCTGCCGATCTTGAGCGTGTTGCGGCGCTGGCCCGCGATGCTGAGCCCTTCGGATGGACGCTGAGGAATTTTCAGGATGCCCTGGGGTCCGGCTACCGCTGCACGGTGGGTGTCGTGGATGGCGAGATCGTCGGCTACAGCGTCGTGAGCCATGTCCTGGATGAATGCGAACTGCTTGAAATCGCCGTTGACCCGGCCTTTCAGGGGCGCGGCTACGGCAGCGCGCTTCTTGAGCGCGCAAAAGCGGATGCGGCCGCGGGCTGCGCCCAGCTGATGCGCCTTGAGGTGCGGGAGAGCAACGCTCGCGCGAGGGGCATGTACTTGCGTCACGGCTTTGCCGAGGACGGCATCCGGCGCAACTACTACCGAACCGAAGGTGGCAGGGAGCATGCGGTGCTCATGACGGCGCAACTATAATCGTCGAAGTTTTTCAATCACAGGATGAGGCATGCCGCTTAGCCGCGAGCAAAGTGAAATCTGGGAGGCGATGGGGATCGGCCCGCAATGGATATTGCGTTCGGCTGAGGATCCTCTGTTGCCCGTCCAGGCGGCAAAGCCGCAGCCAAAGCGCCCTGCAGTTCAGGCTTCGGCCGCCCCCGCGCCGCAGCCGCGCCTGCCGGCGAGGCCAGCGGCCTCCGGATTCGGAGCGGCCCGCTCGGTTCCGGCAGCCGCACCGATACCGGGCCGCGTCATGCCGCGCCGCATGGTTCCTGGTGTCTCAAATGCTCCAGCTCCCGAGCCCGCGCCCCAGGTGGTCCGGATTGATCCTGAGATTGGCCAGGCAGCCGCAACGGCCTCCTGGGGGGAATTGAAGGGGCTTGCCGACCGCTGTCACGCCTGCCAGATGGCAGAGTCCCGCGTCAATACGGTGCTTGCTGCCGGCGCGCCCGGCTGTCCGATCGTCATTGTGGGCGAAGCTCCGGGACGTGACGAAGACCTGCAGGGGGTTCCGTTTGTCGGAAAGAGCGGCCAGCTCCTTGACAACATCCTCTCGGCTGTGAATCTCCATCGCGGAAAAGATGTCGCCATTATCAACGTGCTCAAGTGCCGGCCGCCCTTCAACCGGGATCCCAGACCCGAGGAGGCGAGCGCCTGCCGCGCATTCCTCATGCGCCAGCTCGAGCTGCTCGCGCCGAAGGTTCTGATCCTGATGGGGCGCCATGCGGTGAATGCATTGCTTCCCGATCCTGCCGCGCGGTCAATCGAGGCGCTTCGTGAAAAGCGCTTCGAGTGCTCGCTCTTCGGGAGGGTGGTGCCGACCGTCGTGACCTATCACCCCTCGTATCTCCTTCGCAATCCCGTTGCCAAGGAAAAGAGCTGGCACGACATGCTCTTTGCAAAGAAGCTGCTTGCCTCAGAGACCAAAGGCGACTGATTTCTCTCTTGCCTCTTCGATCCGCTTCTGATCATCGAGGAGCCTGCGGTACACGCTGGCCAGCAGTTCGCTGTCGAGTAGCGCTCCGTGCAGCGCGCGGTTCGAAATGTCAACGCCGAACCGGATGCAAAGGTCATTGAGCCCCCGGTGGGCGTTCGGGTAGAGCCTGCGGGCAATCTTGAGCGTGTCGACGATTTCGCAGCCGCAGGCCGTGAGCCCCGGAAGCCGCACGCGGCAGAGCTCGTTGTTGACAAAGCCCGTGTCAAAGGTTGCATTGTGGGCGACGAGCGTTGCTCCGCGCACAAAATCCAGAAATTCAGGTGCGATTTCGATGAACCTTGGCTGGGTGGCGAGGAACGCATCCGAGAGCCCGTGCACGGCCCGTGCCGCGGGCGAGCAGGGGCGTCCCGGATTGAGATAGGTCTGAAAGCGCCGGACGATCTGAAAATCTTCGTCAAGCTCCACGGCGCCGATCTCGACGACGCGGTCGCCGCGGCGCCAGCTGAGCCCCGTGGTTTCCGTGTCAAAGCAGATGATGCGCGGCATCAGGCGGCCTCGAGCTCGGCGCGCACGTCGGCAAAGAGGTTCAAAACCGATTCGTACGTCATGAATTCAAGCGGCAGGTTGCAGTGCGGGCGCAAAATGGGCTTGGGGTGATTGCCGATCGCAAGACCTGCGGCAGAGAGCATTTTCACATCATTGCTTCCGTCGCCAAAGCACACGCTCTCCCTCGGCGTTGCGTCCAGGTCCGCCATGGTGGCGGTGACGAATTCGAGCTTGCCCCTCGCATCGAGGATCCTGCCGTTGAAGGGCGGGAATGCCGGTCCGCTCACGTTTCCAGTGAAGTGATCCCCCTCGATTTCAATCACGTTCGAGCAGGTGCCGGTGAGGGCGTACTTGTCAACGATCCTCTGGGTGAAGAGCGTGAAGCCCGAGCTCACGATGTAGACGCGAAGCCCCTTGCCGAGCACGTATCCGACGAGCTTTTCAAGTCCGGCAAAGATCCGCATGTTGTTCCAGACCATCTCGATGCTGCGGGTGCTGCGGCCTTCAAGGAGCTTCACGCGGGCCCGAAGGCTTGCGGCGTAGTCCTTGAGCGTGCCGTCCATTGCGGCCTGAGTGATCGCGGCGCATTCCTTCCCGAGACCTTCGATGGCGGCCATTTCGTCAAGCGTTTCAGAGTTGACGAATGTCGAGTCCATGTCAAAGAAAAACGCCTTGAAATCCGTGAGCTTCATGCCTGACGGCACGACGGCAAGATCGACGCCGGCTCCGCGGGCAGCCGCCGCGAGTTCGGCAAAGCGAGGATCCTCGCGCGGAAAGTCGATCCCGGAGACGATGCAGCAGGTCGCGCTCAAGTCCGCGGCGGGTGCGCCGGTGGTGCGGGTTGCAGCTTCGCGCAGGGCGGTCATGCTGTCGGAGTTGGTATCAGGCGTCTGAAGGATGATGTCAAAAGGCATGGGAATCTTGTCAGAGAAAAAAAGTCTTTCAAACTATACGCGAACGATGCCTCAATCATTCCTGCGGAACTTTCTTGGGTCCCGCGAGCGCATTGGTGATCGTGCGGATGGCGCGCACGCGCGAGTCAAGATCGGCGCTGGCAACGGTCATCCGCATCTTTTCCGGGCCCATCATGCGCAGATCCCTGCGGGTCTGCAGCAGCCTGATGAGGTTCATCGGCTCAAACTTCGGCTGCGGGCTGAAGATGAAGACGATGGCGCTCTCGGCGGCATCAATCCGCTTGATGCCGAGGTCGCGGCAGACAAGACGCAGCCGGTGTGTGGCGATGAGGGCGCGGGCGGCTTCGGGGAGCTTGCCGAACCGGTCGTTGATGTCATCGATCACATGCTCAAGCGCCACGATGTCGTCCGTGGCGGCAAGCCGCTTGTACAGGCTCAGGCGGCTGCCGACGTCGGGCACGAAATCGTCGGGCAGCAGCGCCGGCATGTGCAGATTGATTTCGGACATCGAGGAGAAGGGATGCTCGAAGTTCGGTTCCTCGCCCTTTTTGAGCGATTCGACGGCGGTCTTGAGCATCTGGCTGTAGAGGTCAAAGCCAACCTGCTGCATTTCGCCGCTCTGCTCGTCGCCCAGCACTTCTCCCGCGCCGCGGATCTCCAGATCGTGCATCGAGAGGTAGAAGCCGCTTCCCAGATCCTCGAGGTTCTGAATGGCGTCAAGGCGCTTCTGGGCATTCTTCGTGATGGCCTCGTCGCCCGGAGTGAGCAGGTAAGCATAGGCCTGGTGGTGGCTGCGTCCGACGCGGCCGCGCAGCTGATGGAGCTGCGCAAGGCCGAACTTGTCCGCCCGGTGCATGATGATGGTGTTGGCGTTCGGGTTGTCGATGCCGGTTTCAATGATGGTGGTGCAAAGGAGCACGTTGTAGCGCTGCTGGTAGAAGTCCCGCATGACGCGCTCAAGGTCCCTCTCGGCCATCTGACCGTGCGCGATGCCGATCCGAGCTTCAGGAAGGAGCTTTTCCAGCCGCTCGAACCGGTTGAGAATTGTCTCCACCTCGTTGTGCAGGAAATACACCTGGCCGCCGCGCTTGAGCTCGCGAATGACGGCTTCTCGGATCAGCTCGTCGGATTCGCGGCGCACGAACGTCTTGATGGCCAGCCGCTTTTCGGGCGCCGTGGCGATGACGGAGAAGTCGCGGATGCCCTCGAGGCTCATCGCGAGCGTTCTCGGGATGGGCGTTGCGGTGAGCGTGAGCACGTCCACTTCGGCGCGAAGCGACTTCAGGCGCTCCTTCTGGCGTACGCCGAAGCGGTGCTCCTCGTCGATCACGACAAGCCCGAGCCGCGCGAATTCGATTTTTTCCGACAGCAGCTTGTGCGTGCCGATGACGATGTCGACCGAGCCGGATTTGATGCCGGCGATCGCCGCGTTCGTCTCCTTCCCTGAGCGAAAGCGCGAGAGTTCGGCAATCGTGACGGGCCAGGCGGCAAATCGGTCGCGGAACGTCTGGGCATGCTGCTCGGCAAGCAGCGTCGTGGGGCAGAGCACCGCGACCTGCCGGCCGTTCATGACGGCAACGAAGGCGGCCCGAAGCGCCACTTCCGTCTTTCCGAAGCCGACGTCGCCGCAGACGAGCCTGTCCATGGGGCGGGGTCGAAGCATGTCCGCCAGGACCGAAGCGATGGCGGTTGCCTGATCGGGCGTTTCGTCAAATTCAAAGCCTTCGCAGAAAGCCTGGTATTCGGGGATTTTCTCTGCAAAGGCAAAGCCCTGGCGGGATTCGCGAAGGGCGTAGAGATGGAGGAGCTCGGCTGCGGTGTCTCGAACCTTTGCCGCAGCCTTTTTCTTCGCGCGCTCCCATTCGCCCCGGCCGAGGCTGTGCAGCGGCGCATGCTCGGCGTCCGTCCCGGTGTACCGGCCGATGAGGTGCAGCTGGGAGACGGGCACATAGAGCTTGGCCTCCCCCGCGTAATCGATCCGCACGAATTCGGACTCACCCTCGGCGGTTGCGATGGTCTGCAGCCCCTGATAGCGGCCGATGCCGTGCTCGACATGAACGACGGGGTCTCCGACCTTGAGCTCGCTGATGTCCCGGATCATCGATTCAATGCGGGTGGCGGATTCGCGGATGCGGCTCTTGCGCTTGGTTGCGTGGATGGCGTAGAGCTCGTTTTCCGTCAGGATGGACACCGCGGGGTCGGAGAGCTCAACGCCCTGGGTGAGGGGGCTCACTGACAGGCAGACCGCGTCCGTGCCGGAGAGGAATTCCGAGAATTCATCGACATCTTGCACGCGGATCTCGTCTTCCCGAAGAAGTTCGCCCAGACGGGCGGTTCGACCCTGGCTGGTGGCGGTGATGAGGACGCGCTTTTTGAGAACGGCAGCCTTCGCAAGATAGTTCTTGAGCTTGGCGGCAGGATCCTGCGCCTTTCGGTCGATGGCAAGGTCGAAGGCAGCGGACGGCATCTCGTCCGCAGCAATGCGGCCGAATCCGCCGATTGACTTGAAGAACTCTTCGGCGGTCTGGGAGAGCTGCTCCGGAGGAAGCGCCGGTCTTTCAATATCTTTGCTTAAAAAACGATATCTGTCGTTAATTTCCTTTAAATAGCTTTCAATTGCTCCGTTTACGTCTCCGTGAGTGACGATAACCGAATCCTCGGGGATATAGTTGGCAAGGGTTGCCGTCTTGTCAAAGAAAAGGGGGAGATAGTACTCAAGTCCCGCCGAGGCAATGCCGCTGCCGACATCCACATATACCGGGCACTTTGCGGGATCCCCCTTGAAGGTTTCTCTCCATCGGGCGCGAAAAGCCGTGCGGCTCGCTTCATCCATCGGGAACTCGTGCCCCGAGAGGATGCGGATGGAGTCGGTCTCTCCCACCGAGCGTTGGGTTTCTGGGTCGAAAAGGCGGATGTTGTCCAGTTCATCATCAAAGAGATCCAGGCGGAAGGGCTGCGTCGCACCCATCGGGAAGACATCGATGATGCTGCCACGCACGCAGAACTCACCGGGCGCCATGACCTGGTCGACATGTCCGTAGCCCGCCATGACGAGGTTCGCCCTGAGCTCGTCAAAGGCGATTCTCTGGCCTTTCTTGAAGAAGAACGAGCTTGCAGCGATGAAGGAGGGCGGGGCGATCCGCTGCGAAGCGGTGGCCGCTGAGGCAATGAGGATGTCGACTGCGCGGCCCGATGCCTTCTGGGTCTGCCGCATGGTGAGTCGCCAGAGCGTCTCCAGGCGTTCGCTCACCAGGTCCTCATGCGGACTCATCGTGTCATAGGGCAGGGTTTCCCAGTCGGGGAACACCGTCACGTTGAGCGCAGGGCAGAGCCAGGTGATTTCCTCCGCGAGGCGAAGCATGGTGCTTGCCTGGGCGCAGATCAGAACCAGAAGCTGGCCGCTGCCGCTCGCATGCGATGCCAGGTCGGTGAGCGCGAGAGAGTCCGTCATCGGCAGGGCAACCGGCAGGACGCCCTTGGCGCCGGGCTTGGGCAGCGTGAAGGAATCTGGGAGGACGCGGATCGGAAAATCTTTGGCCATGGCAAACGCGGCGAAAAACTAGGAAGGCGCAGAAGTTTAACTGAAACAAATCGCGCCCCGGTTGCCCGGAGCGCGATGCATCTGAAAGCGGTTGACCCAGCGGGTGAGTCGCTTCAGTCGATTAGAACGTGTGATTCAGACCAACACCGAACTGGTAGCCGTTGTAGTCGGCTCGCATGTTGGAGCCGTAGTTGTTCACGTTGTAATTCTTGGAGAGGCCCTTGCTGCCCTTGGCATAGGTGGCGCCGCAGTACAGGCTGGTGCGCTTGCTTAGCTCATAGTTGTAGGCAACGCCGAGAATCATGGCATTACCCTTTTGGTTGGTATTGCCAGCCTTCATCTTGAGGTACTGGGCGGAAGTCATCAGGGTGCCTTCGCCGAGCGGAGCCGTAAAGCCAAGCAGGAAGCTGTCAGCCTTGAAGGTTGCCTGAAATTCCTTCTCGTCTTTCTCGTAGCCGAACATGGCATCCTGCCACTGGTTGCCGTTCTGGGTGTGCTGGTACATGAACATCGGCTTGATCACGTCAAAGTCCCAGGAGGCGCCCAGGGTATAGGTGTAGCCGGTCTTCTTGCCGTCGTAGGGGGTTTCTTCATCCGGATGCAAATTGGAGATCGTGCGGGCTTCGACAACAGCGCCAACGGCGAGCGGGCCGTTTTCATACAGGGCGCCAAGGCCGTAGTAGTGGCCGCGGCGGTGCCACCTGGCATTGCTGTCGTCCTCATCGCCAAGGGAGGCCATAGCGGAGATCTTCAGGCCATCGAGCGGAGTGACTTCGGCAACGAGGGTGTTGTCGGCCATCTTGTCGCGGGAGGAGAATGCTCCCATGCCGCCGACGCCGAAGGCGGCCTCAAGCGGATCAAAACCGCCGACGAGGTCGAAGTCGCCGCCGGCGCTCGCGAGACCGCCCACGCGGCCGGCAGCAAGCTTGAAGGTGTCGTTGCCGATGCTCACATAGGCCTGGCTGTCAAAGAGACGGTCATCGTCAGCTTTTCTGCCCGTATCGGATTGATATTCGTTTTCGAGCACAAAGCCGACCTTCCAGCCGTTGCCGAGATCTTCTTCGCCCTTCAGACCCCAGATTGAATCACCGTACCAGGCCGATTCCATGCCGAGGCTGTGGGACTTCTTTTCTTCTACGCCGCTCTCGCCCTGGATGGCGGGAGTGTGCTTGTACAACAGGCCGGTGGAGATGGAGCCGTACAGAGTGACGCTGGCAGCGTTGACGCCCATGGCCATGGCAGCAGCGGCGGCGGCCGCGGCGATCTTAGAGGTGGTCTTCATAGCGAAACCTTTTGCAAGTTGAGAAAAATGGGTTGGGTGCAGATCTCGCATCCAATTGCACTAAACACTAATAATAATCATTCTCATTTGTAATGTAATTGCTGTTTTTTTGTTGAAGACCGTTGCAAAAAGGAGACAAAAAAAGCCGATCTGGAGAACCAGACAGTGTCTGAAGTGGTTTGACTCAGCGCTGACCGTCCTTCGGCAACGAGCAGTCCGAACCATCGGGCGGTCTGCGGCGTTGCCCAGAGGCACTCTCCGGAGAGCGAAGTTCCCTGCACTCCCGCTAAAATGCCTCCGCTTTTTCCTCATTCCTTTTTTCATCCCCTGACAATGACTCTGTCCGAAGCTTTTGCCGTTTTTGTCCGGTACTTCTTCATCCTCACGCCCTTTTTTGTGGTTGCTGTGTTCATCGCGTTGACCGAGAACGAAACGGACAAGGTTCGTCATGACCTTGCGATACGGATCACGGCAGGCCTGTGTGTGCTCACGCTGCTGATGCTGTTTTGCGGAGAAGCGATTTTCAGCCTGTTCGGCATTACGGTCGAGGCGTTCCGCGTCGGTGCCGGGGCATTGCTCTTTCTCTCGGCCGTCTCTCTTGTGAATGGCAAGGTGACGGTTCCCGAATCCAAGCGCTCGATCATGGATCTGGCCATTGTTCCGCTTGCCATTCCCGTTACGCTTGGTCCGGGAGCGATTGGCGTGCTGTTCGTGATCGGCAGCGAAACAAGCGGGTTGAGAGACCGCCTTCTTACCTGCCTGGCGCTGCTTGCGGCCGTTCTGTGCGTTGGAGCCATTCTCTACCTGTCCAGCGAGCTCAAGAGGATCATCGGGCGCAGCGGAATCTCAATGCTCTCCAAACTCACGGGGCTGGTTCTGGCCGCTCTTTCCAGCCAGATGATTTTTTCGGGCATCGCCACTTTCTTCAAATAGTCCAGGCTAGGCCGAGCGACGAAGCAATAAAAACTCCGGACTAGATTCGAATTTCTAATCCGGAGTTCCCGTTGCGCAGATCAGAAGCGCTTACTTCACGTTGTTCTGGATCTTGGCCTGGGCGACGAGATCATCGACATGAGCCTGAACGCGCTGCTGGACGAGGGCGCGGCGCAGGACCGGCTCCCATTCCTTGTAGTTGCTGTAGCGCTTGGCGGCGCGAGTGTCCTCAAGCTTCATGACGTGCCAGCCAAGGCTCGTCTTGACGGGGGCGGGGGCGAGCTCGCCCTTCTTGAGATTCTTGAAGCCCTCGGCAAAGGCCGGCTCGAAGATGCGCGGGCTCGTCCACTCGATGAGGCCGCCAGCATTCTTGTTGGCCTGGGTGTCGAGCGTGTTCTCACGGGCGAGCTTGGCAAAGTCGCCGCCGTTCTTGATCTGGTCAAGCAGCTTCTTGGCGGTGGCTTCGTCCTTGACGAGAATGTGGCGCACGGAGACCTCCTGGGATCCCCAGCGGGTCTTTTCCTGCTCGTAAAGCTTCTTGACATCAGCGTCGGAAACAGGATTCTTCTTGACGTACTCGTTCACGGCGGCGTTGGTCAGAATGGCGTTGCGGGCGGCATCAATGGCTTCCTTCACATCCTGACGGCGGTTGAGCTTGAGCTTTTCAGCTTCCTGCTGCAGAACGATTTCGCCGGTCAGCCGGTTGCGCACCTGGCTCTCAAGCTGGGGCGTGCGGGCCTGTCCGCGGCTCGTCAGGGTCTTGATGATCTTTTCCTGCTGATCCTTGGTCACGAGCTGGCCGTTGACCTTGAAGCTCTGGACTTCAGCCTGAGCTGCAGTGGCGGCAAAAGCGGCAAGCACGGCCGCGGCAATGAACTTGGTTTTCATCGGTGTCTGTAAAAAGAGTTGATGGTCAAACAAAAAATACTGCCGGCTTCTCTTGGGATGAAGTCAGGCTTCACAAAAATCAGTCGGTATTTTGCCCGTTTTGGGCGGTCCTGGCGATCCAAATGCCGATCGCAAGTGTAAAAATGAATGTCAGGCTCGTGAGTCCAAAGAGCTTGAAATTCACCCAGGTCGCCGTTTCACACGTATAGGCGACAGCAAGATTCACGATCCCGACGAGAACAAAAAAGACGATCCAGGCAGCCTGCATCTTCTTCCATGCGCCGGCATCAAGCTCAAGCTGGTTCCCAAGCACCGTCTTGAGGAAGTTGCGGCCGGTCATGGCGCCGTACCCGAGGATTGCGGCAAAGGCCCAGTACAGGATCGAGGGCTTCCACTTGATGAAGATCCCGTTGTGCAGCAGCAGCGTGAGCGAGCCGAAGACGATGATGATTGCAAGCGAGATCCAGAGCATGGGCTCAGGTCTTCTCCCGCGCATGTAGATCCAGCCGACCTGGGCGATGGAGGCGACGATGGCCACGGCCGTGGCCGCAAGAATCGGCGCCTGATCAATCTCGATGCCCGACCCCAGCCACTGGCTGAGCACGCTGCTCACCTGTTCGGCGTTGCTCTCCCCGAACTTGAAAGCAGCAAAGAAGAGGATGACGGGAAGGAGGTCAAATAGAAACTTCACAATGATGTTCCGGTGTGTTTTTGGATTGGCGCATTCTACAGGTTTGAGCCTTTCCCCCTCCAACCGCAGTAACATATCGCGACATTTGAAGCAACAGTCTTAAGCAAAGAGAGTGATATTCCGATTATCGTATCGGAGCATGGCGCCTGTCGGCGTGTTGCACTAGACACGAGCAAGGTTTCTTCTTATGACACTGAAAACATTCATGATGACTACTTTGGTAACAGCTTCCCTGGCAGCTGGTGCGGCGAGCGTCAAGCCTGTCGCCAGCGTTGAAGGCATTCACAGCTATCAGCTTGACAATGGCCTGCAGGTGGTTTTGTTTGCTGATCAGAGCAAGCCCACGGCAACGGTGAACATGACGTATCTCGTGGGCTCCCGCATGGAGAACTACGGCGAGACCGGCATGGCCCACCTGCTTGAGCACCTGATGTTCAAGGGCAGCAAGAACTATCCGGCTCCCACGAAGGAATTCACGCGCCGCGGCTTTCGCATGAACGGCTCGACCTGGGTCGACCGCACGAACTACTTCGTGAGCTTCACGGCAAACGACGACAACATGCGCTGGGCTCTTGGCTGGAGCGCGGATGCCATGGTCAACTCGTTCATCGCCAAGAAGGATCTCGACACCGAGATGACCGTCGTGCGCAATGAATTTGAAATGGGGGAGAACCGCCCGGTTTCCGTCATGCTCAAGCGCATGCAGTCGGTTCTCTTTGACTGGCACGCCTACGGGCGCAGCACGATCGGCGCGCGTAGCGACATCGAGAACGTGCCCATCGAGAACCTGCAGGCGTTCTACCGCAAGTGGTATCAGCCAGACAACGCCGTGCTCACCGTCTCGGGCAAGTTTGACGAGGAAAAGGTCCTCGGCTGGATCGGCGAGCTCTTCAGCCCGATCCCGAAGCCCGATCGCGTTCTGCCGCACGAGTGGACGATTGAGCCCGTCTCCGACGGTCCGCGTGAATTCCAGATCCGACGCAAGGGCGAGATGCAGCTCGTTGCAGTGGGCTATCGCATTCCGTCCGCGCTTGCCGATGACAGCAGTGCGGTCGAGACGGCGATTGACATTCTCTCCGAATCTCCGAGAGGGCGCCTGTACAAGGCTCTCGTGGAGACCGGCAAGGCAAGCCAGGTCTTCGGCTGGCCGATGGGCACGCTCGACCCAGGCTTTGTCATGTTCGGTGCGCTCGTGGCCAAGGATGCTGATCTTGAGCCCGTGAAGAAGATTCTTGTGGAGACGATCGAAACTGCTTTTGCGACCAAGCCCGCAACAGAGCAGGAAGTTGCGCTCAACCTGCAGCAGCAGGCGACCGAGTTCGAGCGCACGCTCTCCGATCCCGAAGGCTTTGCCGTGGACCTTTCCGAGTACATCGCGCTGGGCGACTGGCGCCTGTTCTTCGTGGACCGCGACAAGACCGCCGCGGTGAAGCCGGCTGATGTGGACAAGGCCGCCGCGAAGTATTTCGTGCGCGACAACCGCGTGGTCGGCATGTTCATTCCGGACGACAATCCCAAGGCCGCTCCCTCGATGACGCGCCCGAACGTCAAGGACGTGATCGCTGGGGCGACGTTCCGCGCAGAGGGTGATGTCGCCGAAGCGTTCGACACCGATCATGCGAACATCGACAAGCGCACCGAGCGTCTCACGATCAATGGCATCAAGGTTGCTCTTCTTTCCAAGCGCAACCGCGGCCGCACAGTGACCGTGGCCACCGACTTCCGTTATGGAAATGTGGAAACACTCAGCGGTCACGGCATCATGGATGTCCTTGTCGGGCCGATGCTGATGCGCGGCACGGACACGAAGGACCGCAATCAGATCTCCGAGCTGATGACGAACCTTCGCATGCAGGGTGATGCGCTCGGCTTCCAGACCGACCGCGACCATATCGTCGCCGCGCTCGAACTGATGGGCGAGCTCACGACGAAGAGCACGTTCCCCGAGGATCAGGCCAAGCAGCTCATCAAGCAGGTGAACACTTCCGTGCAGAGCAAGAGCGATGATCCCGCGAAGCTCGCGCGCGATGCGCTCGTCCGTCATTTCAGGACCTATCCGCAGGGAGATCCGCGCGCTTGCATGACGACCGGTGAGACGCTCGAGGCGCTCGGAAAGGTCACCCGTGACGAGATAGCCGACTGGTTCAAGAATGTTGTCGGAACAGATCACGGTCAGATTGTGATTGTCGGCGACTTCGACGTGGATGCCGTCAAGGCGACTCTCGCGAAGGTGCTCGCAGCTAAGAAGCCTGCGGATCCGAAGAGCGCCTGGGTGCGTTTCTCCTCGGAATTCAGGCCCGTTGCACCGGCGCGCATCGTCATTGACACGCCGGAAAAGCAAAATGCCTTCCTCACGGCTCGCGTTGATTTTCCGGGCAGCAGAAGCGACAGCAACGCTGCGGCGTACGTGGTTGCCGACTGGATCATCGGCGGCGGAAGCGGTCTGTCCAACCGACTCGTTGACAGGCTGCGCCAGAAGGAGGGCCTCTCCTATGGCGTGTACAGTTTCGTGACGCTTCCCAACTTCGGCAATCGCGCCCGCTGGACTGCAAGCGCCATCGTGGCGCCGCAGAATCTTGCGCGCGCCGAAGAGTGCATGAAGGAGGAGATCGCCCGCGTCGTCAAGGACGGCGTGACTGAGAAGGAGCTCGAAGAGGCCAAGAAGGGTCTGATCCAGAGCCGCGCCGTGAACAGGGCGCAGGATGACTACCTGGCCCAGAGCTGGCTCGTGTTCCTTGACACGGACAAGACCTTCGCCTACTCCAAGGAGTTCGAGGATGACATCCAGAAACTCACCGTGGATGAGGTGAACGCGGCCCTTCGCAAGATGCTGCAGGGCGGCCTCACTTACGTGCTCGCCGGCGATCTCAAGAAGTCTCAGGGACTCAAGGCGACGCCGTAGAAGTTTACTGAAGTAAAACTTCAACTCGGACCCCGGAATTTCTTTTGACGAAACTCCGGGGTTTTTACATGCCTGAACTTGGATTCAGGCATAGAATAGTTGCATTCTACGAGTTGGAAAAATAGCCATGAGAACGAGCGTTGATCTGTCCAAGTACGGCATCCGCAATGTCACGGAAATCGTGTACAACCCGAGCTACGAGATGCTCTTTAACGAGGAGCTTCGGCCTGATCTGGAAGGCTATGAGCAGGGCAGGCTCTCAAACCTCGGAGCCGTCAATGTCATGACGGGGCGCTTTACGGGACGCTGCCCCAAGGACAAGTACATCGTTCTGGACGATGAGACGCGGGATAACGTCTGGTGGCCCACGGAAAGGGTGCCGACCGACAACCATCCCATGGACCAGAAGACATGGGAGATCCTGAAGGATCTTGCTCTGAAGGAACTTTCGGGCAAGCGGCTCTTTGTTGTGGATGCGTTCTGCGGGGCCAATCCCGCCACGCGCCTCAAGGTGCGATTTGTGATGGAGGTCGCATGGCAGGCGCATTTCGTGCGCAACATGTTCATCCGGCCGACCGAGGAGGAGCTGGGGGAGTTTGGCGAACCTGATTTCCTGGTTCTTGCCGCGAGCAAGACTTCGGTCAAGAACTATGAACTGCTCGGCCTGCACAGCGAGACCGCTGTCGCCTTCAATATCACCGAGAGATGCCAGCTGATTCTCAATACCTGGTATGGCGGCGAGATGAAGAAGGGCATGTTCTCGATCATGAACTATCTGAACCCCCTGCGGCACATCGCCTCGATGCACTGCTCGGCCAACTGCAGCAAGGACATGGCCCATACGGCGATCTTCTTCGGCCTTTCGGGAACAGGCAAGACGACGCTCTCGGCCGATCCCAAGCGGCTTCTCATCGGAGACGACGAGCACGGCTGGGATGACGACGGGGTCTTCAACTACGAGGGCGGCTGCTACGCCAAGGTGATCGACCTTGACAAGAACAATGAACCGGACATCTACCGCGCGATCCGCCGGGATGCGCTCCTCGAGAATGTGACGATCCGCGCAGACGGCGTGCCGGATTTCTCCGACAGCTCCGTCACGGAAAACACGCGCGTCTCGTATCCCATCTATCACATCGACAACATCGTGCGTCCGGTGAGCCGCGGCCCGCATGCCAAGGACGTGATCTTTCTCACGGCAGACGCCTATGGCGTGCTGCCGCCCGTGTCGCTGCTCACCACGAAGCAGGCCGAGTACTACTTCCTTTCGGGCTTCACTTCAAAGGTGGCCGGCACCGAGCTTGGCGTCACGAAGCCCCAGCCGACGTTCTCGCCGTGCTTCGGCGGCGCGTTCCTGCTGCTGCATCCCTTCAAGTACGCCGAGGAGCTTGCCCGCAAGATCGACATGGCGGGCGCCCGCGTGTACCTCGTGAACACCGGCTGGAACGGCAGGGGCAAGCGCATCAGCCTGCCGCACACTCGCGCGATCATCGACGCGATCCTGGACGGTTCGATCCTCAAGCAAAGAGGCGAGAAGCTGCCGTTCTTTGATCTTGCTGTGCCGACTTCACTGCCGGGAGTTCCGCCAGAAGTTCTCGATCCGCGCTCGAGCTACGAGATTGCTGATCTCTGGACGGGACGAGCCGTTCAGCTTGTGCGCGCCTTCAACAAGAACTTCGAAAAGTTCCTGGCAAACGAAAAGTGCCAGGCGCTCGCGGAGTTCGGGCCCAAGTTTGAGGAATAGGATGGAAGACATTGTTCTCTGGGTGCTCGTTGCGCTGATGATCTTCGTCGGCATCTTTCTGCTGCGCATTCCAATCATCATCGCAAAGAAAAGGAACATGCCTCCAGGCGACGTTACGCTCATCGCGATTCTCAGCTGGGCGGGGCTGTTTTTCGGCATCACCTGGGTTGTGGCGCTCGTCTGGTCGATTCTGGGCACGAAACTGGAGCGGATAGCTGCGCCCGCGGCGAGTGACTCGCTGGATGCTCTCAAGAAACTCTCGGAGCTGCGCGAGCAGGGTCTGATTTCCGAGAGCGAATTTGCAGCAAAGAGAAAGAAGCTCCTGGAGCGCATCTAGCCTTTGACGATCTTGCGGCGGCAGGCCGCCCCAAAGGTGCAGACAAGAAAATCGCCGGGAGGCTCGTGGGCTCGTCCCGGCGATGTCGTTTGGAAGAGAGTCTGCGTCAATCCTTGCCGTAGAAGCTTCGGATCAGCTTGCGCAGCCCCTCAGCCACCGGCTGGTTGTTGACGCCTTCGGTTTCCTCAAGCTCAAGGTTGCGTTCAGCCCGGTTGCCTTCCCAGTAGTCGGCATTCTTAATGCCGAGCTGCTCGGGATGGAACACCGGCTCAACGCCCGGCTTCAACTGCGATTCGTAATCGCGCAGTGCCTTGAATGCAGGGCCCTGCAGCATCAGGATGGCGATCAGGTTCACCCAGGCCATCAGTCCAATGCCAATGTCGCCCAGCATCCAGGCCACGTCAGCAGTCTTGATGCAGCCGTAGGCGACGGAGGCCGCGCAGATGATGCGCATCAGAGGCAGCAGCCAGGGCAGGTTCAGGTACCGGTTGATGAACTTCACA